>JACCEC010463142.1_pt1 | contig 47242 bp, 66 predicted proteins | sample 7450121 | NCBI WGS metagenome assembly JACCEC01 (sample SAMN15323455, study PRJNA562643) | freshwater metagenome | isolation source: river surface water | place: USA:Blue River Watershed | collected 2017-08-18 | reverse complement strand
TTTCCCGTGATCGGGATCATAATCGTCATTCTCCCGGCAGCTGTCATGAAACACGGCGAAAAGCCGAACTACCGACACATTGGCGCCAGATTGGGAAGCGAGAATCAAAGCGTTGCGTTCGACTCGCCGCCAATGGTCAGGTCCATGAACAGAGTAAGGTGAGAGATGACTGGGCAGGGCGATGACCGCCTGCCACAGAGAGTCAAAATCAATGATTGGATCGATCATGTTGATAAGAGAATAAGGTGTAGGGTAAAGTAAGTCAAAAGCATGGCATCAGGAACGATCCCGGTTGGAACGTCGTTTGTGCTCGCGCCAGCTGGATTCCATGTAGGCGGAGATATCGGGATGAACCATCAGCGGGCGAACATGATACATCAGCGAGCTTGCGGCTTTCGCCGAGAGCTTGCGCAAGCCATAAAGGGAAAGAACCCCGCCTCGATGTTTGGCGAGCGCCTCCGCCGTTTCATCCGAAATTTCCACAACACGATCCAGTGCGAGTTCGCCGTCAAATTGAGCAAGAGATTGGATCACCTCTTGGGAAATTTCGACCAATCCCGCCAATGCCAGCTTTCTCCCTTTGTGTTGCGCCAGCGCTGCAGCCGCTTCTTTGGTTAGACTGCGGATGCCGTTCAGGGACAAGGGACCCGCATGCTGGGCAAGTGCCTCTGCCAGTGCTTCATCACAATCCAACAGCCCATTCAGATTCAATTGTCCTCGATGATCCGTCAGTGCCAGCGCTGTCTCCGGTGAGCATTGCGTGATCCCTCTGAGAGAAATTCGCCCGGAATGAGGCACAAGAGCTTGGGCTGCCTCGGGACTCAGGGATGTGATTCCCTCCAGAGTCAGGCGTCCGGTGTGCTGGGCTAGGGATCGTGCGACTTCTGTTGTCAGCTCGGTCATTCCATTCAGCGAGAGACGTTGTTGATTTCTGGCCAAGCCAGCAGCTGTCTCAGCGGTGAGTGAGGTAATGCCGTTGAGCCGCAAATTGCCTTGAAAACGCCCCAAGGCTTTCGCCGTTTCTACTGACAGTTTTTTCAAGCCATCGAGAACCAGCTCAGAGCCGACATATCGTGATAAAGCCCTTGCTCCATTCACGGGAAGGTTCAGCAAACCGCTGAGATTCATGCCGCTTGCGGAATAATCCATAAAATCGCCATGGTGCGGTATTTTTCGTGCAAGGGCTCGGTAAACCTCATCGGTCATCGAACGGATGTCGCTCAAATCCACATACCAGTAGTAGCGGGCGATTTCCCTGGCTGCCGCCAGATTCATGGTCTCAAAAGTCGGAAAATAGAGTCCGGTAGATTTTTCGGCGAGGGCGGCTCTTACATGAACGCCGGTGAGCAGGTTCGCGGTTGCATTTTTTTTCAGGGGTTTCCTCTTCTTCTCATGGGTGATTTGTTTCGGTGATTTCATGCTTTTTGGTGGCAGTTCAGAATCCATAGAATGAGCGGCTTTTGTCATAAAACCATCAACGTTATCTTAGTGTGCATCAACGGACCTATCCAACCAGAACGGCAATTTGTTCCGAAGGATGCGGCGGTGAGCCTACCCGATCTGTCAAGCAGCAGGATTCGATATCTTTAACGAACGAGCTTGACAAGCGGTGTATCATCTGGCACATAATAACCCATTTTTGCAAAAAAGCATCGTATATCAAGGGTTTTTCTCTAATCAAAAGTATCGAAAACCAAACTAGCAACCATTCCTATGATGAAAAGCATGATCCAAGAATTAGCTCAAAAAAACGATTGGCACTACGAATTACACGAATTTTCCTGTCCGCCTCCTTTGCTGGCCATTTCACTCGCGGCGGAAAACGCTACTCCGGGTGTCGTATTACGCGTCAAGAACGCTGCGGCCGAAGATGAGGAGATTCTCGATCTATGGCTACCCTTCAACGGGATTGGCGGCTCCTCGCTAAGCCATCGGGAGGGGGATGATGAATATGGCACCTATGCGTTTGCGTTCGATGCCGCAGATCCTGCACCGGCCATTGAGAAAATCGTTCAGGATTTCCTCTCAAACTAAGATCGATGTTCAAAGTTTTCCCCGCTGACAGTTAGTGCGATATTTCTTGCATCGATACACACTAGACTAGCCTAGCGGATGCGTCTTCACACAACCAACTCGATTTCCCATGACACTGTTTCTTCATTTCATGTTCGTTAGCCATCTGGCCGGTACACTCTATTCCGCCTACAAGTCGAATTGGGGTGATGTCACCTGGGGGCTGATCGTTGTCGTTTGGTGCTTTTATGTCGCACAAACATGCACCCACATGCCTTCATAAGACAAATCTGAGAAAACGACCATGGCAAAGAACAATAAAAGGCTCACCCTAACACTTGCTTATGCCCGGGAGCATTGGAAAGACGGTGAGATCAAAGCCATCGGCTGTTACTCGAGAATCAAGCCCAAGGCCGCGAGATTTCTCTCCCGTTATGCGCATCGACTTTGTCTATGGGGCTTAGAAGAGTTGAGCCCCTATTCGGCGAATTTGCTCGCGAATAGCGAAGCTCATACGCTCTATTTGGACGGATTGACTCATGTATCAAAAGAGCTAATGCAGACCATCGCATGGTTTTGTGGTGAGCGGCTTTCTTTGTCGGGCCTGAGCCGGTTGTGCGAAGATACGGCATGCGTGATCGCCCAAACTCGCGCCAAAGAGCTTTACTTGGACGGGTTGAAAGAGTTGTCGATCAATGAGGCAAGTGCACTGGTTCAGTTCAAAGGAAACCTTCTTTCACTCAAAGGAATCGAGTGCATGACAAGTGACGTCGAATCGATCTTGCAAAAAAGACAAGCGAAAGTGCTCGTTTTACGCAACTTGGCAGAGCTCCAGGATTCGGTCATCGCGAACGATTTCGCGTGTTTGGCGCAGCTTGATCACGATCAAGAAGTTCATCGTGGATATGTCTCTCGTGGCGAGCAGGTTCGACAATCCTGACAACATCCAACCAGCTTTCTCATCATGGCAAAAATCGCAATCGTATCTGACATTCACGGCAATTGGCAGGCCCTGCAGGCGGTCATGAAGGAAATCGGGAAACTCTGCGCCGATCGGATCGTATGCTTGGGGGACACTGTTGGTTATGGAGCGGATCCGGCGAAATGTGTTGAGCACCTGCGTGGACTGGGCGCTACCATGATCATGGGAAATCATGATTTGAAAGTCCTTCATCTGCGGGTCAAAGGAATCGATCATCTGCCCGATGATTGGAACAAATCGGGCGAACTGGCCGGGTGCGTTCATAGCATGCGCGAGTTGAGCGATGAGCAACTGCGGTGGCTCAAGGAAAGTTTGCTCGTCGATGCGGAAGAGCAGTGTCTGCTTGCCCATGCCAACCTGCATCAACCGCTGAGCTTCGGACATCTGCAAAATCTCAAGCAGGCGCGACCGACTCTTGACATGTTGAAGTTGCAAAAGATACCGGTGGGTTTTTTCGGCCATACGCACGTGCAAGAGGTTTTTTGCCAGAATCCGAGCAACCTCGTTTGGGTGGATGAACGAAGTTTTCGTGTATCGTCGGATCACCCCGCTGCCGTGATGGTGGGGTCTGTGGGCATGTCGCGTGAAGCCGGAGATCTTCGCGCCGCGTGGGCTGTGTATGACAGCGCGACGGGCGTGGTGGAATTGCGAAAGACCGAATACGATCGTATCGGCGCTGCAGTGGCCATCCAGCATGCCGGTTTGCCTCTCGAAACAGCCTTGAACCTTTTGACCGAGGAAGAATACCACTCATTGTTGTCATGAAGCCCAGACGTAAACCGTATCAGGCTGGTGAGGAAATCAGCGTCCGCATCGCACACGATGCATCGATGCGGTTCTGCTGGTGTCCGCCGGGTGATTTCGTGTTCCATGGTCCGGATGACGCTGATGATGCGGGGCTTTCGTCAAGCAGAGTAAAGGTAATCCGCGTGGAGGGTTTCTGGATGGCAAAAACGCACGTCACGCAGGCACAGTATCAAGCCGTGATGGGGCATAACCAGGCATCACTCAACGGGGATGATCATCCCGTGGTCGGAATCACCTATTTTCAGGCCCGAGATTTCGTGGAAAAATGGAATCGAACACATGAGTCGTCCCTGCCGGGTATCATGAAGCACCCGAGTGAAACGCAATGGGAGTATGCGCGACTCTCCGGCGGCTCTCCACAATCACAAAAATCAAACCCATGCGAACATCCGCCTCATCCGGAAGAGAAAACATACGCATTTGGCAGCAGGGGCTGCAATGCTTGGGGACTGCATGACATCGGGTCGACAGTGGGGGAATGGACCACCGAGGTATTCGGTCGCAAATATGGTAGCACGGATCGTATCGACGAAATTCTGATGCTTGCCCACCGTCTGGTATGCGGTGGAGATTGGTCATTCGGTGAACCGCCGGTACAGACACAAGACCGCATGTGGCAGCAGCCGGGTTGGTCTAAGACTTGCATCAGCTTTCGACCTATCATTCAAGATAGCCATGCACACTAAGGCAAGTTTTCGCCTGATCAGCATCCCCAGGCACAGAGCGCATAACGAATTCCCATCACAATTGATAAAAGACAATCGGCTCCACAGTAACCATCCAATAACACGATACATGCACCCAACCTCACGTTTCCAAAATCGAATCATCGAGCAAATCAAAAACGATTTTCACTGCGAAGTTGTCGGTGATTCTGAGCATTGCAAGTTTTTCGCGGCATTGCGTGCTACCAACGAGACCATAAAAACGGATCGAGGCTATTGGAATGATCACATCATGGATGTGTGGCATTTGATCGCTGTCTCTACAACGGAACGCGGGCAGGTCAACCATCTGCGGCAATGGCATATCCCGCGATTTTCGATGGCAAGGGCATGGGCGAATGTTCAGGACGAAGCGATACATGATGCTGGACACTCGTTTGTGCAAATCACGGAAGGCCTGTCCTTCAGGCGTTGCGAGAGTGGCCAATGGTTCTTGCTCCATGCCGATGGAATCGGGTGCGCTGTTGCCCAGGGATTGATCGCAAGGATGCGTGAGGATGGGGAGTTTTTGGAAAAAGCAAGATCACTGGTGAAGGAAGAGAATGGAATTCATTTCCTGGAAGGGAAAGTATTGAAAACGCAAGCCGGACATCGCATCGAGCATGAATCACGCTCACTGCTTGAGGCGATCGCGTTCGAAAAGATCACCACCAAACGATTGTCAGCAAAATACTTCGGGATCTATTCCGCCTACTGCACCTATCGTGACTTTGCATTGTCCACAGCATTGACCGATGTGGTTCTGGACGAATTGCTCGAAACACTGAAAATCAAGTCCCATGCGCAACAAAGCCCAGGACTTCGCGACATGTTGGCAAGAGTGCAGGAGCATCTTTTGGGGTATGAGATTTGGCGCAATGGTCTTCTCGTACCGACCGCCCAGGCTCGATTCGACCTGGCTTTGGCCATGAGCAGCCTCACGAGAAGTCAAAGAACGCAGTTCATTCTCATGAACGGCATGCACGGAGCACCTGTGTTTCTCTGTCTCGCCGTGATCCACGGATTCTGCTCATTCGAAGAATACACTGACGTGATAAGCGCTCCCTACCAAGCAGACTCAATCGAAGAGCAAGAGGTGAGAAAAGCAGTGAGCTATATGGCGTTGTTTGGGTGCTTGACAGAATGACTCTTACATAATGAGTAGCTAGCATTACCTATTTAAACCTCATGCTCCTCGTTTGGATAGGCGCAGCAAATTCCCCCTAGCTCCTGATCCATTCTTTGCATTGAGTCAAATGAAGTCACAGTCCATACTTAAAATACTACGTTGTCTTGATTCGGTTGAAATGGCCATATCCCGCCGACGAGAATTGGATGTGCCGCGGCAGGTGGCTGCTGACCTCGGCAGGTCCGTAGTCAAGGCTATTACAAGCGGCTATTACGTTTCCGGCTCCGGCAGGACAATCGACTGGAGTGGTGACATACAAGCCGCCTGTAGCGCGACGGTAAGCATTCCTCCAGATGATCCTCTTCCCGCATATGGGTCGATTGATTTCCCTGAAACACGGGTTCAAGTCACGAACGAGACAACCCTAGCTGCCTCGCGAAAACTCGTTGAAAATGTATCCAAACCCCTTGCTCTAAACTTTGCCAATGGAATTCATCCCGGAGGAGGGTTCCTCGGAGGTGCGCGAGCTCAGGAGGAAGTGCTCTGCTGATCCAGCGCCTTATATCATACTTTGGTGGATGATGAGATGTATACTGCGCATCGTCGCCGCTCAATTCCGGATTCCACAGACTGGGCGATCTACTCGCCGAATGTGCCCGTCTTTCGAACCGATGACGGAACGAATCTTGAGCAGCCATGGCTGCTGAGTTTCTTAACCTGTGCAGCTCCGTTTGCCCCAGCGATTGGTCAACCAGAGGCGTACGACCTTTTGCAACGGAGGATTCACAGAGCACTAGCCATAGCACAAGCATACGGGCATACGACACTCGTTCTCGGGGCGTGGGGCTGTGGTGCTTTTGGCAACGATGCTCAGCGAACAGCTATCGACTTCAGGCATGCCCTAGAATCCGATTTCAGCGGTGCGTTTCGCGAAGTGGTTTTTGCTATCACCGATTGGTCACCGGAGCGAAAATTCCTCGGGCCATTCCGCGACGTATTTTCGCACTAACAGGACGAACCATTAAGGAGTTAATCACCAAGTTCCGCACCAATTCACACTGACCCTGCGATTCGAATCTGCACCCAGTGGACGTTATACACACTAGGATGTGTGCGGCACAACACCTAGTGGTGAGGCAAGCCGTCACGAGACCCCAAGTCATCGACGCATTGGACCGCCAGTGACCTCGCTTACAGCGGTCTGGGTAGTTCTGCGCTGACCAACTGGTCGCGTGAGACAGCGGTGCTCGTGCGCCTCAAAACAGCCGATGGCGAACCACCTACGTTTCAGTTCAGTATGACCAAGCGCCGCAAACGAGCCGGTCTCACTGACACCGCAGGACAGTCCACCGATACCATTTTCCTGCGTCATTCGACCCAGGGCGGGATCTGCTGGGAACAGTGTGAGGCACCGACGGAGGACGTGGAAAAGAACCCCAATCGATACAAAATGGGGCGCAAATCAACCTTCGATTCACTGGCATTTCAGGCCATGATCCAGGCACATGGAGGCGCTCTAACAAGAAATAACGTGCAACAGGTTGCTGCAGGAATGAAATGCAGTGAACGAACAGCATGGAAATGGTGGAAACAATGGAAAATCAACAACTTATGAACTGCTGCAATAATACTTTTTTCAGCGCTGCAAAAACCCAGCTGCACCTGCTGCAAGTGCTGCAATATCTCTCTCCCGTAGGGAGAGAGATTGCAGCTGCAGCAAGCAGCATCGTGAAAGCAGAGAAACGACATCAGGAGATCAACTCGACTTCAGCCACGGCCCAAAAACATTGCCCCCTTGTTTGCGGCCAGAAAGGAGGTCGACCATGAGCACGGACGACTACGCCAAAAAGCAAAGCCAACGCGATGCCCAGTACGAGCGCGAATACCAGGCCTGGGTCAAGTCGATGAGTCCCGCAGAACGCAAAGAGGCAGAAGCTCTTGGCCTTGCCAAACCCTATGTCGCCAAACACGGCAACGGGTCCGCCATGGGTGATGCCGCTGACAGTGCCCTCATGCGTGAGGGCGACGACCCTGCCTTGATCCCGGACGACGAACCAGAAGCCGCCCCAACCACCTGCGACGCGGAATCGGTATACAGCGCCATCCGCCGTGTGGTGGCCGAAATCCTCTGTCACGACAACGCCCGTCTGACCACCGAGTGCATCGCTCTCGTCAGCGGTCTGGCCTACACCGGCTCGTCGATGACCGAGATTGCCAAACGTCACGGCATCACGCGTGCCGCAGTGTCCAAGCGCTGCGTCGAACTCACCGAGTTGCTCGACCTACCACCGTCCCGAGCCATGCGTTCGTTGACAGCCCGCAAGCGTTACCGCGATGCCCGAATCCGATCCACCAAGTCCCATGAACACCACCATCATTCTTCCCAATCCAAAGGTTAGCATTAGCCCCGTAGGCATGCAGATCAGCAGCGAACTGAGCTTTGAGGAATGGAGCCAACTGGCCACGTCCATCGGTCAAGCCGCCCGTTCCATTGGCTTCATCATCGGCGACTGGCTGGTCTATGGCCAGAGCCTCTTTGGCACAGAGGGATTTGCTGAGAAGCGCGTCGATTCAGCGAGCTACCAGCTGGCCATCAACGCAACGGGTCTCGATCTCTCCACGCTCCAAAACTACGCCTACGTCTCGCGCAACATCCCCTTCTCGCTGCGCACCGAACGTCTGTCGTGGGAACACCACCGCCTCGTTGCCAAGCTACCGGAAGCCGAGCAGCAGGAATGGATCGAGGCATGCATTACCGAGGAAGAAGCCGGTCGCCGCATGTCCACCCGCCGCCTGCGCAAGTCGCTCAATCTCGGGCGCATCGCCACACAAAAAGACCTCGAACCAGACGACTCGGACAAGGGCATCGAGAACCACATCCCATTCATCAATCGCCTTGTCGTCTGGTGGAAGCGGATGCAATCCACGCAGTTCCTTGCCGATGCCACCAGCGAGCAACGTGAGGCCATCAAACGTGATCTCGAACCCGTGATCGAAATCTACCATCAACTCTAATCCCCCACCCCGCAATCCACCACCATGACGCAACAACAATCCGAATGCAAAGCCGCCCTCGATGCGGTGAAAGAACTTCTCGATGCACACTTCAGCGAAGCCGAGGACAGTGCCGATGAGGATGGCAAGTTCAGCCTCGCCTTTCGCGTGATGCTCGATCGCTCCTACTCACCCACCAAGCTCAAGGTCACTTGCCGCGTGTCCAAGGTGACGACGGATGAGATCGAGTGCAGCATCGATGATCCTATGCAGCCCAAATTGCCCCTGTGATGCCCTTACGCCCCCGTCAGGTGTTCCGAGGTGCCAAGCCGCCAAGCAGGCTGGAAATGCGCTTTGAGACGCTCTGGCGGGCATCTGGTGGACCAGACCTGGAAAAGGAGTTTCGTTTCCACCCAGTGCGCAAGTGGCGAGCGGACTTTGCGCACATCCCGAGTCGCACGCTCATCGAAATCGAGGGTGGCATCTACGTGAATGGACGCCATAACCGTGGCGCAGGATTTGCGGCCGACTTGGAAAAATACATGGAAGCCGCCCTTGCGGGTTGGCGAGTCATTCGTCTTGGGCCCAATGAGCTGAGTGCAGATTGCATCGCCCGTCTCGTTTCCCTAGTGCGTGCCGGTTGACTCCGGCGGTAGGGCATGGATCCAACATCTCTTTCTGTTCTCGTCACAGGTGCCACCGGCTTTATCGGCCAACACGTCGTTCGCCACTTGCACCAAGCAGGTCACAAAGTCGTAGCGCTCGACTCCATGTCGCCCAAGCAAACACTGCCCAGGGGGGTGAAATTTTACCAATGCGACATCCGTCAGGACTTGCTGCCACAAAAGACCTTCGACGCGGTGGTGCATCTCGCCGCCTTGCCCGGCATACGTCCCTCGCTGCATGACCCGATGGGCTACGAGTTCACCAATGTCATGGGCACGATACGCCTGCTTGAGCACGCCCGCAAGATGGGCACACCGCATTTCGTCTTCGCCTCGTCTTCCAGCGTCTACGGCCCCGATACGCCACTCCCTGCCGTGGAGACCAGCGCTCCTGATCCGTGCAGCCCCTACGCCCTCACCAAGCTCCATGGAGAACAATGGGGCCGTCTGTATTCGAGGCTCCACGGATTGCGCTTTCTCGCGCTGCGGTTCTTCTCCGTCTGGGGACCAGGGCAACGTCCAGATCTCGCTCTGGAGGCATTTCGTCAGCGCTTGATTGCAGGCAAGCCCGTCATCATCAACGGTGACGGAAGTCAGCGCCGCGACCTCACCCACGTCGAGGATGTGGCCAGAGCGGTCGAACGAGCACTCCATTGGCGGGGTCAGGGAGCCTTAGTGCTCAACGTCGGCACCGGTCAAAATCACTCCGTCATGGACATGGTGGAAGCCGCTCAAAAAGATGTAGCCGCTTTACATTTTTCGGGGTCAAACTTTACACATTTTACACCTGACGTGAGCTACCAAAGCGCCCACCCAGCGGACGTGCCAGAAACGCTTGCATCCATTGCGGCTGTAGGAAGAGAGCTCGGATGGCAGCCATCGATTATGTTCCCAAAAACCACGCCATGCGATGTGAAAAAAGTGTAAAACGTAAAATGGCACCTTTCATAGGATTTGGATGGGGGTGGAGGGACCCAAGAACTTTGTCACCACTCGAAATAGATTTCCTGTTGATTATCAATGACTTGCAAGGATTCGAACAAATGTTTTGTCACCAAATCTAGTGGAGTAAGTGCTGATTTCTAACGGAAATTACATGTTAGACTGTTTTACGACTGGTTCAAAAATCGCGAAAATTTAAAATTGACAGTAACACTGTAAAAAATTAAATTACTGTCGTGCGCCATGAATATTCCCTTATAGAACTCGCAGATTCCGTGAATCAATGGTGTTCGGAACATCGTTTAGAACCAGCCAACGGACAGGTTGCGACCACGATTTCGGAACGCAACATCCGCTTCTACCGCACCATTGGTCTTCTCGATGCACCATCCTGCGGCGGCGGCCGTGGTTACGGTGAAAAACACTTCCGCCAGTTGGTCGCCATCCGCTTGCTGCAGTCACGCGGACTACCATTGCGGAGAATCCGCGAGTTACTTCACGGACGTTCGCTGGAGGAATTGAAGGAAATCGAATCCCGCGCCTCAGAAGAGCAATCCGCTCTCGCTCCAGAACCACCAGCCCTTCCTCCGATTGCCAAGGGGTCTTCGTGGAGCGCCCGTCCGATCGGTGACGATTTTATTCTGCTCTCCCTACATCACCGCCAAATCCCCGAATCCGTTGTGCAACAAATCCAGACTCTTCTGCAACCCTTCTCCAACCGCTTTAACAATCATGAAAAACAATAACTACAATACCGAACGCAACACCACCGGGCTCATCGCATGGCTTGAAAAAACCCGCGTCACGCTGCCGCTCAAGGGTGTGGAAACCAGTTTTAACATCACCGGCACACTGGCCGAAGTGGAAATGGATCAGGTCTATTTTCAGGATAACCAAAAACCCCTAGATGTTACCTATACTTTCCCGCTCCCTGATGGAGCCTCGATTTACCGCTGCGAACTCCACACGAACGACCGCAAGGTCAAAGCAGTGGTCAAGCCAGTCTATGAGGCTCGCACGATGGTCGAGGAAGGAAGGAAAAAAGGTCACCGCTCCATGCTCGTCGAAGAAGTGCGTGGTAATTTGTTCGAACTACGGCTCGGCCTGTTGATGCCGGGCGATACGGTCATAGTCCGCATCGCCTGGTTCCAGCAACTGGAGGTGGAAGATACTTTGCACTCACTGCGTTTGCCTTTCACGCCTGGAGTCCGCTACATCCCGGGCCAGGCGCTGCTCCGGCAAAACAAGGGCAAGGGCACGGCGGACGATACCGATCAATGTCCAGATGCCTCACGACTCACGCCACCGCGCATCGATTCCCTCCATTCGGATGCCGCTTATCTCAATATTCATGGCACCATCAACTCACTCACTCTTGATGCGATATCTCTTGTCTCACCGACCCATCTGTTGTGCGTAGCGCAGTCAGGCGAAGACATTTCCCTGTCACTCGCTGGCAAGGGCGAAGTTCCCGATCGCGACCTCATCATTCGATATCAACCGCCGGTTCCCGATGGCCCACAAGCCAATGCCTGGCGCGGTGTAGATGCTGATGGAGCTTTTGCCCTCGTGCAAGTCACAGCCCCGGAATCACCGGCGGATCTGCCTTTTTTCCCCAGCGACGTGTATTTTCTGCTCGACCGATCCGGCAGCATGGATGGCGCCAACTGGCATGCATGCTCAAAGGCATTTCGGGGGTTTTTGGAAGCGCTCGATGCCCGCGACCGGGTATGGGTGACGATGTTTGAAAGCAACTTTCGCGACCTAGCAGAAAAACCTCTACCACCTGCGGCAATTCTCGCGGAGCCAGTGGTGCAAAAGCTGGAGGACCTGCCGGTCGACGGGGGCACGGATTTGCTGCCTGCCCTCGAACATGTATTGATAAAAATCCGCGAGTTCTCTCTCTCCCGGCGCCGGGTCATTGTTCTGATCACCGATGGCCAAGTGGGCAATGAAGAAGAGATTTTAAAGATCATGAAAAAACACCCCGATGTCATCATACACACCTTTGGCATCGACAGCGCAGTAAACGATTCTTTCCTCAAGCAGCTCGCCTCACAGCAGTGTGGAATCTGCACCCTGAGGACACCGCAAGAGGATGTCGGAAGCGCTATAACCGCCCTGGCAAAACAACTCGGCGGTGCCGTGCTGTCTGACTTGAAGGTATTGTATGGCTGGGAACACCCGGCACCAGAACGCGTTTCTCTCGCCGGCGGTGAAACGATCAGTTTTCTGGTTCGGCATCCGCAAAAAGCGTTCGAGGATTTGACCATCACCGCCCGCAACGTTGAAGGCGAAACGCATGTGATTCAGACAAAATGCCACACGCCTGGCGAAGGCAGAGCCATTCCGCTGTTATGGCACAAAAAGCACATCGATCATTTGCTTAGCGATTACCACAATGAGGAAATCGCCGTTGAACATGCCTGCAAAGTCGGGCTGCTTTGCAAGGAAACGGCATTTGTCGCCGTCGATGAAGCAGAACGTATCATCGGCACAAATTTGACCGAACATGTCTATCAACCGAATATTGCCACTCAGGACATGAACTGTATGTTATTGTGCTCTGCGAGCGAGCCAATACTTGCCGTTAAATTACAGAGCCCGCATATGGATACCATGGAATCATTCACGAATGTTAATCGTTCCCATGAAATATCACGCACACGCAAAATTATGAGATTCTTTGCAAAAGCCATCTCCGCCCCAAGTTTGGAGCTTGAGAGCAGTGCAAGCGGTAAATCTCTCATTCGCGCGCGCGACAATAAATGGCGGGATCAATTGTTGAAATTGCTCGGAGGCCACAAAGCCCATCTCGCCTCCCTTATCGAGTGGCTTGATCAATGGATGGAATCCGTCCCAGACCGATCCGTCATCCGTTTCGAGGCACTCCAAAACCTCGTCGGTGATGTGAAAAAAGCCAGGGCCAACGAACGAGCCTCAATCATTGAAGGATTCCTCGACAATACTGATTTTGCCTCAAGCCCATTCCATGAGGGTGCTTGTAAAGCATACAATGAATGGAGGCAAACATTGCCGACTGCATGAAGGCCGTTGCGCACAAAACTGTTACCGATGAGCATCCATGTGCTTACATTATTTCCGCGCACGCCTGCGATAAGAAAACCCGATGAATTGTGGGAAGTGCGCGCGGCTGATGTCTGTTTCGGAAGTAGTTTTTATTTGCGCGGAGGATTCTGCGGATCCGCCTTGTTAAGTGGTGTTGCTTTGGACACCGAGCTAAAAAAGGTGGCGCTGGACGATTCTGATCTCCACAACAATGGCATGGCAGTGAAATTGAATCATTTACCCCATGATTGATCAAGAACCATTAGGGACAGATGATTGGATGGGCGGGCGAACATCTTGTTTTATTGGATCACTGCAATAAACTCTCCAATCACAGATAAATCGGTCTCAGCATCAGGTTCTAGTAGGATGGGAAGGAATGTCGGATCATGAGAATCAGGTTCCAGCCGGATCGATGAATGAGACCATGAGACTTCATCTGCACTCTTCTCACTTTGGTAACGTTTCACTGTGTATTGTCCACCGGTGTCATGATCGTGTATATCTCGGCTCTGCACGATAACGACTTTCCCATTTCTTGATCCAGCGGACGGTTCGCGGAATAGGCACCAAGAGCCATTGGGAATGCGGCGGTTCATGGACTCGCCGATGACTTGGGCGATGAAGAAACCAGGTTTGGCGGTGAAATGATCTGGCAGTTCGGCATATTGGCAATCTTGCAGCCACTGTTCCCTGCTGAAGTCACCTGCGGCGATCTTGATGTCAAAGATGGGAACCGCATTCGGGCAATTGCCCGCCTCTTCGGGCGATAAAATGGCGAATGGATATGCGGGAGGTTCTGCAGATGTTTCAAGTTCCTCGATTTTCGGCAACAGCGCACCCACTCCTTGAGTTTGGAGGTAGTCATTGGTCTCGGGATCCGTGGAGTAGACGTAGCAGCCTTTCGTTCCTCTCGTCATCAATGTGCGGTAGGTATTTTTGATGATGAGATCGGCTTTGGCGTTGGCTGCGGCAGGGTCCGTTTTGAGCAGACCTTTGTAGCCTTTGATGGAAGAATCACCAGAAGATCGCTTGGCGCCATCAGTCACGACCTTGCCATTGCGAACGACCAAATCAGGACCGATGATCACGCCAACATAGTCGAGTTCTAGACCTTGGCAGGTGTGGATGCAACCGATCTCGCGAACAGAATCAGGTTTAATAATCCAGAGTGCCCCTTGCTCGCTGAGGTTCCACTTCGCCTTGAAGGCTCCACCATCGAGCGTGAAGTCGTAGGCGCTAGGTTTCTGCTTAGAAATCCAGTCCCAACAATAGCCGGCAACCATGCGAGAACGATTATTCGCTTGGTTGCGCCTCTCAATGAGTTCTCTTAGTTCTGTCGCCGACTCACAAACCTTAAATTCGTAGTTCGAACCCTCGAGTGTGATGTTGGCCGTTTCGCGAACCTGCAGGACTTGATCAACCCATGCAAGGTAGCCGTCCGAGCCATTGCAACGAAATTGCGAAACGAGATTCATTACTGTGACGGTCGCGCCGAGCGATTGCGCCCATGCGCGAATTTTGGATTGATCGCCGATATCCTTCCAATGGATGCGTTGGTCTTCATCGAGGAAGAAGACGGTGAAGGTGGAGGCATTGATCAGTTCCTTGATTTGATTCTCGCCGAGATTACTGAAGAGGCCAGACTTCTCATTGAGGCGGTGTGCCTCATCGACGATGAGTCCGCCAAAGGTATTGGGGGGCGTTTCGGTGAAGGCTCCTGATCCGACGAACAGATTGGAAATGCGGGATTTCTTGAGGGTTTGAGTGAGCTTCGCCTCGTAAACGGCGCGGGGAGCACTGTTCTTGGTCACGTATTTGCTCGCTAGGTCACGGTTGGTCAGTTCGACGAGAAGATTGATAGCGACGACGGTTTTTCCTGTGCCAGGACCACCGTTGACAATGAGAACGTTTTTGTCTTTCGGGGAGGAAGCGAGGGCAAGAGCGAGGGCGGATTCGTAGACGAGCTTCTGTTCGTCAATGAGGTAGAACTCGCGGTTGCCCTGAATCATCGAAGCGAGGTGGTCAGCGAGGCTTTTTGAAGGGCGAATCCTGCCATCGCGAATGCGATACATGGTCTCACCCTTGTCGCCGTATTTCACATGGGCCTTGATGAATTCGCGAAGTTTCAACGCGTCGTCCTTGAGGAAAGCTGGTGCGGCCTTGGTATGCGCGGCGTAAAACGGAGAGTGGATGACGGAACCAGATTCGCAGTTATGCAAATAAGCGCAGGGGCGAAGATGAATGGGATCAAGGCGAACGGTTTCGTTAAAATCCTCGATGAGCATCGCGTAGGACCATGCTTGATAGGACGGGTGGCTCACCTCTCGGTCCCGCCCACCGACGAACGTGCTAACGATGGCGTCCTTGCGGGTTGCCTCGGCCTTCTGCCATTGCTTGAGTTCTACAATAACTGCCGTGCGCTGACGGTCGTGATTGGTGCCAGTAAGGATCATGTCGATCCGCTTGCCCGTCTGCGGGATGTTGAATTCGATTGCGACACCGATGTCATGAGGAATGTCCGGATCTTCCAAAATCCGATCCATAAACGGCAGTGAGTTTCTCCAGGATCCAAGCTCGCTTGCGCCGACCGATTTTCCGGTGACACCTTGAAACGAATCGTGAATCTTTTCCTCGATCCGATTGGAGAGGATGTCCGCGCGAAAGTCAGCTTTGGTGGCGAGGTAGACAATCATTCCGAATCAGTCAGTAGGGCAAGATAGTAGCATCAACGACAGTGCGTAAGTCTTATCTATACTTACACGACTCATTCTGCAATTCGGGATCATACCGTCAAGAAGATTCAGTTAAGAAGATCAGCCGAGATGCTGTTAGAATGAATCAGTTTGCAATTTTTCATGAATCCATTGAACGTTTATACTTGATCATGTTTTTACTTTCCATCTGAAGCAAATCTCCACAAAATTACCGATCGGTAACATTTTCGGGATTTATTGCCTGATAACAAAAATAATTACCGATCGGTAACTTTTTTCTTGATCTGAGCTCCAGCAAGATGAATATTCCCAATCAGGAACAATGAAAATTCAGGATGCACAGAGCCTTGGTCAGGCGATTCGACAGCAGAGACGCCGTTTGAAGGTGACTCAGAAAGATTTGGCAATGACCTCGGGAACGGGATTGCGGTTCATCATCGATTTGGAAAAAGGAAAACCGACCTGTCAACTGGGCAAAGCCATCGAGATTGTCAGAGCGCTTGGATTGAAACTGGAAATTTACGACCCATGAATCGATTGATCATCAGCTTGCATGGGAAACCGATCGGCGTGCTCGAAGATGACGGCCAGCGACTCGTCTTCCGGTATAACGATGAGTGGTTGGCGGATGCAGATGCGTTGCCCTTGTCTCGACAGTTGCCGCTGCAATCGGAGCCTTTTGAAGGCCAGCAAGTGAGTGTCTTCTTTGGCGGATTACTTCCGGAAGCAGATTCGCGAGATCAGATCGCCCGTAAGCTGGGCATCAGCGTGAACAACGATTTTGCCATGCTGGAGAGAATCGGTGGAGAATGCGCTGGTGCCATCGCGCTGATGCCCGAGGAATTGCCGGGGATGGCACCGCCGCATCACGCCGTGCGTTGGCTCAGCGAGAAGGAGGTCACCCGAATGATGCAACAACTCCCCCATCAACCGCTACTTGCCGGTGAAGAAGGCCTGCGACTTTCTCTTGCCGGAGCTCAGGTCAAATTGCCGGTGGTGCTCGATTCCACGTCAGGTGGTGTAACACGGGTAGCATTGCCGTTGGGAGACACACCGAGCACCCATATCATCAAACCCGAACCTGTGCGTTTCCCCGGTCTTGCCGAAAACGAAGCATGGTGCATGGCGCTCGCACGCCACATTGGCTTGGACGCCGCCGAAACTTGGACGGAACGAATGGGCAATGTGCCATGCCTGATCTCCAAACGATACGATCGAGTGCAAGGAGGGTCCGGTGAGATCGTCCGTCGTCTGCATCAGGAGGATTTCTGCCAGGCTCTCGGCTATCCATCCTCGCGCAAATACCAACAAGAAGGTGGACCATCACTGCGCGAATGCTTTCAGATGATCCGTGATTGGTCCACCACATCAGTGCTGGACCTCAGGCACATGCTGGATGCGGTGATCTTTGCAGCGATCACGGGCAATGCCGATGCCCATGGCAAGAACCATTCGTTTGTCTACGCACAAGGAACCCGCAGAATGGCGCCACTCTATGATCAGGTTTGCACCATGGCTTGGCCGGAGCTCTCGACCACGCTCTCGATGAAAATCGGCAACGCCTCAACCTTGGCGGAAGTTTCCCCTGAGCACTTCAAGCAACTTTGCGGCATCGCGAAACTCGGATGGCCCATGGTGCGAGAACGAATCAAGACCCTATGCCGGCAGATCCTTGATGCGACTCACGAACCGGATGTTCTGCCCGCGTTAGGCATAGCAACGGTCCGCGAGATCGTCACCAAACGTGCGGAGAGAATGCTACGATTGATGGACAAGTGCACCGATTGAGCAGGTAGGGCAAATCAATCACTCTATCCACATCTCCAAATCCGCCAGAGCGGCCCTGACGTTACCTTTTGCACCCTCCGCGATCTGACGGGTGATGGTGATGGGTGCGCCCCACCGCCTCGCGAGAAATGCCGCGAGAACCTCGTTTTCCGGGGGCTGGAGCCGGACTGATTGGAACCGAGTTTGGAAGCGTTCGGTCAGGCTGCCGAGGTCGAGGTTCGTGGTGCCGAGAAATGCATGCCCTGGCTTCATCCGGTCAAGGTGGGTGAGGAGCATGTCCTGAGAGTCCTTCGAGCATCGATCCAGTTCGTACACGACTTTGACTGACCACGAGCCGAAGATCGATCCGTAGGCGAGTGAGCTTTTCCTCGCTGGGCGGAATGACGACGATGGGAACGCGGTTTCCGGCGAGCAGGCAGACGGCTCCCTCGTGCGGGACGAGGTCGTCGAAGCCGAGGGTTTCCGCGAGGAACTCGCGCATGAAGCGACGGGTGGCGTCGGCGGAGGGGTTGGCGGGCCATGGTGGAAAATGAGCAAAAATCGATTAAATGGGTAGAAGGGTGTCATTCGAATCAGCTTCTAAAACCAGCGATAGGGAAAAAACTGTGAAATTATGGTTGCGAATGAGTCGTTTATTTCGTTTATTTTGTTTGTAGCTATGAATCAACAACTTGCGACTCGGACACAATCTTCCCGTTTTGATCCTGCGGAATTTGCTCCACAGGAATTGGACTCGGTGAAACATTTGATGGAACTTTTCCTGAGCGATACTCGTCCACCGGCTCTGGTCGATGAGAGAGGCGAACGGACAGAGCTGCCCAAACCAGTTTACGAACTTCTGGTCAAGGTCGCATCCGCCCTGCAAGAAGGAAAAGTGATCACTCTTGTTCCAGAGACGCAAGAGCTTACGACTCAGGCGGCAGCAAACCTGTTGGGGGTGTCGCGCCCACATGTGGTGAAGCTGATCGAGGATGGGCAATTGCCCTGCCACAAGGTGGGAGCACACCGCCGGATACGCATGAAGGACTTGCTGGCATTTCAGCGTCTGAGGGATCAATCGCGGAGAGAGGCCTTGGACGAAATGGCTCGACGAGCTCAAGAGGCTGGACTTTATTGAACGAACGCTACGCCGATGAATGCCGATTTCCCAGTGATTCTCGATGCCTGTGTGCTGGCAAACCAGCGCATCACAGACTTGTTATTGCGCCTTGCGGAAACTCCCCGGCTTTTTTTGCCCAGGTGGAGTAAGCAGATTCTTGATTAGACCAATCGAACTTTGATTCAAAAGTTGTCTTGGCCTGAGGATTTGGTGAATTACCGATGCGAGCAAATGAAGGTTCATTTTCCCGAAGCATGCGTAGAAGGATATGAACCGATCGAACAATGCGTGACGAATGACGAGAAAGATCGGCATGTGCTTGCCGCCGCGATCAGGGCACGTTGTGAGATCATCGTGACATTTAATCTGAAGGATTTTCCTCTGGAAAGTCTGAGTGCATGGGGGATCGAGGCTCAGCATCCGTCGAAATTCTTGGCGAGTTTGTATTCGCTGAACGGTGGTTTGGTCGTGCAAAGACTGAACCAGATCGCCGTGAATTTGAAAAAGACCGTGCCAGAAATTCTTGAGCTTTTGGCCGAACACGTTCCTGCATTCGCGCTGCAAGTGGGCAGCGATCTGGGAATCGAACTGTAAGTAAGCGTAGTTTCGAAACATACGGTCAAATGGTATTCGGCATGAGAACAAACAAGCCGATGACATCAGGGGGGAGGACGGGCTCTACGGAAACGCGGGAAGATCCTGCGGCAGCGCGGAGGCGGACGAATTCGGAGAGCGAGCCGGCGAGCATTGCGGGAAGATCCTCCTTGGCTTTTCGATGAATCGCTCTTGGGCGGATGCGGCGAGGTTCGAGCTGGCCTCTGCGTGAAGAAGCGCACGCGCTTCATCTTCGATAGCAACGATTTCGTTTCCGTGAAATGCGACGAGAGCTGCATCCTCAGCAAGGAGCATTAGCTCGCGGCGAGCGTGGATGGTCAGCTTGTAGCGAATGCGCAGAACTGTCACGCGGGTGAGTTTGGGAACGGAAGATGAAAACTAATCCAACTCTGCTCCAAGCTCCCCCTACCCCATCCACATCTCCAAATCCGCCAATGCGGCCCTGACGTTGCCTTTTGAGCCCTCGGCGATCTGACGGGTGAGGTGATGGGTGCGCCCCACCGCCTCGCGAGAAATGCCGCGAGAACCTCGTTTTCCGGTGGTTGGAGCCGGACTGATTGGAACCGAGTTTGGAATCGTTCCGTCAGACTACCAAGGTCGAGGTTCGTCGTGCCGAGAAATGCATGCCCTGGCTTCATACGGTCAAGGTAGGTGAGGAGCATGTCCAGTGCGTCCTTCGAGCATCGATCCAGTTCGTTTACGACTTTGACTGACCACGAGCCGAAGATCGATCCATAGGCTAGTGAGCGAGTCCATTCGCGTGCGAGTTCAAGACCCACTTCCTTTCCGTTCACGTCCTCAATCGCAACTGGATGGCTGGCAAGTGTGCGAGCGATCAGATTCACCAAGCTCGTCTTGCCGATACCTGGTGCTCCGGTAACCAGCAACTTGAGTGGCTGGTCGGGATTCGTCCGAAGTCGCTCGGCTTTGCGCAGTAGCACTTCTGCCACCTTGCCGGCCTGCCCCACGAAATCCGCAGGACAGGACGGAACGAAGCAGGTGGGTGGGACTGGTGCTTGCTTACGCGGCACCTTCTACCTCCTTTCTGGAACGACCAAGCATGAGCATGTCCGCAATCGCTTGAGCTCCTTTGCGGTAGAGCACCACGGCAAGAAGCTCACCATCGACATACACCGCCCAGTATCGGGTGCGGTAGCCATCTGCCTTGAGGTAGGGTTTGACTTCGATCATGACAACCACCCCTCCCTTCTGGCGCGTGCGTTCAACTCCCGGACGACAAGCCCGTATTTTTCTGCGGTCTTTTGTGGATCCGCATATCGTCGGTAATGGCGCTTCACGAGATTCCAATCTGGCTCATTACCGTGATCTGGTAGCATGGCGAGAGGATCAAAGCGGGTCGATTGTTGCGGTTGTTCTGGCGCTTGCTCCAGTGCAGCCAGTCGTCGCAGAATAGGTTGCAGGCGCTCCATCACCAATGCCTCCACATCGGCGGGGACTGGAGGTTGAAGCGGAGCCCCACCAGCGAGTTCGGCAATGCGTGCGTCCACAATCTCGCGTATCAAATCGATGGGAATTTCGGTGATGGAATACACGATACCACTCAGGCTTTGGAGGCCGAGGAGCTTCTTCAATTCCTTGCGTGCATCGCGGGGGCTGTCCGCGTGCAGACGATCATCAAAGACGATTTCTCCGCCACGGCTGGCGATCATTTTGTAGGTGCGTTTCATGGTTTTCATGGGTTGTGGGTGAAGCATTCTTGCGCCCATGCTTGAGCGGCTTGGGTGATGGTGGCAACGAACTTGTCCGGTTCTGCGGCGAGAGGGTTATCTCCGAGCAGGTCATGGAAGCTGTTGAGCGCTGACACGACCGCGGCTTCCAGTAAGATTTCTGGATCGTCGTGCTCGAGCGCGGCTTCCCAGTAACCAATGCGCTCGCGCAACACAGGGAACTTTTGAGCATCAGGCAATGGCGTCTCTCGCAGTGGGCCATTCTGTAAGTGTTTCCTTCCCATCGTGGCGATGGCGGGAATGAAGTCCCGTCCCTTGGCGCACGCCCACAGCAGAGCATGGGCATCGATTTCATAGGTGGGGTGGAATGTGCGATTCACGGGCGCGCCGATTTGCACATGGTGTCTTTTCATCATATTCATGGTTTGCATTTATTGGTTTGTGGTTTCGTTGGAGTGAACGCATGCGACCGGCTCAGAAGTCCGAGTGGTCGCAGTCGTCCGAAAAGTTGAAGTAGGGTTGCTGCCATCGTGGGCTCGACTTGATCAGGCCAGAGGTGAAGTGGAGGTTGCTCACCTTCATGCCGCGCCAGTTGCGCCAGTCGCCGAAGAGTTCGGTGAAGTCCCGATCAAAGAACACCCACCGGCCAGGCAATTGGTCGAGCGTGTCCATGCCGCAGAGATCGACCAAGGAGGCGGCAACGCGTGTATCGGACAGCAGTCCCTCGGGCATTCGATGTCGTGGCATGCGCTGCATTGTCTCGCGCCACTGGCTCCACGTTCCATTGTGGAAAAGCACAGCTCGGGCATTGCCGGACAAGCGGGTGTTGGCTTTCGCAGAGACTGGGAATGGATGGCAGAGCTTGGGCGTCACCTCCCCCACGCTCGCCCACCGGAAGTGGATGACAATTTCCCCAGCAAGTTCAGGGATGAGTGCTTCAACCTCATCAGGGTCAAGGCCTTTGCTCCAGCGCACCACTCCGTCTTCACGCCATGCCACACCGGCACCGTGAGGGTTTGCTTGATGGCAGGCATCGATGGTCGCGCGATCAGGGCGCACGTTCTCAGGGCATACAAGAATCACACACATGGTTTTCGTTTGGGTTAGAGGTTGGCGTAAGGGAAGCGGGCATCGAAGCGGCGGCACATCCGGTCAGCGATTTTCTGATAGTTCTTGAATTCCGAGTGCAGTGGGCCAATAAGCCCGAGGGCAACTGGGCGCTTGGAACCAGTCCACCCGAGGTAGTCCCACAGGAAGCGCAGGGCGTCATGGGCGGTGGCCGTGCGTTTCGCCTGCGATTTGTTTTTGGAGAAGCCACCAAGGCATTCGACTTCAGCAGCACGGCGGCAAAGCCCTAACACCGTGGCAAGGTGATGCAGGAGCTTGTGGCGATTGAGCGTGCCGGCAAACACGCGGAATTCGATCACACCATGGGAGAAGAGCTTATTGAAATTGATCATCCCGCGTCCGCATCGATGGGCAGCGTCAGCTTTTCTGGAGGGGCTGCTGTTGCGTTCCATCTGGCGAAGCAATGAGCCAACGTCAGCGCCCAGCGTGTGGCTGTAGCGGTTCAGGTGGCGTCCAGTGCCCGTTTGGCCATAGAGGCTCATGGCATGCCAACGGGCGATGTGGGCGAGCTTGCGACCAAATTCGCTCATGGCTTGCGGGTCGTCCGTGCCGATGATCGATTTGACGCCGATGGTGATGTGGCAGCCACACGAGGCGTTGACGTTCGCCCCGATGGCATTAGCCCATTCGACAAATTGAATGAGATGTTCGACGCCATGGCTGCCCGACAAGATGGGTGAGACAAATTCACAGGCCAATCGGCCAGGGCGGGTAATGATGGAACCATCGCGCTCGGCTTTCCAGTGGACACCGTGAAAGGTGGGTGCGGTTATGGGGATGCCAGTGTTCATATTAGCGCCAGAGCGCACAGTGGTGCCAACATGATAGGCACCGACAACGACGCCGGATGTAATGGGGATAGTGGTTTCGAGTTCGACGCCGAAGGTGATGGCTTCGGCTTTGGGATCTTGTGCTTTCATTGGTGGATCTAGTTGGATTGTGAGGCCGGTGAGGGCAGGAGTGCCCGCGTTCCGACATCCTCCTTCCTGCCAGCCACCCGCGTCGTTTGTCGCGCACCATCCGCACGCCAATTCGCACCATTTTTTGCGGCCATTTTTACCCGTTAGATGCCGTTGGCATACGGATTGAACAGAAGTTGACAAATGACCCGTAGAACCGTAAATACGGCTTATGAAAACGACGATCGAATTGCCCGATTCCATTGCCAAGCAGGCAAAACTGCTGGCCGCCGAGCGCCAAACAACACTGCGAGCCCTCGTCATTGAAGGCCTCGAGCATGTGATCTTAGAAAAGCGGGTGTCGGCCAAGGATCGGGCCAGAAAACTCTTCGCCGCGATGGATAAGACACCAGGAATCACCGCAGGCAAACGCCTCAACCGTGATCAAGTTCATGCACGCTGAATTTTTCCTAGATACCAATATTTTGCTCTATGCGGCATCGAGCGCCAAATCCGAGCAAGGCAAGCGAATCAAAGCCAGGGAGTTGCTCATGGCTGATGGTGCTGGGCTTTCCGTGCAGGTGCTTGCTGAATTTTACGTGAACGCCACGAGTAAATTCAAGCTGCCCCACGACAAGGTCATGCGAATGATCGAGGTTCTCGACTCCTATCCGGTTCTCGCAGTCAGTGAGACTGTGTTCTGGGCGGCATTGCAAATCAAGGAGCGCTACAAGCTCTCTTACTGGGATTCGGCGATCATTGCCGCTGCGGTGGAACTCGGATGCCACACCGTGTATTCGGAAGATCTCAACCATGGACAGACGTATGCCGGTGTGCGCGTGATCAATCCTTTTGCCGCCTGATGCGAATGGACACCCACTTTGATGCCGCGTAATCAGGCGTGAGAGCAAACGCCCCCATGACAAGGTATGGCGATATAGTCAGCCCTCACAGGCGCCATCCGCATGTGTTAGACTGCCATTTGACGTTTTTCCACGCCGTTGGCATGCGAATTGGACAGCCGCAGTGTCAGTATTCAGAAGGCAGCAAAATCGTCGTCATGCTCCGGTCATGCTCGGTGATGATGTAGAGTCGTTCACCAGCATCAGTGACATAGCAGCTCAGCAGTCGAGCGCCGTGAACAAGTGCATATTCGTTCGCCTCTATGTCATCAGCGCAGAGCTGTTCGCCCCAGTCGCCACAATGATGACGACGGAGGAATTTTGACAGATCGACGTTTAGCGCAATCGCGCCTGGAGTGGCGAATGTTTTCCCAAGCGGGAAGCGGGGTTGCATCAAGTGTATGCCCATAGGATCTCAGTGGTTGTTGGTGAATCAGGAATCAATCAGGTTGTCGAACAATCCGGGGATGAAGGGATTGAGCGCTTCTTGCTCGGCTTTGAAAAACTCGGCTTTGGTTTTGCCCATCGCGCGGCCTTGCGGGGTGTGGCAATCGTATGCGTAGTCGGGGATGGGAACGTAGTCGCTAGATGCTGCGAGTTCATCCATGAGCGTCTGCGCATCAAGTCCAGCCTGCTGGTCATAGACGAAGTTTTGCAGGTGGTCGGGATCGCGGCTTTTCTTGGCGAGACAGAGCAGGATCACCGCCTTGGAAACAAAGATGCGTCCCTTGGGAGATTTCGCAGGCGTGTGGCGATTGATCTCGGTGTAGCTGTCGTGCAGCGCCTTGACCTCCGCCGTAAGAATGCCCCAGCAATCCTCCGCGCTGACAGTGAGCAAACGCCGCCAGACATAGGAACCAAATCCACTGGCCCAAAGTTCAAGTGCCCAATAACCGGCCAGCTTTGCGTCTCCGCGCCGGATTACCTTCTGCATGGCGCTGGACACCCCTGGGAAGGAATATCCGCGCTTGGTGTGTAAGTGATAACTCATCATCTGTTAGAGTGTCAGTTGGGCACACGACGTGAAAGCAGTTTTGATCACCATTTTTTAGAGCTTCACGGATTGGCGACGCGGTGCATCCATCGCCACACGATCCTGACTCTTGTAGGTTTCCAGCCGGATGTGCGCCTTCCACTTGCGCTTGAGGTATCGCTTCTCGGTGGCGATTCGTTCCTCACTGCGAAACAAGCTATTGCCGCCAAGGTTCTTGTCGCGTTCTTGCACAAAACAGAACCGCGCTTCGTTCCAGACAAGTCGATTGTCCATGAGTTCTTGGAGCGTCGCATCGATGTCGCACTTGCATTTGAGAAGTTCGTCCCACTTGGGCACGCCTCCATTTTCATCGCGAACCACGCCGACTGCTCCTCCAACCCAATGGTTCACGCCAAAGGGATCATTGCGTTGCAAAAGCCGCGGATCGCTCCGCTGGTGCCAGCCGAACAATCGAGCGCCAGCACCGCGAGCACACCATGCCGAATTTTCCAGCATGGCAAGAGTTTCGGCAATCGAGAGTTTCCGGCAGCGCAGAGAGACCATGCACACGCACGCGGAAATATCGTCGTCGAGCATAACGATGGAATCCTCGGTGAAATGTTTCAGCACCCAGTTGCGCACGGCACTAATCCCCGCGATTTCATCGGGGATCGTTTCAATCTCCAGCCCCGTGTGATGGTAGTGTTCAGCCTCGCTTTCGGGGACGAGGAGCGTCGCTGTCGGAAACAGCTTGTGGCTGGTGATCGAGCGGCTGCGACTCCGCGACAGGATCACTAGTCGTAGGGAGAGCGGGCGTAGTTCCGGCCATGATGGCGCGGCGGCAGAGTTCAATGAGTCGTTTTCCATGGAGTACACGGCCTATGCCGATTTTTTTGGTTCTGCGGGTGATTGAATAGTCAACTTCCTGCACCCCCATGAGTTGAAGAACCTGCATCCAGTCACGCAGGTCGTGAAACATGAAGACGAGGTAGTCGTGGGTCTCGAATGCCTGGCATTCCATGCGCGGAATGGTTTCGAGTTCATCCTCGGGAGATCCTGCTTCATCCATGAGCTTGCGAATCTCATCCTCCATGAATCCGGTCAGTTCGATGTCGAAATCAGGATCAGCGTCCGAGATGGATTGGAGCACACGGCGCAGGTCATCCTCGTCGAGTTCAGCGAGTTCAGCGAGCCGGTTATCTGCGAGTAAGTCGGCAAGTTCCTCGGCCTCACTCGCATAGTCCTGTTCATCGACGGGGATCGTATCACATCCGATGAGAAGAGCCGCTTCCAATCGACCATGACCGCGCACGATCAGGCCCGAGCGTTTCGACACGGTAACGGGATTTCGCCAACCTTGCTCTTGGATGATGGAGGCAAGCAACTGAATCTGGTGGGCGCTATGGCGGTTCGGGTTTACCGGATTGGGCTTCAGCGTGTTGGGATCAACGAGGGAGGTATGGGCGCAGTGCACAGGAATGCTCATGCGCGGTGGTGGGAGTCAACTTCGATGATGGCGGTTGACTCGTTCGCAACATGCAGATGGAAGCCGTATCACCAGACATCGCCAAAAAACTCCTCTCGCGTGACTTCGCCAATCTCGTTGGTCGCGTGCAGAAGGGCGGAAAGTTGACCCGTGCTGAACGCGCCATGCTTCAAACATTGGCGACTGGCAGTGGAGCCGCTCCCGCAACGGCAGCATCCTACGTCGAGCTCGCAGCGATCCTGGGAGTAACACGTCAGTCGATCAACAATTGGAAGAAACGCAAGGACGCACCAAAGCCCGCTGCGAATGGATTGCACGATGTGGCGGAATGGCGAGAGTTCATGCGACGTCATGAATTGAAGGGAAGTGAAACCACCGAACCGGGTGACATCGAGTCGTCACTCAAGGCACGTAAACTTCTCGCTGAAGTGGAAGAGCGGGAACTTCGCCTCGGCATCAAGCGCGGCGATTACGTGGCGGTGGAAGAAGTGCGTCAGGCATGGACTGAGCTCGTTGCGCAGGCAACCTCGATGCTCCGCAAGAAGTTTGAGCAGGAACTGCCACCGATTCTCTCTGGCCTCGATGCCACAGGAATCCAGGAAGAATCCCGCCGCGCCATCGACGAGGTGTTGACGATTCTCCATCAGGGCGAATGAACAAGATCGAACCGGCACGCAAGAGATTAGAGCGCATCTGGTGTGAGGCGTGGCGTCCTCCTGATCGCCGACCACCGTGGGCATGGTGCGAGGATCATATCGCCTCCATTCCCTATTCTCCCATTCCCGGGCGATTCCGTTCCGCAAACTCGCCATGGATGTGCGAGCCAATGGAGGCCTTGGTCGATCCGAAGATCCGAATCGTGAGCATCATCGCCGCAATCCAAAGCGGCAAAACCAGCGTCGGTGAGCTTGGTCTCGCGCACATCATTGCCAACCATCCAGGCCCGACGCTATGGCTCGATCAAACGGACGACGACGCAAAAGATCAGAGCGAGAGCCGACTCCAGAAACTCTTCGACGAGTGCCCGCCTGTGCGCTCCCTCTATCCGGCCAACCGTCACAAAAAGCGTCTGGCCACGGTTCACTTCAACAATGGCATGACGCTATGGGTGCTGGGAGCCCACAATAAAACCAACCTCCAGCGGCGTTCGATCCGTTGGCTCATTGGTGACGAGACATGGCGCTGGCCTCAAGGTCACATGGCGGAAGCAGAGGCCCGAGTCACCGCATTCGGATGGTTGGGCAAGTGCCTGTTCATGTCGCAGGGTGGTGAGGAAGACGACGACACTCATCGCAAGCATGAAACGACCGACATGCGAGTGTGGACCTTTGCATGTCCGCAATGTCATCAACGCCAGCCGTTCAAGTGGGAGCAGGTCGAATGGAGCAAAGACGCCCGTGATGAATCAGGGGAGTGGGATTTCCAGAAGGTTCGTGACACCACCTCCATGCGTTGCGCTGCATGCAATCATTACTTCGAGGATAGCGACCGGACACGTCGCGAATTGAATTTGTCTGGTCGCTATCTCGTCACGAATCCAAACGCCCCGAAAGAAAACTCCGGATTCCACTGGAATGCCCTGTGCGCGATGAGTTGGGGGCGATTGGCCGAGTTGTATCTCCGCGCCAAGGCCGCAGCCCGCAAAGGCGACGTGAGTCTCATTCAACAGTTCTACCAAAAACGTCTTGCTCTGGCGTGGCGCGAATATCTCGAAGACTACAAGCTCGACATCGTCCCGGGCGGCTACCTCAAAGGCGAAACGTGGGACGGTGAGGCAGGAGTTGATGCGCAAGGACGATTGGTTCCAGCCGGTGAGCCATGTGCCTGTCCGCTTCGCATACTCACGGTCGATTGCCAGATGGACCACTTGTTTCTTGTCGTTCGCGCATGGGCCGAGGACGGATCCAGCCGCCTGATGTGGAATGAGCGTGTGCTAACGTTCACCGATGTGCAAACCGTGCAGGAACGATTTGGCATTCACCCGAATCTTGTATTCATTGATGCGGGCTACGCCACCTATGATGTCTACCGCGAATGCGCCGCTCACGGATGGACCGCCCTCATGGGCGACAAGCGAGCGACATTCACTCACAAGGTCAAGGGCCGCAAATCAATCGAGAGGTTCTACTCTCCTCGCCGCAAGGTCGTCTTAGGCCGTGGGCAAACTTGCTCGGTCTTCTATTGGTCCAACCTCAACATCAAAGACACCCTCGCCCGCTTGCGTCGAAATCAAAACCCTGACGACGGACCAGTCTGGGAAGTTCCTGATGACATCGATGAGGACTATCTCGCGCAGATGGAAAGCGAGCACCGAATCAAGAAGAACGGCAAGTGGATGTGGGAGCGCATCGGTTCACGACCGAACCACCTGTTCGATGCCGAATCCATGCAGGTCGCCGCTGCCACCATGCTCAAGATCGTCGGTCGAGAAGCGCTGGACTCAACAGCAGTTGACATCCCTGACGAGGAGCCATGAGTAAATTCAGCGACTGGTTTGATTCCCAGAAATTTCAGCACTTCAGCGCGAGCGAGTTCGAATCCTATTTCGCGGCGCAGCGAAAAGGTGTGAAGAATAGCACACCGCCTCGCGCCCTTTGGGAAAAAATCATCCCGACGCTTCGCATTGTTGATGAACTGCGTGATTCTTATGGCAGACCATGCCGTATCCTCAGTTCCTACCGCTCACCTGAATACAACAAGGCTGTCGGCGGTGCACAATTCAGCCAGCACAAAGAATTCACCGCGCTCGACATTACCTTCGATGGCTTGAGCATTCAGCGGGTCTATGAACGACTCATCGCATGGCGCAAGGCAGGAAAATTCGTGGGTGGTCTTGGGCTGTATCCATCCTCGGGCTTCGTTCACATCGACACACGAGGTCGTAATTCAACTTGGGAAGGAAAGTAATCGATGGCTCGCGGACTTTTTATCACCGGCTTTAGCGTCGCAGAAGTTCTCGCCATCCAGCAGAAAGCCAAACAACTCCTACTGGAAGGCAAGACCATCATGAACTGGAACGATGCGGAAACATCCGTCTCGAAGCAGTTCACGATGCCCGTTGACCAAGTGCTGGAGGAATGCGGCTACGCGCTGCGCGTGCTCGACCCAGCGACATATGGCCGTCCGAAATCCGGGGGCGTATCCTTCATCTCCGGACATCTCGCCAAATGAACCGACTCCAATCTATCGCGCGAGCTTTGATTCCACCCATCCTTCTCCCAAAGGCTTGGGGATCATCGTTTGAGGCCGCGAACTGGTCGCACCGCCGTGGCACTGTGCCGGGGGCATTGCCTACCGATGCCCGAAAGGAACTCACGTTTGGAATCCGCTCGGAGCTAGTTCGCAAGTCTCGCTACCTTCACAAGAACTCAGGCTTCGTGCGCGAACTGGTGGCCAACATGGCGATCTACTCGACTGGTGACGGCATCCGCGTTCAGGCCCAATCTTTGGACGCATCGTGGAACCGTGCCGCCGAAGAATACTTTTCCTATTGGTCCTCACGCTGCGAAATCACGCAGAGGTTTTCGTTTGAAGAATGCCAGGCACTCGTCTGCCGGGGCATGGACATCGACGGTGAATACTTCATTCACAAAACCCGCGATCTCGATGGCGAACCGCGCATCCAATTGATCGAGAGCCACCGCATTGGCGATGAGTGGGGGTCGAAAGAAACCGTCGATGGAGTTGGCCTCGATGCCTATGGAGCACCCGTTTTCTACCGCGTCTTACAAGATGATGATTCGGCCCATGATCTTCCTGCGTCAGCTATTCTCCACGTTCACGAACCCGAGTGGGCCGGAGGTGTGCGCAATCATCCAACAATCCAGCACTCGATCAATCACCTGCTTGATGAGATGGAACTCCTTGCGTTAGAAAAACATGCGGTCAAAGACAATGCCGATGTGGCGCGGATTCTGAAAACGGCACGAGGTGAAATCGACGACAACGGCGACTTTGTGGTTGGCGGTGCTCACACAGCGAGTGATTCCAGCGACCCGGTTAGCTTACAGCGCATCGTCGGAGGAAAGCTCGTGGCACTCAAGCCTGACGAGTCTCTCGATAGCTTCCAGTCGAATCGACCATCTCCCACGTTCACCGGCTTTCTCGAACACCTCCGACGTGACTCGGCCCTCGGTATGATCCCCTTCGAATTTGCAGCGGATTCCAGCAAGGTTGGTGGTGCGGGAGTGCGCCTCATCGTAGCTAAAGCCGATCGTCGATTTTCTTTCCGCCAAATGATCCTTGAAAGGCGTTTGATTCGTCCAGTTTGGGCCTATGTCATTGGCGATGCAATCGCTCGAGGACTGCTACCTTCCGTGCCGACGTGGTGGAGGATCGCCACCGTGCCGCCCAAGCGAGTGACTTGCGATGCCGGTCGCGAAGCTCAGCAAAACCGCGCCGACGTCGAGATGGGACTCAAGACTCTCAGCGACCACTATGCCGAGCTGGGTGCGGACTTTGTGGAAGAGGTTGAACGCCGCGCCGTTGATGCAAAGCTCATCCTGGAAACAGCCACAAAGTATGGTGTCCCTGTGGAGATGCTCTGGAAGCCCAGTGGTGCCGCGTTGACAACGCCAACGGGGTATGAACCCGGTTCTTCAACATCGCGAATGGCTCATTCAACCTGATGCTCTGCACGCAATCTCCTCATCCTTTCAAGCACACGCAGACCGTGGAGGATTTCTCCCAAAGCAAGAACCACAGAATTCTCTCCTCAGTATCGAAGACGGCATTGGTGTCGTGGCGATTGAAGGACCGATACTGCGTAAGCCCGATCTCTTCGCCAAGGTGTTTTATGGCGCGACCAGTTCCGAGGAAATCGCCGATGCCCTGCAAGAAATTGCGGGACGTGATGACATCAGAGCGGTGCTTCTCAATATCGATTCTCCGGGCGGCACGGTAGCCGGAACACCAGAGCTCGTCAATGCCGTCGCTGCACTCGACAAAAAGAAACCAGTCTATGCCTTTTCCTCGGGTCTCATGTGCTCAGCCGCCTACTGGGTTGCCAGTCAGGCACGCGCCATCTATGCCACGCCATCCGCTCAGGTCGGATCCATCGGCGTGGTGCAAGCCGTCGTCGATAACAGCGCCGCACTCGATCGCGATGGCATCAAGGTGGAAGTTTTTTCTGTCGGCAAATACAAGGCGATGGGCGCACCGGGAACACCACTGACGGATGACCAACGAGAACTCATTTCTGCGAACCTCGCCGAAATCGCCAGTGACTTCCATGCCGCCGTTCTCGCTCGTGGACGCGCCATCCCTGCGGAAGCGATGGAGGGACAAACCTTCAGCGGTCGCCAAGCACAACGACATAACCTCGCGGGCGTGGTGCCAGATCGCAATGAGGCCATGAGGAGACTCCGCGTTTACTACGCAGCGGTTGACACGAGTTCCCGTGCGATGACCGATACACTCGAAGACCAACTCGCCCAAGCCCGCACTCAGGTGGAAACCATGCAGCGGGATCACCAAGCCCAGACCGAACTCCTCACCGAAGCATCAGCACAAGCCGAACGCCTGACCGGCGAAGTGGAATTGCTGACTGCCGAAATCGATACCCTCAAGGCCGAGCGTGATGCCGCCGGTGCGGAGGCTATCTCACTGCGACAGCAGGTTAGCGACTTGCAGGCATCCCAAGCTGACTTCGACAAGCGCCTACAAACCGAGGTCGCACGTGTTGTTGCCGCCACTGGCACGACAGCCCCGGCGAAAGTAACGCCAGCAGGAGATGCCACGCAGGCCGTCGATCTCCATGCGCGCTTTGCCGCCATCACCGATCCCTCCGAGCAGACCGCCTTCTGGCGCAAACTCACCACCGAACAACAAGCCCTCATTCTCAAACACCAAGCCTAACGCACTACCATGCCCAATACCCTTACCAACGTCAAAGACATCAAGGTGGCGCAACGCGCGCTGATGCCATTCATGTCGAACCTTCTGCCAGTGACGGCATTTTCCACTGACTTCAGTCCCATGCCCGCGGACAAACTCGATACCGTTCGGGTTCCGCTGGTCGGCGCCCCTAGCACTTCGAGTGATTTCAGTGGCGATTATTCCGCCAATGCCGATTCCACTGTTACGGTGGTTCCCGTCACGCTCAACCGCCACAAATACAAAACGGTGCACGTGACGGCAAAAGAATCTGCCGAGACCGCGATGACCGTGCTGGAAACTCTGGTGGAAGCAGCCGCCCAGCAACTGGCCCAAGACGTGCTCGTAGACATTTTTAGCTGCATCACCACAGCCAACTTCGGTGCACCTGGGATCGCCGCCCTTGCTGCTACGGCCTTCGATTACAAGAAGGTGCTGAGTTTGCGTGAAGCCTGTGGCAATGCCAAGATGCCGCCAAATCCACGTTCTCTCGTGCTCGATGCCGGATACTACACCAACATGCTGGCAGACGACGTGGTGGCCAAGAGCTTCAATCTCAACCTCAACGCCCCAGCAGTCACCGAGGGCATGGTCAAACGCATTGCCGGGTTTAACCTCCACGAGACGACTCTGATTCCCTCGGATCATGCGGAAAAGCTCGTCGGCTTCGCAGCTCACTCAAGCGCCGTTGCCGTGGCCATGCGCTACCTTCAACCCGTGGCCGACTACCAGCAATCGGGCGCAGTCACCGATCCGGTCACCGGCATGACCTTCGGCTACCTGCGATTCACCGACACCCGCGCGAACAAGATCTTCGTCACACTGGAATGCCTCTACGGATTCGCACCAGCCAAGACCGATGCCCTCAAGCGGATCGTCAAACCGTAAGCCTTTCGGGAATCAGCTACATCTGCGCTCACCCTCTCTCGGGAAACTGGGAGGGGGTGATTTGTTTGAAATCTGCGCTACAGGTAAAGCCGTTTTTGACCTATTGATCAAATCTCAAACATTTACCTTGAGTTTAACCTCAGTTTGTGCCAATATCCAAGCCGGATGGCTGACAGAAATCTTATCAAAAAACTCCAGGTGACCACTCCACGCGGATCTCCATTGGATTCTCAGAAACTTGAGAGTCTAGGAGTTTCTCGTGCCTTGGCACATGAATACGTGAAGGCCGGTTGGTTGGAAAAACTCGGACGTGGCGTGTTCATGTTCGCCGGTGATCAGCTCAGCCGAGATGCCTGTGTAAAATATCTCGAAACCAAGATCCCCGGCTTGCATGTAGCCGCCAAGTCGGCATTAGCCTTGCATGGGTTCCGGCAAAACGTCGCATTTCAGGAGACTACTATCCTTTGGGGAAATCAGAGGGCCATCCTTCCGGAATGGTTTCAGCTGCGTTTTCCATCACGCTATAGCAATTCGCCTTTGTTTGACGAGAGACTGCCATCAGGATATGGGCTGGCTCCATTGCCTCGATCTCAAGACGGTCCCATGGTTTCATCTCCCGAGAGAGCATTGCTAGAGATGCTGAGCGAAATCGACGTGCACCAGGAATTGGATGAAGCACGTGCGATCATGGAAAGCGTTAGACAGCTCCGTAGCCGCCATCTTCAAGAGCTGTTGACCCACTGTCGCATGGTGAAAGCGGTTCGACTCTGCGTGGGCTGGGCGACGGAGCTAAACCTCCCGTGGGCCGCACAAGCCCGGGATGCTGCCGCCAACAATATGGGGACCGGTCGATGGGTTGCCCGCTTCAAAACCGGACGGACTCTCATCCTCAATCCATCATGAACCAAGTATATTTGGATGCAGTAAGACTGCTACTTGCCGTGGCTCCGGTCATTTTTCGGAGACCGACTTTTGCTCTCAAAGGAGGGACAGCCATCAACCTCTTTGTGCAGGACATGCCACGGTTATCGGTTGATCTCGATCTCGTCTATATCGATCATCAATCAGAGAGAGAGGCTGCGTTGGCGGAGATTTCATCCGAGTTACTAGCGATCCAACGTGAACTCAACGAGCTTGGATTCCTTTGCGAAATGGGCTCGATGTCAGAAGGAAGTGAAGTAAAACTCTTTGTCCAACGCGACCGGACGCGCGTCAAAATCGAGGTTAATCACGTCTTTCGAGGCACAATTCTGCCGGTGCAATCTCGTCCCCTAGCATTGAATGCACAGGACATTTTTTTCACTGATCTAGAAATCCCCGTGCTTCAAGAAGATGAACTCTATGGCAGCAAGTTGGTCGCAGCCATGGACAGGCAACATCCGCGAGACTTGTTCGACGTGTGGAAACTGTTTGCTCACGGCGGGCTATCGCCTGAGATTGTCGAATGTTTCATCGGCTATCTTGCTGGACATAATCGACCGATTCACGAGGTATTGTTTGCGAATGAAATCGACATCTCATCAGTATTTTCCAATGAGTTCGTGGGAATGACCCGGGAAACTGTTAGCCTCGATGTATTGGTCGAAACCCGACAACGACTGTTTACCGAACTACCCATTTTGCTCACAGAAAAACAACGCAAATTCCTGATTGGGTTGGTAAACGGCCAACCGGATTGGAACTTGGTTTCATGCCCGCACTTGCATGAGATGCCTGCCATTCGCTGGAAGATAGAAAACCTTTCCCGCTTAAGAAAATCGAATCCAGCAAAGTTCGCGCGACAGGCTGACGAGTTACGAGTGCGACTAGAAGTTTGAGAATCCAGTCGGATTGACAAGCGATCAAAAGCATGTCCCTCGAATCCGACATTCTCAACGACCTGCAGCAACTTCTCCACGAGCATGGAGTAAAGGCGCGGTGGAACGGCATCAACCTTCTCGTGCTGGTCAGTCGCAATCGCAACGAGCAGCAACTCGATATTGGTGGCTTCGTTGATTCACCGGATCTGAGCCTGCGTGTTCCAAAGCTCGCATTTCCTGCTGCATTACCAAAGCTCGGGGAACGCATGGAGGTGGATGGTGCCGTCTATCGCATCACACGCGTGAGCAGCCATCCTCGATCTCCATTACTCACCCTTAGTCTTTCCTCCACCGATGAGTGACGTTCGCATCACAGCCAAACTCGATGGAACGGCGGATGTGGTGCGCTTGCTGCGACGTCATCCAGAAAAAATTGGCCGCACGGTGGAGTCACTTGTGAAGCAGGAGGCGCGTGGGCTATCGGTGGAGCTCGCTCGCAACACACGTCCATTCGGCTTTTCTGACAAAGCTCGCAAGATCGGTGAGGATGCCGTGGCCAGAGACATCGCGGGTGTGTTCGGGTTGCCGTCTGATGCCTACGAAGAGCTTCGCAAGTCTGACCCGCAGGCAGCCGATCGATATTGGGCCAACATCCAGAATCGACGATTCAAACGCGCAGAAAACAATCTACGCCAATCGAGCAGCGGATGGAATGACCTTGCCGTTGGCCGTCTCGATCCGAACCTGCATCAGTGGGGGCAAATCGGTGGGGAGAAGCCCAAGCAAATCGTCACCAGCCCCAAGGCACGCGAGACATACATCGCCAAGATCCAGAAGCGCGTCGGCTTTGCGAAAGGCTCGTGGATCAATGCGGGCAAATCGATTGGTGGTAGGATTCGAGGAGCAGTGCAGTGGGCGACTCGTCACAAGCAGGCTCCGGGCAGTGCAGTAATCAAGACCGGCGACAAGGCATCGGTTACACTGGTGAACAATCTCGACTACATCGATGACGTGACCACCTACAAGACCGTGAGTCTCGCATTGGAAGTTGCAGCGGGAAGACTGCGCAAAGCACTCGCCACCTCGCTACGCAAAATCAATGACCGCACAAATCGAGCGCTGGGGCGTCGCGCTGGATAATGCTTGATTTTTCCAAGAAAGTTGCCATATTGGCAATGTTCCCGTTGAAATCATGCAGAAAATGATCCTAAATGAGCCGATTTACGATATCAACTCGATGCGCCATGCGCTGAGCGGAATCGCAGATCAACGGGGGAAAATCGCTCGTTTGCTCGAATCTGGCGCGTTGATTTTACTGCGTCGAGGACTCTATGCCAGTCGCCTGAATCTTGAGCCTCTCTGTATCGCTGGATCGATCTACGGGCCATCCTACATCAGCTTCGAAACCGCACTTGCCTGGCACGGAATAATCCCAGAACGCGTAACCGAAATTCTCTCCGCAACCATCAAACGCGCAGCATCATTTGAAAACGACTTCGGTCATTATCGCTACCTCGCCATCCCCAAGTCGGTCTATCCTGTGGGCATTCACAGGATGACGGATTCCGACCTTCCCTTTCTTATTGCCAGCCCGACCAAGGCACTCGTGGATCGGATCGCTCGTGAAGCGGGTTTCCGCTCCGTCGCCGATGTGGCCCGCTGGTGGAAAGCAATGCGCATCGAGCTTCTCTCTGGTCTCGATCATTCGCAGCTTCAAGAGTGTGCCGATGGTTATGGCAGACCATCGGTGCGCTGGCTGCTCCGCTTTGCTGAAAAGAATCACATCATCGAATCATGAATGCCGCACTTCAGGACATGCTCAACCAATATCAGCCGAAAACGCCAACTGACTATCAGAACGCGGCACGAGAGGTCGTTCAAGAAATCGCTCTGTTAGGCCTGTGGCGCGGAGGATTCTTCGACCATGCTGCATTCTATGGAGGCACAGCACTGCGCATCATGCATGGTCTGCGTCGCTTCTCGGAGGATCTCGATTTCACCCTCCTGCATGAAGGAGACTCGACACGATTGGAAACCTACCTCCCAGCAATTGCCACGGAGTTGGAATCATGGGGCTTTCGCTTTGATGCAGAAACCAAATCTATCGGGCGAGCGACGGGAATTGAATCGGCATTTCTCAAAGGAAACACTCAGCTCAACTTGTTACACATCGGAGCACCAACCGATCTCGCACAACGATTGCCAAAAAATCAGACACTCCGGATCAAGCTGGAGCTCGACATTCAACCACCCCATCACGCAAAGACAGAAGTTCGCACACAACTTCTCCCTAGTCCTTATCAAGTTACACTCTATGACTTGGGCAGCCTGTTTGCGGGCAAACTTCATGCCGTGCTTTGCCGTGGATGGAAGCAACGAATCAAGGGCCGCGATTTTTACGACTTTGTCTGGTATGTCGGTCGAAAGATTGAGCCCAATCTCTTGCATCTCAACGCAAGAATGCGCCAGTCGGGTCACTGGAATGGTGCACTCATCGATGGTGAGATATTGCAACGATTGCTAAAGGAACGCTTCGCAGCGGTCGATGTCCAGCAGGCAGCAAAAGAGGTGCGGGTATTCTTGCCGGATCCGCGTGAACTCGATCTCTGGTCGCAAGAATTTTTCATCGATCTCGCCGGAAGAATTCGCACCAGTTGACGACTGCATCCTAGCAAGATGCCCAACTTGATCGAAGACCGCTTATCGTCATTGCTTGCCGAATGGATGACCAGTCACCGCCCTGCGGAAATCTCCGAGTCCGTTCCCTTCCATGTCGCTCGTCGTGATGACATCCGCACGCGCCCTTGCGTGGTTCTCAACCCCACGGAATCCAAGCCCATCACCGGCATGCCGAATACAGCTCGCGTGAAACTGGACGTTCACTTGTTTTCCCAGGTGGATGACACCTCCGCCGAGGATCACGCGCTGTGGGCGGGCAAGCTGGTATTACTCATGCGCGACAAGGCGACCATGCAACAGAATCTCGATTCCGAATCGTTTTGCCTACATGACCTGATCGAGCGCGAAAGCCTCACCACCCCAGACGAATCTCGTGGTAGGGAAACCGTGCTGAGCTACGAGGCTGTGGTCTCTGCCGTGTGATGCAGTTGACATCGGGACCGAAGCAAATGTCTGCGACTTTCATCGGCACTACTGGCAACTGGGGCATCCCGAACGATCAAGCGGGGATCCTTATCACCGACCTCTCCTTCGACTACTCGAACCAGGAAAAACCTGTGCTCAACAAGAGCGGAGAAATCATCGGCCTCTCGCTCTACCAGGAGAAAGTCGAAATCAAACTCTCGGGACTGGTGGCCAAGACATCGTCCTTCAGTGGCAAGATCGGAGCCGCACTTGCTCTATCGAATGCCATCCCAGCCCACCTGCAACAGACGGGCGGCATGACGGTTCTCATGCAAGTCAGCCGCAGTCTTAACAACGAGGACTTCGAGAAAATCGATCTAACTGCAACTCACTATCCATTCCTCGCATCCGATGGTGGTGCTTGATCCTAACGACAACCAGATCCCTCTATGAACGCCGTATCGCATCTTTCCTCCACCGCTACTAGCAATACCTGTCTTGCCGCTGCATTGACGGCAGTGGGCATCCCGCTTGCCGAGAAGCCATTCGTGCGCGTCGTTGGCGACGGCATCCGTGGAGAGCGCACCGTCTGGTTCTTCGAGCCTCAAAGCCATTGCGGAAAATTTGATACCAAGGCACTCATCGAGGCATGGCACAATGACGCTTGGCATCTCGCAAACTCAGAGCATCCATTCGCCTACATCAAGTGCGCATTGCTGAATCGTGAGCGCCTGGTGGACAAAGTGAAGCAAGACGTGCCACTCGCCTGCGTGAAACGACGAGGCAAGATCGCATTCATCCCACTCGATGCCTCACCCTCTGTGGAAGATTTCTACCTACGCCACCTCTAAGCCATGAACGATACCGACCGCCAAAAACTCCTCTCCTCCGCCTTTCATGATGTCGAAACCATCGTCGGTGGCCACGCCATGCGCCCGCTCTCGCTGGCCAGTTACGATGTGCTCCTCAGAACCGGCAATCCACTGGTGAAAGGCGAAACGCCCACGGAAGGCACACCGGAATTCACTTCGGCAATCATGGGATTTGTGTTCACCCACTGCGCTCCGTGGCCGGAAGTCGTGCGGGCTTCGTTCAACGATCAGGGATTCCGTGAAGCTGCACTGATCTTCTGCGGTGGACTAACCCCAGCGGATTTCCAAATCGCCTTCAAACGACTCGAAGAGCAAAGCCGTGAACTGGAAGCGGCACAGGTCGAAACCATGGGAGACCTCGGCGGAAAAAAGCCCCAACCTGCGACGAACCCGGCTTCCTAGCTGCCCAGGTATTTGCCGTCGCTGCCGAAACCGGTTGGCCTGAGGAACGGATTCTGTTCATGCCGCTGGCGAAACTCGTTCAGTATCAGCACTGTTTGTTGCGAAGGAATGGGGTGAGAACAAATTGGCCAGAAGATCAAGGAAGCAGCTATTCGCTCCATGATCAACTTGAGGAGCTGCGAGCAAGTTGGATTCAGAGACATTGACTGCCGCCCAAATGCACTCGATCAATTGTGCGGCTTAATCTCAACAATTGTCCGTGCGTATATCAGCTAGCAAATTCTCCCGCCTCGCTACCCAGCAAAGCGCCCTGATATACGAACGGTTTTTTGAAAATTTCCTTGTCGTAGCAAAGAAAGTATGATTTTTTACTAACTGAAATACCCACCTGATATAACGGTCAGATGGGATACGAACAAATACTGTTATGCCAAGAAAATCGTGATGAAACGCCGCACAGCAATCCTCGGCATTTCCTTCATCGCAGCATCAACCCTCATGTTCCGCTCCCTATTCACCCGAAATCGCGCCAAGGGCGAGCCTTCCTTTAGAGAGCGTGTGCATGCGATCGTCTCGAAGCTGTATCCAGACGAGGAATTCCTCCTACCCGAAGGCGATCCGGACGTAATCGAGGTTCGGAAGACTCATGTAGGCTTACAGAACTTGGAGGCGAAGTTTCTCCAGTCCGACCAGAAGGAATCCACTCTTCAAACTCTCGTGGAGGAGCATTTTGCATTTGTCCTGTCGACTGAAGAACCGGCCGTGCCGCCGCTCGCAGAAGCGTTGCCAAGGCTTCGTCCGCAGGTCATGCCGCCCGAATATGCGCAACAGGCACCGATAGTAAGCTTTCCGTTTGGTGACAGTCTGGCCGTCGGAATCGTCATCGACTCAGAGAAGGGATACCTCTATCTGAAGCGAGAAGACGCGGATCGGTGGGGCCGCACCCCTGACTCACTTCTTGAGGCCGCAATCGAGAATCTCAATCAAGCGAGTCGTGAGATCGCGATGCAATCCACCGAGAACGAGGAAGTGAAGTTCATAGGAATTGAGACCAAGGATGGCTTCGATGCCGCGAGAATACTCATTCCCAAGTTGCGAGGATTCATTGCGGATCGGATTGGCAGCCCGTTTTTCTTCGGCGTGCCGAACAGGGACTTCCTCATCTGCTGGAATATGGACGCATCCGCCAAGTTTCTTCAGTTCACAAAGAACAAGCTCAAGAAGGACTTCGAGAACCAGCCTTACCCGCTTTCGCCGAGCTTGTTCGAGATCGACGCTGACGGGAACATCACGGAGCATGAAAACAAGGCATAACAAGGCGTCGCTCTCAACACCTGCCCCGCCACGAGTTCAAACCGTCATGACAGTTCCACCTTCAACCCACAGTCGAAGCCTCGCCCCCGGGCAGGTGTGAGAGGACTTCGACGTTAGCCAGAATAAATAATATTCTAGCCGCCACGACCCGTATTAAATGAACCGAGCGTTTCTAGTCCTGAGTTTTGCAGTGCTTTCCGCGTGCTCCACGCCGCAGACGGCACCCACGAAGAACGAAACATTGCCTTCATCTTCTGCTGTTTATGCTTCGCCAGACGGGCGGCTCTACGCAACGATACGCCACTCTAAAGAGCCTTACACCGTTGCGATTATCGAGCGTGAGTCAGGGAGAGTTCTTGGTGTTGCGGAGAGTTCGACGCGCCTGAGCATAGAGGGCGACCGTATGCATGGAGATATACGAGTCACCTATTCGGACGACCTTTCAACGATTGTCATACACGAAGACTTTTCTGACGCTTCACCCAACCCACGCTACATCCTTTTTCAACGTCCTGCTGGCGGCACGATGTATCATGTATCCTACTTTGCTCCGCCTACTGCCCACACTGACCAGCCGGGTGAATTCGATTTCATCTGCCCAGCCATCCATCAAGTTACTCGTGACACAATTACTCTCGACTATTATGCGCCTGGACGTTCACGAGTCATACGGATTTCAGATTTGCTTAGATCACGCACACCCAAAAGCTCACAAGAATGGCCCTCAGATGACTACAAACGATACAATAAAGAAGGCTAATCGGGTAGGCGGGAGGTTCTAACTCCCACCCCCCACACCACCGGCCATACGGATACGTAGCACGGCGGTTCCAATTCGTCACCTGTCACCCTTCGGATCTTTTCGGTCCTGCAGGGTAACGAATGGAAGACTGCTACTTCTGAAAGCTACTCACTTTACGTTGACTCCACCCCAGGCGCATGAGCGTACTCACCGTCACCCTTGGAGCCGACATCACTGCCTTGCGTCGATCGATGTCGGGAGCCACGGCCATGGTCGCTGCCTCTGCCAAGAAGATGGCAAGCCTCACTGCCGCAGGATTGAAAGTCGGTCTTGGGGCAGCACTCGCTGGTGGCGGCGCAGCACTGGCCGCTGGCATGAAAGCGGTCACATCCGCTGCCGACTTCGAACAAACCAAAGTAGCCTTTGCGACCCTGATTGGTGATGCTGCCAAAGCCGAGCAAACCCTCGCGCAACTCCGTGAACTTGGAGCAAAGACGCCATTCGAGTTTCCTGAACTCGCCGATGCCGGTCGTAAGCTCATAGCCTTTGGAGAAGGTTCCGACACGGTTGCTGCAACTCTCGCCCGCATTGGCGACGTATCCGCAGGCGTGCAGGCACCGGTCAACGAGATCGCGGAACTCTATGGCAAAGCACGGGTCCAGGGGCGGCTCTTTGCCGAGGACATCAACCAGCTCACGGGACGCGGCATTCCGATCATCGGCGAACTCGCGAAGCAGTTCGGGGTGTCGGACTCTGAGGTGAAGAAGCTCGTGGAGTCCGGAAAGGTCGGCTTCCCCAATATCGAGCGGGCTTTCATCGATATGACCTCACAGGGCGGCAAGTTCACCGGCATGATGGAAGCGCAGAGCAAGACCACCAACGGCTTGTTCTCCACTCTCAAGGACACCATCAACGAGGTCTTCCTCACTCTTGGAACGCCGATCAACGATGCGATCCGTCCCATGGTGGAACAGGCCATCGCACTCGCGCAGAAACTCGCTCCGCTTGCGGCGCAGGCAGGAACCAAAATCCGCGACGCCGTGCAGTATGTGATCACCATCTTCAAAAGCGGGCAATTCCTCAACCTCGTCGGCTCTGGACTGCAACTGGGATTTGCCCAAGGCGTGAACTTCCTCTGGGCCACCCTGCGTGCCACCATCGCCGCTGCTGGGCAATACATCGTCGAGATCTTCAAGACTGCCATCACCTACTTCCAGGTGCTCACCACGGCTGACTTCTGGAAAGGCATGGGCAATGCACTCATTGGCATCTTTCTCAGTGCCGTCGGGTTCTTCCAACGTGGCCTCGTCGAAGCCCTCGAAATCGCCAGACCTCTTGCGGAACTCTTTGGCAAAGGAGAGTCGATCAACTCCGCCCAGGGAGCTCTCAGCGAATCTGCCGACGTCCTCGATTCCGAGGCTGCTGCCCGCTACAGCGATGCCGGTGACCAACTCGGACCACTCGCGGCAAAGGTGGCACAGCGACTCAAGGAAGCAGGAGAAAACATCGCTGGACGCTTCGGTGAAACCTTTCGCAACACGGCTGAGGTGATCGATACCAGCGCCATGCGTGAGCGCATGAATGAGGTGATGGGAACCATCCGCGATGCCCTGCCCAAGCCCGAGGAAATCAAGCAAGTCGCCCGTGCCACTACACCAGGAAAATCTGACATCTCCAATCCGCTGGCCCAAGCAAGCACCACGACCATGGCTCCCATCGTCACCTCGCTTGGGAAAGTCGGCGGCGGTGGCTATTCGTCTGGCACTCTCGATGCGCAGCGAGAGAACAACCGACTGACCAGCGAAACGAATCGGATTCTTCGTGCGATGAGCGAGCGTATCAAGCCAAGTGGTGGCGCATCCGTGACTGCCTTCGGTTGAAAGAATGGTGCCAAAACGGTGACATTTTGAATTGATTGCGGCAAGCATCTCCGTATAATGCCCCGTATGAAGACAGTGGGCGCAAAAAAAGGCGGTAAAGTGGTTCGCGTGAATCCCCGTTTCCCTGAAAATACGGCCAAGCGGCTCAAGGAAGCCTCGGCGATCCGTGGCCAGTCCGTTGCCGCTTTCGTGCTGGAAGTGGTTTCCAGAGAGGCAGAGCGCGTTCTTCAGGAGGAGAAGTATTGGAGCATTAGCGTCGAGGCCTCGGAGAAAATTCAGCGGATGCTCGCCAAGCCCCCTTCAGTCAACCAGGCAGCAAAAAAAGCAGCCAAGGACCTCGCCACCCATGTCCGGATTCGATCTTGAGCTGCTGTCGGATGATCACGACCGTAGGGGATTCATCTGCGGCAGTGAATCCTTGGAGCGTTATCTGCGCGAAACCGCGAAAGGTCATCTGACCAAGGGTGTGAGCATTACCCGCGTGATGGTCGAGCGGGGCGCCCGCAAGCCAAAACCGATCCTCGGATATTTTACCCTAACCAGCACGATTGCAAAAGCCGCCAACTGGCAGGGAACGGCCAAAGGTCTTCCTGCCGTGCCGCTTCCCATTGTGCTGCTGGGCAGATTGGCAGTGGCCGAGGATTGGCAGGGACGCGGAATCGCCAGGCTGCTACTTGCGGCGGCCCGTGAGATCGCAGCAGGATCCATGCTGGGTGCTGGTGGCGTCGGTTTGGCTGTCGATCCTGCCGATGAAGAGCTTGTCGCATTTTATGCCAAATATGGATTCATCCGTGTCGAGGAACAGTCATTGCGGATGTTTCTGCCTCTTGCTTCGCTTTGCTGAGACTGCCTTCGGTTGACGTCGTGTCCCGGCGTATATGCCAACACACGTTTCCATTCAACCAGGACGCCTCTACCCACAACCAGGCTACACCGTTCAGGTCGATAAAGAGGGCAAGTGGACTGCCACGCAGGTGTTTCTCTGCCATCGCAGTTCTGCGGTGCAACTCATGCCACGCCCCGGCACATACCATCCGGAAATCGGATTCATTGCCGTCTCGCAATCCACCGTGAACTTCACCGAGGGCGACCTCGCGGAAATCACCTGCCAGTATGCAGGGGCCGAACCCAAGGAAAACGAAAAGGAGAATGCCGTCTACACCATGGGACTCTCGCTCTCCGAGGAACCACTACTCAGCCACAAACGCTACAAGCAACTCGCAGCCAAGGAGCTTGAGGCACTCCAGTTGCTCCAGTCCGGCAAGGACAAGGACGACCAAGGCAACAAGCTGCGCGACAAGATCGAGAGCGAACGAGGCAAGGAAGCCCTCACCAAGATCGAACGCGGCCAGACGAGCTACTACAGCCCACGTGTGACCTGGAAGGAAAGCTGGGTGCGAGACAAGGAAGTCAAGTCCGCGGAGCTCAACAACATCGGCAAGATCGACGAACCACTCGGTCCCGTGCCACCTTTGGCAACTGGACGCAACTGGTTGCTCAATGGCGTGACTCAGTCGCAGGACGGCAAAGCGTTTCGCATCGAAATGGAATGGCTCGCCAGTGACCGTGGCGGCTGGGACGCAGAAATTTACAACGACTAATCGCCATGAGCCTACCCCCACGAAAAAAGCCCGGCGACCCGATCCTCGCTGCTGACTGGAATCTTCTACTGGAGGCGATTGCGGCACGCACACCACGCGCAGGAGCAGGTCTGGAGTTGATCGCGTCGTCTGGTGGATTTGCTTATTCTCGACAGTCTCCCACATCATCGCGCCATGCAGGACTGCCACCCTTTTCCGTGATCGGTATCAAAAAGCAGGAGAGCAACTACTTGGTCACAATCAAGGAAGGATGGGTGATCGAGCGCAAGCCGAAGAGTGAGTCGAAGCCCGCCGTGAAATTCCACATCCCCAAGGCCGGCGACAAGACTCTCGACACGATCCCGCGTCCGCAGATTGGCATGACCATTGGCGACACGCTCTGGTGCCGATTTGCTGCCGATGCCATGGGCGAAATTTCTGGGGAGCCAGAGATTTTCTCGTCCGCTGAAGACCAGGAAGGCAATCACTACTATCCCGAAGACCCGAATGGATCGGGAAGTGACGGCAATTACTTCGTCAAGCTCTTCAAGCTCATTGACGATGGCGGCTCACCTGCGGTTGTGGTCTTCCAGCAAAGCGACATCGAGCACTGGGCGCAGCTTTGGACGGGCGAAAATGTCGGTGATGGGTCGCGGGTCTACAAGGAACACGACGAAGAGGAAAACATCTACAAATTCCGCACCATCCATCGGCGGGAATCGCAGCATCAAATCGACGTGGTGGAGGAAGAAGACATGATCCGTGTACAAGGCAACGACAAGGACGGAACTCTGGTGATCGAAGGAGACTCCAGTTCCAGCGAGCCATTTCTGGAATGGCAAGATGGCCTCATGATCACCGAGGGGGAGAAGAAGTTGTTCGTCCGTGAATTCATGATCTGCGAATACGGCACACCCAAGTCCGTGAAATTCATCACCCTCGACTGACCATGGCACACCTCATTGCTCCCATCACCATCGACGGCAACCCTTATTGCTGCCAGCCCGCCACTCGCCGCACAGTGGCGATTCTTACGGATGCCGCAACGGAGCTTGGGCCGAACCAGTGGGAAATCTACCGCGCCTACCAAGACAACACACCTAAACAAGGATCGGTGAAATTCGGCATCTGCTGCGCGACCAACATCGAGATCACACTCAACGGCCAGATCGAAACACTCAATGCCGGATACGACTGGATCCGCGTCTACCACAATGGCGCTCAGGTCTTTTTCCGCGAAAGCACTGACACCAGCGAAGATCCGGACGATACCGTGACTGTCGGTCCGTTTGTGATTTCGCTGCCATTGGAAGACAGGCCATGCGGTCACATCATCGAGATTACCGGGTCCACGGGCGACGGCATCGCCAACAACGATGTGTTTTGGCGAGCCTCGGTGGTCATCAGTTGACAGGCTCTCATGAGCGTGAAGCTCCACATTGATCTGGAAACTCTGCAACTCATCGAAAGTCCTGGATTCCGCAATCCTGTGACTTCGCTTCGCTTCAAACGTGGCGATGCCGCGCAGATCGAGGTCATGTTCCTCGCCAGTGGCACGACTCCCGTGACGATTGGTGATCCAGCGCAACTGGAAATCCAATTCGGCATCAAACCCCGGCAGCGCTATGACATCGGCTACCTGGTCCACTCGTCGAACTGGACCATGCCAGAGGCTGAGGAAACGCCAATCTATCGCTGCTCGCCATCATTCAATACCGAGGAACTCAACTCGGCTCTTGGCGTGGGTTCTGCGACCGGCAATGAGCTCTCGGAAATTGTGCTCATGGGGGAAATCACTTGGCGTGAGGGCAGTGCGGAACCGACCTCCACTCGCACCTTCACGGTCATCGTGGAGAACGACGTGAACCGAGGAACGGAAGGCGTGCCGACATCCGCGGAGCCTCCCTATCCAGCGCCAGAAAGCATCGTCACCACAGCAGCCATCAGCGAGGCCATCACGGCCCACCAGAGCAGCGAGGATCCGCATCCTCAATACTTGCGACACGACACACAGGAGTCGCTTTCTCCGAATGAGCAAACCTATGTGCGATCCGCCATCAATGCTCAGGAAGTGCCGCCTGATCTGACCATGCCGATGCAGAACATCAACGGGATGTGGTATCCTGCCGTGTTGGACTTTGTTCCCAGTAATAGTCCCGATACGGTGGATGGGGGCACGCCAGGGTGGAGAGGTCGATTGGCATGCT
>JACCEC010261659.1_pt1 | contig 47251 bp, 48 predicted proteins | sample 7450121 | NCBI WGS metagenome assembly JACCEC01 (sample SAMN15323455, study PRJNA562643) | freshwater metagenome | isolation source: river surface water | place: USA:Blue River Watershed | collected 2017-08-18 | reverse complement strand
TACACCTTGATGGCGAACGAATTGTCTGATCTCAAAGAGTGGTTACCTAAAGTGCAGCAGGCGATCGCAAGTTTGCCAGAGCTTGTCAATGTCGATACGGATGTCGATGATCGGGGCAGGCAGGTGTCGGTTGTGATTGATCGGGACGCTGCGCAGCGTCTCAATGTCCCCATGGAAAGTATTTCCGCGGTTCTGAATAACTCGTTCAGTCAGCGTCAAATTTCTGTCATGTACGGGGCGAGAAACCAGTACCGCGTGGTCATGGGTGTTGCACCTCGCCACGCCCAGGGCATGGAGTCGCTTAGCGATGTTTATGTGCTTAGTAAAACGGGTCAACGTGTGCCGCTTTCCGCTTTTGCCAAGTTCGAAACAACCAACGCTCCTTTGAGCGTCCGCCATCAGGGGTTGCTTGCAGCCGACACAATTTCTTTCGATTTGGCGCCTGGCGTATCGCTCGGTCAAGCCAATGCCGCCATCGAACAGGCAGTCGCAGCCATCAACTTACCCAGTGACAGAATTCAGGCGGGTTTTCAAGGCACTGCGGCGGCTTTACAGAGTGCGCTGTCGAATCAACCCTGGCTGATTCTGGCGGCACTCATTACGATGTATCTGGTTTTAGGGATGCTGTATGAAAGCACGATTCATCCGCTGACTATTTTGTCGACCTTGCCCTCGGCAGGGGTTGGCGCTTTGCTGGCTTTGTTGTTGTTGAAAACAGAGTTCAGTCTGATTGCGTTAATTGGTGTGTTTTTACTGATCGGGATCGTCAAGAAAAACGCCATCATGATGGTTGATTTTGCCCTCGATGCCCAGCGACGCCTGGGCGTGTCGCCGCGCGATGCGATCCATCAGGCGTGTTTGACACGGTTCAGACCGATTTTGATGACGACCTGTGCGGCGATTTTCGGGGCTCTGCCCCTCGTGTTTGCAACAGGTGCCGGCGTGGAGATGCGCCAGCCTCTGGGTATCACGATTCTTGGGGGTTTATTGGTCAGTCAGTTGCTCACCCTCTACACTACGCCTGTGGTGTATCTGTACCTTGATCGCTTTCGCTTGTGGCTTGCGGCACGCTCCGCCTCCTCTTCCACCCCTGAGTCGACGCATCTATGAAGTGTAGTTTGTTGAACAAAACGGCCATTACTTTCAAGGCGTCGTGTCGACTCGCGGGTGCGCTAGGTCTTGCGTGGGTGGTCACCGGCTGTATGGTGGGTCCTGATTACGTGCGTCCGGCAATCGATGTCGGGTCCCAGTTCAAGGAAACGCCAGGCTGGAAGGTCGCGCGTCCGGCTGCCAACGATCCCCGAGGTCCCTGGTGGTCCATGTACAAGGACCCGGTTCTAAGCGAATTGATCACTGAACTCAACGCGTCAAACCAAAATATCGCGCTCGCGGAAGCGCGATTCAGGCAGGCTGTGGCGGTCACGCAAGGCGCGCGTGCGCCGTTATTGCCTTCGGTTTCCGCAACCGCCAACACCACGCGCAGCGTCGGCAGTGTTTCGGGTGCGTCGAGTGGCCCTGTGACGGGTTATGGGTTGAATGCCCAGGCGTCTTGGCAGCTGGACATTTGGGGTAGTATTCGTCGCAATATCGAATCAACGGATGCGACTGAACTCGCCTTGGCCGCCGACGTTTCGGGTGCGCGACTCACGGCTCAAACGGCCATGACGCTGGCTTATCTGCAAGTACGCGTGTTGGATGAGCAGCGACGTTTATTGTCCGCCACGGTAGAGGCTTACGAGCGCGCACTCAAGCTGACTCAAAATCGCTACAACGCGGGAATCTCGGGCCAGGGTGATGTGGCTGTGGCGAGTACACAACTGGCAAGTACCCGTGCGCAACTGATCGATCTGGAGCAACAGCGCGCAGTGTTTGAGAATGCGGTCGCTGTTTTGCTTGGACGGCCACCATCGACATTTTCGATTGCCGCGGCAAAGGTGCCGTTGGTGCCGCCTGCGGTCCCGGTGGGTTTGCCCTCTGAGTTGCTGGAGCGCCGTCCGGATATTGCTGCGGCGGAGCGTCGAACAGCGGCTGCCAATGCGCAGATTGGTGTGGCGACCGCCGCCTGGTTTCCGAATCTGACGCTCAATGCGAGTGGTGGTTATCGGAGCAATGACTTCACCCAGTGGTTTAGTGCGCCAGCGCAAATTTGGGCGCTTGGGCCACAGCTTGCCGCGTTGATCTTCGATGGTGGTGCCAGACAGGCGCAGATCAATCAGGCGCGCGCGCAGTTTGACGCGCAGGCCGCAATATATCGGCAAACCGTCTTGACCGCACTCCAGGAGGTCGAAAACGCGATGGTTCAAATGCGCGTGTACGAGCAAGAGGAAGTCGTGCAAAAGCAGGCCGTTCTGTCTGCGCAGCAGTCGCTGCGTTTAGCGCGTAATCAGTACGATCAGGGTTTGATTGACTATTTGAGCGTGGCTGTTTTAGAGACAACGGCGCTCAATAATGAGCGGACCTACATCACACTCGTCGGTAATCGTTTTGCCGCAAGTGTCAGGCTGGTCGCCGCTCTGGGTGGTGGCTGGTCGGCAGAGGATCTCAAGAGTCTCGACGACTCAGGCAATCCAACCACGAATCCCAGCAAAGCCGTGCCCACCAACTGATTGAGCCTGGGCGAGCGTCGCGGCGGATTGGCCACCGAGCGCAAAGACCGGAAGACCGGCTTGTGCATTAAGCTCAGCAAAAGCTTCCCAGCCGATACCGGGATGTCCGGGATGCGATGCAGTCGGCAGGACCGGTCCAAGCACGGCAAAATCTGCTTCGAGTGCGCGAGCATGCGCAAGTTCGGCAAGGGTGTGCGTGGACACGCCGACGCGTTTTCCTTTGGCCAGATCTGGTCTGCGGCTGAGCATGGCGGCATCATGCGTGCGTAAATGCACGCCATCAGCCTCATGCCACCAGGCCTCGGGATGAATGCTGTTGACCAAGACTTGAGCACCGGCCGCATGACAGCGCGCAATGACCGTTTTGAGGGCTTGATGAAGATCCGTGTTGTCAGGCCCGCCGGGCCAGCCGGGTTCACGCCATTGGAACAGTCTGATTCCAGCCTGAAGTCCTTGATCGAGCTTTTTTAAAAACTCTGGGAACTGCTCTGGGGAGCCTGCAGACGAAATGGCATAGACGGTGGGGAGTTGCAACCAGCGCAGGGGCGGATAGGTTGCGGGAAGTAGCTGGGGAACTTGCTCGGCTGAGTCGATAGGTACCCAGCGAAGTAACTGTCCCTCCAGGCCCGTTGGCTCACCTGTCCAGCCCGTCACCCGGCAAAATGCCAGACGAACTGTAGTCGTCGGGTATTGGTGAACGTAGGTGACCCAAGGTGTGGCCTGAGTCAAGTCGATACCGATTTCCTCTTTGAGTTCTCGTGCGAGCGCCTGCAAGACAGTTTCACCCGGCTCAAGCTTGCCGCCGGGAAGTTCCCACCAGCCAGGCCAGGGTTTGTCGGCTGGTCGGTTACCTAAAAGCACAGTGCCATCTGGTCGCAGTAAAACACCGACTGCGACGTCAATGATTTTGTCAGGCATGTCGCGCAGCCCAGTCGCGGGCGAAGTGCCAGGCGACACGACCTGAGCGTGAACCGCGTTCGAGGGCCCACTGCAAAGCCTCAGTGCGGGACTCGAGGATACTGGTCTCTGAGCAGCCGAGCGTACGCAGCCAGTGATAAACGATATCGAGATAGTCGTCCTGGCGGAAAGGGTAAAAGGACAACCACAAGCCGAAACGTTCGGAAAGGGAAATCTTTTCCTCCACTGTTTCGCCGGGGTGGAGCTCGCCGTCCGCGCCGTGCTTGGCCTGGAGGTTTTCACTCATGTACTCGGGCATGAGGTGGCGACGATTGGAGGTCGCGTAAATCAGAACGTTGTTGCCAGTGGAGGCGGCCGAACCATCCAGCACCGATTTAAGGGCTTTGTAGCCGGACTCGCCTTCTTCGAAAGACAAGTCGTCACAAAAAACGATGAATTTTTCAGGGCGTTTGGCGACGAGATCGACGATATCAGCCAGGTCGCCCAGGTCGGATTTGTCGACTTCGATGAGTCGCAAGCCACGGTCGCCATAAGCGGCCAGCATGGCTTTGACCAGAGAGCTCTTGCCTGTGCCCCGTGCCCCGGTCATGAGGACGTTGTTGGCGGGCTTGCCTTCGATGAAGTGGCGGGTGTTGCGATCAATGATTTCTGTTTGTCGCTCAATGTGCTGCAGATCTTGGGTGTGGATGAGCGAAACGTTGGCAATCGCATCCAGCCAGCCGTGCGAGGTTCCGCGTTTGCGCCAGCGATAAGCGCGCGCGTCCCAGTTGGTCGCCGGAGGCGCGGGGGGCAACCAGGCCTCGAGTTGAGTGAGCACACGGGTAGCGCGTGCGAGCAAATCGGCCATGTCCTGGCCTGTTGTGGGTGTAGGAGATGTCATTAGGATCTGTAATCTGCGTTGATACTGACGTACTCATGCGAAAAGTCGCAGGTGTAAACGGTTTCGGAAACATTGCCGCGACCCAGGGCGATACGCACGAGGATTTCAGGCTCTTTCATGACGCGTTGGCCATCGGCTTCCTGGTAGTCCGGGTTGCGTCCGCCTTTCGTGGCGACCAACACATCGCCCAGCCAGAGCTTGACACCGCTCACATCAAGGTCGTTGATACCGGCATAGCCGATGGCCGCCAGAATTCGGCCCAAGTTTGGATCGCTGGCAAAAAAAGCAGTCTTGACCAAGGGGGAGTGGGCCACAGCGTAGGCTACTTGCAAGGCCTCTTCTGTGGTTTTCGCTTCCTCGACCTGAATCGTCATGAATTTGGTTGCGCCTTCTCCGTCGCGCACGATTTTTTGGGCGAGATCGGTCGCGGCCGCAGCCAGTGCAGCCTTAAGGGCGCCGTATTGAGGATGCGCGGTGCTATCGATCGTCAAGCCACTTTTGCCTGTCGCGATGACAATAAAGGAGTCGTTGGTCGAGGTATCGCCGTCGATGGTGATACGGTTGAACGATACATCCGCCAGTTCTTTGGCCAGCTGGTTGAGCAATGGCTGGGCGATGCCGGCATCGGTTGCCAGGTAGCTCAGCATGGTGGCCATGTTGGGACGAATCATACCGGCGCCCTTGCTGATGCCAGTGATCGTGATGGTCTGCCCGCCCAGGTTGATACGCTGAGAGTGAATCTTTGGCAAGGTGTCGGTGGTCATGATGCCGTGCGCGGCAGAAACCCAGTTGTTTTCGCTGAGGTTTTTGAGCGCGCCTGGTAAGCCGGCCTTGATTCGGTCGACCGGGAGGGGTTCGAGAATCACCCCTGTGGAGAACGGCAAAATCTGCTTGCTGTCGAGCTGCATGAGGGTCGCCAGCGCACGGCAGGTTTCTTGCGCGGCTTGCATGCCGGGCTCGCCTGTGCCAGCGTTGGCATTGCCGGTATTAATGACCAGGGCGCGGATGGGGCCCGATGCGGCCAGGTGCTCCTGACACACTAATACGGGGGCCGCGCAAAAACGGTTTCGGGTAAACACACCTGCGACATTGGACCCTGCGCTGAGACGAAAAACCGTCAAATCGCGGCGGTTTGCCTTGCGGATACCAGCTTCAGTGACGCCGATTTCAACACCGGCAACGGGAAATACCGCGTCATCAGACGGGATGTGCAAATTAACGGCCATGTTTGATCTGCTAATGAAGAGTTGAGCAAAGTGTCATTATCACCTGTTTTCCACCCCTGTGAGCCTGTCTGAAATCCCGTGAATCGAGGTTTGTCCGGTGCTTCACCTGCTACTATTTGCGCTGCAGCAGCACACCCTTTTGCCCTAATTGGGGCGACAGATCGCTCAGGAGACTTCTTATGCGTTTGATCAAGCAACTTCTTGCCCTGGCCGCACTCGTGCCTGGTTTGGCGTTCGCGCAGGCACCGATCAAAGTCGGTATCGCGAATGATTTGTCAGGACCATTTGCCGCATTGGGCGCGGAGGCGCGCGATGGCTTCAATCTGGCGATCAAGCAGCTCGGTGGCAAGCTCGGCGGCAAACCTGCTGAGTTTTTGCAAACAGACATGGGCGGCAATCCTGATCAGGCTCGTCAACTGGTCAACCGCTATATTCAGCGCGACAAGATCGATTTCTTTACCGGACCGATCGGTTCAAACGTAGCTTTGGCAGTCGGCCCCGCGCTTTTTGCCGCCAAGATTCCTTACCTGTCCAATAATCCAGGTCCCAGCCAATTTGCGGGCGCACAATGCAATGACTACTGGTTTGGCGTGTCCTACCAGAATGATGCGTTTCATGAAGCGGCTGGCAAGGTCGCCGCAGATCGCGGTTTTAAAAACATGGTGATCATGGCGCCCGACTATCCGGCCGGGAAGGACGCGCTCAATGGCTTCAAGCGTGGCTACAAGGCTGCAGTCGGTCAAGAGGTCTACACCAAGCTCGGACAGATCGATTATGCGGCCGAGTTAGCACAACTGCGCGATGCTAAACCGGATGCCGTGTACATCTTTTTGCCAGGCGGGATGGGGATTAACTTTATCAAGCAGTTTGTCTCTGCTGGTTTGAATAAGAGCATCAAGCTGGTGGGCCCCGGATTTTCGGCCGACGAAGACGTGATTCGCGCGGTGGGTGATCCGATGCTTGGGATGTTCAACACGGCTCAATGGGCACATGATCTGGACAATGCCCAGAACAAGAAATTCGTTGAAGCGTTTCGCAAGGAATACAAGAACCGTACGCCATCTGTTTACGCTGCGCAAGCCTATGACGTGATCATGGCGATTGATGCGGCGGTCAAGGCCACCAACGGCAATGTGGCTGATCGCGCCGCGGTTCTGGCTGCGCTTAAAAAGGCTGACTTCTCTTCAGTGCGTGGCCCCTTTACTTATGGGATCAACAATTTTCCCATCCAGCCTTATTACGTGCGTGTGATTGAAAAGGCGCCCGATGGTCAGATCACCAACAAATTGGTTGGCAAGGTCTTTGACTCCTATCAGGATGTCTACGTGGGTCAATGCAAGAAATAAAATGAGTTCGACGCTGATCGCCGAGCAGTTGCTCAACGGACTGCAGTTCGGCCTGATGCTGTTTTTGATCGCGGCGGGCCTGACGCTGGTATTCGGAATTCTCGATATCCTGAATGTCGCGCATGGCTCGTTATATATGGCGGGTGCTTATGTCGCGGCCCAAACGATGCAGGCCACGCAGTCTTTCGTTGCGGCTGTGGTGGTTGCGGCCCTTGTGACGGGTTTCGTTGGGCTGGTGCTCGAGCTTGTTCTCATCAGAAAGCTTGTCATCCGTGATCATCTGGCGCAGGTCCTCGGAACCTTTGCGGTGATCTTGATCGCCAATGATGTGGTCAAGATGATCTGGGGTCCTGCTCCGATGATGATGAGCATGCCGCCCGCATTGTCAGGACCGGTACAGCTGTTGCCGGATCTGCTCTATCCGGCGTATCGATTGTTGATCATCGCAGTGGGTTTGGCCGCAGCACTGGGGCTCTATCTGTTCGTGACGCGAACAAGGGCCGGAGTGCTCGTGCGTGCCGGCGCTTCCAACCGACAAATGGCCACACTGATGGGTGTGCGCGTGCCTCTATTGTTTCTGGGTGTCTTCGTGCTGGGAGCGATGCTCGCGGCGCTTGCCGGGGCTTTGCTGGGACCGGTGACGGCGATTCAGACCGGAATGGGCGAACAAATTCTGATTTTGGTGCTGGTCTGTATTGTGATCGGCGGAATCGGTTCGATGCGGGGGGCTTTTGTCGGAGCACTGTTGGTCGGGTTCGTGGATACGGCTGGCAGAGCATTTTTACCCTCGATACTGAAGCTATTTTTTTCGCCGGCCGTGGCTTCAAGCGTCGGGCCGACCCTGGCAGCGCTTTCTATTTATATCCTGATGGCGGTGGTGCTGGTGTTCAGGCCGTCAGGTCTTTTTCCCGCGCGTGGTTGACGATGCGTAAGTTTTTTAACCCGACGACTGTATCGGTACTCGGACTTGCGCTGTTGCTCGTGTTTCCGCTCGTGGCGCCCGCACTCAATCTGGATTTTTATATTTCTTTTGTCCGTCGTGTGTTGATTTTCGCGTTGGCTGCGACAAGCCTGAACTTTATTTTGGGTTATGGCGGAATGGTGGCATTGGGACATGCCGCGTTTTTTGGGGCGGGTGCTTATGTGGTGGCGATCCTTTCCGTGCAAGGAATCTCGCACGCTTTAATCGCCTGGCCAGCTGCGATGGTGGTGGCGGGTGTGCTGGCTTTTGTGATCGGGATGATCTCGCTGCGTACCCGTGGCGTGTACTTCATCATGATCACCTTGGCCTTTGCGCAAATGGTTTTTTATTTGTTTATCTCCTTGCGCCAGTATGGGGGTGAGGATGGCATCAATTTGACAGCTCCCGCAGTATTGCCTGGTCTCAATCTGGCAGACAATCAAACCTTTTATTACGTTGTGCTGGTTTTGGTAGTGGCTTGTCTCTGGTGGTTGAACCGTCTCATTCAGGCGCGTTTTGGCCAGGCTTTGCAAGGGATTCGCGAAAACGAGTCCCGCATGGAGGCGCTGGGTTATCCGGTCTTCCGGATCAAGCTGCTCGCCTTTGTGATCGCAGGTGTGATGGCAGGTCTGGCAGGCGGATTACTGGCGAGTCACAATCAGTTTGTTTCGCCCAGTCTCATGCACTGGACGGCCTCGGCTAACCTGATCATCATGGTGATTGTTGGCGGGATTGGCTTGCGCTATGGCGGTCTGGTGGGTGCTGCGGTCATGTTGTGGCTCGAAGAAATTTTGCGTCTATATACAGACTATTGGCACTTGCCGTTGGGTGTCTTGCTGCTTGCGATTGTATTGTTCGCACCGCGCGGTCTTGCGGGGATGTTTAAGCAGAGCGTGACACGATGAATGCTCTCCAAAGTCATCCCATCTTAGAGGCGCATCAGCTGACCAAGCGCTATGGCGCATTGGTGGCGTGTGATCAGGTGTCGCTTGGGCTCTTGCCTGGTGAAATTCATGCGTTGATCGGACCGAATGGTGCAGGCAAGTCCACCTTGATTCATTTGCTTTCGGGTTCGGCGGTGGCCGACAGCGGCCGACTGGTGCTGGAAGGTCGTGATGTGACACGCGAGAGTCTTCATCAACGCGTGAAAGCCGGGCTATCGCGTTCATATCAAATCACCAATATTTTTAAACAATTCAGTGTGTTTGAAAATTTGCTGCTTGCGGTGCAAGCAGGCGCTGGGAGTAGTTTCAGCTTCTGGCGTTCGCGTTCGCAGGACAGCGTTCTATACGAAGCTGCGGAGAACTTGGCGCGGGACTGCGCCATCGCCGCGGAGGTCTGGCATGTCACAGCAGGTACGTTGCCGCATGGCGAGCAACGCAAGCTGGAGTTTGCGCTGGCGTTGGCCTCTAAACCCTCCGTGCTGTTGCTTGATGAGCCCATGGCGGGAATGGGTCCGGATGAGACACTCAAGCTGACAGAACTGATTGCCTCAATGCGCGGACGCACCACGATGTTGCTGGTGGAGCATGATATGCAGGCGGTGTTCAGGCTGGCAGACCGCATCTCTGTCCTGGTTTATGGTCGCATCATTGCGACGGGTTCACCCGAGGAAATCCGCAATCATGCCGGCGTGCGAGAAGCTTATTTGGGTGAGGAGCAGGCCTGATGCTGCATGCACATCAACTACAGAGTGGTTATGGCCTCAGTCAGGTGCTTTTCAATGTCTCGCTTGATATTCAGCGAGGCGAAGTCGTCGCTCTGCTGGGGCGCAATGGTATGGGCAAAAGCACGTTGATCAAAACGTTGTTTGGCCAGATTCCGCTCACGGCTGGCACGCTGACTTTTGAAGGGCAAAGCATTGCGGGCTGGGATTCGGACCGTATCGCACGTTTGGGTTTGGCGATTGTCCCCGAAGGTCGTCAATGTTTTCCCAATCTCACCGTGAGGGAGCATCTCACGGCGTTCGCTGCCCATCGCAATCCTGAAATCAGGACGCCTTGGGATGTCGAGCGGGTATTCGAGATGTTTCCTCGCTTGCGCGAGCGGGCGCGCAATATGGGCAATCAGTTATCGGGTGGCGAGCAGCAAATGCTCGCGATTGGTCGGGCGCTCGTGACCAATCCCAAGTTACTGGTGCTGGATGAGGCGACCGAGGGACTTGCACCTCTGGTGCGCGAAGAAATATGGCAATGTATCGCGCGATTGCGCGAAAGCGGTCAGACTATTCTGGTGATCGACAAATATGTTGAACGTCTGATGAAGCTCGCTGATCGCCATGTGATTCTGGAGCGGGGCGCAGTGGTGTGGCAGGGAAGCTCCGCTGAGCTGGATGCGCAGCGGAGCCTGTGGACACGATACTTGGGCGTTTAGCGTTCAGCGTTTAGCGTTTAGCGCTTAGCCTTTCGCGAGTCGAGCAAACACTTTGTCAGCTGCGGCGACTGTCGCGGCAATCACACTGTCATCGTGCGTGGAAGACACGAAGCCCGCCTCGTAAGCCGATGGCGCAAAATACACGCCCTCATCCAGCATCGCATGGAAAAACACCTTGAACATCTCGATATTGCTGGCGGACACTTCGGCCAGTGTGGTCGGGATCTTGTTCGAGAAATACAAACCGAACATGCCGCCCTCGCTGTCCGCGCTGAACGGGATGCCGTGCGCATGCGCGCGCTCGGTGAGACCCTTGGTCAGTGCGCGTGTTTGTTTGTCCAGTGCTTCGTAAAAGCCCGGTTTGGACAACAGTTTGAGTGTGGTGATGCCGGCAGCGACTGCAACGGGGTTGCCTGAGAGAGTACCTGCCTGATAAACGCCACCCAATGGCGCGATATTTTTCATGACTTCGGCGCTGCCACCAAATGCACCGATTGGCATGCCGCCACCGATCACTTTGGCGAGTGTGGTGATGTCGGGTTTGATTCCGCTCAGACCTTGGACGCCTTGAGGACCCACACGAAAACCTGTCATCACCTCATCGAAAATCAGCAATGAACCGTGCGCGGTGCATTCGCTGCGCAGCGTTTCAAGAAAGCCCGCAATCGGTTTAACCATGTTCATGTTGCCGGCAATCGGCTCGACGATGACACAGGCGATTTCTTTGCCGTGTTGGGCAAAAGCCGCCTTGACACCCGCGATATCGTTGTAGTCGAGCACGATGGTGTGCGCGACAAATTCTGGCGGGACGCCCGCCGAAGTTGGGTTGCCAAAGGTTAACAAGCCTGAGCCCGCTTTCACCAGCAAGCTGTCGGCATGGCCGTGGTAGCAGCCTTCAAATTTGATGATTTTGTTGCGACCCGTCGCGCCTCGTGCCAGACGAATTGCTGTCATGGTGGCTTCGGTGCCGGAGCTCACCAAACGAACCTGCTCGATGGAGGGCATGCGCTCGATCAGCATTTCGGCGATGACGATTTCCGTTTCTGTCGGGGCGCCGTACGACAAACCATGCACGGCTGCTTCCTGGACGGCTTTGACCACTTCTGGATGCGCATGTCCGAGGATGGCTGGACCCCAGGAGCCGATATAGTCGATATAGCGCTTGTCATCGGCGTCCCAGAAGTAGGGGCCTTGGGCGCGCGCGACAAAGCGGGGCGTGCCGCCGACTGAGCGAAAGGCCCGAACAGGAGAGTTAACGCCACCGGGAATGCTGCGACAGGCGCGTTCGAAAAGTTCTACGTTGCGTGACATAAAAAATACTCCGTTCAGACAGGAGAGGATAGTGTGGAAAAGGGTTGAGCAGGCGGAGCGTCTGCAAACGGTGCGGAGAGCGCGCGCGCCGCGGCTTCGATGTCGGGTGCCAGAAACAGACTCCCGACCACGGCGATGCTGTCTGCGCCCGCCTTGGCGAGTATGGCTGCTTGCGTCACGCCGATGCCACCGATCGCCACTACTGCGGGACGTGGCGCGGCAAGCGCCTGGCAAAGTGCCTGACCGGCGCCCAGTACCTCGAGCGGTGCGGTCGGGGCATGCGGTTTGGTCGAGGAGGCATACATGGCGCCAAAGGCAATGTAGGCGACTTGATGCGCAAGCAGTTTCTGGGCGCGTTGCGGATCGGCATAACAGGATACGCCCAGCAACATCTGCGATCCGATTTCGCGACGCACGCGCTCGGGATCATCGTCGTGCTGTCCCACATGCACGCCATGCGCGCCGATTTCAAGCGCGAGACGCCAGTCATCGTTGATTAAAAAAACAATACCAAGCTCGTTGCAGACGTCCAGAAGAGTTTGCGCAAGATGGCGGCGAAGCGCAGGCGCGGCAGTTTTGTGGCGCAGCTGCAGTGCTTTCATGCCGCCTCGCGCCGCCGCGCGCACGGCGTGCTCGAGTCGCGCGGCATCATCCCAGTCAGGGGTCACACCATATAGGCCGACGGGGAATTTGAGCGTGTTGTCCATGAGCTGCTGGAGTCTCGGGTTAAGGGGCGATCGGAATGCGTCGGGCAATCATCTGACCCATGCCTGGCTGAAAGGACTGTAACAGGGCTTGACTTGCGTGGGCGCAGGCCTGCTCGGCGGCTTTGGGTACGCTGAGCCCCCGCGCAAGCAAACTGGCGAGTGCGGTGGCCACCAGCCCGCCGGAGTCACGGGTACGCTCCGGTGACAATGGGCTTGGCCAGGCAATGGTTTCACTTTCGGGACCGGTCAGAACGTTGGCTTGATGTCCGGGGCGTTGTTTGACGCCTGTGATCAGCACCCATTGTGCGCCAATCGCTTGGAGCGCTTGGGCACCGCCTGCATGTCCCGAGGCTTCCATCACCTCTTCTGTGATCCATTGCGTGAGTCGGCGCGCTTCGATGACGACAATGTGAGCCTGAGGAACGAGCAATTCGATGACGGCACCCACGAGATCATCGACCTCGTCTTCCTCTTCGGCGCCGGTTTCGGTATCGATTTCCTGGGCGCCGAGATGCAAGACAAGAGGGATCTGGCTGTAATCGGCGGCGATTTGAGCGACTGCGCTCACCGATTCGACCGAGGAAAGCGCCCCGACTTTGATTGCCTGGACAGGGATGTCTTCAAGAAGGCATCTGGCTTGATCATCGATTTGCTCTGCCGAGCAAGGCAAAACCGATTCGCTTTTAGCGCTGTCCTGAATGGTAATGGCTGTCAGAGCGGAGATGGCATGACCGCCTAAAGCCGCGCAGGTAATCGCGTCAGCAGGCAATCCGTCTGATCCGGTGGGGTCAAACGGGCCAAAAATAAGGGTGACAGGTGTTGAAATCTGTTGATTCATGTCAAAACGACAAGCGATGTGTAGGCACGCATGGGTTGGTTTCGGTAAGATTGACCCCATTGTAAGAGATGACCTGTTTTAGCTGTCCTTTTCCTTTAGGCCAGACGGGTTCCACCAGAAGAGAGAATGATGCGTACTTGGATGTGTTTGATTTGTGGTTGGATTTATGACGAAGAAACCGGCGTACCCGAAGAGGGCATTCCCGCTGGTACGCGCTGGGAAGACGTACCCCCTAACTGGGTCTGCCCTGAGTGCGGTGCCCGCAAAGAAGACTTTGAACTGATGGAGATCTGAACTGCGCATATGGATTCATCGCAGCCCACCCCCGAGACAGTGACAGACCTCTCCAATCAATTTTTGATGGCGATGCCGGGTATGGTGTCCGGTGATTTGGCGGGTACGGTGATTTACTTGTGCGAACACAGCCCTAAGGGCGCGTTAGGCCTTGTGATCAACCGTCCAACCGACTTGAGTTTGGCTGGATTGCTGGAAAAGCTTGAACTCAAGCTCGAAATCGCCCCAGGACAAACCGCTGATCAGCATCCCGCTCATCAACCCGCAGTTTTTTTCGGTGGTCCGGTTCAGACTGACCGCGGTTTCGTGTTGCATTCGCCGGCCGGTGATTACAGTTCCAGCATCAAACTTGGTCGAATGGCACTGACCACCTCCCGGGATGTACTGGAGGCTGTCGCGCATGGTAACGGTCCGGAACACTTGTTGGTGACCTTGGGTTACGCAGGCTGGGGGGCGGGTCAGCTCGAAAACGAACTGGCTCAAAACGCCTGGCTGAGCGTCCCTGCGCAAGAAAATATCATTTTTGACATTCCGCCTCAGGAGCGTTACCCCGCGGCACTCAAGCTTCTCGGGATTGATCCGGTCATGCTGACCGGAGCGGCGGGGCATGCCTGAGGAAACCCTTCTTGCTTTTGATTACGGCGCCAAGAAATTGGGCGTCGCCATGGGTAATACCCTGCTCAAACAGGCGCGGCCCCTGGAAATCATTTTAGAAGCCACGCGCGATGGACGGTTTGCCAGAATCGAAGCTTTGCTCAAGCGCTGGCAGCCGGAAAGACTGGTAGTGGGTCTGGCGCTCGCGACCGATGGTGGCGAACAATACGCCAGTCAGCATTGCCGACGTTTTGCGCGTCAGCTTGAGGGGCGCTTTGGGGTGCCCGTTGTTTTGGTCGACGAAAGGGGCTCAAGCGTCGAAGCCCAAAAAATAACGGGTCATGAACCTGATGATGCCGTCGCGGCAGCTATCATCTTGCAGCGATATTTTGATGCGCTGACTTAAACATGCACTGACTTAAACGGACACGAGCTCAAGCAAGACATGCGTCATCCTCAACTCAACTCGCGCGGAGAGCTCACGCATCTGATCACGACTGAAGGACTGTCGCGTGTCATGTTGACGCGACTTCTCGACACGGCGGAGATGTTTCTCGCCCAGGCTGATGCTGGGTGTGAAAAAGTTTCCGCGTTGCATGGCAAGAGGGTACTGACTTTCGATACTGACCATGCGCCGTTAAGCGATATCCATCGCCTTGCGCGTGAGGCTGATATTTTGATGGTGAAATCCTCGGTGAGTGGTCTGCCCTACTGGGTCGCGCAGCAGGTCGGTCCCCGAGTGCATGTCATGAACGAAAGAGATGGTTGCCATGCCGCTCCCATCGACGCGTTGATGGACATGTTGACGATCCGCCAGGTTAAAAAAGATTTTTCCAATCTGACCGTCGCGATCGTGGGTGATATTTTGCACTCCCCTGTCGCACGCTCCAACATTCATGCGCTCACTACGCTGGGGACGGCGCAAGTGCGCGTAGTGGGGCCACTGACGCTGTTACCCGAGGGGCTTGCGCAACTCGGAGTGCAAGCATTCACGGAAATGAAACAGGGTCTCGGAGAAGCTGATGTCATCATCATGCTTGGGTTTGAACCAGACAAGATGCGTGGCGCTGATCTACCCTCCGAGAATGAGTATTTGCAGTGTTATGGACTAACTGCGGTCAATCTTGCTTGCGCTCAATCAGGTTGTCTGGTCATCCATCGTCAAGAGAGCCGAGAGGTTTTGCGTCTTGCCGTTCAGCAGGCGGCGATGAGTATCGTCGCGGAGGCGAAGTCGTGAAACTTTTGATCCAGCATGGACGCGTGCTTGATCCGGTGAACCGGATCGACCGACTTGCGCAGGTGTGTATCGCGGATGGTGTGGTGGTCGCGGTCGGGACGATACCGCAGGGGTTTGTCGCAGACCGGGTGCTCGATGCGACAGGAAAACTTGTTTTGCCCGGTTTGGTCGATCTTGCCGCGCGCCTGAGTCCGTCTAGCGTGCCCACCAACGCTACCATTCCAGCAGAAATAGAGGCTGCATTTGCCGGTGGGGTGACCAGTGTGGTGGTTCCACCTGACACCGTGCCTGTACTGGATACGGTCGCGCGCGTTCAATCCCTTCTGCGTCAGAGTCACGGACTCAGATTGCATCCTTTGGGTGCGATGACTCCTGGTTTGAATGGCCGTGCATTCACCGAAATGGTGGCGCTCAAGCAGGCGGGGTGTGTGGCTTTTTCTCAAGGTCTTGTGCCGGTGCAAGACACCTCGGTGCTTTTACGCGCGCTGCAATATGCAAAAACCTTTGACTATGCGATGTGGTTTCGCCCTCAGGATTTTTGGTTGTCTCAAGGTGGCGTAATCGCGAGTGGAGCTTACGCGACGCGTTTGGGTCTGCAGGGTATCCCCGTGGAGGCAGAAACGATCGGGTTACACACACTACTCGCGTTGCAGCGCGCGACCGGTGTGCGCATGCATTTTTGCCGCTTGTCCTGCTTAGAGTCCGTTGCGATCGTTCGCAGCGCAAAAAAAGAAGGACTTCCGGTGACATGTGATGTCGCCGCAAACAACCTTCACCTGACCGATGTCGATATCGGCTTTTACGACAGTCATTTTCGCCTGGATCCGCCACTGCGTGGCCAGCGAGATCGCGATGCGTTGCGCGGTGGTCTGCTGGATGGCACGATTGATGCGGTGTGCTCAGACCACATCGCGTTGAGTGACCGTGACAAGGACTTGCCGTTTGCCCAGGCTGTACCTGGATCGATCGGTTTGGAGCTTTTGTTGTCGCTGACCCTGAAATGGGCGCAAGAGGCGCGTATCGATTGGGTCGATGCATTCAGTCGGGTCACGTGTGGCCCTGCAAAGATATTGGGCGCTCAGGCTGGCTCTTTATCTGTCGGTGAGTCGGCGGATTTATGTCTTGTTGATCCTGAGGCGTATTGGTTGGTGGGGCGTGACACGCTTGTTGGCGAGAGTGTGCATACGCCGTTTTTAGGCAGGGAGTTGCCGGGACGTGTTCAAACCACTGTCTTGCGCGGTGAAATCGTCTGGGAACGAACGACGTGAATGTTTTGCGCTTTACAGTCCGAGCCACCCTCGCATTGTCCTGGGTACTGATCGGCTTACTGACCTTGATCCTGGTCTCTCCATTCGTGGGTCAGCGCGCCCGGCTTGAAATCAAGAGACGCTGGTCTGGTGTCCTTTTAACGCTTTGTGGCGTGGAAGTTTCGCATTCAGGTTTGCCGATTTCTCAAGGGCCGGCTCTTTGGGTCATCAATCATGTCTCGTGGCTGGATATTTTTGCTATCAATCACGTGCGCGCAGCAGTTTTTATCGCAAAAAGTGAAATCCGCCGCTGGCCCTTGCTGGGTTGGCTCGTCGCAGGAGCGGACACGATTTTTATCGAGCGTGCATCGCGGCATGCTGTGCAGAAAGTTGGTCGGGCAATGCAGGATACATTTGAGCGAGGTCAGGTGGTGGGGTTGTTTCCCGAGGGGACAACCTCTCAGGGTTACGACTTGTTACCCTTTTATGCCAATCTCTTTGAACCTGCTCGGCGTGCAGGAGTCCCGATTCAACCTGTCGCACTTTTGTTTTTCCATCATGGCGTCCGCAGTGATTTCGCCGCTTTTGTGGGCGAGGAAAATCTGATGCAAAACCTGTGGAGAGTATTGGGAGGCAAGGGTGTTCGCATCGAGGTCGAGTTTTTACCGCCGGTATGGACGCCCGAAACCACGCCGGCCCCGACGCGAGCCGAGCTTGGACGACAAGCCCATCAAATGCTTAGGCAAGTCGTCCAAAAGCGATAGCTAGCAACTCTGGCAGCGTGGATGCGCGCGCAGGCGAGGATAGACGCCGAGCGCATTGTTGGCAAAGATCTTCTTTTTCTGTGATGCGTCAGCCGAGGGTGAGGCTTCGATGTAGCGGCGTGTGTCGTCAAAATAAAAGTTCGTGAGCGGATCAATGCCTTGGACTGCACCAACAGTTTCCGACGCAAACAATATATTTTTATTGGGCACGACTCGCAGCAGCAAGTCGATACCGGGTTGGTGATAGACGCACGTATCAAAAAACACGTTGTTCAGAACTTTTTCCTCGAGCGAGGGGATACCCATATCGAGCGCCATGCCGCGATAGCGGCCCCAGTGATAGGGTGCTGCGCCGCCACCGTGCGGGATGATGAATTTGAGTGTTGGAAAGTCTTTGAAAATATCCGAGGTCATGAACTGCACAAAGGCTGTGGTGTCGCCATTGATGTAATGGGTCGCCACGGCGTTGAAATGCGGATTGCATGAACCACTCACATGGATCATCGCTGGCACATCGAGCTCGACCATTTTTTCGTACAGGGGGTACCACCATTTTTTATCCCAGAGCGGTGGGTCGGTCCAGCGCCCACCTGTCGGATCGGGATTAAGGTTGGCGCCGATAAAACCGAACTCTTTGACGCAACGCTCAAGTTCTTCGATGACGCGCTTGCCGGGCTGAACACCTGCCGCCTGAGGCAGCTGGCACACGCCGATAAAGTGATCCGGGTAAAGTTTGCAGACGCGATTGATGAGCTCGTTGTTGTAGCGAGCCCAGACGACGTTCGTGTCTTCATTGCCCATGTGGTGATCCATGGCCACCGCTTTAGGCGAGAAAATCGTCATGTCAATCCCGCGCTCTTTCATGATGCGCAGCTGATTATTGTCGATGCCGTGACGGATCTCATCGTCGGAGACGGCCGGTGGAGGCGTAGTAGGCGCCTTGCCTGTGCGTTGAAACTCGGCGATCTGCTCCGCCCGGAATTTGGCGACCTGAGGCGGTGTGGTGGTGAAGTGACCGTGGCAATCGATAATCATGTTTAGGCTCTGTAAACGATGAAAATGAGCACTTTACACAATTTTCCTGAGTTTGACGGCGTTGTCCCTTGGGATATTATCTTGCGGGTTGATTATTCTTTTTTCTCATCAAACAGGAAACCCGTTATGTCCAGCCCCGTGAATCAGCAAACCCTGGAATGGATGGCTGAGCGCGAGAAAAGCGGCAGTCGCCACGTGGTCACGGTCGGCGAGCACCAGGTGGTTTGGCGGCAGTTCGGTTCGGGTTCGCCACTGGTGTTGATCCATGGCGGTCATGGCAGCTGGCTCCATTGGGCACGCAATATCGAAGCGCTTTCCAAGGATTTTTCTTTGTGGATTCCGAATCTCGCGGGTTATGGCGACTCCAGCGACCCGCGGTTCGACGATTTTCCCACGATGGTGGATGTCACGGCCGAGTGTCTGACGCAATTATTCGGCACCGGTTCGTCTTTTGATCTGGCCGGTTTTTCTTTTGGCGGTTTGGTGTCGGCCAACGTTGCCGCCAAAGGTTTGCCTGTGCGTCGATTGGCTTTACTGGGTCCAGGTGGTCATGGCGGTCCACGTCGCGAGCGCGGCAAGCTCATCAACTGGAAACGTGCCGAGACGGAGGAAGCACTGATCGAAGCCATGCGATTCAATCTCTGGGCGCATATGATTTACGCCGATGAGCAGATCGACCCTTTCGCGATGGGTATTCATACCTATTCCTGCATCCACACACGCTTTCGTAGCAGAGGGATTTCAGGCAGGGGGTTGCTCGGTCCCGCTCTGGATGACTACAGCGGAGAGACCATGATCATTTGGGGTGAACATGACATCACATGTACCCCCGAGTATCTAATGACGCATATGATTGAGGGACATTCCGGACGTCAGGGCGTGATACTGCCTGAGGTCGGGCATTGGGTGAATTACGAAGCGTCTGAGCCTGTCAACGCTTTACTGAAAAACTGGTTTAAAGAAGGGCGGGTAGGGCTTTAATCTCCTGCCTGCCGTGCTCAGTCCTCTCGTGGATCCAGTGTCTGCGCGCAAGGCACCTGAACGACGGCGTGATCTTGCAGGCGCACCGCAGTGAGATGGCCGCCCCACAGGCAACCGCTATCCAGGCAAATCACATCGTTGTCGAGTTTGAGTCCGAGTGTTGACCAATGACCGAACACCACCGTGACATCACGAGTCGCGCGTTTGGGAAGATTGAACCAGGGAATGAGTGACTTATCCTCTGGTGAAGGTTCGGTCTTGACGTTCAACAGCATGCGACCCTGTTTGTCGCAAAAGCGCACGCGTGTCAGGGCATTGATGATCACCCGCAAACGGTCGGGACCTTTCAGGCGTTCATCCCATTGATCCGGAGAATTACCATACATGAGTTGCAGGTGTTTTTTCCAGTCGGGACTTTGGAGCGCATCTTCAACTTCGCAGGCGAGCTCGATCGTTTGTTCGGCATCCCACTGTGGAAGCACGCCCGCATGCACGAGCAAGTGACCGAACTCGTAGTGAGCGAGCGGTTGAAAACGCAGCCAGTCGATGATGTCTTGCGCATCGTCTGCAGCGAGTATTTCGTCCAGGGTGTCTTTTTTACCCGTTTTGCGCACACCCGCAGCCATGGCTAATAAATGCAGATCGTGATTACCCAATACGACCGTCGCACGGTCGCCCAAAGACATGATGCGTCGCAGGGTGGCCAGCGATTGTGGGCCCCGGTTTACCAGGTCGCCGGCAAACCAGAAGTGTGCGTCGCGGTCCTCTTGAATATCAGGCTGTGACAACAAGGTCTCAAGAGAGCCGCAGCAACCTTGAATATCACCAATCATCCAGATGCTAGGCATACTCATATGGGTGATTTTTTCCAAAATGAACGGGTGCGATTGCGGTTGGCGATGGCGTTACGATTTTCCATCGTGAATACCGCCGACAAGGCGAGAATCATCGCTCCAATATTCGGTAATAGCGCAGTGACGATGGGCGACCAGTTATAGAGCAGACTCACGTTGAGCGCCAGCTGGTTAATCATAAAAAATCCCGTGCCGAGGAGAATGCCGAGGAAAACTTTGGCGCCAACACCCCCCCGCCTGGTCTGCATAAAACTAATCGGCGCCGCTATGGTCAGCATCACCAAAAGAGTGAACGGGTAAGCAAGCTTGCGCCAGATGGCGACGACTTGACGATCGGCTTGCAGCTGGTTTCGGTTGAGGTAGTCAATGTAGTCGTGCAGAGCGAGCAAGGACATGCGTTCTGGGGTCAAAATCCGGGCCACCAGGCGCTCTGCTGTCAGCGAGGTATCAAAGCTGCGCTCAGCTGAATGCGTGACTGTCACAGAAGGCGTTTTTGATACCTTGGCGTCTGACAGGGTTTGCTCGATCGATGGCGCAATGTGATTTTCCGTGACTTTTTGCATCACCAGTTTGCCGTCTGAAAAGCGTCCGCCTTCGGATTGCGCGACAAGTGAAAGTGTCAGGCCATCCGGATACTCATAGACGCGCAGGTTGGCGACGTTGCCCGAGGAAAGCAGATTTCCCACGTTGATGATACGGGTGCCGCCCTGAGCGATTGGTTCCTTGAACCAGTAACCACTGGCCAGCCGGCCGCCCTCGACTTTTCCTCGCATCAGCAAGTTCGTTTCACTGCTTTTGATTTCAGCGATGGGCGTGAGAAATTCGGAGAGGACGAGAGCGCCGAAAATGATCGGAAGGGAGACGGTCCAGAGCATCTTCAACAGACCAAAACCACTGACCCCCGACACTCGCAAAATCACAAGCTCATTACGTTGAGCAAGGCTGGAGAGCGCCAAAATTGCACCGATTAGCACCCCAATCGGCAGCAAATCGTAGAGTCGCGTTGGAATCGACAACACCTGCAGATAGAACAGCGCGGCAAGCGGGAATTTGTCACCGACCGTATCAAGCTCGTCGACCAAGGTGAAAAAAGTAAAGAGGCCGAGCAAAGCGATCAACACCACGGAAGTGGAGCGGTAAATCTCTCGGGCGAGGTAACGTCGGGCAGTTCTCATAGTCTCAAGTGTAATGCCCAATTACGAACCATTGAGTTCCGCGCGTAAAGAGGCCAGAACGGGCAGGATATCCGGTCTTTTTCCGTGCCAGAGGAAAAAACTTTCGGCGGCCTGACCAACCAGCATCCCGAGTCCATCGCTGGTGTGTGCGGCGCCATCGGCCCGCGCTTGTTCCATAAAGGGCGTTGGCTGCGCGGCATACATCATGTCGTATGCCCAGGCACCCGGTGCATAGAGGCCTGAAGGTAATTCGGGTGCCTGACCGCCCAGACTGCTTGCGGTGGCGTTGATGACAACATCCCACCCTGCAGGGCTGGCAGCATCATTCAGACCACCCGAAGTGAGTATCTGATGCGGGGTGTTACTGGAGTTGCTGGCCTTCCACTCCGCGATCAGCTGATGCGCACGTTCAGCTGTGCGATTAACAATATGGAGCTGACGACACCCTGTCTCAAGCAGGGGGCCCATCACCCCACGTGCGGCGCCACCCGCGCCAACGATCAGGATCCTCGCACCCTCACCGGATACACCCAAGCGTTTGAGGTCGGAGACCAGGCCCACGCCGTCGGTATTGCAACCGTGCAAGGCGCCCTGATGCATCCAAAGGGTGTTGACCGCTTGTGCTTGGCGAGCTCGCGCGCTGAGATGTTCGCGTGCCAGTTCCCAGGCCTCCAGCTTGAAGGGCACGGTGACATTCAAACCTCGTCCACCACTTGCAAAGAATTGTGTGACGGTTTCTTTGAAACCATCGAGCGGCGCTTCCAGACGCTCATATGAAAGAGAAATGTGTGTCTGTACCGCAAATTGTTCATGAATAGAAGGGGATCGGCTGTGCTTGACCGGGTTGCCGATCACGGCAAAGCGCGCAGGTGCGCGACTGGAGGAAATGGGGGTCGGTCTGATTTTGACGGTCAGTGTCATGGTGATCGGGTCTCCAGTGCGCCATTGACGAAATGCCAGGTCCGAGTGAGGACAATCTGATCAATTTGTCTGGCCATGTCGGGTGGGAAAGGGGCGAAAGGGGCAGAGAGTTGCGCAATACGCCTCACTGCTTGGTTCAATATGGCTTGGTTGGACGGACGATTAATGGTGATGTCGGCGATCGTTCCATCCGAACGTATGGTGAGCGTGGCTTGAACGCTTCCGTAAGACTTTCCCCCCACACCTGTCGGATAGTGTTGAGTGCCGACTTGTTCGATTCGTTGTCGCCATTGGTCGATGTAAGGGGCAAAGGCTGTTTTACGTGTCGAAGGCGAGTCAAAGTACTGACGGGGTTTGGCATTCTCTCGCTCAATTTTCTGTGTCAGTGCGGCAATTTTTCCATTCAACACAATACTTTCTTGATCGACTTCATCTTCGCCGGCTAAATCGCTTGATTCGGCCGGTTTGCGTGCGGGACGACCCTGTGCCGTTTTTTGTTGCGCAATCAGTTGTGTCAGCAATTGTTGTTGCTGTGTTTCGAGCTGTTGCCGTTGTTGAATCAGTGTTTCGAGCATGACGGGGTCAGCGGCATTCCCTGAGTAGGGCACAAGCGTGGTCATATACCCATCGTCTGCTTGCCCGCCGCCGTCGACGTTATTCTGGGCGAGCAGCTTCGCTTGGCTGGGTTCGCTCTCAGTTGCCGCATTGACCATCACGATTTCAAGTTCAGATGGTTTGGGTAGAGCCACAGGAGGTGAGGCTCTATGCCACGCAAGCAATCCCAGGTGCAAGGCAACAGACAGCAACAAGCCCCAGCGAAAAAAACGCTGCTGAGCGACTAGCCAGTTTGCAATACCTGGCGAATGCGCCTTCGCTGGGACGGAGTGTGTGTCGTTCACGTTGCTTCTATAGGGTCCTCGGGTTGCTCGTTTTCAATACTCGAGAGGTACTGGCAGTCCATCTCGAGTGCCAGCTCATCGAAGCGATTGATTTGTAGCTTGATGCGCTGTCCTCTGTCGAGAGAGGGGAGTCCACTGAGTCGCACGATCATTGGCGCATGGCTCAGGCGCACAAGATCTTCTTTCAGGACAGTAGCCTCGCACTCGGTGATTTGCTGCTGCTGGAGCCAGCGCATGCACCAGAAGCGTTCCATGTTGTTCTGAAAATCATGCCATGCGACATATTGTGACTCAAACCCGCCAATGATGGCGAATAAATCAGCATCGCGCGGCTTGAAAGGTGCAACCAAAGGTGCGGACACGCCATGTTCGATGGCAGCGATCAATTGCCACTGGTTGACCAAGTCGACGTACCGTCTCAACGGAGAAGTGCACCAGGCGTACTGCGGAACCCCAATTGCTTCGTGGGGGAGCGCGTGTGTGCTCATGCGCACGCGTCCAGTTTGCTGCGAGCGGTAAATGCCCGGCAAACCATGTGTCGCGAGTAAGCCACCCCAGGTACTGTTGGCCAGAATCATGTACTCGGCAACGAGTCTGTCCAGGGGCGCATTGCGCAAACGCGGCACGATACGGACAGTCGAATCCGGATTGTCTGGGTCGCCTTCGACGTAGAAGCTGTATTCGACCCGATTATTGTTTTCAGGCTTACCCCGCACAGTTTCTCTTTGCTTGCAAAGCGCGAGCGCAAGTTGCCAGAGAGGCCGGATCCAGTCATTGTGTGGCAGTTCGATGCTCGAATCCGCGAGCGACTCTTCCGTGATCAGTGCGTCAAGCGAGTTATGGCGCAAGTTGGCGCGCACGACCACGCGCTCAAGCCGACTCTCATGCGAGAGGATTTCGCCTGTTTCAGGGTTGGCCACGACATACAGCGAAAGGGCGGGAACAGGTCGTCCTTCATCCAGAGAAAATGCTGCAATCACCTCATCGGGTTGCATCGGGATCTTGTCACCTGGCATGTAAACAGTTGACATTCGCGCGCGTGCGAGCTTGTCGAGCATGCTGTCTTTGGTCACTGATAGACCGGGGGCGGCGATATGGATACCCACGCGCAAGTTGCCATCCGGGAGTCGGGTGACGGACAGTGCGTCATCGATCTCTGTTGTACTGATGTCGTCGACAGAATAGGCATCGACCTCTGCGAGAGGCAGTTCACGCCCGATGCCGGGTACTTCGCAGGGTGCGAAGGCCGTACCGCGAGGAAAATGCGTCGCCAGGAAACGGCCTTTGTGCAGCGCCAGCGCATGCGGCCACGCACCGGAATCCAGAAGCAGCCTCTCGGGCGTTGTTTGGCGCATCGCGCAGGCTGCCTCGAGTGCTTTCCATGCTTGGGAATTCTTGTCTGGTTTGGTCACCAGGCTCATCGCGGCTTGCGCGACCTCATCGGGTAGTTGTCCCGCAGCGATCGCCTGCGCCCATTCTTCTGTTTGCGCTGCCGCACGTTGTTTCTTTTCTTGTGCGGCGAGCGCCGCACTCAGGATGTCTGGTGGCGCGGCACGATAACGGCCGCGACCGCGCCGATGAAAATAAATCGGCGCACTGTGCAGTCTGAACAAAAGCGTTGTTTTTTCGAGGGTGTCTGGCGGATGACCGAAGTACTCAGCCCCCATCGTGTCGATATCAAACTCATCGGCGGGCGCGCATTCCCACAAAAAAGGCAAATCGATTTCTGCGGCAAGATTCTCAGCTTGGGAAATCAAAATATCAGGCGATGGACTCGCGAAGGTGAAAATGCAGTTCGCGCGCTTGACCTTGCTTCGCTTGCCGGACTCCGACTCGATTTGAAGCGTGGCGTCGGCCTCAGTCATGATGTGGCCTGTTTTAAAAGCGCCATCTTCTTCATATAAAACGTACATGGGTTTGGGTATTCCGGTGAATCAGTCAAGGGCCCTTCAGGCCGGCGAAGAGGCGAGCGTCTCAAGAAGCCGATCATGCACGCCGGCAAAGCCGCCATTGCTCATGATGACGATGTGATCGCCGGGTCGCGCGCAACGACTCACGGCCTGGACGAGGGTGTCGATTTCGTGGTGCGCCTGCATGCGTGAACCCAGCGAAGCCAGAACTTCGGCGGGATCCCAGCCGAGCGCCTGCTTGCCATCGCGTTGTCCATAACAAAAAACCAGGTCTGCGTCGGATAGTGCCGCAGGAAGACGCGCAGCCATCGTGCCGAGTTTCATCGTGTTTGAGCGCGGCTCCAGTATGGCGATGAGACGTTGAGGACCGATACTCGCGCGTAAACCCGCCAATGTTGTCGCGATCGCTGTAGGATGATGCGCAAAGTCATCATAGACAGTGATGCCGCGAACGGTGCCCCGGATCTCCATCCGTCTTTTGACGCCACTGAAACGACAAAGCGCAGCGATACTTGTTTCGGGAGAGACGCCGACATGCGCGGCGGCGACGATGGCCGCGAGCGCATTGTGTTGATTGTGGGCGCCAGTATGGGTCCAGGCAATGGTTCCCAGATTTTTTTCGCCCATGCACACGTCGAAAGACAGTGCATCGATTGTGCGAGTATGCCAACCTTCAGGTGTGTTGATATTGCTGTGGGAGGCCCAGCAGCCCCGCGCGATGACCCGTGCTAGCGCTTCGTCCCGGGCGGGTGTGATGACTAGGCCGCTGCGCGCAACGGTGCGCAGCAGGTGATGGAATTGGGTTTCGATCGCAGCGAGATCGGGAAAAATATCTGCGTGATCATATTCAAGATTGTTCAGAATAGCCGTGCGGGGACGGTAATGAACGAATTTTGAGCGTTTGTCGAAAAAGGCAGTGTCATATTCATCTGCCTCAATGACAAATAAATGTTGTTTGTCATTAAAACGCGCGGAAACTTCCAGGCCCGGCGCAACACCACCAATCAGAAAATTAGGATTTTTTCCGGCCGATTGCAAAATCCAGGCCAGCATTGAGCTCGTCGTGGTTTTACCGTGCGTACCAGCCACAGCCATGACATGCTGTCCTTGCAAGACGAACTCTCCCAGCCACTGGGGACCTGATGTGTAAGGCAGACCCGCATCCAGAATGGCTTCCATGAGCGGGTTGCCACGCGACACCACGTTGCCGATCACGAATAAATCCGGCTTCAGCGCAAGCTGGTCGGGCTCGAATCCTTCGATCAGATCGATGCCCTGCTCTTGAAGCTGGGTACTCATGGGCGGGTAGACGCCTGCGTCACAACCGGTCACACGGTGCCCGGCGGCCCGCGCGATCAGCGCGAGTCCACCCATGAATGTGCCGCAGATACCCAATATATGCAGATGCATGAACAACCTCCGTCCGGCATTGTAGAGGCAGAAATCGACAAGTTCCGCAGCGAATGCACGACCGTGACAGGTGCAACGTTTCGGCCACCGGAGCGCTATGATGTACGTATGAAGAGAAGAACCGTCATCTTTGGAGCCGCGGGATTGTTTGCCATTGGCACAACCGCCTGGCTGGCCTGGCAATCCACCTCGCGGCGTGCGCCCGCCGCCAATCGTGCGGTGGGTTTGCCTGGTGCGGCCACGCGCAAATCCGAACCTAATCCCGAGGCCTTTTACGAGGCCGCCTTCCCCGACCTCGCAGGACAGCAGGTGGCCTTGCGTCAGCTCAAGGGGCGTCCGGTCGTCGCGAACTTCTGGGCAACATGGTGTGCGCCCTGTGTCGAGGAGATGCCGCATCTCGATGCTTTGTCAAAATCTTTGCCCAATATTCAATTTGTTGGCATTGGTATCGATACTGCTGCTAACATCTCTCAATTCATCACTAAAATACCTGTTTCTTATCCGCTTTATGTGGCAGGTCATGCCGGGATTGGCCTGGTCAGGGAGTTAGGTAATGCCGCAGGTGGGCTGCCTTTTACCGTACTGTTGGATGCAGAAGGCCGCATTTTCGACACAATACTTGGTCAGGTCTCGCCCGAAGATTTAAGTTTGCGTATTGAGCGCTTAGTAGCAAAATCAAAGACGTAGATAGACAAATGGCGTGAATTGGCGTAAAAATGCGCACCTGATCATTGCTTTTGGCGATACGGCATGGCACATCACCTCCTCGTTTTGAATGGCCCCAACCTGAATTTGCTCGGGTTGAGAGAGCCGCACCTCTACGGGCACACGACTTTGCCCGAACTCGAGGCAGGGCTGATGACGTTGGCCAAGACACTAGGCGTCAACTTGTCCACATTCCAGAGCAATCATGAGGGGGCGCTTGTCGACCGCATCCAAGAGGCACGTACCGACGGCACCGACTTCATTATCTTGAATGCGGGCGCCTACACGCATACGAGCGTTGCGATCCGCGATGCGCTGGCCGGTGTCAAGATCGCTTTTGTAGAGGTTCATCTTTCCAACGTCTACAAACGTGAAGAATTTCGTCATCACTCCTATCTGTCCGATTTGGCAGTGGGTGTGGTGGCAGGTCTCGGCCCGGCAGGGTACGAGGCAGCTGTTCGTTTTGCCGCTCAATACGAGCTCATCTAGAACCTTACGGAAATACTATGGATCTGAGAAAACTGAAAACCTTGATTGACTTAGTCGCCGAGTCCGGCATCGCCGAACTCGAAATTACCGAGGGCGAAGGCAAGGTCCGTATTGTCAAGTTTTCGCAGGCTGTGCAGCCAGTTGCCTATGCGCCGGCCCCTCAGTATGCGCCTGCCGCCGCCGAAGCCGCTCCCGCCGCGGCCCCCGCAGCGGTTGTGCCCGCTGCCGCCGTAGGCCACACGGTCAAAGCGCCGATGGTTGGAACCTTTTACCGCGCGCCCAATCCGAACTCACCCGCGTTTGTCGAGGTCGGTCAGACAGTCAAAGAAGGCGAGCCCTTGTGCATTATTGAGGCGATGAAGCTTTTGAATGAAATCGAAGCGGACAAGTCCGGTGTGATCAAAGAGATCTTGGTTCAAAACGGTGAGCCAGTCGAATACGGCCAGCCACTTTTTGTGATCGCCTGATATGTTTGAAAAGATTCTGATCGCCAATCGAGGCGAAATCGCACTGCGCATTCAACGCGCATGCCGCGAAATGGGCATTAAAACCGTCGTGGTCCACTCCGAGGCTGATCGTGATGCCAAGTATGTGCGTCTGGCTGACGAGTCTGTTTGTATTGGTCCACCCGCTTCGCGCGACAGTTACTTGAATATGCCAGCGATTATCGCAGCTGCCGAAGTGACGGATGCCGAGGCGATTCATCCCGGCTATGGTTTCTTGTCCGAGAACGCCGACTTCGCGGATCGTGTGGAAAAGAGTGGTTTTGTTTTCATCGGACCCCGACCCGAATCGATTCGGTTGATGGGAGACAAGGTCAGCGCGAAACAAGCCATGATCGAAGCAGGCGTACCTGTTGTACCTGGCTCGGCGGGCGCGTTGCCGGATGATTCCAACGAAATTTTGCGTATCGCCAGGGAAGTTGGCTATCCCGTCATCATTAAGGCCGCAGGGGGCGGGGGTGGACGAGGCATGCGCGTGGTGCACACCGAAGCCGCCTTGCTCAATGCCGTCACGATGACTAAGTCAGAAGCGGGCGCCGCCTTCAACAACCCCGAGGTTTACCTCGAGAAGTTCTTGGAAAACCCGCGACATATCGAAATTCAGGTCTTGGCCGATGGCGGTAAAAATGCCGTCTGGCTCGGTGAGCGCGATTGCTCCATGCAACGACGTCACCAAAAGGTCATCGAAGAGGCGCCCGCGCCCGGTATCGATCGCAAACTGATTGAAAAAATCGGTGAGCGTTGTGCCGAGGCTTGCCGCAAGATTGAGTATCGAGGCGCCGGCACGTTTGAGTTTTTATATGAAAACGGCGAGTTTTATTTTATTGAAATGAACACCCGCATCCAGGTTGAACATCCTGTGACCGAGCTCATCACGGGTATCGACTTGGTGCAACAGCAGATTCGCGTCGCCGCTGGAGAGAAGTTCCTCTTGCGGCAAAAGGACATCACGTTCCGAGGCCATGCTGTCGAGTGTCGAATCAACGCTGAAGATCCCTACACCTTCATGCCAAGCCCCGGGCGCATCACCAATTGGCACACGCCAGGTGGTCCAGGGGTGCGTATTGATTCGCATGTGTTCAATGGTTATTTCGTGCCACCCAACTACGACTCCATGATCGCCAAAGTGATCACCTATGGAGACACGCGCGCTCAAGCTGTCGCACGCATGTCGATCGCGCTGTCGGAAATGGTCGTCGAGGGGATTAAAACCAACATACCTCTGCACCGCGAATTGATGGCCGATGCAAAATTCGTGGAGGGGGGCACCAGTATTCATTACCTCGAGCATAAACTCGCTTCCCAGCCCGAGTAACGGAAATCACGATGCGTGAATTGGTTTTGTTGTGCCCAGGGTTTCTTGCAGAGCCCCTCTCCGATGGCTTGCTGGAGTCGGGGGCATTGTCTGTGTCTGTCGAAGACGCAGACCTCGATACCGACGAGGAGCAGCCTCTCTTCGGTGAACCCGGCAGCGAGCCAAATACGCAGGCATGGGCGCGCAACCGATTGGTCGTACTTTTAGCGGACGGAACCGATCCTGAGCAGTTGCTGGCGAGTGCGAGAGAAGATCTAGATACTGAGACAGATTTGCCCTGGCATTTGCGACAGGTTCCGGATGCAGATTGGGTTCGACTCACTCAGTCACAGTTCGGTCCGATTTCCGTGGGCGAACACATTCTGATCGTCCCGAGCTGGCATGCCGACCAGATGCCGGTTGCGCCAGTCGCCGGTCGAATCGCGATTCAGCTTGATCCAGGACTTGCTTTTGGCACCGGTAGTCATCCGACCACGCATCTTTGTCTGGAGTGGTTGGCCCAAGAATTACCCGCGGGCTCAACTGTTCTTGATTATGGCTGCGGCTCCGGCATTTTGGCGATCGCCGCGAAAATGCTGGGTGCCGCCAAAGTGATTGGCGTGGACATCGATGAGCAGGCAGTTTCGGCGACCGCGTCGAATGCTTTGGCAAATCATACCGAGGTTGATGCCCTGTTACCCGAAGGTTTGAAAGATGGACAATTCGATGTGGTTGTCGCAAACATTTTGTCCAATCCGCTCAAAGTCCTTGCGCCCATGCTGTCTACGCGCGTGAAATCAGGTGGTCACCTGGTGTTATCGGGAGTCCTGGAGCGGCAGGCTTTGGAGGTTGCGCAGGCTTATGCGCCCTGGTTGCAGATGGCTGTCTGGCAGGCCCGCGATGGTTGGGTGTGCCTGGCGGGTCGCAAGCCCTAAGGTGTCAAAATGAGTCTTGTGACGCGCTGCCCAAAGTGCCACAGTGACTTTGTTGTCAAGCTTGAGCAATTGCAAGCGCTTGATGGCCTGGTGCGTTGCGGCGAATGCGCGCATATATTCAATGGTTTTGAGGCTTTGCAAAGCCAATTGCCGACGCTGACTCAACGTCCCGGTATGGGTGTTTCTGCAAGCTCATCCGCGCCTGCCACCACCTCTGCTCCTACATACGCATCTACATACCCATCTACATCCGTATCTGCCTCCACGCCCTCCACGCCCTCTACACCACCGAGCCTGGCTGCACAGCCTTCAGTATTGAGGCATCGTGCCGAGCGCGGCGAGCGCACCGAGCCACTTAAAACACCTGAGCCGCGCGGTTTGTCCGAACCATTCGGGCCGACTGCATTTTCATTGCGTTCGGCCCCCGAAACCTCACCGGTGATGATTGCCGGCGAGGCCCGCCTGCGGGGCGAAGGCCCTTCTGTCGGACGCACGCAGCCTGAGTTCCTGGTCGATGAGGTCGACACTCCCAGACTCATGATGTTGCTATGGAGTCTCGCGAGTGTCCTGGCACTCGCATTAGTCGTTGTGCAGCTTGCGTATATTTATCGAAACGACCTGGCAACACACTTTCCTTCTCTTCGTCCTGCGCTGGAATCTCTTTGTGGAAAACTGAAGTGTGAAGTCAGTTTGCGCCGTCATCTTGAGCGTATTTCAGTCTCCGTGGTTTCGTTTGAAAGACAATCCGGGGGTAGTCAAGAAGGCAAAGCAGTCGAGATGACCTTGAGATTTTCTTTGCGCAATCGCTTTAACCAAGCACAACCTTGGCCTGATTTATCTTTGGAGCTGACGGACGCCTCTGGCACTGTCGTCTTGCGTAAGAGACTCAGGCCGAACGAGTACCTGCCCGCCGCACTGGTCGACAAGCCTTTCGCTGCGAGTCAGGAAGTCAATCTTGTTTTGCCCGTGACTGTGACTGGGTTGCAGATCAACGGCTATACGCTTAAACCATTTTTTCCTTGAGGCATTCAGCATGACAGCGTCAGTTTTGATTTGTGGTTCCGTCGCTTTCGATACGATCGCAGTCTTTGAAGGGCAATTCAAAGAGCACATCTTGCCCGATCGCATCCATGCGCTGAGTGTGTCTTTCCTGGTGCCTCGCATGCGTCGCGAGTTCGGCGGCTGTGCGGGAAATATCGCCTATAACCTCAAGCTCCTCGGTGGTCATCCGATTCCCGTGGCAACAGTTGGCGAAGATGCCTCCGATTATTTGCAGCGCTTCAAGCAGCTCGGGATCGAGGTCAAGATGATCCGTAGTTTGCCAGACACCTTGACGGCTCAGTGTTTCATCACCACCGACCTGGATGATAATCAAATCACTGCCTTCCACCCCGGCGCCATGGATCGTTCTTCAGAAAATGATTTGTCTGGTCATCAGGCCGCCTGGGCGATTGTTGCGCCCGATTCAAAAGCAGGCATGATGACCCATGCCAAGCGGCTGCATGCCCAAGGTACGCCTTTTATTTTTGATCTGGGTCAGGCGATGCCTCTGTTTGATGGCGCAGACATCACAGAAATGCTGAGCCTCGCACAGGCATTGACAGTGAATGATTACGAAGCCAGTGTGGTTGAGCAGCGCACTGGAAAAAGCATCGCCGAGTTGGCCAAGAATTTGCGTGCGGTCGTTGTGACACGAGGCGCTGAAGGCGCGACGCTTTACACCGAAGGTCAAGAGCATCACATTGATCCCGTTAAACCACAAGGCATGGTAGACCCCACAGGCTGTGGAGATGCCCATCGCGCTGGTTTGTTGTATGGTTTAACGCAAGGATGGACCTGGGCGGATGCCTGTAAACTTGGCAACTTGATGGGTTCGATCAAGATCGCTTCGCGTGGTCCGCAAAATCATGCGCCGACCCGCGCTGAAATCAGTGCGATGCTCAAAGGGCATTTCAATTTGCAATTGCCTGCGTGAGCGCGTTTGAAGGGAGTTTCGTGATGAGAAAAACATTTTTTCGCAGTTCCACGTTCGGTGCGCGCATGTTGCTCGTCACCGCAGGTCTCTCCGCTGTCGTCTTGATTTCTGGCTGCGCCAAGCCCTCTGCCTCCGCGAACGTCTATAACTACAACCAGACCCAGCGCGATCAAATCGTGCGCAATGGCACGGTCATCAACGTGCGACCCATCACGATCGAGCGTGATCAAACTTCAGGTGCCGGTGCCATCGCAGGTGGTGCTGTGGGCGGTGTCGCGGGCAGTGCGGTCGGTGGCGGGACAGGGCGCACCCTGGCAATTATTGGCGGTGCCATTCTGGGTGCCTTGGCGGGTAATGCTGTCGAGGACCAGATGGGTAAAAAAGACGGTCTTGAGATTACCGTTCGCCTCGATAACGGTGAAACACGCGTGATCGCCCAAGAGGCTGATCTACCGATCATGATGAATCAGCGCGTGCAAGTCGTCAGTGGTGCGGGTCCCTCGCGCGTGGTCCCGCTGTCACAAAATTAAGGCTGACAGGTCTGCAGAAGGCGACAGATTTATAGTACGAAAACTGGAAATAGTTGATACGTAATCCGGTTCAACACCATGATGGCGATCTGGGCCAGTATCAACAAAACAAGCGCAGAGAGATCCAGTCCGCCCAAGCTAGGCATGATGCGTCGGATCGGCTCCAGCAATGGCGCTGTCAAAATACGCAGTACCGGCATGATCGTCGCCATCGGGTTGATCCAGGACAAGACGGCCTGAATCAAAGTGAGCCAGATGATCAGGTTGAGCGCCCAGCGCCCGACAGTCGCCAGGCCCGCGCCAATCACGCCTGGTATCAGTTTGACCGGGAGCATGCTCGCGGTGGAGACAAGCCATATCAGCACAAGATAGAGGATCGCGACGAGAAGCGCGCCGAGTAGGCTCGCCCAGTCGGTGCCGCCACCTGTGGGTACGATCCGTCGCAGTGGCGTGACTAACCAGTTCGTGGCCTGATACACCGCTTGTGCAATCGGGTTGAATGGATGGAGCTTGACCGCTTGCAACCAGGCGCGCGCCAAAAGCACAGCGCCGATCAGCGTAAAGCCAACATCAAGCAGGAAGCGGAGTATTTCACCAATCATAAGAAATCTGCTCCGAATATAGAAACGAGAGCGTTATTGTCTCATGCGATGATCTGCGCGTGACATAAAGAACAACAACTTAAAAACGAAAAAGCCGCCTGGCGAACCAGGCGGCTAGGTCTAACTGACCTCAGCTAAAAGCTCAGGGACGGCCACCCGTAGGGAAGGGCCAAGACGCTGCAGGATTCAGGGCAGTTTTTGCACCTGGAGCTGCGGCTGTCGAGGGGGCAGCGGCTGCCGGCTTTTTAGCGGCGGGTTTTTTAACTATTTTTTTTTTGCAGCAACTTTGGTAGCTGCTGGCTTTTTAGCGGCGGCTTTTTTGGCCGCTGGCTTCTTAGCTGCAACTTTCTTGACTGCTTTCTTTGCTACTTTTTTAGCAGCAGGCTTTTTGGCAGCGACTTTTTTAGCTGCTGGCTTTTTGGCCGCGGCTTTTTTCGCTACTTTCTTGACTGCCTTCTTTGCTACTTTCTTTGCTGCAGGCTTCTTAGCAGCAACTTTCTTCACTGCAGGCTTCTTAGCAGCGACTTTCTTGGCTGCTGCTGCGGGCTTCTTAGCTGCTGCTTTTTTTACTGCCTTTTTTGCTGCTTTTTTGGCTGTTGCCATGGTAATACTCCTTAGTTCAGGGTCCCAAACATTAAAACCCGTGCTCGACTCCGCCCACCATGGGAGGATGTTTCGCCCGAGTTATTCATCGTCACAAGCCACTACCAGACATCGATAGCATGTTGATTTGTGCTGATGAATCCGGCACAGCCATTTGAACTGCCTCTCGTTCGGACGCGAACCAATTCAAATGGCACCAGTTGGCGACCGAAGCCGCCGACTGGCAAGTACAAAGTGAGACTGAAACTCTGACTAGGGGCTGATTTCCAATTGGCTTATTCCCAATTGAGGGCGCCACCAGTCTGATATTCAATCACACGTGTTTCAAAGAAATTCCGTTCCTTTTTTAAGTCAATCATTTCTGCCATCCAGGGGAATGGATTCTCCTCCTGGGCGAACAGGGGCTCGATGCCGATCTGCTGGCAGCGGCGATTAGCGATAAAGCGCAGGTAAGACTTGAACATGGGCGCATTCAGACCCAACACGCCACGGGGCATGGTGTCTTCGGCGTAAGCGTATTCAAGATCAACCGCTTTGGCGAACAGCGCGCGAATTTCTTCGCGGAAGGCTGGTGTCCAGAGTTGTGGATTTTCGAGCTTGATGGTGTTGATCAGATCAATGCCGAAATTGCAGTGCATGGATTCATCACGCAGGATGTACATGTACTGTTCAGCGGCGCCAGTCATTTTGTTTTGGCGACCCAAAGCGAGAATCTGGGTAAAACCAACATAAAAGAACAGGCCTTCCATCAGGCAGGCAAACACAATCAGGGACTTCAACAGCTTCTGATCCGCTTCGAGTGTGCCGGTTTTGAAATTCGGGTCTGCGATGGCGTCAATAAACGGAATCAGGAACTGATCCTTGGCGCGAATCGAGGGAACTTCGTTGTATGCGTTGAAAATTTCTGATTCGTCGAGATCCAGGCTCTCGACGATGTACTGATAAGCGTGCGTGTGGATCGCTTCTTCGAAAGCCTGGCGCAACAAGAACTGACGGCACTCGGGTGCCGTGATGTGGCGATAAGTGCCCAGGACGATGTTGTTGGCCGCCAGCGAGTCCGCAGTCACAAAGAAACCAAGGTTGCGCTTGATGATGCGACGCTCGTCTTCAGTCAATCCGTTTGGATTTTTCCAAAGAGCGATGTCGCGCGACATATTGATCTCTTGTGGCATCCAGTGGTTGGCGCAGGTCGCGATGTACTTCTCCCAGGCCCACTTGTATTTAAAGGGCACGAGTTGGTTGACGTCGGTCTGTCCGTTGATGATGCGCTTGTCGGCAACGTTGACACGTGTGGCCGGGTTGGTGGCCACAGGTGACTGCGTCAGTCCGGGTGTTGGTAAAGCTGCATCGCCAAATACTCCAGTGGCTGCGCGCGCAGACATGGTGGCAGCCAACGATGCGGGTATCACCGAGGAAAGTGCTCCACCCGAGCCAACTGGCGGGGCGGTAGTCGTTGTAGGTTCGTCGTTCCAGCTAAGCATAATATTTTTTCCGGTGGCGGTTTATTGGCAGGCTTCGCACTCTTCGAAACCTGGATCGCCAGGTCTCATGGTGCAGGCCGCCCCGAGAATTTCAGGGTCGGGCAAAGCGGGAGTTGCCGCTGCAGAGGCGAATGTGCCGCTGGTCGAACCAGCGCCAGAAACGTTCACTGCGTTGAGCTCACCGCCACGTCCAGTTGATTTTTCAGCGCTCGTGGCACCAAGCGTGCGGAGGTAGTAAGTGGTCTTGAGGCCACGCAACCAGGCAAGCTTGTATGTGTCATCGAGTTTCTTGCCGGAGGCACCGGCCATATAGATGTTCAGTGACTGCGCTTGATCGATCCATTTCTGGCGGCGTGCGGCGCACTCGACGATCCAGGTGGGTTCGACTTCAAAAGCTGTAGCGTATAGGGTGCGCAAATCGGCCGGAACGCGATCTATGCGGGACAAGCTGCCATCGAAATATTTAAGATCGGCGACCATCACTTCATCCCAGAGGCCCAGTTTCTTGAGGTCACGAACAAGGTGTTCGTTGACAACAGTGAACTCGCCGGAGAGGTTCGATTTAACGTACAAGTTTTGATATGTTGGTTCAATGCACGCAGACACGCCAATAATATTCGAAATTGTTGCAGTTGGGGCAATTGCAACGCAATTTGAATTGCGCATGCCCTGTCGTTTGATGCGTTCACGCAACGAATCCCAATCCATCGTCATCGACTCATCGACTTCAACATAGCCACCGCGATGTTCACGAAGCAGTGCGATGGAGTCATGCGGCAAGATGCCACGCGACCACAATGAACCTTCGAAGCTTGCGTAACGACCACGCTCTGCCGCGAGATCGCTGGACGCACTGTACGCGTAATAGCAAACAGCTTCCATCGAACGATCGGCGAATTCGATCGCAGCTTGCGATGCGTAAGGGACGCGCATCAAGTGCAGGCAGTCCTGGAAGCCCATCATGCCAAGACCGACTGGACGATGACGAACGTTGGAGTTGCGGGCTTTCGCGACGGCGTAGTAGTTGATGTCGATCACGTTGTCGAGCATGCGCATCGCGATTTTGATCGTGCGCTGCAGTTTGTCGTGGTCGAGAGTCATGGACCCATCAGCGTTTTGCTTAAGGTGCGCAGGCAAGTTCACGGAACCCAGATTGCAGACTGCGATTTCGGAGTCATTCGTGTTGAGCGTGATCTCTGTGCACAGGTTCGAGCTGTGAACCACGCCAACGTGTTGCTGTGGTGAGCGGATGTTGCAAGGATCTTTGAACGTGATCCATGGGTGACCCGTTTCAAACAGCATTGAGAGCATCTTGCGCCACAAATTGATCGCGGGCATTTTCTTGAACAAGGTCAATTCGCCGCGAGCCGCTTTTTCTTCGTAACCAACGTAGGCTTTTTCGAACGCGACGCCGACTTTGTCGTGCAAGTCAGGGCAGTCGGAGGGAGAGAACAAAGTCCAATCACCGCCTTCGATCACGCGCTTCATGAACAAGTCTGGAATCCAGTTGGCTGTATTCATGTCGTGCGTGCGGCGACGCTCGTCACCGGTGTTCTTGCGCAACTCCAGAAATTCTTCAATATCCAGGTGCCAGGACTCGAGGTAGCAACAAACAGCGCCTTTGCGCTTGCCACCCTGGTTGACGGCGACTGCAGTGTCGTTGACGACTTTCAGGAAAGGCACCACACCCTGGCTTTCGCCGTTGGTGCCTTTAATGTGGCTACGCATGGCGCGCACAGGTGTCCAGTCGTTGCCCAGGCCGCCTGCATATTTCGCCAGCAAGGCGTTTTCTTTGATGGCTTCGTAGATGCCGTCCAGATCGTCTGATACGGTCGTGAGATAGCAGGATGACAGCTGTGAATGCAGTGTGCCGGCATTGAACAGTGTGGGCGTCGAACTCATGAAATCAAAGGACGACAGGATCTGGTAGAACTCGATGGCGCGCGTTTCGCGATCGACTTCACCGATTGCCAGTCCCATTGCGACGCGCATGAAAAAGACTTGTGGGAGCTCAATGCGCTGACCCCGAATGTGCAGGAAGTAGCGGTCATACAGCGTCTGCAGGCCCAGGTAATCAAACTGCATATCCCGGCTGGAATCCAGCGCTGCGGCCAGTCGGGGCAAGTCGTAGCGGGAAAGCTCGGAGTTCAGCAGTCCAGCTTCGACGCCGCGCTTGATGAAGGTCGGGAAGTACGTCGCATAGCGCGTCGCCATGTCTTCTTGGGACGTTTCGTCAGATAGGACTTCTTTGCGGATCGTATGCAACAGCAGGCGCGCAGTGACCTTGCTGTAGGCAGGATCGTTTTCAACCATGGCGCGCGCGGCGAGGATCGCTGATTTGTAGACCTCGTCGACGGGTACACCGTCATACAGGTTCTTGAGCGTTTCTTTTTGAATGGCGGCCGTGTCAACGAAATCGCCTAAACCAAAGCAGGCAGACTCGATCGTGGCTTGCAGCTTGGCCAGATCCAGAGGCTTGCGTACACCGCCGTCTACGACGTGCAGCGTGGAGGCTTCGGCGGGAGCCTGTTCAATGTTGGACTTGGCACGCTCTTGCGCGCGACGTTCACGATACAACACGTAGGATCTGGCGACATCGTGCTCACCTGAGCGCATCAGTGCGAGCTCGACGGCATCCTGGACGTCTTCTATGTGAAAGGTGCCGCCATTGGGACGGCTGCGCACCAAGGCTTGAACAACTTGGCGAGTCAGGGAGTCAACAAGCTCGCGTACGCGGGCCGATGCGGCACCCTGACCGCCGTTGACGGCTAAGAATGCCTTGGTCATGGCGATGCCGATTTTGCTCGGCTCGAAATTGACCACCGCGCCGTTGCGGCGAATGATGTGATATTGAGTCCAGGTGGCCTCGGTAATGGGCGCGTCTGTATGAGAAAACTGCGGTGCGGCTTCGCGGTGCGACACTGAGCTGGTGGAAGTTTGCATATGGGCTCCTGCAAGGTGAATGGGGCACACGCCCCACTCGAATTCGGTCATGGCCAAGCATGTAGACAATCAGGTGACATGTGCGTTGAGCTGTTTGGCATCTTGGCAAGTGACCACTACATGTAGTGTTTTGTACATAGTTGGATACTAATTCTAGTGTTTGTGGCACCACTAGGCAATAGATAAATTTCACCTTTTTTTACTATCGTTAACCCTATGCATTTGAAAAGTGTGGTGTAAACGCAAAGCCGTTGGGTGGCGGACAGGGTGTTTTTGCTAAATAGCGCGATTGGGTGCGTGATTTGCCCTAAATATGTAGCACTATTCCACTTTGAATATTCTTAATAGTTGTCCAGGGGGACTCATGTCCAAAAGTGGTCTTTTTCGCTGGAGTACTGTCGCGGCCTGTCTGGTTCTGGCTGGCTGCGGGATTCCGCGTCCATCCGATTCTCCGCTTGTGATTGCGCCTGAAAACTTGCCCGAACTGGTCTGTCAAGCGCCTTCTGCCGGACAGCCTTTGACTGGCGTCTGGTATGTCGTGCGTAAACAACCAGGCGTGGCCGGCGAGGTTCAGACGCTTTTGACGTTATCTCCGGACGGCAAAATGCGGCAGCAGATCCGTGTCAAACAGGGGCGCAATGTTCGATCTGAGCTCAGAGAAACAGGTTGCTGGGATGCGCCTCAAGGAAAACTTGTGTTGCGAATTGGTCGTTCCAACGGTGAAAAAATCGACTACCGCGAATCGATGTACACACTCACCTATCTAATCGAGCGTGTGGACAACCGTCGGGTCGTGTTTCGGGAGGACAAGCCTGACAGCCGACCGATCACCGGTCAGCGCGTCCAGGACAGTTTTAGATTGATGTAAGTCGTTCTAGCACCGTTTGCTTGCCGAGAATTTCCAGAACCGCATCGATCGCGGGCGTCTGCGTGGTGCCCGCGACGGCCACACGCAACGGGATGGCAAGCTGTGGCATTTTGAGTCCGTGCGCGGCCAGTGTGGCTTTGATCAAACCGCTCAGCGCCGCGCGGTTCCATTCGAGCCCCGCGGCCTGCGTGGCAAAGTCTTTAAGAACAGTTCGCGTGGCATCTGTCAGGTGCTGTGCGGCGAGTTCGGACGAGGGGGGGGTATGTGCGCCACAAAACAACATGGCGCCATCGGCGAGTTGCTCAAGCGTTTCGGCACGGTCTTTGAGTAAAGCCACAACCTGGGTCAGATCCACTTTTTCCGTGTCTCCGCCACGCGCTGCGATGCGTGGCGCGACTGCCCTGGCAAGTGCGGCGTCGTCACTATGCTTAATGTAGTGGGCATTGACCCAGTTTAGTTTTTTGGGATCCCATTGCGCCGCCGACTTTGATAGATGTTGCGGATCAAACCATGCGACGAGTTGCTCGCGTGAAAATAGCTCGTCATCGCCGTGACTCCAACCCAAACGAGCCAGATAATTAATCATCGCCTCCGGCAGATAACCATCCCGGTCATACTCCATCACGCTCACGGCGCCATGTCGCTTGGAGAGTTTTTCTCCATCCGGCCCCAGAATCATTGGAACGTGACCGTACTCGGGAACGGGTGCGCCGAGCGCACGCAAAATCGTGATCTGGCGAGGGGTGTTGTTGACATGGTCGTCGCCACGCAAGACATGCGTGATGCGCATATCCCAGTCATCGACGACTACGCAAAAATTGTAAGTGGGCGTGCCGTCGGGACGGGCGATGACCAGATCATCAAGTTCGCTATTGTCGAATGTGATCGGACCTTTGACCATATCCACCCAGCCAGTGGTGCCCTCTTGTGGGCTTTTGAAACGCACGACAGGTTTGCGATCCGATGGGATGGGTGGCAAGGTTTTTCCTGGCTCAGGTCGCCAGGTTCCGTCGTAGCGTGGCTTCTGACCTTTGGCCCGCGCGCGTTCGCGCATTTCGTCCACCTCGGCAGGCGAGCTGTAGCAGTAGTATGCAGTTCCGTCGGCCAGCATGTTGGCAACCACCTCGCGGTAGCGATCCATATGCTGCATTTGGTAGAAGGGGCCTTCGTCGGGCGTCAGCCCCAACCAGGCCATACCGTCCAAAATAGCCTGTACAGCCTCTGGCGTTGAGCGTTCCAGATCGGTGTCCTCGACACGCAAAATGAACGTGCCGCCGAAGTGTCTGGCGTAGGCCCAGGAAAACAAGGCAGTACGCGCGCCGCCCAGGTGCAGAAAGCCTGTAGGCGAGGGCGCAAAACGAGTGCGAACGGGTGTTAAAGCGGGGGACATGAATCAAACCTTTTAAATCAGCACGCTTTGTAAAAAGCGAGAAATATCGTGAATTTCCTGTGCGCACACGGAGTGCTGCATCGGATAGGTGTGCCACTCAACGGAGTAGCCAAGCGCTGCGAGTTTGGCTCTGGACGCTTCGGCGCGTTCAAGCGTGACCACGGGATCGTGGGTGCCGTGCGCCAAAAAGATGGGCGTATTGGCATTGGCCGAGTGACGTTCGTGATCGGCTATATCAAGCAAAGGTAAATAGCCTGACAGTCCCATCAGACCTGCCAGTTTTTCAGGCAGGCGCAAGCCTGTGTGGAGGGTCATGGCGCAGCCTTGGGAAAAGCCAGCCAGCACAATGCGCTCGCTGGGAATGCCACGCGCATTTTCTCGCGCGATTAAGGCCTGGATGGCGCGCTCGGAGGTGCGAATCCCTTGCTCATCCTCGCGCTTGACGAGACTCGGTGTCAGGATGTCGTACCACGAGCGCATCGCCATGCCACCATTAATGGTGACAGGTTGAATAGTGGCATGCGGAAAGACAAAGCGCACCGAAAGGGTGTTCGGCAAACGCAGCTCAGGCACGATCGGCGCGAAGTCGTGACCGTCTGCGCCCAGGCCGTGCAGCCAGATCACAGAGTGTGTGGGTTGTGTCCCAGTGATGTGTTCGACGCATTCAAGCAAAGCGTGTGTGGTCATGCTTCTGTATCCGGATCCTGAAGGGCTTTGAGCGCCTGAAACAGCGCACGATAATGTTTACGTTGCGGCTCCTGGCCTTGGCGCAAAGACTCGTTCGCGGCGGCTTCTTTGCGCCCTTCGCGAATGAGTGTGCGAATGTGCTGAATATCCGCATGCGGATATTTTTGTAGAAACGCGGTGAATGCGTTGTCGTCTTTGAGCAAACGGTCTCGCAGGGCTTCGAGCCGGTGCATGGCCTGGGTTTGTTCGCGCGAGCCGTTTTTCCACGTATCGAGCAGCGTGCGGATTTCGTCTGCCGGCGCATCGCGCATGAGCTTGCCAACATAGTGAATCTGTCGGCGCAGGCCTTCGCGACTCGTTGTGCGCTGAGCCAGACGAATCGCATCGTAAAGACGTTCAGATAAAGGCAATTGTTTAAGACGCTCCGGGGACAAGTCCACCAGGTCGCGTCCAAGGTCGACCAAAGCATGCATTTCGCGTTTAAGTTGCGACTTGCTTGGGCCGTCATATGGGGACTCATCGGTCCCGTCAGGTGTTTGAGGTAATTCTTGTGTCATAGAGCTATCATAAAGCCTCACGCTAACGGACTAATATGGCTACATCAATTTCTTTTCTTCCAGTTGCTGAAAATCGACCGATTTTCGAAGATTTAGTGACTCAGGCGCTTAAGCATGCCCAAAGTTTGGGTGCCAGCGACGCTGCCGCCGAGGTTTCTGAGGGTCGTGGCCTGGCGGTTTCGGTCCGCAAGGGCAAAGTCGAGACGGTCGAGCAGACTCGTGATCGTTCTCTGGATGTGACGGTCTTTGCCGGTCAGCGCCGCGGATCCGCCTCGACCTCTGACTTTTCAGCTCAAGCGTTGCGCGAGACGGTCGAGGCTGCCTGGCACATTGCCCGCTATACGGCTGAGGACCCAGCCGCGGGGCTTCCCGACGCGGACCAACTGGCCATTGGTGTCAAAAACAACCTTCAGCTCCATCATCCCTGGGCGATCTCTGTCGAGCAAGCCACCGAAATCGCGGTAGAAGCAGAGCGTGCCGCCTTGGCGACCGACAAGCGCATCACGAATACCGAAGGCGCAGGGGTGGATACGCACGAGGGCCACTTTGTGCTGGGAAATACGCGCGGATTTCTAGATGGATATGCGTATTCAAGACATGGTTTATCGGTCTCGCCGATTGCGGGACGAGGTCAATCCATGCAGCGTGACTATTGGTACACGAGCGATCGTCGGGCGGATCGTTTGGCGGATCCGGCTGCAGTGGGTCGCTACGCCGCAGAGCGTGCGCTTTCGCGCTTGTCGGCCAAAAGAATTCCTACCGGCCACTTTCCTGTATTGTTTGAGGCGCCACTCGCACTAGGCTTGCTTGGTGCGTTGACACACGCGACCAGCGGCGGCGCACTGTACCGCCAGACGAGTTTTCTGCTTGATTCGCTGGGTCGCCAGCTTTTTCCGAGCCACATCAGCGTGTTGGAAGATCCGCACATCAAAGGCGCGATGGGCAGCTCGCCTTTTGACGAGGAGGGTGTCAAAACTCAGGCCCGTGAGGTCGTGAGCGCGGGAGTGTTGCAGGGTTACTTTTTATCGTCTTATACAGCCCGCAAACTAGGCATGCAGACCACTGGCAATGCTGGCGGCTCTCATAATCTGGTGCTGAGATCTTCGCAGACGAAACGCAAAGACGACTTTGAGGCGATGTTGCGCAAAATGGGGACAGGTCTTTTAGTGACGGAGCTGATCGGTCAGGGCGTCAACTACGTGACAGGCGACTACTCCCGCGGAGCGTTTGGCTATTGGGTGCAAAATGGACAGATTCAGCATGCTGTCGAGGAAATCACCATTGCCGGCAACCTGAAGGATATGTTTGCTCAAATCGTCGCTGTCGGCGCGGATGCGATCACCCGAGGCAGTAAAACCACGGGCTCCATTCTGATTGAGCGCATGGCGATTGCAGGCACCTAGTTGGCTTCTGGCCGGATTTTGTTGTAGAATCAAAGGCTTTCCCCGAGTAACGCCTCCTTTTTGGGGTCGAAACTTTGGTTTTTATGGGTGTTTGCTGGTTTTTGCACGGGCGGGTAACAACGCTTTGGCAAATAACGTTTTGGCAAATCGCTTTTTTAAAAATCAGGGAAGTCTTTCCGGGATGGTCCCGGAGGGAAAATTATTAGGATCCAATCATGAAGACATTTGTGGCCAAGCCGCATGAAGTCAAGCGTGACTGGTTCGTGATTGACGCGAAGGGCAAAGTCCTCGGTCGTGTGGCCAGCGAAGTCGCACGTCGTTTGCGCGGTAAACACAAACCAGAATTCACGCCCCACGTTGATACTGGCGATTACATCGTCATCATCAACGCCGCTGAGATCGTCGTAACCGGTAATAAGTCGCAAGACAAAAAGTATTTCCGTCACACGACATACCCAGGTGGTATTCGCGAAACGAACTTTGCAAAAATGCAAGAGCGTTTTCCGGGTCGTGCAGTCCAGAAGGCCGTCAAGGGCATGTTGCCCAAGGGTCCTTTGGGTTACGCGATGATCAAAAAGCTGAAGGTTTATGCTGGTGCCGAGCATCCGCACTCTGCCCAACAGCCACAGCCCCTCGAATTTTAAGGACAGGCCATGATCGGTAATTGGAATTACGGAACCGGCCGCCGCAAGACTTCGGTGGCTCGCGTCTTCATGAAAAAAGGTGCAGGCAAGATCGTCGTGAACGGCAAACCCGTTGACGAGTACTTCGCCCGTGAAACAGGTCGCATGGTGGTTCGTCAGCCTCTTGAGCTGACAGGTCACACTGCTTCTTTTGACTTCCATATCAATGTGCATGGCGGCGGCGAAAGCGGTCAAGCCGGCGCAGTGCGTCATGGCATTACCCGTGCGCTGATTGACTATGATGCAACGCTCAAGTCCGCGCTGTCGAAAGCCGGCTTTGTCACACGCGATGCACGTGAAGTCGAACGTAAGAAAGTCGGTTTCCACAAAGCACGTCGCCGGAAACAGTTCAGCAAGCGTTAATCACGCATGCAGACGACACGACAGGCCGCGCAAGCGGCCTGTTTGTTTTGCAGGCTTTGGTCTTGAAAGCGGGCTGATAGTTTCTTCCCCGCATGGGATAATGCAGGCATCATTCTCAGGAGCACATACATGACACAAAACTCATCCAAACGCATCAAAGTCGGTATTGTTGGCGGCACTGGTTATACCGGTGTCGAACTCCTGCGTATTTTGTCGCAGCACCCCCAGGTCGATCTCCATGCGATCACCTCTCGCAAAGAAGACGGCATGCCTGTCGCCGAGATGTTTCCCAATTTGAGGGGACATGTGAATTTGGCTTTTTCTTCACCTGAAAAAGCACCGTTGACCGGTTGCGATGTGGTGTTTTTCGCGACGCCTCACGGTGTGGCGATGAGTCAGGCCAAAGAGCTGCTCGCGGCTGGCGTGCGCATCATCGACTTGGCCTCTGATTTTCGTCTCAAAGATATTGCGACCTTTGAGCATTGGTACAAGATACCGCACACCTGCCCAGAAGTGCTCGATGAAGCCGTTTATGGTTTGGTTGAGCTCAACCGCGAAGCGATTTCACGTGCCCGTGTGATTGGCAATCCCGGATGCTACCCGACGACGATCTTGCTAGGCTTGGCCCCCTTGCTAGGCGGCAAGCCGTTGATTGATACGACAGACATCATCTCCGACTCCAAGTCCGGCGTGAGCGGAGCAGGTCGCAAGGCCGAGGTCGGGATGCTGTTTTCCGAAGCGGGGGATAGTTTCAAAGCCTATGGCGTTGCCGGACATCGTCATCATCCGGAAATTAAAGCCCAGCTCGATCGCATGGCCGGCACTTCAGTTGGCCTGACTTTTGTGCCCCACCTTGTGCCGATGATTCGCGGTATGTTGAGTACCATTTATGTCCGGATTTTGCCTGAGGCGCGCGATACTGATTTTCAGGCCTTGTTTGAAAAGCGCTACGCCAACGAAGCGTTTGTGGATGTCATGCCGGCTGGCAGCCTTCCTGATACACGTTCGGTCCGTGCCTCCAATGCATTGCGTATCGCTTTGCATCGTCCGGGCAATGGGGATCGTTTAATCATTCTGGTCGTGCAGGACAACCTCGTTAAAGGTGCAGCGGGTCAGGCAATTCAAAATATGAATCTGATGTTTGGCTTGCCCGATACGGTCGGTCTGAATCAGGTTGCGATTTTGCCTTGAGGATTTTCTTTTGAGCGGACTTTCTGGCGGCAAGTTTCCCTTCAAAACCTTGGTTTTTTGGGTGTTGGGAGCCATCGCGTTGATTGCTTCCGGTTTGGGGGCGGGTCTTTTTTTGACCCAGCGTTCAGGCCCGGATTCGCTTGAGATTGAGCTGCGAACGCAACAGGCTGCTCAGGCGCAGATGCGCCTCGAGTTCGAGGGGCAGGTCACGGCGGCCAACGCTGCCACGCAGCAGCTGCGCAATGAGTTGACGATAGAGAAAGCCGCACGCGCCGAGCTCGAGAAAAGTTTGACAGGCCTTCAGGAGGAGCTGGGTCGCACTCAGGATCATCTGGCTTTTTACGAGCAGCTCCTGCCACCTGGTCCTCAAGGTGCGATTGCTTTACGCGCAGTCGAGCTGGAGAGACAAGATCAGACCTTGGCGTTCAGGGTGCTTTTAATGCGCAGTGGCAAGCCCGGGGAGCGCTTCAACGGTCGATTGCAATTCGTGGCCAGTGGAATCAAGGATGGACAAGAGGTAAGTGCCGTGTTGCAGCCCTCTCAGCGGGTCGCCAATGCTGGCGCATCAAAATCCCCGCTTAATACGCTTGGCGCTGCGACGCAGGGTGAGGACAGTCTCAAATTGAGTTTTGACCAGTTTCAGCGCAGTCAGGGCGTGTTGGCTTTGCCCACGGATTTTCAGCCAACTTCCGTGGTGGTGAGTATTTTGTCGGGTGAGATTGTCCTTGCTTCGCGCAAGGTTGATCTTTAGTTTCACCTGCAAGTTGCGTTATAGTTGAGCAACTTAGTCGGGTATCCCTGACACCAGTTTTACTGCGATAGTCGCCCTTAAGCAGGGCAGGAGCTAAACATGAGCACATTGAGCCAAACCGTCGATCTTCAGGCACCACCCACGCCTATCCTTTTTACCGACTCTGCTGCCGCAAAGGTTAAAGATTTGCTGATTGAGGAAGGTAACGCCAATCTCAAGCTGCGTGTCTTTGTGCAAGGCGGTGGTTGTTCGGGTTTTCAGTACGGTTTCACTTTTGACGAGGACGTCAATGAAGATGACACCACACTTGAAAAAAACGGCGTGGCATTGCTGGTTGACCCAATGAGTTTTCAATACTTGGTTGGTGCGGAAATCGATTACAAAGAAGACATCGAGGGTTCGCAATTTGTCATTCGCAATCCAAATGCGACGACAACCTGTGGCTGCGGTTCTTCGTTCTCAGTCTGATTTTCCTGATGCCTGCGGCTCAAGCTGTCAGGCTCTCCGATCAAGCTGGCCAGCAAGCACCCAGTATGCGATGCCCGCGGGCTCCTGTCACGTCGGGATGTCCGGCTGTGATGCCTTGCTGGTGCGCCCATGCAAGCCAGGCAAACGCTAGCGCCTCTACATCCTGAGTACCGATGCCCTCGCTTTCCGTGGTTCTCACGGGTGAGGGCATGATCTTTTGTAGATCAAGCATCAATGCCGCATTACGCGCGCCCCCACCGCACACGAGAACTTCCTCCGCATCGGCTGCATAAGCGCGAACAGACTGAGCAATGGTTTCAGCTGTGAGACGCCTGAGCGTAGC
>JACCEC011123605.1_pt1 | contig 47286 bp, 53 predicted proteins | sample 7450121 | NCBI WGS metagenome assembly JACCEC01 (sample SAMN15323455, study PRJNA562643) | freshwater metagenome | isolation source: river surface water | place: USA:Blue River Watershed | collected 2017-08-18 | reverse complement strand
CAGTTGTTCGCCACCATCCGCCTTGAGGCTGAGCTCCCTCGCTATGAGGAGATCGTCAAGGCACCCGCCACTGCCAAGCTGCCCACTGCACCCGATGCACAGATGCTCGGCTGCTACCAGCTTGCGTCTCGTGTCGAGGCGTCCACGCTTCCGGCCGTCATCACCTATGTCGAGCGCATGCCGGCTGACTTCGCCGCCACCTTCGCCAAGGCAGCTTGCACTCGCGTCCGCATGTTCGCTGCGCACCCCGCCATGCTCGAATGGTGCAAGAAGAACAACACATTGATGACCACGCTCAATATGTTCAAGTGATGAGGTAACTATGGAAAGTAAGACTTGCTCGAAGTGCGGTATCACCGCCCCGCTTGACGCCTTCAACCGAAAGAAGAAAGGCAAGTACGGGCGCAGTGCTGAGTGCAAGTCTTGCTCGACAGCTCGGTACATGAAGTGGGCACGCGAGAACCCTGAAGCCGCCAGATCAAATACAAAAGAGTGGGTTGCTCGCAATCGGGAGCGCAAGCGCGCCTCTGATCGCCAGTGGAGAGCGCAAAACTACGAGCGACATACGGCGGCATACCGCAGATGGCGCTCTCTCAATCCTCGTGATCGTTCCGAGTACAAGAAGCAATGGTACGAGAACAACCGGGACCGATACCGTAGCTATAACGCGAAGCGGCGGGCGCAGATCTTCCGCGCCTGTCCCAGTTGGGTCGACCACGCCTCAATCATAGACGTCTATGAGGAGGCCGTCAGGCTGACGCAGGAGACCGGGTTACCACACGAAGTAGACCACATCGTTCCCCTTCAGAACAAGAACGTCTGTGGCCTTCACGTACCATGGAATCTTCAAGTCCTGCCGAAAACACTAAACCGCGCGAAGAGTAACAAGCATGAGCAGGAAGAACCGCGTGAAGCTCCGCCCGCCGCAACTCCAAACCTTGCAGCGGGGGAACGATGACTTCCGAGAGGTGTGGGCGTCACGCCTCTGGGGCAACATCAACAGCAACGACTACTACCGCATGGTCGGCGGTGTACTCAGATGGGATCAGCACATGGCACGAAAGACGTATCGACTGGAGCTCAAGGTAGACTTCGCTGACGACTCCAGCCACGAGATCATGCTCGGCATTGCCAAGCAATATGCGCGCGACCTGATGGCCAGCGCCATGCTCCTCCAGGACAAGAGCAAGCCCGTCGTCGCGCTCATCACTGATGACTCGTTCCATGGCACGGACGAGATCAACATCATGGAGCAGAGCGATGAAGTCCACACCCCATAACTTCACGGAGTAACCCGTATGAAATCACATTTGGCAGAGCAGCTCGACGAAGCGAGCGACATCTACAATGTGCTTTGCCTCGTCTACAACGAACGATCTCACGACACCTTCCGCGCCGCTGTCGAGCGCCTGATGGCTGACAAGTACCGCTGTGTCGTCCTTGATAATTCTGATCATCGAGACCTCGAGTATGACGCCATACAGGCAGTGTACTGGGAGAACAAATACAACGACGAGGTAAGCCGTTCCGAGCAGGCGGAAGAGGAGCTCAAGGAGCTCCGCAACAAGATCGAGAAGCTCTAACCACCACATACTTCACGGAGTAACCACCACATGAAGATCACTCCCGTTACCCTCTCCTCCGAAGACAAGCGCAAGTGGATCGAGACCCGCTCCGCCCTGCTCTGGACAGCTCCCAGCTTCACTCACTTGCTCTTTTCAATGCTGAACCCATCGCGTGGCGAGCTCGCTGCGCTGTTCACCGAGGACGTGCCCATCGCAGCAACGGATGGTTCCACCCTCATCCTGAACCCCAAGACCTTCTTCAAGTATAACCTTGGTGAGCGCATCTTCATCGTCGCCCACGAGGTGCTGCACTGCGTGTTCAATCACTGCGGCCTGTCGGTCCCCTTCCGCCAGACCAAGAAGGTCAAGTTCGGTGACGGCTCCGAGCTGCCCTATGACGCGCAGCTCATGAACGTGGCGATGGACCTCATCATCAACGACCTGCTCATCGAGTCCAAGATCGGCACCTTCCCCAAGGAGGGATGCCACGATACCAAGATCGCAACACACAAGGACTCGTTCCTCGACGCCTACAAGAAGGTGTTCAAGCAGCAGCAGGGCAAGAGCGGCGGCAACCCTCCCCCCGGCGGCTCTGGCGGCAAGGGCTTCGACCAGCTTCTCGATCCGGGTACTTCGCAAGGTAAGTCTCCCGAGCAGGCCGTGCAGGATCGCTCCGAGACGGCATGGGGCACGGCTGTCGCTGCCGCCATGGCTGCGGCCAAGGCACAGGGCAAGCTGCCGGCTGCACTCGAGCGCATGTTCTCCGAGATTCTCGAGCCCGAGGTATCCTGGCAGGACATGATCCGCGCCTTCTTCGCCCGCAAGGTCGGCTCCGGTGGCTACGACTGGCGCAAGCCTGACCGCCGGCTCATTCAGCGTGACATCTACGCACCGCAGCGTTCCGGCAATGGCTGCGGCGATGTGGTTGTCGCGGTCGATACTTCAGGAAGTATCGGCCAGCGTGAGCTCGATGTGTTCTTCGCAGAGATGCGCGGCATCCTCGACGATGTGAGGCCCAACCGTCTGCTGCTCGTCTGGTGTGACGCCAAGGTCCATCACGTTGATGAGCTCGACCAGTCATCCGATCTGGGTGGCCTCAAGCCCCACGGGGGTGGCGGTACTGACTTCCGTCCGGTGTTCGACTGGATCGAAGGTAACAACATCACACCAGACGCCCTCGTCTACCTGACGGACGGAATGGGCTCCTTCCCCAACGATGCGCCCCGCTACCCCGTCGTGTGGGGCAGCATCTTCGAAGCGTCCAAGTACCCTTTCGGTGACGTTGTCAACATCCCCCTCAAGAAGTAACCACGAAAGGTAACACCACCACATGGCTTCCCTCCACTGGCATACCCTTGATGCCATCAAGACATCCATTCAGAACTACGCCGCCCGGCTGCTCAGCGGCTCGGCATGTATCCTCTCACCCGATGACTTTGTGGCCGCGTTCATTGAGCGCGACCACATCCCCGTCCTCAAGCAAGTCCAAGAGCTGGTCGGCATGGTCGGCAACGTCTCCAGCGTTACCCGGTTCGTCACCAGCGACGGTGTCCACCTCAACGGTCACTGCGCCTTCGCGAACAACGCGCCGCCTATCATCCTGCCGCACTACGTCCGCAATGGCCTCGCCCCCACTGCCCCTGACGACGTGCGGTCCCGCATTCAGAACTGGGTGGACGAGCGGTATCGCCTTGGGCGCATGTTCGGTGACGCCTGGGACGCCATCAACTGGCTGAACGACAACTGCGGCAACGCAGCAGCCATTGCGGTCATGTTCCCGGCCCTGCCCACCCTACTCAAGAATGCCGACAGTGATCCCGACGCAGCCATCGTCAAGAAGGCTCAGCGCATCGCCAGCGCCAAGTCCTTTGGTTCGCTGCCGAAGTTACCGCGTGAGGTTAAGGCCCGCATGATCGAGTGCTCGGACTTGATCCTGACCGTGTCCATGCTTGAGGCTCCTGCCTACTTCGCCATGAAACGCGGCGAGGCTCTCCTCGAGACGTCCGAGATCACTGGGACTGTGAACGACTTCATCTATGCCCATTTCGAGCAGACCAAGCAGGCGTCGTTCTTCTGAAAATACGGCGGCGGCACCCCACCACGAGCACCGCCGCCAACTCCACCACATGGAGAACCCCACGAAAAGGGTCGGTTACAACATAGTGATTTGAGCAGACCCGGTCAATGCCGGTTTCATTTGGAGATTTTTATGCGGACGATTGTTCTCGATTTCGAGACCTACTACGACAACGAGTTCTCCCTGCGCAAGATGACGCCCGTCGAGTATGTCCTCGACCCCCGTTTCGAGACTATCGGCTGCGCCGTCAAGGACGGAGACGAGCCGGCCGTCTGGATGACCCCCGAAGAGCTGGACTGTTACCTCGGGCAGTTACCGGAGAAGGTAGCGGTGGTCAGCCATAACGCCCTCTTCGACATGAGCATCCTGTCGTGGCGGTTCAACTATGTGCCCCACCTCATGATCGACACGCTGGGTATGGCGCGGGCTTGGCTGGGACACAAGCTCAAGAGCCTGTCGCTTGCCAAGGTGGCCGAGCACTATGGCGTGGGCCTCAAGGGCGACACTGTCCACAAGGTGGCGGGCATGGGCCTTGCCGCCATCAAGGCGTCTGGCTTCTACGAGGAGTACGCTCAGTATTCCTGCAACGATGCCGAGCTCTGCTATACCATCTACCAGCGCATGCTGAATGAGGGATACCCCCTCCAAGAGCTGGCGGTCATGGACACGGTGCTCAGGTGTGCGGTGCAGCCGAAGTTCGTTCTCGACCAGACGCTTCTGGCCGAGCATCTCCAGAGCATTCTCTCCATGAAGCAGGACCTGCTGGCGCGCTGCGGGCTCACCTCGCGCGACGACCTCATGTCGAACGACAGGTTTGCCGCTGCCCTTGAGGCTCTCGGCGTGACGCCGCCCACCAAGATTTCGCTCACCACCGGCAAGGAGACCTATGCGTTCTCCAAGACCGATCCGGACTTCCTCGCCCTGGAGGAAGACGACGACCCGCAGGTTGGTGCCCTCGTCTCGGCAAGGCTTGGCGTCAAGTCCACCATCGAGGAGACCCGCACTCAGCGCCTCATGAAGATCGCCAATCTTACCTGGCCTGGTAACCAGTCTGGCCTGATGCCCATGCCACTCAGGTACTCTGGAGCCCACACGCACCGGCTCAGTGGTGATTGGAAGTTGAACATGCAGAATCTCCCCTCGCGCGGGAACAACAAGATCAGGTCTGCCCTCCGCGCACCGGAGGGGCATGTCGTCCTAACTTGTGACGCCAGCCAGATCGAGGCACGCATCGCAGCATGGTTCGCCGGCCAGCTCTCGATGGTGGATGCCTTCGCCAACGGCGAGGACATCTACTCGCAGTTCGCCTCGACGGTGTTCGGGTATCCCGTCGACAAGAAGAACAACAAGGTCGAACGCTTCATCGGCAAGACAGCTATTCTGGGTCTTCAGTACGGGCTGGGGTGGCAGAAGTTCAAGAAGACCGTGGCGCTCCAGTCCAAGGCGCAGGTCGGCAAGGAGATCATTCTATCGGACGAGGAAGCCGCCAATGTCGTGAAGCTCTATCGGACAACCTATAGCGCCATTCCCGCCATGTGGAGCCAACTGGGCAATCTCATCGCCCGCATGACCAGCACGGGCTTCTCTGCATTACTTCACCCGGTAACCTTCGAACATGAGAAGGTGAAGCTCCCCTCGGGTCTCTACCTCCACTACCACAACCTCCACAACAAGAACGGCCAGTGGTGGTTCGAGCACGGCGGCAAGCCGAAGTACATCTATGGCGGCAAGATGCTGGAGAACATTGTGCAAGCTCTGGCTAGAATTTGCGTGATGGATTCCGCCGTCAGAATACGTAAGCGAATCACGCAGACCGGACACAATGTATGGCTCAACCTACAGGTACATGACGAACTTGTGTATGTAGTTCCCGCAAGCTTCTCCGAAGAAGCCGAGCGTATTGTCATGGAAGAAATGCGCCGCCGCCCGTCATGGGGCGAAGACATTCCGCTCGATGCCGAAGCAGGTAAAGGACCATCTTACGGCGATGCCAAGTAAAACCCCCATGAAACCCCCTCGAAACCCCGCATACATTGACTGAAACCCTACGGTAACTATTCCGTTATTGACATATTACACAGCTATGACTATCTTACTGAAACATTTTAACCTTCTTTTAATTGACTGTTTCGCGACAATTCCTTTTCATCTGGGCCACCCCCACGGCGGGGTTACCTCGCACGGTATGCCCGACATTTTTTGGAGACCTTTATGATTGAAGCCGTCGACTTGCAGATGCGGTACAAGCTAACGCCCTCCATGGCGAAGGCACTGCTCCTGCTCCTCAAGAACAAGATCGTGACCCCAACCATGGTGGAGATCGACCAGTCCATTACTTCGGACGGTAAGGTCCTCATGCACCGCATTCGTCGGCGTCTCGCTGGCACCCCCATCAACATCCACTCGCAGCGCAGCGTCGGCTATTGGCTCGACCAGGCTTCGCGCGAGGCCATCCTCAAGGACATCGAGGGTGAGCAGATCAGTTTGCCCCTCGGCCACGGGGGTGAAGGCGAGTCCCAGACTTCTCTCGCCGCTTAGTGGCCATCCCTCCCTAAACAACTTGCCCCCGGCGATACCCAGGCCGGGGGCCTTTCCTCCCGATATTTTATTCCTTTTCAAATGGCCTGCATTCATGACGAATTTCCCTGCATGGGATTATCGCTTCCTCGACCTTGCTGAGCACGTCGGCCGCTGGTCGAAAGACCCCTCAACGAAAGTCGGTGCCGTCATCGTCCGCCCGGATCGCACCATCGCATCATTGGGCTACAACGGCTTCCCCCGTGGCGTAGAAGACGCCTACACAACACGCGAAGAGAAATTACTTCGCACGGTACACGCCGAGATGAACGCCATCCTCTCGGCCCGAGAACCCCTCCATGGCTGCACGATCTATGTGAGTCCGCTCTTTCCCTGCTCGAACTGCGCTGCTGCAATCATTCAGGCCGGCATCAAGACGGTGATCGCCCGCATGGGGCAGCCCCGCGAGGAGTGGGCCAAGTCCTTCCAGGCTGCGCGTGAGATGTTCCGCCAAGCCTTCGTGGAGTTCGACATTTACCCGGAGAAGTAACGTGGCCTCATTGAAGGACTCCATCGCCTCCGTCCTCGGGATCGGCAAGTACGCCGGGGATATAGATAGCGCATACTATGACGGCCCAAACGATGAGTATGTCGCGATCATAGCCGGCAAAACCCACAGGATACCAGCCTCCATGATTGACCGGAGTTATCAACCCCCGCCATGGGCGAACATGGCGTTGAACAACGTGACCAAATCACCGTCAGTTCTGGGCCAGGTTCTTGAGAGTGAGAACTACCGGCAGAGGCTCCTCTACATGAGGCTGCGTATTCCGGAGGGCTCAAAGCATCCTTACGAATACCTCTCCTCTCACCTCTCCGGTGACAAGGTCTACGTCTTCGTCGTGCAGGACGGCCAAGCCGTCACCCTCGAGGACGCAGCCACGATGTTCCCCTCCGATCAACTCATCACTCAACTGAGGCTTCTCGACAAGTGAACACCGTCGTAACCACGCGAAGTAAGCCGAAGGCCTTCGCCTTCAGCTACTCCAAGCTCAAGAATTTCGAGACGTGCCCCAAGAGATCATGGCACCTCGACATCGCCAAGGACATCAAGGAGGAAGAGAGTGAGCACATCCAGTATGGCACGGCTGTTCACAAGGCTCTGGCTGACGCCGTCTCCGGTAAGGCTCCGCTGCCGAAACCTTATGAGGGTTTTGGGGGGCTGGTAGAGAAGCTCACCCGCACTCCTGGGACCATCCTGGTGGAGCAGCAGCTTGCCATCACCAAGGAGCTGAACCCCACGGAGTGGTTCGCCAAGAACGCTTGGTATCGGGGCATCGCTGACGTCATCAAGATCGTGGGGCCTGTCGCCCTCGTCATCGACTACAAGACAGGCAGAATCCAGGAAGATGGTTCGCAGCTTGCGCTCATGGCGCAGTGCGTGTTCGCCCACCACCCCGAAGTCCAGAAGATCAGGACCGAGTTCTGGTGGCTCAAGGAAGACGCCGAGACCCGCGCCGACTTCACTCGTGACGACATGGTGGGTGTGTGGGCCGGGTTACTTTCCCGAGTAAAACTCCTTGAGGATGCGCATACCAACATGAACTTTCCTCCGAAGCCGGGCAACTTGTGCCGCCGCTGGTGCCCCGTGACTTCTTGCCCCCACCACGGCGAGTGATTGAGACGCCCTGACCAGCGGGCCTAGCTGGCGGTAAGCGGTGAGTGCCGTGGGGATGACGCTGGACCCACAACCTCCGCAGCGGCGGCTCGGGTTACTCCTTTACCGGGTGACGCCGCACTTACTTCACTGAGTAACGACCAAGCAGTTATGGCTTCGACACCCGAAGGCAAGGTTAAGAAAACCGTATCGGCATTGTTAAGAGCAACGCCGGGCATATACTGGTTCATGCCGGTTCCCTCTGGGTATGGAGAGTCAAGTCTCGACTACCTCGGCTGTTACCGTGGGAAGTTTTTTGCAATCGAAACAAAGAAGCCGGGCGGCAAACCAACCGACCGGCAGAACATGGTCATCGACAAAATCAGAAAGGCTGGCGGTAAGGCGTTCGTCATCGACGGCGACCTCACTGAACTGAAGCAATGGATCGACACCACCACCACAGGAGAACCACCACCATGAAGAATAACGCCTTCGAGACCGTAGCAAGCGCATACCCCGGCGACTTCGGCTGGGTCTGGATGGACAACGAGTGGACCATGGCGCAGGTGTGCGACGAGCACATCGCACTCTACCCCCGGCCCCAGGTCACCGAGTACCACGATCTCCACGACAGCATTCTTGCGCTCCCTTGGTGGCGCATATCCGAGCCGCCCTGCGATGGCACCGACGACCAGACCCACCATGTCATCGTCAGAGACAAGCACATCACCGCCACTTGCTCTCTCAAGATCGTCAATGACGAAGATGGCAAGCGGCTACTTCGCGAAGTAATCAAAGCCGCACGGGACTTCGCAGGAGTTAGCAGCGAATGAGCTTTAAACAATGCTCTGTATGCGGGCAGACCAAGCCCATAGAACAGTTCCGCAAAAGACGCGCAGGAGGCGCGTATACCTCGCGATGTAAACCTTGTGATGCTGCCCGCCAAACCCAGTGGCGAGCTAAACACCGTAGCTACAACGCGGAGTATTACGCGCAGAACAGAGATAGCGAAGCCCGGCGCTTCGCCCAATACTATTTTGGGCAGCGATCCGTACTACTCCCCAAACTCAGAGAAAGAGCTTCTCTACGCCGCGCTACTGTCCTTCAAGCCACCCCGCCATGGGTTGATCACAGCGCCCTTGCGAGTTTCTACATCGAGGCAGACCGAATGACCCGTGAGACCGGAGTGCCTCATGAAGTTGACCACATAATCCCCCTTCAAGGGAGGGAAGTTCGCGGTCTGCATGTACCTTGGAACATGCAAGTCATTCCCCGCAGTGAAAACCGGAGTAAGTCGAACAAGGTCACCACCACATGAATGTGCTCTTGAGTCCAAAACACCATCTCATCGGGGTTCCCATACGGGAAGACCTCGCCAACATCTTCGCATCTGCGAAGCGCGTTACTCACGAAGGTAACGAGCTCCTGCTCGTCAATCACGGCATCGACGAGACGAAGCTCCTCCGAAATGTTGGCTTTGATGTGCCGGCTCCGATCCTCACGCACTATGACTTTGAGGGCGGCACACCGTTCGATGTGCAGCGCAAGACGTGTGCGATGCTCACCATGAACAACCGCGCCTACGTCCTGAATGGCATGGGTACCGGCAAGACCAAGAGCGCACTCTGGGCGTGGCGCTACCTCAACAAGGCTGGCGCTGCCCAAAAGCTCTTGGTGGTGGCTCCGCTGTCGACGCTGAACTTCACCTGGGCGCGCGAGGTTTTCGTCACGCTCCCCGGCGTTCGCGTTCAAGTGCTTCATGGCACCAAGGCCAAGCGCCTGTCCAAGCTGGCTGACCCCGAGGCCGACGTTTACGTGGTCAACCATGACGGCCTCGCAGTGATCGCTGACGAGGTCATCAAGCGCGTCGACATCGACACCGTCGTGCTGGACGAGCTCGCGGTCTACCGCAATGGCACATCCATCAGGACCAAGGTTACCAAGAAAGTAACCGCCAACAAGAAGTGGGTGTGGGGAATGACTGGTTCACCCACTCCCAACGCGCCGACCGACGCATGGGCGCAGTGCTCAATCGTCACGCCTCACACGGTGCCGAAATACTTCAACCGGTTCCGCGACGAGGTGATGCGACGCATCACGCAGTACAAGTGGGCACCGAAGGAAGACGCCGTGGACCGCGTCTTCGAAGTGATGTCGCCCGCCGTGCGCTTCACGCTCGATGACGTTGCAGAGCTCCCGGATCTGGTGGAGCGGGTTGTGGACGTCGAGATGGGTGCCAAGCAGACCAAGGTCTACAAGCAGATGGAAGAGCACGCCTTCGCTGCGGTCTCCTCTCAGGAGATCACGGCCGTCAACGCGGGCGTCGTGCTCAACAAGCTGCTTCAGATTTCACTGGGGTATGTCTACTCCAACGAGAAGGGCGTCGTGGCTCTCGACAATGACGAGCGCCTCAATGCCATCGTCGACATCGTGAACTCGACCGACAGGAAAGTCATCGTGTTTGCCCCCTTCGTCCACGCGCTGGAGGGCATCGCCAAGCGACTTACTTCGGAAGGTTACGATACGCGCCAAGTGTCGGGCGACACCCCCAAGGGTGAGCGCGATGAGGTGTTCAACCTTTTCCAGAACACGAGCGCCGTCAAGGTCATTGCTGCGCATCCCCAGTGCATGAGCCATGGCCTCACGCTAACCGCTGCCGACACCATCGTGTGGGCAGCGCCTATCACCAGCCTGGAGATATTCCTCCAAGCCAACGCCCGCATTCGTCGTGTGGGACAACGCCATAAGCAGCAGGTCATCATGCTTCAAGGCTCAAAGGTCGAGAAGCGTGCGTATGCCCGGCTCAGGGCCAAGGAGCAGGTGCAGAACCTGCTTCTTGAAATGTTCGAAGAAGCATCCGCCTAACCACCACACCACCACAGGAGTTACCACATGAAGTACACCGCACTTGCGAAGCACTGGGTGCTCGAGACGATCCTCACCGAGGCCAAGCATATCAACCACAACACCTGCGAGGCCCTCGGTGAAAATGTCCTCACCGACGCCCAGCTCCGCAACTTCAAGGCCGCCGTGCGGCGCGAGGCCGAGCGTATCATCGGTCACCTTGAGAAGAGTGGCGTCATCCTCGATGGCACCGTGATCCCGTCCTACCTCGACTAAACCATCCCACCACAAAGGAGAACACCATGAACGTCCACGTCACCATTCCCGACAGCATCGACGACCTCGTCTCGCAGTACGTCCGTCTCCGCGACAAGATCAAGGAGGCGGAGGACGCTCACAAGGCGAAGCTCAAGGATGCCAAGGACTATCTGGAGGAGCTGAATTCCCGGCTGCTCCAGCGACTGAACGAGGTGGGCGGTGAGAGCGTCAAGACCTCCAGCGGTACGGTGTACCGCACCACGCGGCGCAGCGCGTCGATTGCGGATGGCGATGCCTTCAGGCAGTTCGTCATCAACAACGAGGCGTTCGATCTCGTGGATTGGAGAGCTAACGCCAACGCGGTCGACGATTTCATCAAGGAGCAGCAGGCACCCCCTCCGGGTGTCAACTTCTCCACGGCGTTCACCGTCGGTGTTCGCAGAAGTTAATCATTACTCCAAGAGGTAACCATGAAGCCCGAGATCACACTCGACGAGGCCAAGGAAATCGTCGCCACCAAGACTGCTCCCCGCGTCACTGAGGAGAGCATTGAGGCCAAGATCGCCAGCGTGGATTACACCACGCTGGTAATGGGCGAGACCATCGGCACGCTTTGCATCATTACAATGCGGAACGGTTGGCTCAGCACTGGTTTCAGTGCTCCCGCCAGTACCGAGAACTTCGACGCCGAGGTTGGCAAACGCTACGCCTACGACAATGCCTTCAAGCCGCTCTGGCAGCTTGAAGGTTACCTTCTTCGCGAACGCCTCTCTAATTCCACTAACTGATTTTCACTGGAGATATTTCAATGGGTACTGAACTCGCACTCCCCAAATCCTTCGGCCCCCTCTCGTCTATCTTTGCCGGCCAGCACGCCAGCAACGACGAGCTCGGTCAGGGCATCGCATCATCGTATGGTATCGTCGGCTATCGTGGCAAAGTCTGGAGCATCAAGTTCCAGGGCAAAGAGACCCAGCTCATGCGCGATGACGGCGACGGTCCGCGCGGCTCCATCGAGGTGGTGATCGTCAAGGCTGCGTCCGCGATCTCCAAAATCTTCTACGCCAACGGCTATCAGGATGGCTCCAACGCCCCGCCGGATTGCTGGTCGACCAACGGCATGACGCCCGACGCTGCCGCCCAGAACAAGCAGAACGCCACCTGCGCCGGGTGCCCCATGAATGCTTGGGGCTCGCGGGTTACCGAGGCAGGTAAACAGGGCAAGGCGTGCTCTGACTCTCGCCGCATCGCGGTCATTCCGGTCAACGATATGGCCAACGAGATGTTCGGCGGTCCGATGCTGCTGCGCATTCCGGCCGCATCGCTCAAGGACCTCAAGGCTTACGGCGATCTGCTGAACAGCTACCACTACCCCTACTACGCTTGCGCCACGCGCATCTCCTTCGATCCCAAGGAGGCGTATCCGAAGTTCGTGTTCTCCGCCATCCGCCCGCTGACGGATGACGAGGCCAAGTACGTCCTCGAGCTTCGTGACGACAAGCGTGTGGGCAACATCCTGAACGAGGCGCAGGAACTCTCTGCTCCCCGTCAGGAGGTGGCCAGCATTCCCGCCAGCCCTTTCGAGCAGGCCCCGGCACCTGCGTCCTCTGCGATGGCCCGTCCGGCTATGGCGACGTCTGCGCCGTCTGCGAAGGTGACTACTAAGCCCGCTCCCGCTCCCAAGGCGGCTCCGGTGGCGGCTCAGGCCGCTCCCGCATCCTTTGATGAGATGCTCGACAACATCCTCTAAGTGCCGGTCAGGGGGACAGGGGTTTTACCTGTCCCCCTTTTTGCCTTTTCATTTAAGGACATTCATTTGTTACATTCAGCGCGCCAATTCGCAGAGCGCGTTTTGCCGTTTCCTGATGACGGCGAAAGCGCCTACGTGAACATCCATTGGAGTGCGCCCGGCCAGAGTGGAAAGCGGTTCTGGGACGGACGCGCCTATACATCAGTCGACGAATTCGTAAAGGGCCTCCAGTGGGTTCTCAACACCGACGGTGCGAAGGACATCTATGTCTGCATGTCCTCGCAGTCCCGCTCGGAGCCCAAGACCTCCAAGCGTGGATACACCTATAACAAGGCTCTCCGCTCAGCCAGTGACGTCGTCTCTCTGAAGTCTCTCTTCATCGACGTCGACGTCAAAGAGGGTGCCTATGAGAATACCCGCGAGGCGCTCATCGCCCTCAAGGCGTTTGTTACTTCGCTAGGTATCCCCGCCCCCAGCGCAGTTGTGGCGTCTGGCTCTGGCGGCTTTCACGCCCACTGGTCGCTGGACACCAAGCTCCCCCGCGACGAGTGGCAGGTTCTGGCCAACGCCCTCGCCAGGGCAACCCAGGAGCTCGGCCTCAAGTGCGACACCCAATGCACCGTGGATGCTGCGCGTATCCTCCGGGTGCCCGAGACCTTCAACCAGAAGGGCGAGGAGCCCCGGCCGGTCAGGCTGCTGAGCCTCGGGCAGGACGTCTCCCTTGATGTGATGCGCGAGGCGCTGAAGCCCTACATCGGTGCCCTGCCGCCCCGCGAGAGCGAGAAGATCGCCGTCAACGATGAGCTGGGCGCTGGCATCGAGACCAAGGCCCAGCCGGTCATGATCGAGGAGGTGGCCAAGAACTGTCCATTCGTCGGGCGCACACTGGGTACGGGTGGCAAGGACAACAACAACCCCATCTGGTTCATGACGGCGGCTGTCGCCACCTTCGTCGAGGAAGGCCGTGATGCACTGCACAAGATGTCGTGCAAGCATCCCGGCTACGAGGCCAAGGCCACCGACGAGCTCTACGACCGGGTGGTCGAGAAGCAGAAGACCAAGAACATGGGATGGCCCAAGTGCTCCAAGATCGCTGGCTACGGTGCTCCGGAGTGCAAGACCTGCCCGCTTCTGGTGAAGGACAAGAGCCCCCTCAACTTCGCCCTTCCGAGTGCGACCGACAGCGACGACACGCTGCCTGAGAAGTTCATCCGCAACCCCAACGGCACGATCTCGGTCAGGGCGGTGGCGGATGACGGCACCCCCATGACCATCCCCCTGACACGCTATCCCATATGGAAGGGCTGGCTCTCGCCCTCCCCGTGGACCCTGCACTTCTCCACGATCCTGACCGGGGGTTCCCTTTCGCAGTTCGAGTTACCCACCGAAGTAATCGGCGCGAAGGACGGGCTCTCCAAATACCTGTGCGCCAAGGGGTTCTTCTGTGGCGACAAGGAATCCAAATACTTGAAGGAATTTTTCATGGCATGGATACAGAAACTCCAGCAGACCAAGAACGCGGTCATCGCCGCTTCTCCGTTCGGCTGGTCCGTCGCTGACGGCAAGATCGACGGCTTTGCCTATGCGGGTAAAGTCTTTGGCGAGAAGGGCGACCGGCCCGCTGCCTCGCCTGACGCCATCCTCTCATACCAGTACACGCCCAAGGGCGACCCTGCGGTGTGGAACGACCTCGCGAAGGTGGTCTATTCCCAGAACCGCCCTGCCCTCAACGCCATCCTCGCGGTGGCGTTTGCCGGTCCTCTGGTGAGGTTCACGGGGCATCCGGGCCTGCTGCTCAACGCCTACTCGACCGAGTCTGGCATCGGCAAGACGACATCCATGAAATGTTCTCAGGCCGTGTGGGCTCATCCTGTGATGGCCATGCAGGGCCTCGATGACACCGGCAACTCGGTCCTCAAGAAGCTCGGCCAGATCAAGGCGCTGCCCGCCTATTGGGACGAGATCAAGTCCGAAGACCAGGTGCGGAACTTCTGCTCCATCGTGTTCACCCTGACGGGTGGCCGTGAAAAGACTCGCATGAATACCGACACCACGCTGCGGGAGTCGGGCTCATGGCAGACCATCCTCGTGTCGGCATCCAACGAGAGCCTCGTCGATCCGCTCATCAAGAAGACCGGCAGCACGACTGCGGGCCTGTTCAGAATGTTTGAGTATCAGGTACCTCGCCCGGTAACTCCTGTCGGTGACGTCTCAACCGTGCAGCGGCTCGTGGGCAAGCTGGAGGACAACTACGGCCATGCTGGCATGGCCTACGCCAAGTTCCTCGGTGCCAACTTCCGGCGCATCGAGGATGAGGTTGGCGACATGCAGTCCCAGCTCTTCGGTGAGGTCAACGCCTCGCAGGACGAGCGCCTCTGGATCGGCACCATGACGGTGGTGCTCAAGGGTGCCGAGTATGCCAACCAGCTCGGCCTCACCAAGATCAATCTCGATGAGCTTAAGGCGTTTCTGATCGACACGCTGGAGGGCATGCGCGCGGAGCTCAAGAAGTCTCCGACCGACATGAACGACGAGATGAGCCTGTCGACCATCCTCGCCCAGTTCATCAACTCCACCCGCCAGAACACGCTGATCACCAACCGCACCTGGGTTGCACGGGGCAAGCCGCCCAAGGGTGCCATCATGGTGCTCAACGACATCTCCCGCATTCAGCGGCTCGGTGTGCATCTCTCCACGGAGGATCGGCTCCTGCGTATCTCCAGCTCGTTCTTCAGCGAGTGGATGGCTGAGCACGGGCATTCGCGCAAAATCTTTCTGGACCGCATGGAGCGCGAATACGGCGTCGAGATGAAGGCCGGCCGTCTCGCTGGCGGCACGGAGCTCACCTCGGTCCTTGAGCATGTCATCTGGATCGACATGAATCACCCGAAACTCGCAGCCTTGATTGAGTAGGAGACTTCCATGAACGACAACGAAACCCGGTTCAGAGTGGTCGAGAGCAACGTCAGTGACCAAAAGAAGGCGCTGCTCAAATACCTGCGGGACGCCATCGAGATCGTGGAGAACACCGATGTCGCCGGTATCCAGATCAGCATCATTCGTGCCGACGGCGACCTGATCACCATTACTTCGGAGAGTAACGCCCGCCACCTGATGGTGGCCGCTGCCGCGTACCAGCTCTTCGACGTCATCGCGGCGGGCGCGCGGGAGGGGTAAGGCATGCGTGCCTTTCGGAAATTGTCAGTACCAGAGAAAGCGCACCCCATGGTGCGCTCTCTTTTCAACGAGATGAACCACCAGCAGATCGGTCTGCTCGACATGGCAGAGCGGTCAGGCGTGAACAAGAACACCCTCAAAGATTGGAGAACGAGGACGGTGCCGACCGTGGACAACCTTGAAGCATGCCTCACCGTGCTTGGCTGTGAACTGCGTATCGGGAGGAAGCGCGATGAGTGACACCGATGAACGCGCCCGCGCCGCACTCGCACAGGGAGGTGACACGTTTGATGCGCTTACAGCACTGAATGTCTCAGTGGAAGCGGCGGCAAAAGCTCTCACCATAATGGCAGACTTGGTTGAGAAGACGAGTGCCGAGAACGCCAAGCTGCGAAAAATCGTGGCAGAATGTGCGCCGCATCGTTTGAAGGAGGTGACAAGTGATTGACCCGAAGAAGCAATATCGGACTAGGGATGGCCGCGAGGTTCGCATCTATGCGGTGGATGGAGTTGAGCCGCTTCCTGTTCATGGCGCGATTAACATGGGTCATGTTTGGAAAATGGCTGCATGGCCGCGTGACGGAAAACTCGCGACCAGCGAATACGACCTCATCGAAGTCCGCCCCCGGATCAAGCGTGAGGTGTGGGTGAATGTGTATCCGTTGCATGTGAGCGTGACCTACGAAACCAAGGCGGATGCAGACAAGGGTGCGTACCAGCAAGTCAACCGCATCGCCTGTGTGAAGCTGGTGATTGATTGCGAAGAGGGAGAAGGGCTGTGAGTAAGCGATCAGATGTTTTGGCGGATATTGTGCTAACCGCGCTTGAGCGTCAGAGGCAATACGGAGAGTTTGTAGAGTTTACCGCGAACGCGGTCCAATCGAAGCAGACACATTGCACTGTGTTAAACGCTGCTCGTCGCGTCTACGAGAAAGAGATCGGCAAAACAACAAAAGCAATCGACAACCTCATTAAGGCTTGTGAAGGAGGTGACAAGTGATCCGTCGTAGCTTCATGGCGATGTTGGGATTTGCTCCGGTCGCGGCGGTCTCTCCACCCGTGTCGGTGGCATATAAGGGGGCTCATCAGGCGGGGGCTTTATTCGGGTCACCATTAGGGCCACAGCAATCATACTCAACCACTGACCCAGTTGAAGAGGCGAAGCAAAGACTGAGCGCGTTAAAGATGGCGCGTTCAGCAGATATAAGCCTGCGGGACGGAGCGCACTTCCAGGAAAAATTCGAGGCTGAAGTAAGCGGAATGCGTTCGTGGAGCGCAGTGCAGCGTCATCGCGTTATCACGGAACGCCTCAAGAAAACTATGGAGGAGTACGAGTTACTCCGCGCCGAGCAGCATCTTGCCAGACAGCTGAAGTTGATGGCTCTGCCCGAATGGGCAAGGAGGTTCCTGTGATCCGTCCCGACCAGATCCCCGATGAGGTGGTGGAGGCGGCTGCGAGGGCCGACTACGAAATGACCCGCGCTGAAGCGATTTACGATCACGGTGCAATAGCAGAGACAATGTACTGCCCGTGGGAAGAGGTTAGCCCAGACGCCAAGAAATACTACATGGATCACGCCCGCGCAGCCATCGCCGCCGCTCTCTCGGCTTGGCCGGCATGGGCGATATCGCCGTACGCTCCAGTTGAGATTGGGAAAGACTACATCATCCTCCCCCTGCCGCAGAAGGAAGGTGACGCATGACCACCGATCTGGAAGCAGAGTTCCTCAAGCACCTCGGCAACAGCTTCGTGCCCTATGTGGGGCGCGAGGAAGGCTTGCCGAAGCCCGAGCCACTTGCCGCCACGGAGCGGGAGATGCGCCAGCGAAAAGCTGAGCTACGCCGTCAGGAAGCCGAAAGGCGACGGCAGCAGGAGATCGCCAAGGAACGCGCCGCCCAGGAACACCTCCGCCAGCAGAACGACGAGCTTGAGCGTGTGCTGCGGGCGGTGTGCGTTGTCCACAACATCACACGTCCGGAACTTCTCAGGCAGGATCGTCGCCCTGCTTCGGTGGTGGCACGGTGTCACGCGATGTGGCTCATGCGCGAACGCCTTGATATGGGATGGACCGCCATCGGGCGCGTGTTGCAGCGGGAACACGGGACTGTGATCAGTGGCTACAGCAAGTTCCAAAAGTCACTACGGGCCATTCCCCAGGTGGAAGAGGTCTACGACCTCCTCACATCCCCTTGCGCCAACCCCGGTTCTTACTCTTCGAAGTAACACGAAGGTTCGTGGGGGAGTTACCTCCCCCCGACCTGATCGGCTTCTTGTGGTCGACGTCTTTGCCGTCGCCCTTCTTCACCCGTCCAGCTTCCATCATGTCGCGCCGCGCAGCATTGCGCTGGGCGCGATTCTTCTTCTGTTCGGGCTTGGCATGGTACGAATTGTACTCATGCCCATAATTTCTCACTCTTGCCATGTTGCCCCCTATTCAGTGTACCGATTGAGCTCTTCTTGGCGCTTCTTCTCCAGCGACTTGATGCTCAGCTTCCGGCCGTTCTTCGGCTGTGCCTCGTTGAACTCACGAATTCGGGCTTTCACCTTCACAAGTTCACCGGGCGTGTCGGCGTTGACGTATTCCCTGTAGAGCCGCTTGCGCTCGTCGGAGACCTTCTTGTCCTCCTTGATCTCCGCGCCTCGCTCTTCCTCGATGTTCGCCATGCGGGCGGGCTGGAAGCCGATGGACTTCACCGCTGCCTCGTATGGTGTCATCTTGCCGCCTTCCCACTGCTCGTAGGCCCGCACCGTGTCGGACGCCATCTTGATGGGCACGGCCTTCTCGAAAGCCTTGGCGAACTCCCCGTCGATCATGAGCTTCGCCGCGTCGGCCCAATCGAACAGCGTGCTACCGGGAGCACCGAGCAGGATCGACCCGGCATAACCGAGCAAGTCGTTGCGCTGCATCGTGTCAGGCGTGAAGCCCGTGATCAGGTCGGCTTGGCTCATGCGGCCGCTGACGTCGATGCCAATGGCGCGGGTGACTACACCCTTGCGAATGAGCTCGCTTGCCTTCTCACCGATGGACGCGTCGAGTATCTGCTTGAGCTCCTCCTCCATCTCCTCGGGGCCAAGGTCAGGGAACAGCATAGACACCAGCATCAGCGATACCTTGATGAGCTCAAGGCCGGGGAGCCCCAGCGTACCCGCCATCATGGTCTGGACCGCCATCATGTTCGCAAGCTGCTTGCGGGCAACCGAGCGTTCCTCCTTGGACGCACCCTTGAACGCCTTGGCGTACATATCGCCAACGAGCTGGACCTGGAGTACCGCGTACTTCTTGAACTGGAGCGCCCACGACAGCATGGGGTGCCGCATGAAGCGCGGGTTGTTGGAGCCACGGTAGTCGCCCTGCGTCAGTGAGACGGTGTTGTAGGCTTCCTGCACTGCGTTCGGGATCGAGTTACCTTGCGAGGTAGCCAGGTCGAACGCCGCCACGGCCGTGACCACGCGGTTCACCACTTCGACTGCGGCAGGAGCCTGACGGGCGATGCGGTCGGCCTTTGCGATTGCCGTCGATACAGGACCAGCGCCATCCGCCACCGTCTGGCCGATCTCAAAGCCAGAGTTCGTCTCCAGCAGGCCGCGCTCCTCCAGTTCGTCGAGCAGCGGCGCGTACTTCGGGCCGAGCTTCTTGCGCACCGACCCAACGAGGTCGTCGGTATCGAGCCACGACTTCTTCCAGTCCTTCGTGGCTTTGACGGTGTTCTTGATACCTCCCAAGGTAACACTGCCTACACCCATTTTGGCATAGGCATTGGCGACCGCCATGCCCGTCTTGGCATTGCCGTACTTGCCGCCCAGATACGGCAAGGTGTTACCCACCACCTGTGTGAAGTTGATCATCAGGTAGGCTGGGCTGACCAACTTGTCGAGGAACGACAGCGTGGCGACGTTCTGAAGGTACTTGTTGAGGTAAAGCGGATCGCCCAGACCTTCCTGGCGCTTGCGCAGTTCCTTCATCACCTGAGAGCGGACGCCAGCGCCCTGCTCGGCCTCATTGGCACTCTCGAACCGCTCGAGCTCCGTGAACGCCTTTCGGATCTCCGGAGCCGTGGTCAGCGTGGCGTAGTAGTTGCCAGCCGACTGGCCGTAGGTCACGGCAGACCTTGCGATGTCTTGCGATGCACCCTTGACGTTGCGCCGCGCCATGTGGCGGGCTTGAGCCCGGTTGCCCACCATCTGCGAGATGATGGCTTGCTCGACGAGCGCGTGCATCTGCTTCTTCTGCCAAGCGGGAATGCCCTCCTTGGCGTCGATGCGCTTGGTCACCTGAGTGAGGGCCGAGCCAGAGATCAGCTTGCTGTAGGGCTCGTTCTCGGACACGCGGCGGTCCAGAACCTCTGACAGCTTGGCGAGGTTATCGCCGTTCGCAGCCTTCATCTCGGCGCGGAACTTCTCGGCTTCCTTGCGGCTCTCGAAGAAGTTCACGCCCTTGTTCTGGAGCTGCACCTCGTAGAGGACATCGTAGTCCCGGTCGAGCGCCTGCTCACCCTTGGGCGTCGGCCGGCCGGTCTCGCGGTCCACCGCCACCTTCTTGACGCCGAGCAGCGTCAGGTCGTTGTCCTGAATGTACTTCGTCACCGCACGGTCGAGCGCCACTTGAGCACCCCTGACGGACGGGTCGATCTTGAACTTGACGGTGCCGCCCTCAACCCAGCTCTTCACCTTGACGGTCTTGCCGCTACCTTTCAAAGTAACCGAGGTGATCCCCGGCGGCGGCACCTTGTCCTCCGACAGCACCACGAACTCACCGAAGCGCATCTGCGGGAAGTAGTCGCCCTTGATGGTCTTGAGCGACGTCGCGGTCTTCAGCTCCTTGAACAGCTCCGGGTTGCCGATGAGATCGGCGTCAGCCTGCGTGAGCGTGCCCGCCACCACCTTGTCGAGCAGCATCATCAGATCGCTGTTCGACAGGCGGTTGTCAGCCGTCAGATCGGTCAGAATATTGTACGCCAGCGCCCGTATGTTGTTGTTATGGGTCTCGCGGTAGTTCGCCACCATGCGCTGGTAGAGTTCCTGCGTGTTGGGCTTGAGCTTGTCGAACCGCGCGTTGAGCTCCACAAGGCGCTTCTTGCCCTGAAGCCCCTTCTTGGCGTTCTTGCCGAGATGCGTGTTGTCGCCCTTGGGGCCAACCTGCACGTTGAAGCGCGTGGCTTCCATGGCGATACTCGCCATCTCCACCGCTTCCTTGCGGTCAAGGCGCATGAGCTCCATGAAGTCGGCCGCATCGCGGTCGTGCCTCTCGGACGTGTCAGCAACGATCTTGTCGCGCTTCTGGATCGGCTTGATGAACTTGTCCAGGAGCCCATTGAAGTACGGGTTGTACTGCTGGCGGATGTAGTCCAGCGTGTTGGTCTTGATGGCGAGGTTGCGCAGCCGCGTCCCCCTGCCCTTCGGCATACTTTCCGAAGTAACCTTCTTGGTGCCGTATGCTTCGATGAGGTCACCCACCAGCAGCCCCACCGTCGAGGGGTCGATGGACTTACCCATCTCAGCATTGATGAAGTCCTCAAGCTCCTTTGCGATGTCGTCGGGGACGCCAGCGTCACGGAGCTCACGGCCGAAGTCGCGTTCACGCGCAAGAATGTCCGGGTTGTTGGGATCAAACGTACCCTTGTTGTTCACAGACTTGATCTGCGTCGGATCGAGGGCAATCCACACGTCCCAAGTGCCAGCCTGCCCGCCCATGTTGCGCGCCAGTGCAGGGGTTACCTTACCCATAGCGGAGCCAACTACGTGAATGCCGTCGTAGCCCTGCTCACGCAATGCGGCCATGATAACGTCGGCGTCACCCTCTCCAGCGAAGCCGTAGCGATCTCCAACACCGAGCATCTCCTTGGCGCGGCCAAGCAGCTCTCTATCGGTGAACTTGGGAACCCCGTCGATCTTGACCGTCTCGGCATCGCTCATATCGACAACGAGCGGATTCTGAATTGACAGGTACACCGGCATCACAGTGCCGGAAGTGCCACGCTTGGGTACTGAGCCAAACGAGAACAGCGCTGCTGCGCGCGGGTTATTGGTGAAGAAGAAGCCGAGTTTGCTGTCTTCGAAGTCGCCAAATGCACTCTGCAACTTATCACGGGCGAACGATGTAAAGTCCGACATGGTGCCGTGGTAGACCACCAGCGGATTGCCGTTCGCGTCTACGACCTTCGACCTACCAAACCAGCGTGCGAACGCCGAGCCCTCACGGGCCATGGCACCGCCCTTGGACTTCTTCTGGTCTGCCACCGCAGCAGCGCGGTCCGCAAGGCGCAGCACGTAGGAAAGCGCGTCCACGTCCCTGTTGCCCAGACCCAGATGCTTCTTGACGGCATGGATCATGGCTTCCCAGAGGCTTCCACCCTTGGGCATGTCGAACTTGGACGCCAGCCGTGCGGGCACCTTGATACCCATGAGATGGTTCTGGAACCACTGGTTGGACAGCGCCTCGGAGAGGAACTCGTGGACGTTCTTGAAGCCGTAGGCGTCCTTCCTGCTGGACTGGTCGCGGGCGAAATCCAGAATATCCTGAATGTCCTTCTTCAGGTTGGAGTCGCTCTCGATGGCGGCGTGAAGGTAGGCATGGACGCCTTCATGCGCCAGGAACTGAGCGTCGAAGCTACCCGTCCCGACATACCGCTCCGACATCACGATGTAGCCGTTGTCGGCATCGTAGAACCCGTCCACCTTGCCGGGGCGGTCCGGGAACATGGCGTCGAGCGCATCCTGGGACACGATCTTGATCGGCGTCTTGCCGACCGCGCGACCGAGCCGCGTCAGGATGCGGTTGACGATGGCCTTATTGGCGTTGTTGCCCCTGACCTCGCTGGAGTTCGCCAGCGCCTCGGCAAAGGTTACTTCCTGAAGTACATCACCATCCTGAAGCTCACCGATGCTCTCCTCGCCGTCGATGCTCTCGCGCTTGTAGAGCTTGCGCTTTTTCTTTGCCTCGACCTTGACGCCAGCCGTGCCCTTGCTTGCGGCGGTGTAGTTCGGCCCGAAGTCACGTACCGGCGGCTCAGGCGGTGCCTGATCCTGTACCACGTCCGAAACTTCATCGACCGTCTGGGTGTCGCCTTCCTCGCGGAGTTCGAGCACCTGATCCGGACGCTTGATGTTGCTCTCTACCGGAACACCGTTCTGCTTCAGGCCAGAAAATTGATCGTTGTCTCTGGGGCTACCCTCTTCGGTCGCCTTGACAGTGTTGTCGCGCCGCATCGCGGTTTCGACCTCGGCTCGACGCTCCTTGACCACATCCGCGCGGCCATCGCCCTTCAGGAGCGTCTCACGGATCAGGAAGTCCTGGTAGTGGTCTTCAATGGTCTTATCAGGCCACGCCTTCTTGTTCTTGAGGCGGTTGATGAGGTCACGCGCCACTTGAATGGTCACGACACCGGAATCGAAGTTCATCGACTCATCCACGTTATCGTAGATGCGGCGGCTCGTCAGACCTGCGGCGTTGGCCGCAGTGACCATGGCTTTGGCTCGCTCAAGGATGTTCTTCTGTGCTTCCTTGCGGACATTCAAGTCGGCGTCAAGGAAGCGACCTTCAATCTTGCGTTGGGCGTCAGTGGCAGCAAATCGGGCGGCAATGTCATCGCCACGCTTGTTGATGGCTGCACGCTCGGCACGTTCCTTGTCCGTCCAACTGGAACCAACCGGGCCTGCGGCCTTCTTCTCTGCCTTGGCGTTTTCCTTCGCGATCTCGGCTTCGCGGGCAGCACGAGCCTCTGCAATTGCCTTTCGCTTGGCAACAGCCTCTGGCGACACATCCGCTAGGACACGAGGCTTCGGCGGCGCTTCCTTCGGCGCAGAGGCGGCGACGATCCGGTCCCGCTCTTCCTGGGACAGGGCGGCGGGGTCGATCTTGCGCACCGGGGGAGCAGCACTCTGGCGATCCGCCACCACCTGACGCGGGTCCTCGACAGCCACAGCATTCTCAGGCGCAGCCTTGGTCGCTTCCAGTGCTGTAACCTGCTCAGGTACCGTTTCCTCGGTGCCCGCTGCGGCCTTGACCTCGGTGCCTTCCGGAGTGCGCTCCACCACGGCGACGGGCTGGTTGCCCGCTGCGGCGCTCTGGGCGACCTCTTCCTTGTTGACGGGTCCAAGGTCCAGCACCTCGTTGAGGCGTCCAGCCTTGGCCGCTTCACGGAGCGACTTGGCCTCGATCTTGGTCTGGTCGTAGTCGAAGATGCCGATCTTCTCGACTTTGAACCGTTTGATGTTGGAACCTTCGGGCGGCGGCGGTGCCTGTGTTCCCTCCGGATAGAACACCGCGCGGCGCTTGCCCTCGGCAAGAGCCTGACGCTGCTCCTCAAGAGTGGCCTCGCTCTCCTGCACCGTGCCGGTATCGAGGTTACCCTCGGAAGTAACGGGCTTCTTGATGACACTGCGGATGCCGCGCTGGTTCGGCTTGGAGATGACGCCAGCGTCCTCCAGCTCGAACTGGAGCTTGCGGGCGCGCTTCTCACCGATGCCAAGACGACCGATGAGGAAGCCCACAGATGCGTTGTTGTAGCCGAGCACAGCCTCGACGGCCTTATCGAAGAGCTCGCTCTTCTTGGCTTCGGTGGTCTCGGTGGGCGGCGTCTCCACCGGAGGAACGGTGGTGTCGGCCGGGGGAGCCACTTCCGAGCCGGGTGTGGTGGCCGCTGCCGCGCCTGAAGTTGCAGCTTGACTCGGCGCGGCAGCGGTATCGCCCTGCGGAGGAGGTGCAGGAGGATTCTGTTCGGGAACCGGAGCCGCCGGATCAGCCCCCACAGCGTCCGACGGCTCCGTGCCAGCGGCTGCTGCATCAGCCGGCTGGGTCGTGGCGGCAGGCTTTGCAGGTGCCTTGGGTGCGGCGGGGGTAGCCTTCGCCACGCGCTGGTCGCGCTCCTTGGCGATACGGAGAGCGCGTTCGCGGGGGCTTTCGACCGGGGTCTCGGTCACGGCCTGAGTGACGGCAGGATCGACAGCGGGAGCCGTCTCCGTGGTGGTCGCATTGCCCTTGAGGGCCGTCTCCTCGGCTGAGCCGCCACCCTTGTCGGTCACGGACTCGGGCTTGTAGCCACCAGTCGCGAGCTTTGCGCCAGCGTCCATGACAGCGCCGGTCGCCGCTTCACCCACATAGGCAGTCGCCAGCTTGTCGAGCGTGATGTCATCACCCTCGATCTTCGTCTGGACGGCTTCCTCGGTCACGCCAGCGCCAGGCTGGGCGACAAACATCTGGAACAAGGCTTCCTTGACTGGAGCCTTGAGCGCACCCTCGGCAGACTTGCCGAAGACAGACACCATTGGCAGAGCACCAGCGACACCGCCAAACACGCCCGACACGCCTGTCTGGACCCACGCCCGCTCGAATGCCTCGTCTTGGTTCAGACCATCAGCGAGGCCACGGACATAGGCAGGACCAAGGGTCTGAACCATCGCACCGGCTGCACCGCCAGCGATGCCACCAGCAATGGCACCACCGGGACCAGCCACGGCAGAACCAGCAGCAGCGCCGCCAATACCGGCCGCCAGCATGGGCGACGATGAGGTGGTGCCATAGGCAATCTGCGAGACCCACCAGTTGGGATCGCTCCAGCCTTCGCCAAGCGTCTGGCTCAGGAGCCTGTCAAGCTCGGGATCGTCAGACGGTGCCGTCTCGGGCTTGAGCTCTTCGGTGTCGCCACTCAGGATTTCGGCGGTCTGGCCGACGCCCGTGACAGCGTCCGCAGCACCCCGATAGGCAGCACGGCCAGCTACCGAGAGCCAGCCGCTTTCTTCCTCCATAGGCACATCATCGAAGCTGATCTCGTCGGAAGCCACTTGCGGCGGTTCGGCGGGTGCAGCGAAATCGGTCTTTGCCGTCTCGTTTTCGAACGGCACGTCGTCGAACGTCAGCGAGTCCATCAGAGGCCCTCGGTGTTATAGCCAGCGTCTTGGAGTTTCTTGATCACGCCAGCGCGACTGCGGCCCTCGGCAATCGCTGCCTTGGCCTTAGCCAGCGTCTCTGGCGGCATGGGCTTACCTGCCGAAGTAACCGGAGCACTCTCAGGCAATGCCTGCTGGGGTTCATCGCCCCGGAAGTAATCCACAGCCACCGCAATCGGAGACGGCAGCCAGCCGCCACCAAAGATTTCCTTCTCTTGCTCGGTAGGAGCCTGTTCGGGGAATGCCTGCGGCAGCGCGGTCTGCTTTGCGGCCTTGCGTGCGTTGATGAAGTCTTTCTCAAAAACATCCATCGGACGGCCAGTTTTAGCGCGGGACTGCTCCACCCTTGCCATGGCCTTCTCGGCTTCCGCGAGCTTGGCGTTGAACTGCTTTCGAAGTTCAGCGAGACCTTCGTCCTCCGGGTTCTCGGCAGAGGTCGCCTCGATCTCCTTCTGGAGAGCCTCGACTTCGTTGGCAGCTTTGGCAGCGGTGCGGAGATCAGTGGGGTAGGACCGCTTCTTGACTGTTCCGGGGTTACCTTGCGAAGTACCGCCCTCCTGAGTGAGACGGAGCATGCGCTTGATGTATTCGGAGCCGTCAGCGACTTTCGCCGCCATCTCCCAAATCTGGCGGGTGTCTGCCTCGCCCTGCTGAACGACTTCACCGTTGCGCTCGACCTTGAAGAGAACGGTGCCTTTGTCGGTCGGCTGGGCAGAGAGGGTGTTGCCGTCCGGGAGATGCTCGTTGAAGGCGTCGGTCAGGAGCCTCGTCATCGAGCCCATGTCGCCCTGCCTTCCGGCTTCCAGCGCCAGAGTGCCCAGCGTCTGAGACGCCATCTGGTCGAACTTGATGATCTGCGCCGCGATCTTGCGGGCCTTGTCGGGCTCACCCTTCTCGATGAAGAAGTTGTAGGCCGACACCAGCCGCGCCGCACCCTTGCGATAGGGCTCGAGCTGGTTGTCCGGGTCGACTTTGGCGTCGATGGCCTTGATCTCGTCGGGAGTGGCCGGCTTGATCGCCGCCACCCGGTCCTGAATTTTCTTGGTCGGGACCGCCTGCTTGCTCTCGCGCCCCTCATCCGCGAGCGCCTTCATGACGTCACGAATGGGCTCCTTGACCTGCTCCAGCAGAGCATCAGTCTTCTCTGCGCGCTGAACCTCGGGCTCGCCGGTAGGAATACTGATGGGCTTGGGCGTCGCCGGGGCAGCAGGAGTTGCAGGAATAGCGGACTCAAGGTCCTGCTTTCCTTCCTCTTCGGTCTCGATCAGACCGCCCTCGGCTGCATGGGCGACCATGCCGCCACGCTGGAAGTCGGCAACCTCCTCGTCATCCACCTCCATCACGGGGATTTCGTCGGGTTCTTCCGTGGCCTGCTCCGGATATGCCTCATCCCAATCGTCCGGGTATGTGACGGCCGAGCTCTTGCCGCCCTTCTTGTCTTCTTCGGGGAGAACGTCATAGGCGCGCTTGGCCTCTTTCCTCTCGGCGTCGGCCGCTGCCTTTTCCTTGCGCCGTGCCTCTCGCTCTGCCTTGCTGTCGTTGTACGCCTGCTGGCGCAGACCGAACGCCCGGTCCGAGCGGACCTTGGTGGCTTCGAACTTCTCACGGTCGAAAGCGTAATCGCGCTCGTCGATTGCCTTCTCCAGCTCGAACTTGTCACGCGCCAGCTTGCGGTTCTGAATATCGCCGCCCACGCCCGCGCCGACCTGGAAGCCCGACACGAAATCCTTGACCTCGGCAGAAAAGCTCATTTCTCGATTCCCTTAGCTTGCGGGCAGTGCCGACGGACGCGACTGGAAGGTGGGTTTCTCGGGCGGCACAATGGCGTACTCAGGCTTTGCCGGGGCTTCGCCCTTCTCCTTCCGCGCGGACTCAATCAGCTTTTGGAAATGGCGTTCGCCGTACCATTGGACTGCATCTTTCGGGACCACGAACTCGCCAGCGGTCAGGCGAGCCGGCACATCGTCGATGGCCTTGCCCTTAGACGGAGACGCCTGCGCCGGGACGTTACCTCCCGGAGTAACCGCACCGCCCTCCTCCAGGAACGAAGCCGCCACACCCAGACCAGTGCCCAGAAGGCCACCAAGTCCAGAGCTGGCATTCTGGTTCGCTTCCCAAGCGGCGAGCTGGTTCTGGAACCCGGTGTTGAGCGTGTTGCCCCAGGTGCCGAGAGCTTGGTTGCCCGCACCCTGCCACTGGAGCCCGGTGCCCATAGTGTTGGCACCCGATGCTGTGGTCGCCAGAGCTGAGTTGATGCCCTGATTGCCCGACTGAAGTGCGGTGCCATAGGTACCCGCGATCTGGCCGGGATAGCCACGGCCGACGTTGATGGCTTCGGAGCGCAGCGCCCTGCCCACGGCTTCCGTCTGCTCGCGGGCTTGGTTACCCGCAGCGGCGGCAGCAGCGGCCTGCTGCACGTTCGCACCCCGGTCCAGAGCCGCATACCTGAGCGAAGACGGATCAACGCCGAAGCTCTGGAGGTTCTCCAGTGCTCGCTGGCGAGACGCATCGAACTGCTGGGCGACGTCAGCCTGCGCCCGCGCGGCATCCACTTCCATCTTCTCGGGAGTGGCGTATTCCTGCGCGTCCTTGGCGAGGTCGTTCTCCAGCGGCTGGTAGATGTTCTCGTACCGCTTGCGGTCGGCGGCGGCATTGGCGTCGTTGACATCCTGCCGCTTCAAGGCTGCTTCGATCACGTTGTCCGCGATCTGCATGTCCTTGGCGTACTTTTCCTTCGCCCAGGCGAGCTGATCCTGCCCTAGCTTGAACGAATATTCGGCGGATTCCTTGCTGGCTGCGGCGATCTCGGAATAGTCCGGCGGATCTGGTGCGTCGTTCTTGCCACCACCCATCTCAAATCTCCTGTCCGGGCTTTAGCCTGCGCGGCTTGTAATTAAGCCACTGGCAATCATCCCGCTCCAAAACAAGGACAGTGACTCCGCCATCCCGGAATACACCGTCGATCTTCGTCAAAATTCGAAACCCAAATCTCAAATCAAATTCAAGTGCCTGCCGATTACTTTCAGGTACTTGACCGAAAATTCTTTTAACACCTAACTGCACAAACGGATAGTGAAAACACACCCAGATCAGGTCTCTGGTAATCCAACGGCCATTGAACCCCGCGATGTGCATCGCAATGCTCTCGCCGGTAAAGCTCTGGTAAATTACTCCGCCAAGTAACTCGCCATCCTCGTCGCTCACACGGGCGATGGCACGGTCGCAGGCGGGGTTAAAGTTACACCCCGCTGCCTTGGCGATGGCATGGCCGTGTTCGGGGTTGTTGAATACGATCATGCAAATGACTGCCATGCAGTACCCGTCCAGTACCGCAGTGTGTTGGTGGACGTGTCGATCCAAAAATCGCCAGCCTTGAAGGTCCGCGCCAGCGTGGGACTGGGCTGCGTTGCCTGAACGAAGACCTGCGGAGCCCCCAGAGACTCGCCCTGACGCAGGCCAGCGATAGGCTCAAGAATCTGCTTCACCGCGCGGAGTGCGGCGCTCATCTCCTGCGGAGTATTGACGAACTCCGGGATCGTCGGGAGCCTAGACATTGATCAGCTCCTTCGCGCTCGTGGACATCTCCACCGAGATGACGCGCACGCGGGCCTCGATCTCGACCTGGTATGTCGCCGCCTTGAACCCGGACGGGAGCCTCATGAACTCACCATCCACGCGGAGCTCACGGCACATCACGAGCCGGTCGTCGGCGTAGACCCTGACAAGCCCCCACTGATCGGGCTGGAGCGTCTGCTCCAGATTGGTGTTTCGCACCGGGTTAAGGGTCGGAGAATCCGGGAAGGTGTCGAACCAAACGCGCATTGCTTCGATGTTGCGGCGGTTCGGCATCGAGAAAATCTTGGAGCGCCACTTGTAGCTGCCCGTCGGACGGCCCTGGCTGACATCCAGCCAGTAGACCTTGCCCATCTTCAGGACGAAGATTTCATCCGTCCATACGTCCGAGAAGACGTTGAGCGCGGCGTTGTCGGTGGTGAGCTTGTTGTAGGCGACACGGGTGTTCTGAAAGTCGATGTGTGCTCCGCTGAAGCCGCCAGTGAGGTCAGCCGCCTGAAACGCATCCGCCTGAAACGCGTCACTTTGAAAAGTAACACCCTGAAGCGAACCCCAGCAGTAATACCCCTCGTTGAAGATCGAGGCGCGGAGGCTCGACAGTGGCAGCAGGTCGGTCCACTTGTCCTTGGTGGCCAGTGCCGCAGTGATGTTTCGCACGCCACCGGGAGTGGCGACCACCAATCCCTCGGGCGAGGCATAGACGACGCCAGCAGGCGTCGAGACGATGGACCCGCGCGACATGCAGGACTCGGACACGGCAAGCCGGGACACCGACATCGAGGCGGGGTTGACGCCCGAGATCGCATAAGGCGACACCGCCGTGCAGACGATGAGCGTCTGCCCGATGACGCCAAGCCCGATGATCGGGTAGTCCACGGAGAGCGCGTAGGTCGCGGGCCATGCGTGCGGACGGTAGGGTTCGCAGAAGTAAATCTCGTTGGACCGGAATCCTGCGATGATGCCGTTGGGCATGGTGATCATGCCCTTGAGGTCCTCCGGGGGCGGCTCCCAGTAGAGGCTCTGAAGCTGGTTCGCGCCGCTGATATTGACGGCAGTGTCGTTGTAGCTGGTGGTCGCGATGGGTAGCTCGGTCACGCGGAAGTATGTCGCCACGCCCGTGTTCGCGGTGACCGCGCGGTAAATTCTGACGTGTGTGATGTTGCGCCCGGTCGTCACCAGCGAACCGGGAGCGGACACGCCAACGGTCCATGTCCCGTCAGGATACCCGGAAGTGACCACGGACGGGGGCGACGGAGGCCCCTCCTCACCGTAGGCCGTGACCCAAGTATAGATATAGGCGCGGGACTCAAGCGTGCCCGTGCCGCCCGTCACCGAGAGCGTTGGTGCGACGGCGGGAGCCGGCACACCGAGCTTGAAGGCCGGGTTGTTTGCTGTGATGCGTGCCTTGGTGTTGTAGCGCGGCTCGTGGCTCGGGCTCGCCCAGTAGAACCTCTCAAAAGAGTCGTTCGCGATGGGGCTGCGAACGACATCCGTGTCGGGGTCGGTGAACTCCATCCAGTAGGAGTTGACCATGCGGGCCTTGTCGTAGAAGCCCAGCGGAATGCGGAAGACCTTGCGGACGCTCTGGGATGAGCAGGTGTAAAGCTCGGTGAGCTGGCGGAAACCCTCAAGGGCTCCACTGTAGACCCACGCGTTCTCGCTCAGCGCAGCTTGGTTTTCCGGCAGGTAATAATCGTTTACCGCCGGAATCATGCCGCCGAAGTTTTCGAGCTTGAGCGAAACCATTCCGAAGCGTCCTTAATCTTAGCGGTAGTTCTCGAGTGCCTTGCGGCCGGCCTCGATCTCGCGAAGGGTCGCTTCCGTCACCTTCACGATGGCGGGTTCCTCGGGCTCCTCGGCGGGGCGGGTGATCACGATCTCATCCACGGGCGGCTTGATGGTGCGCTTGCGGGGAGCGGGGGCAGTCTCGTTCATCTCGTCCATTGTCATCCTCGGGGTTACTTCAGGAAGTTACTTCTTCGTCTTGAGACGGGCGCTCATCGCCTTGGCCTTCGCCTTCGCGTCGGACTTCGATGAGGCACCCCAGGCTTGCAGCGAGAGAAGCAAACGTGTCGGCCTGCCCTTCTCGTCTCTCTCCGGACCCGGCATGTTGCCCATGCGGGCCAGGAAACTTGCGCGGCGCGGGTTGTCGCCGCTCTTTACGGGGGCCTTCAAGTTCATGCCTTGAGCCTTCGCGGAAGCGCGACCTTTGGCGTTGAGGCCACCAGCGGGGTTCTTGCCCTCGTTTCTTTGCCATGCAGGAGTCTTCGCCATCACCTCTTACTCGCGTTCATGTTGTCGACGAGGTTGGGGTACGGACGCCCTGCCCGCTTGGCAGCGGCCTTAGCCTTCGCCTTATTCTGCGGGGACATCTTCTTGGGCTCCCCCAAGCTCTTCGGGCGGGACTTCTCCCAGATCGGTTTCTTCATCAGGTAACTCCGGAGGAGGGTTACGAAGTGCATAGAGATCGACAACCTCCTGCGAGGCGGCGTCGACCACGGCCTGGGCTTCCGCTCGCTCGGCGGCGTCCTGCTCGTCGTCTTCGATGGGCGGAAGCGCGAGGCGGCGCATGGCCTTCTCGTAGTCCATCGTCTGGAGGAGCAACGCCATATCTACGCGAGCCGCCACGCCTGCGGCCTGAGCCGCCTTGGCGACTTGGTCGTATCGGGCGATCTCCGCGAGGTCCGCGTCGGTGGGCGTGTAAGTGCCAATCGAGATGCCCAGCACCTTGCGATTCAGGATCGTCTCCACGTCCAGCGAGAACTCCGACCGGATCATCGCCTCGGTACGCCGGATGATGTCGGCCTCGGACCAGATGTCGTTGGCCATCAGGTTGATGAAGCTCGTCATTGGAGAGTGATCCTCTGCGCCTGGATTTGGACTGCGGCCGTTGCGCCGGGGGCGACACCAAACCGAATGGTCTCGATGAAGCCGTCATAGAGGCGGGTGAAGTCTTTGGTCGCACCCTCCACCCTGATCGCCCCGGCCGAGATCACCGTCTTGGCTTCCATGCCCACCGGCAGTTCGAAGTCGAGGAACGAGATCGACACACCCGTTGCCGTCGCAGTGGCAGCAGCCGACAGGTAGATCGTGGTTCCCGAGACCGCGACAATTGTGGTGTTGGCGGGAATGCCGGAACCCGAGATGCGCGCACCGATGTAGCTGGCCGGGTATGTGATGGTGCTGACGTTGGTGATGGCGGTGTTGCCGGTCGTGGTGTTGGCCGTGAAGCCGCCCACGTAGTCGTAGGTCACCAGTTCCTTGGTCAGGCGGGCCGCTGCTTCGGCACGCTTCACCAGCTCCTCGCGGAGCCCATAGGCGGGGATCGTCACATCCACGCCGGGGTTGGTCGTGCTGCGCGCGGCAAGCTCAACGCCCGATCCCGCCACGACGCGCGTGAAGGAGCCAGCGGGAACAGGTGTCACACTGTTGCGGACGAGGCCGGTCCAGTAGCTCTCGTTCGTGGCGGAGATGGCCACCCAACGGTCGGTCGCGTCGTCGTAGGCCATGTCCACGATGGAGCCGCTATCCGGCAGGACGCTCTGAGCGCCAGCGCGGAACAACTGCTTCTCCTGCTCGTACATGAACTGGCTCTGCTCGTAGGTCGGTACCGTGGCAGACAGCTTGAGCAGTGCGATTGAGCCGGGGAATGGCGCGTCTGCGGCGAAGGAGTTGCCGATGGTCAGGACGGCGCTGCTGTTGTTGAGCGTGAGCAGCGGCGTCCCGCGCGTGGCCGCCACCTCGCGCCCGTTGACGCGGATCGAGAGGGTGCCGTCCGTGGTATAGCAGGCTTCGGCCTTCAACCATGTTGCGGTGTTGTATGCGGTGGATGTGGTTACCGTTCGTGTTGTGGTGCCGTCGTAGACTTCGGCGGCAAGGCGACCCAAGCTATCCATGAAGAGCTTCAAGGACGCGCCAGACGCCGCCGCTCGGCTTGCAACCATGTTCTGCGTGATGGCCTGTGATGCGCCGCTGTCCACGAACGAGCCAACGGTCGAACCATGTTGCAGGAGCAGCCGCGTGACTTGAACAACCATACCAGCCGGAATTGCGAGACGTAGCTGGTTATCATTGCCAGAATTGACCCCAGTCCGACTGAGCTGGAACCAGTTCCCCACACCTTGGCTGGCCGCACTGAAGGGGATAGCATTTATGGTGCCAGCGTAGTGGTAGAAATCCACTGACCCATTCTGGCCGCTAGTATCGCTGACGATTTTTACCCAAAGACTGATTGTGGTCCTGCGCCCTGCAACGGCTCCTTGGATGAATGGGATGGCAAAGTAACTTGCGAAGCTGCTAGTCCCGTCACCAAACTGCCCAACGAACTCGGACGCGCCGGTCGGCCCTGTTGCTGTGATCCGTGACGACCCAGTCAGTGCCCCGATGGTGTCGTTTCGCAGAAGGTTGCCGCCAAGATTTGCGGTGTCTGGAACATTCACCCACGCGCTGCACGACCACTCGCCCGTGCCGAAGTCGAGGTCGGCGCTGTAGGGTTCGCGGATGTAGTTGGCTGCGGAGAAGCCAGAGTAGCCTACGAGGCTGGTGCCGGTGGCGAGTTGTGCGCGGGTTAGAGTTCCGTAGCCGTAGGCGACTGCCGCTTTATAGGAGCGGTCCAACACCGGCTCTGTGACGCTGATGTCATCCCATTCAACCCAATTCGATCCGACGCTTGTATCGAAGTACAGGCTGATTGTAGTCGTGGCGGTCGTGGCGACAAAAGTGAAGCTAAAGCCGGATGTGTGCGCCTGCACATAGAGTACAGCGCCAGTGCTTGAGGATATGCGAACATATGGTGTCGTCCCGGTATTGCTCCGGTTTACCATCGTGCCAGCAACGCGGTATATTCGCCCAATCGTGGTGGTGAACGTCTGCGAGGAACTAGCTCCTCTATTCACGCCATCGTCGGTCTGGCGCAGACGCCCACTGGACTGCCATGTGGCAATACCGGAAGTGTGGGTCCACCCTAATACATCGGCGTCGAACTTGCCATTGACTACAAGTTCGCCGCCCGGCGCGTATGTTCCCGCTTCCGTATCCGACAGATACGCCCGCCGAATGTCGCCGGGGAGCCAGCCGGTGTTGAAGTTAGATGCAACAGCCATGTTGAGGCCGCGCGCGGGAAGCGCCTCATGGTTCAACTTGCGATAAACCGAAGGCGCAGCGAAACGCATAGGAGCAGCACGACTGGAGAAGTGTTCGACAGTGGGGTTCTGCGCTTGGTACTGGTCTGGGTCGCCGCCCATGAGACTGACATTGAAAGACGAACCAAGTGCGCCGGGGTTCGTCGCGTAGTAGACGCCGCGACTGCCCGTGCGAGAGAACATGAGGATGTTTTTGTCGATATAAATGTGATTGTAAGAGTTGGTGAGACTGCTGTTCACCATCGTGCGGTTGTGCTTCAGGATGCTGACCCCGCCATTTGTTGCGGCTGCAATGGTCGGCACCTTTAGTCCAGTGTTGAGGTCAACGGGAGCGTCTGGGAGAACCGTTGCCGTCACCGCATTGACATCCAACGATGGAGCACCAAGGCTTGCAATATTAGATGAAAAGAATGCGGTGGTTGCGTCATTGCGCTGAGAAAGCGGGCGGAACTCAACAAACCACGCTCCATAGGCAGCATTGGAAAGTTTTTCGACGCGATCACCGGCAAAGTCGATGAACGCCGCCTGGCCACCCCCGGTGTTTCCGCAGACTAGCATCCTGCCCTGAAGCGCGAACACGCCAGCAAGCGCCCGCGTGCCAATAGAGTATCCTAGCGCCGTGCCAGCATTAGTGACGCCAATAAACCGCATCCACATGGGGCGACCCGGTTCGGTGAGGTCATAGATGGTGAGCGAGCTGGCTTCGCCCACGATGGCAGCGAGGCGCGGGAAGTCGGCCTTGTTGCCACGGAAGGTTTCTGTAATCGTCCCGTCCGCAACCTTCGCCTCATAAGAGGTAGAAGCCGCCCCGGCTTCCATTTGCGGATAGCGAATGTCGAATGAATAAGCTTGAAGGTTCGCGACGGTTTGAATGTAGAACTGCTGGAAAGCACCGTTGCCGGTGGAGGTAAAGGTGATGGTCTGCCAGTCACCGCTAAACGCAATGGTGCTGCCGCCGTGATCGCCTTGTAGCCTAATAGAAGTTCCGACGGGGCCACGAACCTCAAGCCGATAAGACACCACAGGCAGAGTGGTGATGGATTGCTTGAATATGATATTTGTGGAGGCGGGTACGGTGTTCGGAACGGATACCGTCGAATAACCGGCATTGTCGGTAACGGTGATGCTGGCGTTCTTCCCCCAATATCCGTTCGTGAACTGCTCGGTCCTCTGCAGGAGGTTCTTCCACAGCCGGTAGAACTTGCCGTCCGTGGTGAGCTGGAAGTAGTCGCCGGATACGGTGGTGAGGGCGATGACTTCGCGGACGGAGACGTTGTCGATGGTGCCGGTAAAGCCCGCCCCTCCTCCCCATCCTCTGAATTGCAGATTTCCAGTCGTGATCGCCGTTAAGTAAATAGTATGAGTTCCAGTTGAAAAGGTAGAGTTTATTGAGGCCCCGCCTACTGCTACGATATCAATAGAAAGATTAGTAGCGACAACAGTAAATGAAATTCTATAAGTTTTACCAACTACTGCCCCGACGTTTTGCTGAAGCACGGTTCCTATCGAGCCAGACCCGACAGCCTTGCCCGCGCTGATCGTCCAACCTGTGCCTTTTGTCCATGCAGTATCGCTGTCGAACGTGCCATTCGTGACCAACTCAGAGCCGAGTGTGGCACCTTCATAACGCGCGTTAGTCTCGCTCGCATGCGCCCCCAGCCACTTGCCCATGAGGGGCTCGTTCCACCAGCTCGTGTGCTGACACTTCTCGGTCCATGCGCCGCCGTCGCTGTCCTTGGATGTGTCGTAGATGAACATCGACGTGATGGCGTTGGGGCTTCGGTGAAGGGCCTGCGCGGTAGCGCCGGAGAGGTCCTGCTGAACCACCGAAGACGCAGATGCGGCGAAGCCCTGCGCCAGGGATGCTGCCGCCTGCGCGTTGCGGGTTGCCGTGTCGAGGCCCGACGCCACGCTGTACTGCGAGGCGATGAGAGCCGACTGGGCAGCTTGGTTTGCAGCAGCCGTTGCAACAGCGGCTGACGACACGAGGTCGCCGGCTGCATCGTAGGTGTCGATGATGGTCTGCGCGTAAGTCGCAGCCTCTTCCGCCGAATTTTCGGCAGCGGCCGCTGCGATCTGCGCGTCCGCGACGTCGGCGGTGAGGCTTGCAACGCTTGCAGCAGCATCGACGGCGCTGGCAGCGGCCTGAGCGGCACTCGCAGCAGCTTCGGATGCCTTGGTCGTGGCAGTGGCAGCGGCATTACTTGCCGAAGTAACACTTCCCGAAGCCGCCAGTGCCGAGGCGGCAGCGTCGTTCGCCTTGGTGGTAGCCAGCGAGGCCCCCGAGACAGCCGTGTCTCGGTACCCCTGTGCGTCGGCCGCAGCAGCCTGAGCCGCCACCTTGGAAGCCTGCGCATCAGTGGCAGCAGCCTGAACCGTCGTTACGCTGGACGCTGCGTTGGACGCGCTAATCGCAGCCTGAGAGGCGCTGGTCGCCGCCGCAGAGGCGCTGTTGGACGCCTGAGTGACGGCAGTGCCAATGAGCGATGCCTGGGACGTCGCGGTCGCGGCAGAGCTCGCAGCAGACGTGGCACTGTTGGCAGCAGCCGTCGCGGAGTTGGCAGCGTCGGTGGCCTTGGTCGAGGCCGTGGACGCCGACGACGCTGCACTGGTCGCGGAGCTCGCGGCAGCGTTGCGAGACGCCAGTGCAGAGGCCGCGTAGTCGTTGGCAGAGTTCACTCCTGCCGCCACCTCGCTCGCCTTGGTGGTCGCCGTGGACGCGCTCATGGCAGCAGAGCTGGCGCTGGAGGACGCGTTACTTGCGGAAGTAACAGCCTCCGCAGCCTTGGTGGTGGCCGTGGTGGCACTGGCAGAGGCCGACGCCTGAGCCGTCTCGGCACCCGTGCGGGCGTTCTGGGCACCGGTCTGGGCAGTCTCAGCAGCGATACGTGCGGTGATCGCAGCCGACTGGGCGCTCTCGGCGCTGGTCTTGGCCGTCTCGGCACCAGCCTGCGCACTGACAGCCTGATCGCGGGCCGACTGGGCAGCGTTGCGGGCAGACTGGGCGTCGGCCAGAATGGTGTTCATCTGCGGGTTGACGTCACCCACATCGCCCTTCGGACCCTGCGGTCCCTGCGGACCCTGCGGGCCGGCCGCAACGACCTCGACGTTCTCGGGAACAGATTCGTTCAGTACGACAGTCTGGGTCATCGAGTTACTTCCGGAGAAATGGTCGCCCTACCCTCGATCAGGCGCGTCACGGTGCCATCGGCACTCTGGAGCTCAAGATCGTAGACAGCAGACCGGGCATTGATGTCGTCGGTCAAAGTCGCAGCCGCCACGACGGCAATGGTCCCGGCTGCGCCACCGAGGGTGATCGCGCCGTTCGACGTGGTGAGATTCAGGAGGGGTTCAGAGCTGTTCAGGCTGCGCCGTACCTGCATGCGGGCCGAATACCCCGTCAGGTTTACCGGTACCCCGGCCGAGTCTTTCCAGACCAGGTTCAACCTGAAGGTCGCGCCCTGCTCGATGAGAATGTCGTGCTTTGCCGCTGCCACCGAAGAAACCTAAAAGTAATGCAGAGATTAAAATCGAGCAAAATATTAGGGGCACAATTTACGCAAAACGCCGTTATAAGCAAGTATTTGTCGCTTCGTTTCCAGTGTATCCGCGCGAGATGGCCTAATAATATCCAGAGTATTACACGGAATACTTGGCGGTGCCTTCTCTACTACTGTGGTCGCGGTGCAGCCGCTAATCCCGATAGTCGCCGCGCAGAGCAGCATCCACTTCTTCATCGGTGAGCTTATCCACTTCTGCCCTGATCTGACTGGCGAGGGATGCGGCCTGCGCTGCCCTCGCCATTTCGCGTGCGATCTGCTGACGCTCGCCCTCCTTGATGAGGCGGCTCCGCTCCATGTGGGAGAGGACCAGCCTCGTTACTTGCAGGAGTAACAGGACGAGCTGAAACATCAGGCGGGCTGCTTGTTCGGCACCGCGTAGACGACAAGACCAGTGACGGCCGAGACGACCATCATCTCGATGTCGCCGGGAACGTCGATACCCATGGCCTGCTCAAAGCTCTTGATCAGTGCAACAGTCACGGCCGGGACGGCAGTCGCCATCCAAGCCTTCATGCGAGCGAGAAACCAATCCATAAATTTCTCCAGAAATTAGCCGGGGTACTGAGCCCATGGCAGTTGAAAATGCGGTCCGTCCTTGAAACTTGCCCAGTCGCCGCCCCACTCAAGAGGGACTTTCTCAGCCTTGGCAGCGGCCTTGATCTTCTTCGCCAGGTCGGCATAAAGCGGCCAGTCCCAGCGAACGTCCTTGCCCACACGAACAGCGAAGTCGACCGCGTGCGAGAGCCCGTTGGTCTTCCCCGGCAGATGTCGCGACCTAAGAGTCTTCGATGCGCCGGCCGCCCTGAGCTTCTTCTGCTCCTCAAGGGTGCGCAGCGAGCACGTAATGGAGAACGACTTCGACTCGTCGCTCCAGTCCTTCGCGGCACGCCGAATGACACGCGCCAGATCGGGATGGAGCTTCTTGAGGTGGGATTCGTCGCGGGGGGATAACTTCATGAAGTAACTCACTGGCTCTGCTTGTCGGCCTTGGCGTCGAGCTTGTCCGAAATCTTGTGGAGCATGCCCTTTATCTCGTCGAGCGAGTCACGGAACTCGTGCTTCTCGACGTAGCGGGTGGGCAGCATGATCTCGATCTTCTTGATGTCCTCGCGGAGCTTCTGCACGGCCATCCAGATTTCCTTTCCAAGCCAAGCAAAGAGTCCCACCAAGAGACCGAAGACGATGTTGAAAACCTCTTGGAGCGCCATGGTGATCTCGCGTCGGCCGTCATGTTTTGATAAGGTAATTGAGGATGATCGTGGGCTGGATGTTGTTGTGGGCACCGCCACCGCCAGTCGAGCCGCTCGTGGTCGTGCCGATTTCACGGATCTGCGTAGCGTTTGAGAGTTGTCCGGACGCGCCTGGTAAAAGCGTATTCGAAACAGAATGCGTGTGAGCGGGCATCTGAGCAATCGTCAGCGTGTGCGTCTCAGCGCCGCCCGTCGCACCGAGGACATCGCCGTCGACGCCGCCTGCTTGGTTGGTGAGGCGATTGGCAGAGACGCCGCCCATGTCATCCTGACCAGCAATCACGCGACCGCGAAGGTCGGGCAGATTGAAGGTCGTTACACCGTCACCAGTGCCGTAAGTGGTACCGATAGCAGCGAACAGGCCCGCATAGGTGGTCCGCGAGAGGGCTTGTCCGAACGCAAATAGCCACCCTGCGGGTTCGCTCGTTCCGGCAAAGGGCATGATCACGCCCGAAGGCATGGCGAAACTCACAGGCAGATTGATAAGCTGCGAAGCGTCGACAGCGGGGAGTTTGGCGCTCGCGTCAAGCTGAACCACGTTGTTCGCTGCGGTCCCGACGTTCTGCGTGGCAGCAGAACCAAGACCAAGGTTCTCACGCGCAGCCGCCGCTGTCGATGCACCAGTGCCGCCGCCGACAATACCAACCGCCCCCCAAGTGGGAGCCACACTTGGCCCACTGGAGACGAGCGCCTGACCGCTCGTTCCCTTCTGACCATTGATACCAAGCGTACCGCCAATATCAAATTTAGCTGCCGGTGCCTCGACCCCCACACCGACGTTGCCACTCGCATCCACTGCGATGGGAAGCTCGGTGACGGTCGTGGAGTCTGTGCGCGTGCCGAGAACCTTTCCCGGAGCAGCGGTGAACGTGTGCTGCGCGTTCCAGTCGGACGGCTTCACGGCCGTCGCGTCGTTACCGTCGGCTTTCGTGCAGTTGAATGCGTGCTTGAGTGAGATGGCCATCGGTTACCCCTAGTATCGCCTGCTGGAGAAGGCGCGCGGGAAGCGCCAGTTCTGGCCGCGATAGATGTTGCCGTGCATCGCCTCGGCGCGGGCCTTCCCCTTCGCCTGTGCGAACTGCCGCATGTGGTAGAGCGCGAGCTGCGGAGATGAATATGGCTTGGCGAGCTGGCCCATCATGCGACCGAGTACGCCGTCCAGAAGGTCGTTGTTGTACTTGGCGAGAACCCACTCGGGGCACTCGGGGTACCCGTCCTTGTCCACCGGGTCCGTGACCGTCTTGGTGACGCGCGCGGTATAGGTCTGCGCTTCATTGGGAGAATAGTTCAGGACGATCTGACCGGGCACCGCCATGGTCGCTCCGACCATGAGGCCCTTGCTGTCCGCAACACCCATGAGGCGGTTGATGATGCCGCCTTCCCCCGGATACACCTCATAGGTATATGCCGCAGGATTCTCGATGTAGGACTGGGTTGTCGCCGTCACCTGAAACGGAATGTCCTCCGACCAGATGTTGGTTTCCTGAAAGAACTCGTTGAGCAGCGCGAAGAGCTCGATCTTGATCGCTGCGTCGAGCGCACCCGGAAGCCTGATCCGGGCGTTGTCCATGAGGCGTTTGATTTCAGAGGATGCCATTCTGCCCTCACGCCACAATCGACAGGAGCTGGCTTGTGAACTTGTTCAGGAAGAGCGCAGCGCGGCTGTCCTGGACGTTTTCGTCATCCCTCAACTGCGCCTGTCCGCAGATGTAGTAGACGAGCGCCACGCGGTATTGCGGATCGAAGTCCACAGTCGCGTTCATGTTGGCGGTGCTGAAGTCGGGGAGCGACGTCTGGAAGTAGCCGCTCAAGAGGTCGGGCCGCAGCTTGCGGGCCTCGAGAATTCCCATGTTGAGGTTCTCGACGAGCTCCGCGTCCGAGTAGCGGTACGTCGGCACCGTATCGAGGAGCAATACTCGAGCCCGGTCAATGTAATCCTGAACAGTATCAAGGGCCATCAGACCGCCTCTTCTGCTTCTCGCTGCTGCGCTCAAATCCGCAGAAGCGGCACCCCTGCCCCGCGTAGACAAATTTGCGCTTGTCGGGTGAGGCGGTGTGATCGTGCTTGGGGCAACGAACCGTCACCCGCTGTCCGTCGAACGAAACGAGCTCCAGTCCACGCTCGTCGCAGAGTTCCTGGATTACTTCCAAAGTAACTTTCTTGCGCGATGCCCAACTGGCCTTCATGGCTGCGCTGGCACGTTCCGAAGCACCGGGCTTGCTCCACCGGGCTACGCGGGCTGCCTCGCCGTTGTCGATGCCCTTTTGGCGTTCGCTCTGCTCGGCGCGCTTTTCGGGGGTCCACACATCTTTCAGCGCCTTGATGCGCGCATCCCGCTTAGTGGGGTCGGCCCAGCCGCGACGGGAATTGGCTGATAAGACCTTACGGCCCTCGTCGGACACGGCCCACTCTTTGGTGCGACGAGAAATTTCCTGGCACCATTCGGCGTCGAGCGACATTCCGTGGTTGCCCTCGGCCTTGAGGCGCTTGTTGTACTCAGGCTTCAGCTCATCAATCCAATACTGCTCGCGCTCTAGCAGCTTAGAGACGTCGCATACCTCCAAGGTAACAAACTCAAACACGTCTTCGCCGTACTTCTTCCAAGAAGCACTGAGATGCCGAGACGGGTGCTGACCGGTACGCAACCGGTATCGGTGCCTCGCGAGACGCCTCGCTATATCTACGGCGGAGCCGACATACATTTTTCCAGTGACCCCGTTGCGGATTACATAGACACCAGATGGCATAGGTCCCTCTCCTGACTGATTTGGTACAGACAGAATATGGTACCGATGTAGTCCAGTTCCAAGGGGCTAGGAGAATTTCTCCTAACCCCCTGTTATCGTTAGGCTGCGCGAGTCACAACGGCCTGAGCAAGGGCCTTGTTATCAACAACCTGATACCCATAAATTTGTAATCCACGCAGGATCGTGCCGAAGGTGAGCTCCGAGCGGAGGGTCTCGACCTTGGAAATCTGCGAGGCGAAGGTCAGGCCGTGAGCGTGGCCGGCGTAGATCACGAACTCGCCAGCGGCCAGACCACCGGCAGTACCGGAGGGCAGCAGGTTGGACGAGTAGATCGTGAAGCGGTCGATCATGCCCACGCGGCCGTTGCGCAGCGGAGACACGGAGTCGCCCGTGATGTACGCCTGACGGAGGTCCGACATCTTGAGCTGGTTCACAGCCCAGACCGGGAGCACCACCCAGCGGCCTTCCTCGGGGATGTTCTGCTCGTCGAGGACCTGGCCCAGACGGAGGATGACATCGAGGATTTCGACCTGACCAGCGGTCGGGTTACGCGGCACGACGGCGAGCGGCGTGGTCGTAGCACCGAGGTTGATCGTGTTGGTGATGATGCCGGCGGTCGTGCCACGGTTCTTGGCAGCGGCCTGACCGAGGATGCCACCGAGCACGTCAAGATCGACCTGAATCTTGAGCTGCTGGGCAGCGTCGTCGGACCACATCGACATGGCGTCCAGATCGCTCTGGATGTCGATGACATCGTCGAGGATCGTGTTGAAATACTTGCCGTTGCCGATGTAGAGCGTGATGGACGAGCCTTCCGGACGCTCAAGGGTGAGCGCGCCGTCAGCGCGGTAATCACGGATCGTGATCGTCGGCTTCGTGCGAATCTTCACACGGTCGCCCTGATTACGAATTTCGCCTTCGTAATCGGTGTTGGAGATCACGGAGAGAACCGTCGAGGCGTAGAACTTCTCGATCAGCTTACCCGACCAGATTTCGGGAATGAACCCGTTGGCCGAGAAGGCGTTGCCGGTGCTGCCGGTCGGATAGATCGGCGGAGTCGTACCCGAACCCGCGACGGGGAAATTAGAAGTCGGAATAGGCATTGTTGAAAAGCCTCAGATGAAAATTGTTCAACGGATGCGCCCTTCACGCTGGGCCTCGAAAAGCTGAGCCTCGAGCTTGCTCTTCTCCGCGTCCTTGCCCCGGTACTTGCCAGCAGCAACTTCAGCGTAGAAGGCGGCGATCTGTGCGCGTGTGAAGATGGGCTTCTCAGCGGGGGCCGAATTGCCAGCCGCAGTCTTAGCTCTGCCGGGTGCGGCCAGTTTGGCGAGCGGGACTTTGGCGACCTTCTCGGTCGGAACGTCCGGGTCGCTCTTGGCGGGAGCCACAGCAGCCTCTTCAGCGAGGAAGCCGTTGAAGAAGGCGAGTACGCGGGAGGCGTTACCTGCGGCGTATGCCGCCTTCAGCATTTCATGTCTAATAACACCAGAGAAAGGATCTGGCAACCTCAACCAAGAAAGAAATTCTTCGTTAGTATTGAGGTCACGCCATGTTGGTAACTTTTCATCCAAAGTTGACATGAGCTTGGCGTGGCTGTCCTGCGCCACGACCGAGTTCACGCCCTGAACCTTCTTCTCCAGTTCAGCGATCTTGGACTCATATGCCTTGATAATGGGCGCGAGCTCTTCCTTGGCCTTCTTGCCGACCACCTTGAGGAAGTCCTGGCCGTAGTCGCGCTCCTCGTCCTCGGTGATCAGGCGCTCGGCCTGAAGCTCGGGGAGCGGCTGACTCGGTGTCTGAACCTGCAATGATGCGATCATCGTCTGGAGGTTCTGTATCTGGGACGACAGGTCCTTGATCTGCTCCTGCGAGCGATCATAGCGACCCTTCATCGCGTTATAGCGGCGCTCCCAGTTGTCGTCGTCACCTTTGGGCTCTGACTTGGCTTCTGCCTTGGGTTCCGGCTTGGCCTCGGCCTTGGGCTGCTCAGCCGGGGTTTCCTGCGGCTGGAACTGGGTTTCCTGCGGGGGCTGAGCGTTACCTTCGGAAGTAACTTCCTGCTCGGCCTTCATCGCCTTGAAGATTTCTTCGGACTTTGCAACGGCCGCGCGGACGGCTGCGGGGAGCTTGACGTTCGGATCGTGGGGGAGAGTCGCTTCTTTCACTTCTTTTTACTTTCGATTTTGTCTGCGCTCGAAATGCAGTTGCTCATCAGGTCAAGGAGGTGCGCAGCGAGCTGGGCGCGTCCTTGCGCGACGGGCAAGTGGTCGAGGGGAGACTGAATGCAGTCGTTTTTGATTTGGTCAGTGAAAACAGAAAAAGCTCCCAGGAACTCATTCCAGGTCCTGGGAGCAGTGCGGGCTAATTCCGCACAACGGAGTATGAGGTCGCGGTCGCCGGTCAAGCAGCTTACCGGGGCGTCGCGTTCTGAGCGCCCGTGAAGCCGGCCATGTGGCCCTTGCCGCCCGAGACCTTGAACGAGTTGTCGCCGCCGCGACCGCCGGTCGAAACCTGACCGGGGACGACGGGGGCAGCGCCGCGCTGCTTGCCCATGACGCCGGTACGACCGCCCTTGGGCGCTTCCTTACCGAACGGCTGCGGGCGGGTCGGAGCACCGACACCGGCTTCGCGCACGGCGACACCGGACTTCGGGAACATCTTGGTGGTGCCGCCCTTGGCACCGATGCCCATCTTCTCAGTCTTTTCCTTGCCCTTCGGGGCAGAGTTGTTCGTCTTCATTTCATACCTCGAGTTTAAGGCTTGGGTTTCTTTCCGCCCATCCCGAGCGTGTCGGGAAGGTAGGAACTCATGAAGGCAGGCCCCTTGGCTTTGCGGGGCTTGCCGTAATCTTGGGGCTTCTTGGCCTTGCGACGAGGCTTCTTCAGACCCTCGTTCATGCCCGGACCCTTGATCTGCTTGACGGCAGACTTCACGCCGCTGCGCGGTGTCTTGCTGTAATCTTTCATGTCCTCACCATCCGCTTCCGCCGCCACCACCGGAGCCGTTGCCAGAGCCCTTGGGCGGGGGCACGCGGTCATCCCACCGTTCGCCCAGTGGTCCGTTACGCTTGGACCTTGCGCCCGGTCGCGGACTGGCCCCGAAATTATTCTGCCAGTTGGCTTCTCCGAACGGGTACATCAGCGCCTTCGGCGGAATGGACGGGAGCTTCTCCGCTGCGGGATTGAGGCCCATCATCCGCTTCTTCTTGGGGGCCACCGCAGGCGTGACCGCAGGCCGGGAAGGCTTGGAGCTTGCCTTGGGCTGAGCCGCAGCAGCCATCTTGGCCCGCGCCTCAGTGGGGTTGCGAGCGAAGCCCATGGCCATGCCACCGGGCTTGCCGTAGGCGGTGTTGCCGCTCCACGTCTTGCCAGTGGTGAGGCCGAGCCCAGAGTTACGGGGAGCGCCGCGCGGACCGACGTCGTTGTTGTTCGTGCCCTGACGAGGCGCACCACCGATGCCACCCACGCCCCCGCGCGAACCACCAATCCCGGCAGCGCGATTGCCCGTCATGCTCGACGCGTTGCGCCCGCTGGAGTCTTTGCGGGGTCCAGCGGGATCGTTGTTCTTGGTACCCACGCGACCGCCGGCAGCAAACTTCTGAATGACTTTGCTGTCACGGTGTTCGCAGCCTTTGATGCGGTTCTTCATCGTTACTTGCCCCCTACGCCGCGATCACGCTGCATGCGCTGCATGCGCTGGAACGGAGACTCCTTGAGCTTCGCGCCGCCGCGAGCCTGCATGGCGGTCGGAGCAGCGCCCTTCCAGTTGCCCTTGAAGCCGGTCTTGGACTCGGAGCTCGCTGCGGGCTTGGCCTTCGGCTTCGGCGCAGCGGTCTTGGCGGCGGGCATGGCGGGCTTCGCCTTGGGCTTACCTGCCGAAGTAACAGGCTTCGCCTTGGGCTTCGGCGCAGCAGCCTTCGCGGAGCCACCGGCCGAGGCATAGCTGCCAGTACCGGAGAACTTGTCGGTCTCCTTGAAGAAGGGGTTGCGCATGGTGTCCACGGCAGACTTGCCGACGCCAGTCATGGGACGGGGCGGAAGAGAGCCCTTCTTCGGCTCGCTCTCGCGCTGGCGCTTCACACGCTCGGACATGCGGTCCATCTCGGAGCGGGACACCGAGTTGATCTGGCGACCGCCACCCATGGTGGGGTTGGCCATCTTCTCGCCGCGCGAAACCTTGGGCGCTTCCTTGTCGCTCTTGGGGCTCTTCAGGGTGTAGCGGCCCTCGGTGCGGATTTCCTTCATCACACCCCTGGCCTTTTCCTTAGCGTCGGGACCGCCAAACCAGAATTCCTTGGACATCAGTTACCTCCGGAGATGTTGGTGCGCGGTCCCATATCACCGGAGGCCCCGGTGCCAGCCTGACCGCCCTGTGCGTCGGCTGCTTTCTCTCCCATGCCGCCATGGCCGGGAATTCCTTGGTTCTGTGCCGCCATCTGGGCCATCTTCTCCATGGCCTCGAGTGTCTCCTCGCTCGGCACGATCTCCTCGCCGGGGAGACCAATCGTGGATGCGACGTTGCGGAGGATCGCCGCCCTGCCCTTCGGTCCCACGATCTGGGAGTCAATCGGGTTGGCCGTGATCTGGAGAAACTCAAGCTGGCGAGCGCGCTGGGTTTCTTTCTGGACGGCGACCGAGACACCGAGAACCCGCACTTTCTCCTCACCCGTCAGAATGCCTGACTGGTCGGTGAGCATCACCATGTCGTAGAGCGCGGAAAGGAGCGGGTCCAGGATGTCCCGGTCAATGTTTGCGGCCACCGTCTGAAGTATCTTCGACGCGTTGCCCATGAGCATGGCAAGGCCAGAAGCGGTGCGGCCGGCCCCGGAAGTGGTGCCAGCACCAGACAGATACTTCGGAATGGCCGAGAGCTCGTCGGCCATATCCACGAACCGCTGGTAAACGCCCAGAAGCTCCTGCGCGTTGGAGTTCGGCTGGAAGAAGTCGACCGGCTTGGACGCGTTGTTACCCATGGGGTCCGACGCGACATGCCACCGCTTCCACGGATAAAGCTCTTCGCCGTCCTCGTCGGGCGCGAGGCGGTCATCGTTGACCACCACCTGCGGACCGGACGAGATCGAGAGGTTATTGATGAGTGCCCGAAGCGTTGCGTTGGACGCTTCCTGAATGTCGTTGAGAATGTCAGGCAGACCATTGCCCACGGGCGTGCCGGGCACCTTCTAGAACGACGTCACATAATAGGGGGGACGCGTGCGCGCGCTGGAAGCGAGCCGAACCTTGCTGAGGGAGCGCCCGATGAGCCCCGCCGGCGCATAGTACT
>JACCEC011402444.1_pt1 | contig 47310 bp, 52 predicted proteins | sample 7450121 | NCBI WGS metagenome assembly JACCEC01 (sample SAMN15323455, study PRJNA562643) | freshwater metagenome | isolation source: river surface water | place: USA:Blue River Watershed | collected 2017-08-18 | reverse complement strand
CCCGAGCCATTGAGCGTGTGCACCAGTTCGTTCTTGCCCTGCGCCGTCTTGTAGCGGGCCTGCAGGCGGCGGGCCTGGAAGGCCTCGCAGTTGCTCACGGAGCTGATCTCACGGTAGGTGTTCTGCGCGGGCAGCCAGACCTCCAGGTCGTGCGTGCGCGCCGCACCAAAGCCCATGTCGCCGGTGCAAAGCAGCATGACGCGATAAGGCAGGCCGAGCTTTTGCAGGACGGCTTCGGCATGACCGGTCATTTCATCCAGGGCCTGGGCGCTTTTCTCGGGGTGCACGATCTGCACCATTTCCACCTTGTCGAACTGGTGCTGGCGGATCATGCCGCGCGTGTCGCGCCCGGCGCTGCCCGCCTCGGAGCGAAAGCACGGCGTGTGGGCGGTGAGTTTGACTGGCAGCTCGGCCTCGGCCAGGATCTCGTCACGCACAAAGTTGGTGAGCGTGACTTCGCTGGTGGGAATCAGGTAGAGGGCAGCATCCTCGCTCGCCGCCTCGCCTTCCTGGCCGCCCTTCTTGGCAGCAAAGAGGTCGCCCTCGAACTTGGGCAACTGGCCGGTGCCGCGCAGCGTTTCGGCGTTGACGATGTAGGGCGTATAGCACTCGGTGTAGCCATGCTCCTGGGTCTGCACGTCCAGCATGAACTGCGCGAGCGCGCGGTGCAGGCGGGCAATCGGGCCCTTCATGACGGTGAAGCGAGCACCGGCCAGCTTCACGCCGGTCTCGAAGTCCAGGCCCAGGGCTTCGCCGATGTCCACATGGTCACGCACGGCGAAGTCCAGGGTGCGCGGCGTGCCCCACTGGCGAAGGACCACGTTGCCGGTTTCGTCGGCGCCCACGGGCACGCCGTCCTGCGGCAGGTTGGGTACCGCCAGCAGCAGGGTCTGCAGCTCGGGCTGCAGCTGCTCCAGGCGGGCAGCGGATTGATCGAGCTCGGTCTTGATCGCGGCCACCTGTGCCATCACCGCGTCGGCCGATTCGCCCTTGGCCTTGAGCTGGCCGATCTGCTTGGACAGCGTGTTGCGCTGCGACTGCAGTTCCTCGGTGCGGGTCTGGATCGTCTTGCGCTCGGCCTCCAGGCACCGAAAGGCCTCGACGTCCAGGTAAGGCTGGGGGTTCTTGCGCGTGGCCAGGCGAGCCACGGCCGAATCGAGGTCTTTGCGTAGGAGGCTGATGTCGAGCATCTGCGGATTTTAGGGGGCGCAGCGAGGGGCTCAGGCGCCGCGCCGGGCGGCAGCGGGCCGTTTCGCCGCGGGCGCCCGAGGCGCTGCGGCACGGGCATCCGAAGCGCTTTTGGCCATGGCGCGCGAACGGGACGTGGCGGGCTTCGCACCGTCGGCAGGCGCCAGGTGCAGGCTCACGGTCTTGCCCAAGGCGGCGGCAGCACTGGCCAGCGTGGTCAGGGTCAGGCTGGCGTCTTCTTCATCAAGCAGACGATTGAGTGCCGCACGGCTGGTGTGCATGCGCTTGGCCAAGGTGGTCTTGGTCAGGTTCTGCGCCTTCATCTCCTGGGCGATCTGCCAGGCGATCACGCGTTTGAGGGCGACCGCAGTGGCTTCCTCCAGCATTCCCTCGTCCTCGAGGAAATCGTCGAACCGGGACCCCATGTGCTTGTTGCTCATATTCAACCTCTTTTGAGCTGTTTCAACCGATCCCGCGCGAGCACGAGGTCAGGTTGAGGCGTTGCCTGCTGCTTTTTGATAAACCCATGCAGCAGCACCATGGTGGCACCCTCCAGGGCGAAGAGAACACGCGCGATACGGTTCTCCAGTCGACTGCGGATTTCCCAGATGCCCCCGCCCAAGGAACGGACCAGGGGCATGCCCATGGGCCAACCGAATTGAACGGTCTTGATGTCTTCGCCGATCGATTTACGGTCCGGTGCGGGCAATCCGCGCAACCACTCGAGTACGGGTTCGTGACCTGACCCCGTCGCGAAGAACAGGACTTCAAGGACGGGTTTCATCCTGAAATTGTACCAAATTTGGTACGCATCTGCACCGAAAAAAGCTGGCCGTTCAGGACTTCCTGAAAGCTACCCCACGCTCCCCGGATCCACGTTCGCCCCGCACACGATCAGCGCCACCCGCTCGTCGGCTCGGGGGGCATAGGCGCCGGTCTGCAGGGCCGCCAGGCCCAGAGCCGCCGCCGGTTCGACCAGCAGCTTCATCTCTTTCCAGAGCCAGCGCTGGGCATCACGGATCGCGTCATCGGACAGCACCAGCGCCTCGGGCACATGCTGCTGCGTGACCGCCCACGCAATGTCGCCGATGCGCCGCGCCCCCAGCGAATCGGCGGCGATGCCGCTCACGTCCACGTCCACCGGCTGGCCCGCAGCCCGGGCCCGGTACAGCGTGGGGGCCCGTTCGGGCTCCAGAGCCACCACGCGCGTGCGGTCCTCAAACCAGGCGGCGATGCCTGCGATCAAGCCACCCCCACCCACACTCACCAGCACGCTGTCCGGGCAGGCGCCAGCCTGGGCCTGCATCTCCTGCGCCAGGGTGCCGGCACCGGCCACCACCTCCGGCTGGTCGTAGGCATGCGTGAGCAGCGCGCCCGTTTCCTGCTGGCGAGCCAGGCAGGCCTGGTAGGCCTCGGCATAGACCGCACCCGTCACCACCACCTGCGCGCCCAGATCCCGCAACTTGGCCTGCTTGGCCGGGGGCGACACCGTGGGCACGAAGACCTCGCAGCGCACCCCCAGGGCCTGCGCCGCCGCTGCGGTGGCGATGCCCGCATTGCCCCCCGAGGCGATGATCACGCCGCTGGCGGGCACCGCGTTCGCCAGCAGGCGGTTGTACATGCCACGCGCCTTGAAGCTGCCACCCACCTGCAGGTGCTCGAGCTTGAGCCAGACCTCGGCGCAATCAACCCCCAGTGCGGCCCCTGGCAACTGCCACAGGGGCGTCTCGCGCAGGAAGACACGGCCTGCGGCAGCAAAGCGCTCGGAAGCCAGCGCGATCTCGTGGCGATTCACGGCGCATCCAGCTTCAGGCCCTTGGGCAGCGGAAACTTCACGGTCTCTTCGATACCGTCCATGCGGCGCACGGCGACCGCGCCCAGCATGCGGATGCGTGCGATCACGTCCTGCACCAGCACCTCGGGCGCCGACGCACCCGCGGTCAGGCCCACGCGGGCCTTGCCCTCGAGCCACTGCACCTGCAGCTCGGACGCGTCATCGACCATGTAGGCCGGCACGCCCAGCTTGCGGGCCAGTTCGGCCAGGCGGTTGCTGTTGGAGCTGGTGGGACTGCCCACCACGATCACCACGTCCACCTGGCGCGACATCACCTTGACCGCGTCCTGCCGGTTCTGGGTGGCGTAGCAGATGTCCTGCTGCTTGGGCCGGCGCACGCCGGGAAAGCGCTCGATGACAGCGGCCATGATCTCGGCGGCGTCGTCCACGCTCAAGGTGGTCTGGGTCACGACCGCGAGCTTCTCGGTCTGTCCGGGCTGCACGCGGGCCACATCGCCCACGTCCTCCACCAGATGGATGCCGTCGTCCAACTGGCCCATGGTGCCTTCCACCTCGGGGTGGCCCTTGTGACCGATCATGAGGAACTCATAGCCCTCGCGCGCCAGCTTGGCCACCTCCACATGCACCTTGGAGACCAGCGGGCAGGTGGCGTCGAAGATCGAAAAGCCGCGCCGCTGCGCCTCTTCCTGCACCGCCTTGCTCACGCCGTGCGCCGAGAACACCAGCGTGGCGCCGGGGGGTACATCGGCCAGGTCCTCGATGAAGATGGCGCCCTTGGCCTTGAGGTCATTGACGACGAAGGTGTTGTGCACGATCTCGTGTCGCACGTAGATCGGCGCGCCGAACTTGGCCAGGGCGTGCTCGACGATCTCGATGGCGCGGTCGACGCCGGCGCAAAAGCCGCGCGGCTCGGCCAGCAAAATCTCGGCGGGGGCAACTGCGGTCATAGCACTCCGATCACATGCACTTCGAAGGTGACGGGCTGGCCCGCCAGGGGATGGTTGAAGTCAAACAGCACGGCGTCGGCCTCACCGGAGGCGCCCGGCCCCACCTGCTGCACATAGCCGGCATAGGTACCGCGGCCGTCGGGCGTGGGAAATTGCACCACATCGCCTACCGCGTACTGCTCGTGGGGGTCGCCCATCTCATTCAGGAGTTTGCGGGCCACCCACTGGCGCATGTCGGGGTTGCGCTCGCCGAAGGCCTCGCCCGCAGGGATCTCGAAGGTGGCGCGGGCGCCCTCTTCCAGACCGACCAGGCGCTGCTCCACCGCAGGAGCCAGTTCGCCCGAGCCCAGTGTCAGGGTGGCGGGCTTGCCCTCGAAGGTGTTGATGATGTCGCCCGCAGGCCCGGCCAGGCGGTAGTGCAGGGTCAGGAAGGAACCGGCCGTGATGCGGAGCGCAGGGGTAGCCATAGGGGTCGGGTGGAACGCGAGGTCTCGCTAAACTGGTCCCCCCATTGTAGGAACCCATGGCCCTGCTCGATCTCCCCGCCGACGCCCGCCCCCGGGAGAAGCTGCTGGCCCGCGGCGCCAGCGCCCTGTCCGACACCGAGCTGCTGGCCCTGCTGCTACGGACCGGCCTGGCCGGCAAGGGGGTGATGGCCCTGGCCCAGGAGCTGGTGGACACCTTCGGCGGGCTGGCCGGCCTGCTGCACACCGATGCCCGCGCCCTGGGGCGCATCAAGGGCCTGGGCGGCACGGCCAAGCGCGCGCAGCTGGTGGCGGTACTGGAACTGGCCCGACGCGCCATGGCCGAACAACTGCGCGCACGCGAGGTACTGAATTCAGCCGACGCGGTGACGCAGTACCTGCAATTGCACCTGTCGCACCACGGGCACGAGGTCTTCGCGGTCCTGTTCCTCGATGCACAGCACCGCATGATCGTGATGGAAGAAATGTTCCGCGGCACGCTGTCCGAGACCAGCGTGTACCCACGCGAGGTGGTGGTGCGCGCGCTGCATCACCGAGCCGCCGCCGTGGTGCTGGCGCACAACCACCCCAGCGGCCAGGTACGCCCCTCGCGCGCCGACGAGACCCTCACCCACGCCCTGCGCGCGGCACTGGGCCTGGTGGACGTGCGGGTGTTGGACCATGTGATCGTAGGGCCAGGCCAGGCCTTGTCGATGGCCCAACGCGGCCTGATGTAGGCTGCCCCCCAACGTTCCTCCGATTTACGCAGTACCGCATGAAGGCCAAGTCACTCCAGGACCTGCAAGGCATCCAGCAAAGGCTGGCGCAGGTGCGTGCGCGCCAGGAGGCGCAGGAGGCCGAACGCATCGAAGCAGAGCGTCGCGCCCAGGCCGAGAAGCATCTGTTCTCGCGGGCCGCAGGTCGGGTGCAGCCGCTGGACGTGCCCGCGCGGGTGCTACTGGCGCGAGAGCAGCCTCCGCCGGTTCCGGTGCAGCGCCAGCTGGACGAACGCCGCGTGCTGCAAGAGGCCCTGAGCGACGAGTTCGACACCAGCACGCTGCTGGACGTCGATGACGCCATGAGCTTTCGCCGCCCGGGCGTGGGCACCGACGTGACGCGCAAGCTGCGCCGGGGCGAGTGGAGCATCCAGCGAGAAGTCGACCTGCACGGCCTGCGCCGCGACGATGCGCGCGAAGCGCTGGCCACGTTCATCCGGGAGGCCCACCGCCACGGCATCCGCTGCGTGCGGGTGGTGCATGGCAAGGGCCTGGGCTCCCCAGGCAAGACCCCGGTGCTCAAAGGCAAGGTGCAGGGCTGGCTGGTGCAAAAGAACGAGGTGATGGCCTTTGTGCAGGCCCGCGCCTCGGAGGGCGGGGCGGGCGCGCTGGTGGTGCTGCTCAAGCCATCGGCCTGAGACGGGTGGCACACGCACGGGGCGGGCCGAAACTCAGAACACCGCGTGATCGCCCAGGTCCGGCGCGCGCTCACCCTGCTTGACCAGGCGCTCGTAGAAGTCGAACAGCGTCTCGCGTCCGGTGGACGGCGTGGCGTCCGCGTCATAGCGCCCGGTGGCGGGATCGAGCACCAGCATGGACTCGGTGGCGTAGTAGCGGCCGATGCGCGCGAGTTCAGCCTTGGCCGCCAGGGCGGGCACCACCCGCCCGGCCAGCGATAACACCGCAATCACCGCATCGAGCAGGCCCACAGGCACCTGCTTGAACTTCGGAGCTTGTCCCAGAAGCTTGAACAAGTGCTCGCCCTGCTCGCGCGGCGTGATGGCCGGGCCGGGCCCGCCGATCGGCAAGATACGGTTGCGGCGGGCCGGATCGTCGAGGCAGCCCGCGATGAAATCGGCCAGGTCGTCGTCGCTGACCGGCTTGCAGGCAGTAAGCGTGCCATCACCGAACACCAGGAACGGCTTGCCCCGGCGCACGCGCTCGATCTGGCCCGAGAGCGATTTGAAAAAGGCCGTGGGCCGCACGATGGACCAGGCCAGACCTGAGTCCATCAGCTTTTGCTCGAAGGCGAGCTTGGCCCGCTGGAAGGCCAGCAGCGGTTTCTGCACGCAGATCGCGGACAGCAGTACCGCCTGGGTCACCCCGGCACCGCGCGCGGCCTCGAGCGCCAGGACATGGGCGTCATGGTCGATGGCCCAGGCGTCGCGGGGTGCGCCGGTGCGCGAGGCCAGGCAGGAGACCAGCGCGTCAAAGCGCTCTCCGCACAGGGCGTCCTGGGCCCACGAGGTGGCAGACGTCACGTCGCCAAAGCGCAGCGTGGCACCCGGCAACGCGCGGGCGACGGCCTGCGCGTCGGCCGGCGGGCGCAGAAAACACACCACCTCATGCCCCCGCGCGAGCAGCGCCCGGGCGGTGGCCTGGCCGATGGTGCCGGTCGCACCCAGGAGGAGGATGCGGCGGGCCACGCCCCTAAGCCCCCGCCCGGTTGCGCATCCAGTCCGCCGTCTGCATGAACGAGGCCTTCAGACGCGCGGCCATCTGCGGTTCGATCCCGACCTCGCCCATGGCCTGGTGCATGCACGCCACCCACTGGTCGCGCTCCTGAATGCCGATGGAAAACGGCATGTGCCGCATCCGCAGGCGCGGATGGCCGTACTGCTCGACATACAGCGGTGGTCCGCCCAACCAGCCGGAAAGGAACATGAACAGCTTCTGGCGCGCCTGTGTCAGTTCGCTGCCGTGCGAGGCGCGCAGAGCCGCATAGCCCGGCTCCAGGTCCATCAGGTCGTAGAAGCGGTCGACCAGGGCCCGCACCACCGGCTCACCGCCGATGAGGTCGTAGGGGTTGGGCAGCTGCGGCGTGTCGTCGGCATCCATCCCCGGGATTGTCGGTCAAGCCGTCTCCGTCCCCGCCTTGGCTGGGGCGTGGCGCCGCCCGCCCAAGCCAGCCTCGTGCGTGCGGATGCTGCCCTGCATGTGGATGGCAGCCGTCAGCAGCTCGTTGAACAGGGTCTGCAGCTGCCCCACCTGACGATTGACCAGTTGCGTGAGCTCCGCATGGGTCTGCCAGGCCAGCGACACCGCGCGCTGGGTGTACTCGGCACTGCCCCGGGCCATGGCCACTGCATCGGGCATGCCGCCGTGGGCTGCATCACCGCCGGAGGCCAGCATGCCTTGGGCGGCCTGGGTCTGCAGCTCGAAGAAGCGGGTCGCCACCTCCACGCCCTTGAGGCCAATGTCCTGGGTGCTTTCAATGACGGCCCGGTGGGCCGCCAACAGGTTGCTGATCGGAGTGCGCATGGTCTGCCTTATTGCGAGGGTTGGATGCGCAGCTACCGGCAAGGCGTGTACCCGCGAGGGATGCCGCACAATCGGCTGCAGAGCGACTTTTCGGCCCCATCCCCGTACCCATGCGCATCCTCGGCATCGACCCCGGCCTGCAGACCACTGGCTTCGGCGTGATCGAGCACGACGGTGCCGCGCTGCGCTATGTGGCCAGCGGCACGATCCGCACCCAGCACCTGCCGCGCGGCGACCTGCCGGCACGCCTGAAGGCCCTGTTCGAGGGAATCTGCGAGGTGCGCGAGCGCTACCAGCCCGAGGCGGCCGCAATCGAGATCGTGTTCGTGAACGTCAACCCGCAGTCCACACTGCTGCTGGGCCAGGCCCGTGGTGCGTGCATCACGGCGCTGGTGGCCTGCGGCCTGCCGGTGGCCGAGTACACGGCCCTGCAAATGAAAAGGGCGGTGGCTGGCCACGGACGTGCCGGCAAGCCCGAGGTACAGGCGATGGTGCAGCGCCTGCTGAAACTGCCGGGGCTGCCGGGACCGGATGCCGCCGACGCGCTGGGTCTGGCCGTGATGCATGCGCATGCCGGCCAGGCCGTGGCGCGGCTGGCGCAGGCCGGCGCCCGTGCCCCACGCAACACGGGCGCCTACAAGGCGGGCCGGGCCGTCTAGGGCGGCCCGGGGCTCGCTAGTCGCGGCGGCGATAGACGGTGACCGTGGTCACCGCATTGCGCGAGGGGTCATAGGTCATCCCGCTACCGCTGATGTTCGACACCGTGAAGGTGGTGGAGTGCGTGCCCTTGGCGATGGACCCGCTGGTCACCTCGCAGCGGCCATCCTCCAGGGTCGTGCAACTGGCGGACGAGCCCCCCACACTGAAGCGACCGGTGACTTGCGCACCGGGCAACAGCGCCCCCAGCTGGTCATGGACCCGGATCGCCACGGTGGCCGTCCACACACGGTGGGAGAAGTCCGCGTCACCGACGAGGCCGCGCACTGAAACGACCTGGTCGCCAGGCGGGGGCGGGGGAGGCGGCGGGGGAGGTGCGTCACCGGTACCGCGGGTATAGATCAGCCGGTTGGGCGAACCGGTGCCCGCGCCGATCACCTTCCCGGGGGTGGCGGTGGTCTTGATGAACGCGTTGACCTGTTCCGCCGTGGCTCCCGGCTGCGTCTGCAAGACCAGTGCGGCCAGGCCCGCCACGTGGGGCGACGCCATGGAAGTGCCGCTCAGGACCCGACTGCCGGTGGTCGAGGTGTTGCTGGCGGAGCGGATGGACACACCCGGCGCGAACAGGTCCAGACAACTGCCGATATTGGAGAACGAGGCACGCCGATCCCCGCTGTCGGTGGCGCCGATGGTCAGGGCCGAGGGTGCCCGCGCCGGCGAGCCCAGGCAGGCATTGCGGCTCTCGTTGCCCGCGGCCACCACGACCGGGATACCCCTGGCAGTGGCACGTGCGATGGCGGCGTCCATGGCACTGGAGGCGCCGCCACCCAGCGACAGATTGGCCACGGCAGGCAAGGGTGCATTGGCTGTCATCCAGTCGATGCCAGCGATCACGCCGCTGGTGCTGCCCGAACCGGTGCAACCGAGCACGCGCACCGGCACCAGGGTGACACCCTTGGCGATGCCCCAGGTGGCACCGCCCACCGTGCCGGCGACATGGGTGCCATGGCCGTTGCAATCGGCGGTACCGCGGCCGTCATTGATGGCGGTAAAGCCCGAGGTGACGCGCCCGCCGAAATCGGTATGGCTGGGAAAGATGCCGGTGTCGATGATGTAGGCCCGCACCCCGGCACCGGTGGCGGTGTAGGTGTAGCGTGCGTCCAGCGGCAGGTTGCGCTGGTCGGAACGGTCCAGACCCCAGGGGGGGTTGGGCTGCACTGTCTGCTGGGTGTAGACCGGCTGGTCGGCTTCCACCAGGTCCACGTTGGGGTCGTTCTGCATGGCCTCGATGAATTCATCCGCCCGCGAAGCGGGTACCGTGACGGCGAAGCCATTCACGGCCGAGGTGTAGGTGTACAAGACCTGGCCGCTGAATGGCCGAACGGCGCTCAGCGCGACAGACGCCGAGCTCACCGCGTCGTCACGCAACAGCACGATATAGGCCCGCGGGGTGTCTGTGCCTGCCCTCGGTGTGGCTTGGGTGCCTGCGCCTGCAGCAGCCGGCGCCTGGGCCTGGGCTGACAACGCGAGCATCGCGAAGCCCAGCAGCGTGATGCACCGCCTCAGCGATGTCCTGGGTCTGTTCTCTCTGTTCATGGAAGCCTCGTCGAAAGTTGGGTTGAACGACGGCCAGACATCAGCCAGACACCACGGACAGCCGCACAGGCGGCGCCAGCGATGACCCATGACAGAGAGAAAAGACGAGCTTGCGTTCGACTGCCGCGCAGTTACTTCAGGTCACGTTCGTAACGCACGGCACGGACGCGTGCAGAGTTCACGAACGCCGAGCTTGAACGGGCAAAAAACGCAGGGAAGCGGTCGACGCCGCGGATCAGGCGATCCGCTCGAGGATGAGGACCGCAAAGAAACCGAAGGCGGCCAGCAGCGTCCACTTGAGGATGACCAGGCCCCACTGGCGATAGCGGGCCTGGCCCGTGCCGGCATAGAAGGCGAAGCTCACGCCAGCAGCCAGCAGCAACAGGAGAATGGCCCAGCGAAAGACCAGCATGACCGCTCCTACCAGGCGCGTGCGACCTGCGCGAAGCCGGCGGGCGCCTGCTTCTCGTCCTCGAAGCTCACCACCTCGTAGTGGTCGGGCTGCGAGAGCAGTTCGCGCAGGAGCTTGTTGTTCAGGCCATGGCCCGAGCGGAAGGCGCTATAGGCGGCCAGCAGGGGACGACCCACCAGGTACAGGTCGCCCATGGCGTCCAGGATCTTGTGTTTGACGAGTTCGTCGTCGTAGCGCAAGCCGTCGCTGTTGAGAACGCGGTAGTCGTCCATGACCACCGCGTTGTCCATACCGGCGCCCAGGCCCAGACCGTTGGCGCGCAACATCTCGACGTCCTTGGTGAAGCCGAAGGTGCGGGCGCGGGCGATGTCGCGGCTGTAGGAATCGCGGCTGAGATCGAACTCGTAGCGCTGGCCAGTGGCATCGACCACGCGGTGAGCGAAGTCGATCTCGAAGCTGAGCTTGTAGCCGTGGTGGGGTACGAGGCGCGCCCATTTGAGGTTCTCGCCCTCGCCCTCGCGCACCTCCACCGGGCGCAGCACGCGGATGAAGCGGCGCGGGGCGCGCTGCAGCTCGATGCCGGCGCTTTGCAGCAGGAAGACGAAGGATGACGATGACCCATCGAGGATGGGGACCTCTTCGGCGGTGATGTCGACGTACAGGTTGTCCAAACCCAGACCGGCGCAGGCCGACATGAGGTGTTCGACGGTGAAGACCTTGACCCCACCCTTGGAGATGGTGGAGGCCATACGGGTGTCAGTGACCGCCTGGGCCGAGACCGGGATGTCCACAGGCTGCGGTAGATCGACCCGGCGGAACACGATGCCAGTGTCTGGCGGCGCGGGCCGCAGCGTGAGCTCGACCCGCTGCCCGCTGTGCAGGCCGACGCCGACGGCGCGCGTGAGGGTCTTGAGGGTCCGTTGCTGCAGCATGGCTGCGATTGTACTTTTGGCTGTATGCCGATCGACCCCGGACGCGCATCGCGCCGAAATCAACGCTCGGAGCGCGCGTCTCGCCCCATGAGCGCGGAAACCGCTGCGGCGGGCGTGAGGGTGCCATCGAGCATCTGCACCACCGCACTCGCGATCGGCATGTCCACGCCGAGGAGCGCGGCCCGCTGCACCACGGTACGGGCGCAATACACGCCTTCAGCCACATGGCCCAGCGACTGCACCGCCTGCGCCAGGGTCTGGCCCTTGGCCAGCAGCAGCCCCACCTGCCGGTTGCGGCTCAAGTCGCCGGTGGCCGTGAGCACCAGGTCGCCCAGTCCGGACAGGCCCATGAAGGTCTCGGCCCGCGCACCCAAAGCCAGGCCCAGGCGGGTGATCTCGGCCAGGCCGCGCGTGATGAGGGCTGCGCGGGCGTTCAGGCCCAGGCCCAGTCCGTCGCACAGGCCGGTGGCGATAGCCAGCACGTTCTTGACCGCACCGCCCACCTCCACGCCCACCAGATCGTCATTGGCATAGACACGCAGGCTGGGGCTGTGCAGGGCCGCCACCAAGGTATCGCGCACTGCGGCCTGGGGGCTGGCGGCCACCAGGGCGGTGGGCTGGCCGCGCGCCACCTCCAGCGCGAAGCTGGGGCCGCTCAGGGCGCCGGCGGCCATGCGCGGCGCCACTTCGGCCTGGATCTCATGACCCAGCAGGCCGCGCGGGGGGGCGCCGCCCGCCTCGAAGCCCTTGCACAGCCAGGCCACCGGCAGGGGCGTATCCGCCAGGCCGGTGAGCAGGCCCCGCAGGCCCGCCATTGGCGTCGCGATGATGACCAGATCGTGGCCCAGGGCCAAGGCAGCGGCGTCGGCCGCATCGCTCACGGTGATGCGGGCCGGCAGGGCAATGGCGGGTAGGTAGCGGCGGTTCTCGCGGTCCGCGCGCAGGGCGCGGGCCTGCGCGGGGTCGCGCGCCCACAGCGTCACGTCATGGCGGCCCGCGGCATTCACCGACAAGGCGGTACCCCAGGCACCAGCGCCGAGGACCAGGATCTTCATCGCGGTACGGCCTCGCCCCAGTGGCGATCAGGCCTGGGTGATGATGCCCAGGGGCTTCTGCGGATCTTCGGCTGCTTGCTGCTGCTGCTCGAACATCGCCTGGAAGTTGATCTCCGACAAGTGCACCGGCGGGAAGCCCGCGCGGGTGATGATGTCGGCCACGCTGGCGCGCAGGTAGGGGTAGACGATCTGCGGGCAGGCGATGCCCATGATGGCACCCATCTGTTCATCGGGGATGTTGCGGATCTCGAAGATGCCGCCCTGCTTGCACTCCACCAGGAACACGGTGCGATCGCCGATCTTGGTGGTGACCGTGGCGGTAACGCAGACCTCGTACACGCCTTCGGCAGCCTGGCCCGCCTCAATACCCAATTGGATATCGACCGTGGGCTGTTCCTGTTCGAGCAGGATGGCCGGGGAGTTGGGTTGCTCGAGCGAGGCCTCTTTCAGGTAGACGCGCTGGATGTGGAAGACGGGGTCCTGGGTATCGGCCATGGCTAGCTTTCGTATCAAGAAGAAGCCCGCACGGCGGGCCGGGCGGGCTGGAACGGTATCAGAGGGCGATTATCTCAGGCGCCTTGCAGCAAGGGCAGCAGGCCGCCGCGCCCGTCGAGGGCGATGAGGTCGTCGCAGCCGCCGACATGGGTCTCGCCGATGAAGATCTGCGGCACGGTGCGCCGACCGGTGACTTCCATCATGTGGGCGCGGGCCTGCGGGTCGGTGTCGATGCGAATTTCCTCGATCTGCTCCACCCCGCGGGCCTTGAGCAACTGCTTGGCGCGCTGGCAGTAGGGGCAGACGGCGGTGGTGTACATGCGGATGGAAGGCTGGGACATGGCGGTGCTCGCGGGTGGGTGTGACTCAGGCTTTCTCAAGGGGCAGGCTGGCTTCTTTCCAGGCCCGCAGGCCGCCGGCCAGGACCTGGGCCTGCGCGTACCCCAACTTGTGGGCCACGCCCTGCGCGCGCTGGGCTCGCCCGCCGCTGGCGCACACCAGCAGGACGGGGGTGGCCTTGTTGCGAACCACCTCGGGCAGACGGCTTTCGAGCTGCTCCAGGGGCACGTGGTGGGCGCCACCCACATGGCCGGCCGCGAACTCCTGCGCGTCGCCGACGTCGACGACCACCGCCTTTTCGCGGTTGATCAACTGCACGGCGGCCGTGGGGTTCAGTCCCGGGCCGCCGGCGCCGCGCAGGGCGGGCCACAGCAGCATCGCCCCGGAGGCAATAGCCACCGAGATAAGCATCCAGTTGTCGATGATGAACTTCACAGAGGTCCTTGCAGGCTGGCGAAAAGCCCTCGATTCTAGAATCCCGGCTTTGCCCTTGACTTCGACAGGCACTTGCCCATGCACAAACTTGTCCTGATTCGCCACGGCGAGTCGACCTGGAACCTCGAAAACCGCTTCACCGGCTGGACCGACGTGGACCTCACCCCCACCGGCATCCAGCAGGCCAAGGACGCCGGCCGGCTGCTACGCAGCGAGGGCTACGACTTCGACCTGTGTTTCACCAGCGTCCTCAAACGCGCCACCCGCACCCTGTGGCACTGCCTGGACGAACTCGATCGCACCTGGCTGCCGGTGCACCACGCCTGGCGCCTCAATGAGCGCCATTACGGTGCCCTGCAGGGCCTGAACAAGGCCGAAACAGCCCGCCAGTACGGCGACCAACAGGTGCTGGTCTGGCGCCGCAGCTACGACACCCCGCCGCCGGCGCTGGAGCCCACCGACCCGCGCTGCGAGCGCGGTGACCGCCGCTACGCAGGCCTGGCGCCGTCCGAGGTGCCCCTGACCGAATGCCTGAAGGACACCGTCGCCCGCGTGCTCCCCTTCTGGAACGAGTCCATGGCCCCCGCCATCCGCTCTGGCAAGCGGGTGCTGGTGGCGGCCCACGGCAACTCCATCCGGGCCCTGGTCAAGTACCTCGACGGCATCTCCGACAACGACATCGTGGGCCTGAACATCCCCAACGGCATCCCCCTGGTCTACGAACTCGATGCCGACCTGCGCCCGATCCGCCGCGCCTACCTGGGTGACCCGGAAGCCGCCGCCCGAGCCGCCGCCGCCGCGGGCAGCCACGGCAAAGCGTAAAACCCCGTCCCGGGCACGGAACCCGGGGCCCTCAAACGCGTCTGACGCTCGGCGCGGGTGTATATTGCTCACCCGCAGGACAGGCCCCTTCCAATGAGTCAGAAACTGAAGATCGCCGGCTGGATTTCCGTAGGCGCCCTGGCCGGAGCGCTCACCACTGTCTCGTTGCAGACCGTGGCCCGAGGCTCGCTCGCCCCCTTGCCGCTGGAGGAACTGCAGCAGCTGGCCGCAGTCTTCGGCATGATCAAGTCCGACTACGTCGAGCCGGTCGACGAGAAAAAGCTGATCACCGACGCCATCTCCGGCATGGTCGCCAGCCTCGACCCCCACTCCCAGTACTTCGACAAGAAGTCCTTCAAGGAATTTCGCGAGGGCACCTCCGGCCGCTTCGTCGGTGTGGGTATCGAGATCACCCAGGAAGACGGTCTGGTCAAGGTGGTGTCTCCCATCGAGGGCTCGCCCGCCTTTCGCGCGGGCCTGGCCCCCGGCGACCTGATCACCAAGGTCGACGACACCGCCGTCAAGGGCCTGTCGCTGTCCGAGGCCGTCAAGCGCATGCGCGGCGAGCCCAACACCAAGGTGATCCTCACCATCTACCGCAAGGACGAGAACCGCACCTTCCCGGTCACCATCACCCGCGAAGAGATCAAGACCGTTTCCGTCAAAGGCAAAGTCATCGAACCGGGCTACGCCTGGATCCGCCTGTCGCAGTTCCAGGAGCGCACCGTCGACGATTTCGTGCGCAAGGTCGAAGAGGTCTACAAGGCCGACCCCGCCCTCAAGGGCCTGGTACTGGACCTGCGCAACGACCCGGGCGGGCTGCTGGATGCCGCCGTGGCCATCTCCGCCGCCTTCCTGCCCGAGGGCGTGACCGTGGTCTCCACCAACGGCCAGCTGTCCGAGAGCAAGTTCACGTACAAGGCCTCGCCCGAGTTCTACCAGCGGCGCTCCGGCGCCGACCCGCTGCGCCGCCTGCCGGCCGCCCTCAAAACGGTGCCCCTGGTGGTTCTGGTCAACGAAGGCTCGGCCTCGGCCAGCGAGATCGTGGCCGGCGCGCTGCAGGATCACAAGCGTGCCACTGTCATGGGTAGCCAGACCTTCGGCAAGGGCTCGGTGCAAACCGTACGCCCCCTGGGTCCCGATACCGGCCTGAAGATCACCACCGCCCGCTACTACACGCCCACCGGCAAGTCCATCCAGGCCCGCGGCATCGTGCCCGACGTGCTGGTGGATGAAAGCGCCGAGGGCAACGTGTTCGCGCTGCTTCGCACGCGCGAGGCCGACCTGGACAAACACCTGGGCAACGGTCAGGCCCCCACAGAAGCCAAGGACCCTGCCCGTGAGCGCGCCCGCGAAGAGGCCCGCAAGCGCGCCGAGGAAGAATCCCGCAAGCCCGTCGCCGAACGCAGCAAGATGCCCGAATTCGGTAGCGACAAGGACTTCCAGCTCGCCCAGGCCCTGAACCAGCTCAAGGGCCGACCTGTGCTCGTGAGCAAGACCCAGGTGATCGAGCGCAAGGACGAGAAGAAGGACAACTGAGGCGCCGACCCGCGCCTCCACCGAGCCGGCCCGCGCCAGCGGCCCGGCGGCGTTCATGACCGACGACGACCTGCTTCGCTACTCGCGCCACATCCTGCTGGAGGAAATCGGCGTGGAGGGACAGGAGCGCCTGGCAGCATCCCATGCCCTGGTGATCGGCGCCGGCGGCCTGGGCTCGCCGGTGGCCCTCTACCTGGGCAGTGCGGGGCTGGGGCGTATCACCCTGGTCGACGCCGACCAAGTGGACGTCACCAACCTGCAGCGCCAGATCGCCCACGCACAGGACCGCCTGGGTCAGCCCAAGGTGGATTCAGCGCGCACGGCCATCCAGGCACTCAACCCCGGCGCCGTGGTGCACGCCCTGGCGCAGCGTGCGGACGCAGCGCTCCTGGACAAACTCGTGCCTCAGGCCCATGTGGTGCTCGATTGCACCGACAACTTCGAGACACGCCAGACGGTCAACGCCGCCTGCGTGCGCCATCGCGTCCCCTTGGTGTCGGGCGCCGCGATCCGCTTTGACGGCCAGCTGGCGGTGTACGACCCACGCGATCCACAGGCACCCTGCTATGCCTGCGTCTTTCCGCCGCAGCAGCCGGTGGAGGAAACACGCTGCGCCACGATGGGCGTGTTCGCGCCGCTGGTAGGCGTGATCGGCAGCCTGCAAGCCGCCGAGGCGCTCAAGCTCCTGACCGGCGCAGGCACACCGCTCACGGGGCGGCTGCTGATGCTCGATGGCCTGCGCATGGAGTGGAACGAGATCCGCGTGTCACGCCAAGCTGCGTGTACGGTGTGCGGCACGCGCAGGCATTGACCCTGCGCAAACCCACGGTCTCAGTCGATCAACTTGTTCTTCAGGGCGTAGTAGGTCAGGTCGCTGTTGGAGGCCAGGCTCATCTTCTCCATCAGGCGGGTGCGGTAGGTGCTGACCGTCTTGACCGACAGCGATAAGGCCTTGGCAATATCGCCCGCCGTTTCGCCCTTGGCCAGCTTGAGGAACACCTGGAACTCGCGCTCCGAGAGTTGCTCGTGGGGTGCGCCGCCCTCCTTGCGATTGAGTTGCTGCGCGAGAAGTTCGGCCACCGCCGGCGAGATATAGCGCCGGCCCAGCGCGATGGTGCGGATCGCGTTGACGATCTCCATGGGCTCGCATTCCTTGTTCAAGTAGCCGCTGGCGCCCTGTCGAATCAGGTTCATCGCGTAGTGCTCCTCGGGGTAGCCCGAGAGAATCAGGATGCCCACGTCGGGCGCCTTCGCGCGGATCATGCCCAGGGCGTCGATGCCGCTCTGGCCCGGCATGGACAGGTCCATCACCAGCACGTCGAGCTCGGTGGTCCTCACGAGATCGATCGCCTCGCGCCCGCTGGCCGCCTCGCCCACCACGCGCAGGTCCACCTGCTCGGAAAAAAACTGCTTGAGCCCTGAACGCACGATGGCGTGGTCATCCACGATGCCGACTTTGATCATGTCCGTTCTCTTTCATCGCCTGCTGCTCTACGCCTTCACATGAACCGAAATGGTTTGAATTTCAGGCGAGAAAGAATGAATTCTATGCACTTGTCATTCCGAATTGAGTCATTCCAATTCGTTGCTCCGATGGAGCCACCGCAATCGAGCGGCGGACATGGCGCACGCGCAGGCGCCTGCGCACCGTCCTACAAGCTGGCCCCGCGGGCGCCTACCTACTTTCGGGCCACGGACCGATCTAGGACGGCTGACCTACAGCCGTACGCTTCATCGGCCCTGCAATAACGCCCTGGTGAAGGACCCCGCCATGAACGAACGCCAACCATCCCCGCAAGCGAGTGCTACCTGGTCGCAATCGCAGGCCGATACCGGCACAAGTGCCGGCAGCGGCTTCCTGGAAGGCACGCGCGAACTCGCGGCGCAGGCCCTGGAACAGGCCGCCGAGAAAATGCGCAGCCTGCGCGAAGGCATGTCCGGCACCGCCAACGCCGCACAACGCAGCGTGCATCACTACGCCGGCGCCACCTCGCGCTACATCGCCGACCAGCCAGTGCGTGCTGCGCTGATCGCCGCTGGCGTCGGCGCGCTGATCGCTGCGGTGGTCCTGTGGTCGCGGCGGCGCGGCAACCGTTTCTGACCCCAGCGGCAGGCCGTGGTGCTGCACCCCATCTTCTCGGTGCTGGCGCACCGCCCCGACCTGGTGTTGAACCACCTGGCCGCCTACGCGGCGCTGGCGCGCGAAGAAGCCCAGACCACCGGCACCGCGCTCGCGCGCTGCGCGATCGCTGCCGTCCTCGCAGCGTGCGCATTCCTGGTTTTTCTGATGCTCGCAGGCATGGCCGCCATGCTGGGGGTATTGCAGGCGCAGTTCCACTGGGTGCTGGTACTCGTGCCCGGCACGGTGCTGGCACTGGCGGTGGTGGCCTTCCTGCAGGCGCGCCAGGGCTTGCCGAAAAGCGCACTCACGCAGCTGCGCGCGCAGCTGGCAGCCGACATCGAGACGCTGCGCATTCTGGGGGCCGCATGAACCGTGGCGGGGCCGCGGCGGGCCCGGGCGCAGGTGCAAATGAACGTCTTGCGCAGACACGCCTGGCCATCCTCGAGTATCTCCAATGCCGCCAGTACGGCGCCGCGTCGGGCGCAAGCGAATCGGCTGAACACGCACAGGACGCCGGCTCGCACTGGAGCGGCATGCGTGAAGCGGGCCAGCGCTATTGGCAAGGCCACCCGGCACGTCTGCTTGTGCGCCTCGCTTCGCCCCTGCTATCGCACTGGGGCCAGCGCCATCCGGTGGGCCTGGTCGTGATCGCCGCTGCGGCGGGCGTCCTGCTGGTGCTCGCCCGGCCCTGGCGACTGATCTCGGTCACCGGCCTGCTGATCGCCGCCGTCAAGTCACCTCACCTGGCCTCGCTGGCGATGAGCGCCCTGGCCTCGGGCCGTGCCGGCCCGCGCAGGCGCTCCGGTCCATGAAGAGACGCACGCCTTTTTCCCACGACCCTCAAGGAGCTTCCATGATCCCCGCACGCACCCTTCGTCCCCTGCGGCTGCTGGCCCTGGCCAGTGCGACCACCCTGTGCGTCCTCGCGAGCGGCTGCGCCGTGATGCGTGGACAAAGCACCGTGGGCAGCTACATCGACGACACCGCCATCACAGGAGCCGTCAAGGCCAAGCTGCTGGAGGACAAAACGACTGGCGGGTTGTCGATCAACGTCGACTCGCTCAATGGCACCGTGGCCCTGTCAGGGTTCGCCACATCCGAGGCCGAGAAGCAGCGGGCCGAAGCCATCGCCCGGGAAGCCCAGGGCGTGAAGGCGGTCCGCAACAACCTCATCGTGCGGCCACCGGCCCGCTGAGGCTTCAACGCCCGCGCGCTGCGCGCCCGCCGCGCCGGCGGTCGGCCTTGGGAAACTGCGACTGCGCCGCCAGACGCTCAGCGCGCCGCTGCAGGCGACCCAGACAGGCATCGAGGGCCTGTACCTCGGGCAGGCGCAGCGCCGACAGCAGGTCACGGTTGATCGCGCGTGCCTGCGGCATCAGCTCGTCGTAGAGGGCGCGACCGGACGCCGAGAGGGTGAGACGTACCTCGCGGCGATCCGCCTCGCCCGGTTGGCGATGCAGCAAGCCCTTGGCCTCCAGCGAGGTCACCGCGCGCGAGGTGCGTGCCCGATCCAGCTGGATGCGCTCGGCCAGCTGCGAGGACAGGATCCCCTCCTCCCTCCCCAGCCAGGCCAGTGCTCGCCATTCGCGTCGCGTGATGCCGTAGCGGCCCTCGCACAGGCGAACCACCATGGTCCCCATCGTGGACGCCAGGCGACTCAGGCGATAGAGCAACAGGTCGTCCAGCGCGTGGGGATCGATCAGGCGTGTGCGCGGCATCAGGGTTTACCCAGGCAATGATTGATTTGAACAATCAATTGTCACGCAACTAGAGTCGGGGCATGCCTGCACGCCGTCCCAACCTGATTTACATCGTCGCCGACGACCTCGGTTTCGCCGACCTGGGTTGCTACGGAGGCCGAGACGCTCGCTTCGGCCCCGTCTCGCCCGTCCTGGACAGCCTGGCCGCCAACGGCCTGCGCTTTACCGAGGGTTACTCCAACTCGCCGGTGTGTTCGCCCACGCGCTTTGCCATCATGACCGCGCGCTACCAGTACCGCCTGCGCGGCGCCGCGGAGGAACCGATCAACAGCCGGTCCCGCCACAGCACCACGCTGGGCCTGCCCACCGACCATCCCACGATGCCCTCGCTGCTGCGGGCTGCGGGCTACCGCACCGCCCTCGTCGGCAAATGGCACCTGGGCTACCCGCCGACCTTCGGTCCGCTGCGATCGGGTTATGAAGAATTCTTCGGGCCGATGGCGGGCGGCGTCGACTACTTCAACCACGCCGCCAGCACCGGCGACCACGACCTGTGGCAAGGCGAGGAATTGAAGCAGGAAGAGGGCTATCTGACCGACCTGCTGTCACGCCGCGCGGTCGACTACATCGACCGAATGGCTACGCAGGACGCGCCTTTCCTCTTGAGCCTGCACTACACCGCGCCGCACTGGCCCTGGGAGACACGCGAGGACGCGGCGCTGTCCCCTGGCCTCAAGGGCAAGCTGTTTCACCTCGATGGCGGCAACATCCACACCTACCACCGCATGATCCACCACATGGACGAGGGTATCGGCTGGGTGATGGACGCCCTGCGCCGTCACGGTATGGCAGACGACACCCTGGTGATCTTCACCAGCGACAACGGCGGCGAGCGCTTCTCCGACAACTGGCCGCTGGTGGGCGGCAAGATGGACCTGACCGAAGGCGGCATCCGTGTCCCCTGGATTGCGCACTGGCCTGCCGTGATCGGCCCGGGCCGCACCACGCGCCAACATTGCCTCAGCATGGACTGGGCGACCACCTTCATTGAAGCCGGTGGCGCGCAGCCCGACGCGGCGTATCCGCTGGACGGTGTGTCCCTGCTGCCGGTGCTGCGCGAGGATGGCCGCGAGTTCGATCGCCCGATGTACTGGCGCATGAATCACCGCAGCCAGCGCGCGGCGCGTGCGGGCGACTGGAAATACCTGCGGGTGGACGGCCACGACTATCTGTTCAACATCCCGGGTGACGAACGTGAGCGCGCGAACCTGGCCGCACGCGAGCCCGAACGCCTGGCGCGCATGCGCGCCGACTGGGAAAACTGGAACGCCAGCATGCCCCCGATTCCCGAGGATGCCGGCATCAGCGTGGGCTACGGCGCCAAGGACATGCCGCAGCGTTAAGCTCGGGGCCCATGTCCAAGCTTTCTCGGTGTTTCCCCTTCCTGCGCTGGCCGCGCCCTGACGCGGCCCTTTTGAGGGGCGAATTCACCGCCGCCCTCACCGTGGTGGTGGTGATGGTCCCGCAATCCGTGGCCTACGCCGGCCTGGCGGGCATGCCCCTGATCACCGGCCTGTATGCGACCTTCCTGCCCATGGTGATCGCCGTGCTTTTCAGCCAGTCCACGCGCCTGTCGGTCGGCCCCTCCGCCCTGACCTGCGTGCTGGTGGGCGCTTCGCTGGTGGGCCTGGCCGAGCCGGGCAGCGCACAGTGGGTGGCTCTGGCCGTCTGGCTCGCGCTGCTTTCGGGCGCAATGCAGCTGGCTGTGGGGGCCGGTGGCGCGGCCTGGTTGCTCAATCTCGTGAGCTCGCCGGTGCTCGCCGGCTTTACCCAGGCCGCGGCGCTCCTGATCATCGCCTCGCAGCTGCCCGCGTTGATCGGGCTGAAGGGGCCGCTGTCGCAGTTATGGGCTGCACCGGCACTGAACCCCGAGACCTTGGCATATGGCCTTGTGAGCCTGGCCCTGTTCGAAGCAGGCAAGCGGCTGTTTCCCCGCGTGCCGGTGGTGCTGCTGGTGCTGGCAGCGACGGCCTTCCTAAGTTCCGCGACCGGCTATGCCGGACGTGGCGCGGTGATCGGCGATCTGCCAGCGGGCCTGCCTGATTTCTACTGGCCCAGCCTGCCGGCGTGGGAGCAGTTCGCTGCGCTGGTCGCGCCCGCAACGGTGATCGCGTTGGTCAGCTCACTGGAGATGGCCTCCAGCGCCAAGATCGAGAACCAGCGTGAAGGCCAGCGTTGGAACGCCAACCAGGACCTGATCGGCCAGGGCGTGGGCAAATGGGTCTCCGCCTTCAGCGGCAGCTTTCCCACCAGCGCCTCGTTCTCGCGCTCGGCCATCATGCTGCACGCGGGTGCGCGTAGCGGCTGGTCGGCGGTGTGTGCCGCGCTACTGGTGCTGTCGGCCCTGCTGATGCTGATGCCCGCCCTGTACCACGTACCTTCTGCGGTGCTGGCAGCCATCGTGGTGTCCGCGGTGCTGGGGCTGATCAAGCCACGCCTGTTTCCCTCGCTGTGGCGTCTGCAGCGGGTCGAGGCCGGCATCGCGATCACCACCTTCGCGGCCACGCTGCTCACCACGCCGCGCATCTACTGGGGTGTGCTCACTGGCGTGGTGCTGGGACTCGCGCATTTCCTGCATCAACGCCTGCACCCGCGCATCGTCGAAGTGGGCTTGCACCCGGACGGCAGCTTGCGCGATCGACACGTATGGCAGCTCGCACCGCTCGCGCCTCACACCTATGCACTGCGGATGGACGACGCGCTGGACTTCGCCTCGGCCAGCGCGCTGGAGAGCGCCATCGTCGAACACCTGGCGCAGCATCCGCAGGTCCGTCATGTCTGCCTGTTCGCGCATCCGATCAACCGTATCGATGCCACTGGCGTGGAAGTGTTCGGGCAGTTGCGCCGCTACCTCGAGACCCGCGGCGTGACGCTGCATGTCAGCGGCATCAAGCTGCCCGTCGAACAGATGCTGCAACGCGCCGGCGCGCTCGCGGAAGGTCCAATGCTTCGCCTGTACCGCACCGACCTCGAGGCCCTGGAGGCCTTCGGTCGCCACAGCGCCTGAACGGCGCGACCTCCCCTCGCCTGGCCACGCCTGAAATTCAGGCGGTGAGGATCCACCCCTCCAGCGGATCGACCTGCGGCGGCAGCCCCCAGGACGGAGGGCCCTGACGCTCGGCCCAGGCGGCCTGCACCATGCACAGGACGGCATCGAGGCTGTCGCCGCTGGCGTCCTGCACCAGCGCCTCGCGCTGGGCATTCGTGAGCTTCAGCCGCAAGGCCAGGCGGGTGCGTCCCGCCTCCAGCGACTCCAGCAGGTCCTTGCGTGCAATCAGTCGCTCGGGCGTCTGCTTGGCCGTGTCATCGCTCTTGTAGCTGCGGCGCTCGATCAACTCGCGCGCGAGCAGGCCCGGGTAGGCCTCCAGCGCCACGCGCCGCATGTCGCCCGCATGCAGACCTGGCAGGTGCACACCTGCCTGCAACATCAGGGGCACGGCAGCGTGCAGCATGTAGGCCACCGGCGGGTTCACCCATTTCATCGAGGGGCTGGAGCCGGCCTGCTTGTCAAAGGCCCGGTGCGCGAATTTCCCGCCGGCAGGACGGGCATCGCAAAAAGCGGCGAAAGTCTCGCGGATCTGCGCGCGCGTGAGACTGGCGTAATGGGCCATGCAGTCGGCCCATTGCAGGGGCCATCCCAGATGCTCCACCAGCTCGCGCGGCAAACCGAAAGGCACGTCAAAGCCACCGACCCAGTCGTCGGGGCGTGCCAGCCACTGGCTGAATTCCTCCAACGTGGGGAGTTTTTCGAGTCGATCGAGCAGCACCGTGTCGGCGCGGCGGGCGCCCAGGGCCAGGACAATCGGTTTGCGCTTGGAGGGGCTGCTCGAAAAGTCGCAGCCCAGGAGGACCGGCAAGAGCCTCAGACCCGACCGCAGATCGCGGCTGTGGCCATCAGGTCTTCGAGCAGGGCCAGCGACACGCGGCCCGACACGGAATACGGATCGAGCTCGGGGCGCTCAGCGTACTTGAGCAAGATGGACTGGTTCACCTTGCTGATATTCACTTGCCCCATGGTCCATCCACCGAAGCGCCGCTCGGTGATTTCCTCGTAATGGAGCAGGGCCACGTCCTTGTGTCGCGGGTCCTTCTGAATGTGGCCATACAGCTCGGACACCGCCATGCGGCCACCTTCGATGGCCTGCAGGAAGATGTCTCCGCCGTAGCACAGGATGCCCGTGATACCCGTGAGCGGGTTGTGCTGACGCGATTGCGAAAGGATGGATTCGATGGCGGCAGGACTGGGGTCTACCGCACGGCTGCAATAAAGAAGTCGGACCAGCATGTCAGTTCCCCTTGGGGATCAACGACAGAAATTCGCGGCGCAGCGCGGAGTCTTTCAGGAACACGCCGCGCATGACCGAGTTGATCATCTTGCTGTCCATGTCCTTCACCCCACGCCATGCCATGCAGTAGTGGGTGGCCTCCATCACGATGGCCAGCCCGTCGGGTTGTGTCTTCTCCATGATCAGGTCGGCCAGTTGAACCACGGCTTCTTCCTGGATCTGGGGACGGCCCATCACCCATTCGGCCAGTCGCGCGTACTTGGACAGGCCGATCACGTTGGTGTGCTCGTTGGGCAGCACACCGATCCAGACCTTGCCGATGACGGGACAGAAGTGGTGGCTGCAGGCCGAACGCACGGTGATCGGGCCGACGATCATGAGCTCGTTCAGGTGCTCGGCGTTCGGGAATTCGGTGATGCTGGGAGCCTTCACGTAGCGGCCACGGAATACCTCGTTCAGGTACATCTTGGCCACGCGACGCGCGGTGTCGCCGGTGTTGTGGTCGCTCTCGGTGTCGATCACCAGGCTCTCCAGAACCCCCTTCATCTTGACCTCGACCTCGTCCAGCAAGGCTTCGAGTTCGCCGGGCTGGATGAACTCGGCGATGTTGTCGTTGGCGTGGAACCGCGTGCGGGCGGCCTGGATTCGCTCGCGGATCTTCACCGACACCGGGGTTCCGGGGTCGGCGTCGAGGGTAGCGACGGGCTTGGAGGGTTCGGCTTTCATCAGCATGGGAGATGCTAACACCCGCCCGCAGGACGCTGTGTCGTACGGACAAGGTCAGCCCGCTCACCCACGATGGGTACCAAGGAATTACTCAGGCGCCACGGGCCTCACAGGTACTTCTTGCCTTGGACCATCAGGGCCAGCCGCATCACGCCCAGCGCCAGCCGCTCGAGCAAGCGCTCGGTGAAGGGTCGCCGAGCGTAGCGGGCCGGATCCATGACCAACCCGTGGTCGGCGATGGCCTGCATCAGGCGCGAACGTAGCTGGGTGGCGAAGCTCTCGTCCTCGACCACCACATTGGCCTCGCGCGCCAGCAGCAGGCTCAGGGGGTCGAGGTTGGACGAGCCCACAGTGGCCCAGCGTCCGTCAATCACGGCCACCTTGGCATGAAGGAAGCTGGGCGAGTATTCATGGATCGCCACCCCGGCCCGCAAGAGGCTGCCGTAGACCGGGCGCGAGGCGTAGTACTGCATGAAGTACTCGTAGCGCCCCTGCAGCAGCAAGGTCACACGCACACCCCGGCGCGCTGCGCGTTCCAGTGCCTGGCGCAGGCGGCGGCCCGGCACGAAGTAGGCGTTCGCGATCAGGATGTCGTTCTGGGCCCGGCCGATCGCCCGCAAGTAGGCGCGCTCGATGTGCGCGCGGTGGGTCAGGTTGTCACGCAGCATCAGGGCCGCGCGCACCCGGCCGGCGTTGCCCGGGCCGTCCGTCGGTGCTGCGGGCTGCGGGGTGCGCAGGGCCTCGGCCAGCGCTTGCGGGCTGAGGGTATGCAGCGCGCGCAGGCGCTGCCAGACCTGGCGGATCGCGAGGCGTACGTCGGCCACCAAGGGTCCGCGCACACGCACAGCGAAGTCCAGGCGCGGCGCCTGCAGCAGGCCGTGGCCGGGGTCATGCAGATCGTCCAGGATGTTGATGCCACCGCAGAAGGCCACGGTCTGGTCGACTACGCACAGCTTGCGGTGCAAGCGGCGCCAGCTTCCGGGCCACAGCACACCCAGGCTCCCCACGGGGGCATAGACCTGCCAATCGACGCCGGCCTCGTGCAGGCGACGCCGCCAATCGGCGGGCAGCAGCGGTGTGCCGAACCCGTCCACCACCACGCGCACCACCACGCCACGCTGCGCCGCACGCTCCAGCGCCTGGGCCACGCCGATACTGGCCCCGGTGAAATCGAAGATGTAGGTCTCGAGCCAGACCTCGTTCACCGCCGCGTCGATCGCCGCCACCAGGGCCGGAAACAACTCGGCGCTGCCCTCCAGCAGGTCCAGGCCATGGCCGGTTCGCAGGGGTGGCAGGCGCAGGGGCATGGCGCGACGCTCAGAGGGCGAACTCCGCCACCAGCGGCAGATGGTCGGACATGCGGGCCCAGTCGCGCCCGCGCGGGACGCTCACGCGCAGCGGATCCAGACCGCGGACGTAGACGTAATCGAGCTGGGTCAGTGGCAGCCGGGACGGATAGGTGGCGACACGCTCGTGGACGCCATCGCGCAGGCCCAGTCGGGCCATCGGCTCGCGCAGCTTGCCGCCCCAGTCGTTGAAGTCACCCGCCACCAGCAGCGGTGCGTTCGCCGGCACCTCACGCCCAATAAAGCGACCCAGCTGTTCCACCTGGCGCACCCGGCTACCCGCGATCAGGCCCAGGTGCACCACGATCACATGCACGAGTCCTCCGTGCACCTTCAGCTCGACGTGCAGCAGGCCCCGCTGCTCGAAGCGGTGGTCGGACATGTCCTCATGGCCCTGCGAGACCACGGGCCACCGTGACAGGAGCGCGTTGCCATGCTCGCCGTGCCGAGTGACCGCATTGGTCTGATAGACCGCGGCATAGCCGTCGGGCGCGAGGAACTCCGCCTGCGGCAACTGGGGCCAGCCCTTGAAATAGCGCTCCTGGCGCCGGTGCACCTTGCGTACCTCCTGCAGGCACACGATGTCGGCATCGAGCTGCTGCACTGCCTCGGCCAGGTTGTGGATCTCCAGACGACGCGCCGGGCCGATACCTTGCACACCCTTGTGGATGTTGTAGGTCGCGACGCGCAGCGTGAGCGTCACGACACGAATCTCGGCAGCATCAGGATCGCCTCCGCGTTGGACGGCGAAAAGCAGGCATCGGCGGCCTCGCGCCAGGGCAGCCACTGGAAAGCCGTGTGCTCGCGCGGATTGAGCGTCACCGGAATGTCGGCCGGCACGCACAGGCCAAACACGTGCTCGAGGTTGTGGGTCACACCCGGAGCATAGCGATGGCGCCAGCGCGGGTAAATCTCGTAGGTGTTGATCAGGGCCCAATCACGCAGGCCTGGGTGCAAAGCCGTCCCGGGGCGGCAGTCGATGCCAGTTTCCTCGGCGACCTCGCGCACCGCCGTCGCCTCAAACGACTCCTGCTCGGCGTCCTTGCTGCCCGTGACCGACTGCCAGAAACCCGAGGCGTCAGCCCGCCGGATCAACAGCACGTCCAGCGCCGGGGTGTGAATCACCACCAGGACGGACTCGGGGATCTTGTAGGCGTTCAGGCTGGCTGCGTGTTGCGAAGGCGAATATGCAGCTCGCGCAACTGCTTCTCGTCGACCGGGCCGGGGGCCTGCGTGAGCAAGTCCTGCGCGCGCTGGGTCTTGGGGAAGGCGATGACATCGCGCAGGCTCTCGGCCCCCGTCATGAGCATCACGAATCGGTCCAGACCGATCGCGATGCCGCCATGCGGGGGCGCACCGTACTGCAAGGCGTCCAGCAGAAAGCCGAATTTGGCCTGCGCCTCCTCGGGGCCGATCTTCAGGGCCCGGAACACCTTGCTTTGCACGTCTTCGCGGTGGATACGCACCGAGCCGCCGCCCAGTTCGATGCCATTGAGGACCGCGTCGTAGGCCTTGGCGACGCAGCGGCCCGGGTCGGTCTCGAGCCAGTCCTCGTGGCCGTCCTTGGGCGAGGTGAAGGGATGGTGCACCGCATTCCAGCGCTGGGCGTCGTCGTCGTACTCGAACATCGGGAAGTCGACCACCCACAGCGGCTTCCACTGACCCTCGATCAAGCCGCGGGCCTTGCCGAACTCGCTGTGACCCACCTTCACGCGCAGCGCGCCGATGGCGTCGTTCACGATCTTGGCCTTGTCGGCGCCGAAGAAGATCAGGTCGCCCGTTACAGCGCCGGTGCGCTTCATGATCTCGGCCAACGCAGCGTCGTGGAGGTTCTTGACGATGGGAGACTGCAAACCGTCGCGACCGCCCGCAGCATCATTCACCTTGATCCAGGCCAGCCCCTTGGCGCCGTAGATCTTGACGAACTCGGTGTAGCCGTCGATCTCGCCGCGGCTCATCTCGCCACCACCCGGCACGCGCAGAGCCACCACACGGCCGTCGGCCTGGTTGGCGGGGCCGGAGAAGACCTTGAAGTCCACATCCTTCATGACATCGGTGATCTCGGTGAACTCGAGCTTCACACGCAAGTCGGGCTTGTCCGAGCCGTACAGGCGCATCGCGTCGGCGTGCGTCATCACGGGAAAGGGCGGGATGTCGACGTCGATGGCGTGCTTGAAGGTGCTGCGGATCATGCCCTCGAACATGGTGCGGATCTCCTCCTCGGTGAGGAAGGAGGTCTCCACGTCGATCTGGGTGAATTCAGGCTGGCGGTCGGCGCGCAGGTCCTCGTCGCGGAAGCACTTGGTGATCTGGTAGTAGCGATCGAAGCCCGAAACCATCAGCAGCTGCTTGAACAACTGCGGCGACTGAGGCAGCGCGAAGAACATGCCGTCATGCACGCGGCTGGGGACCAGGTAGTCGCGCGCGCCCTCGGGCGTGCTCTTGGTCAGCATCGGCGTCTCGATGTCGATGAAGCCGTTGGCATCCAGAAACTTGCGCACCTCCATCGTCACCTTGTAGCGCAGCATCAGGTTGTTCTGCATGTACGGGCGACGCAGGTCCAGCACGCGGTGCATCAGGCGAGTGGTCTCCGACAGGTTCTCGTCGTCCAGCTGGAACGGCGGCGTGACCGAGGGGTTGAGGACTGTGACCGAGTGGCACAGGATCTCGATCTTGCCGCTCTTGAGGTTGTCGTTGGTGGTGCCGGCGGGGCGCGCGCGCACCACGCCGGTCACCTGCACGCAGAACTCGTTGCGCAAGCCCTCGGCGGTCTTGAACATGTCGGGGCGGTCGGGATCGCACACCACCTGCACATAGCCTTCGCGGTCACGCAGGTCGACGAAGATCACGCCGCCGTGGTCACGGCGGCGGTTGACCCACCCGCACAGGGTCACGGTCTGGCCCATGAGGGCTTCGGTCACGAGACCGCAGTAGGTCGTACGCATTTTCTGGCTGGACATGGAGACAGCTTCCGGCGCCACGGGGGCGCGTTACTTGGCAGGAGGAAGATCGGCCGGGGCGGTCGGGACGACCACGCCCATGGAGATCACGTAGCGCAGAGCCTCATCGACAGACATGCGCAGTTCGATGCAGTCGCTTTTGGGCAGCATCACGAAGTAGCCGCCCGTGGGGTTGGGCGTGGTGGGCACGTAGACGCTCAGGAATTCGCCGGCCAGATGGTTGGCGACGTCGCCACCCGGCGTGCCGGTGACAAAGCCGATGGTCCACACGCCGGGGCGCGGCCACTGCACCAGCACCGCGGTGCGAAAGGCGTTACCGCTCTCGGAAAACAGCGTGTCGGAGACCTGCTTGACACCCGAGTAGATCGACCGCACCACCGGGATGCGGTTCATGAGCCGATCGCTCCAGGCCAGCAGGCGCCGGCCGATGAAGTTGCTGGTGACAGCCCCCACCAGCAGCAGGATGCCCAGCGCCAGCACCACGCCCAGGCCCGGGATGTGGATGCCGAAGAGGCGATCAGGATGCCAGGCAATCGGCAGGATCAGGAGCGTCTGGTCCAGGGTGCCGACGATCCACTGCACCACCCAGACGGTGATGGCTACCGGCAGGACGACGAGCAGGCCGGCGAACAGCCATTTGCGCAAAGGACCCATCATGGACTTTCGGGATCAGTGGCAGGCGCAGGCGTTGCCGCAGCCGCCGGCCGACGCGGTCGGCGCGTCGGAGGATGTGGAGGTGGCAGGCTTGCTGTCCGCGGGCTTGGCGGCATCGCTGTCGGCCGCCGGGGTCGGACTGGCACTTCCCCCGGAGGAGCCGCCGCGGAAATCGGTGGCATACCAGCCCGAGCCTTTGAGCTGGAAGCCGGCGGCAGTCACCTGCTTGCTGAAGGTGTCCGCGCCGCAAGCGGGGCAGGCGGTCAGGGGCGCATCCGAGATCTTTTGCAAGACGTCCTTGGCATGGCCACAGGAGCCGCATTTGTAGGCGTAGATGGGCATGGCAGGCGGTGAAAGTGCAAAGCCCTCAATTATAGGCGGGGCCTGGAATTCCAAGCCTTCCCGCCCCCTGCCGCGTCCCCGGGCGGCGCGCCCTCAGGTACCAGCCAGTCTGTGGTGCGAAGCGTGGGCGTTGCGGATCGCCTGGGGGCCGATCGACCCCACCAGCATCCCCACGAGGGAGGCGGCGAGGCCGGCCAGCTGCGCCGGGAAGACCTCGCCGGCCGGTGTGGCCAGGAACAGGATCCAGGTCACCAGCCCCAGGACGATGGCGAAGACCGCGCCCTGCGTCGTGGCCCGCTGCCAGTACAGGCCGAAAACCAGCGGGATGAAGGCGCCCACCAGGGTGACCTGGTAGGCCCCGGACACCATCTCGTAGATCGAGGTGCCCTGCATGTAAGTCGCATAGGCGAGCACGAACAGGCTGAACACCAGCACGGTGATACGCATGGTGCGCAGTTGCTGGCGGTCGCTGGTGTGCGGACGGAACTGCCGCCAGATGTTCTCGGTGAAGGTCACGCTGGGAGCCAGCAGGGTGGCCGAGGCGGTGGACTTGATGGCCGAGAGCAGCGCACCAAAGAACAGCACCTGCATGACGAAAGGCATCTGCTCCATCACGAGGGTGGGCATGACCTTCTGCGGGTCATCCTTCAGGAGGGCTGCCGCCTTTTCGGGCATCACCAGCAAGGCGCTGGCCACGATGAACATGGGCACGAAGGCGAACAGGATGTAGCACACCCCGCCGATCACCGCGCCCTTGCGGGCGGCGCCCTCGCTGTTGGCGGACATCACACGCTGGAACACGTCCTGCTGCGGGATGGAGCCGAACATGATGGTCACGGCCGCAGCCAGGAAGAAAACGATGTCGGTGAAGGTGGGCTCTGGCCAGAACTTGAACAGGTCCTTGCTGGTGGCGAAGTCGATCACCTTGTCCGCGCCGCCCGCCATGTCGGCAGCGAAGACCGCGATGACAGACAGGCCCACCACCAGGATGATCATCTGGATGAAGTCCGTCAGGGCCACCGACCACATGCCCCCGAACAGGGTGTAGGCCAGGATGGAGACCACGCCGATCACCATGCCCACCGGGATGCTGATCGCACCGCCGGAAAGCAGGTTGAACACCAGGCCCAGGGCAGTGACCTGCGCGGACACCCAGCCCAGGTAGCTGACCATGATGATCAAGGAACACGCCACTTCCACCGTGCGCCCGTACCGCTCGCGGTAGTAGTCGCTGATGGTCAGAAGCGTCATGCGATAGAGCTTGCCCGCGAAGAACAGGCCCACCAGGATCAGGCAGGTGCCCGCGCCGAAGGGATCTTCCACCACCCCGCCCAGGCCATTGCCAATGAACTTGGCCGGGATGCCCAACACCGTCTCGGACCCGAACCAGGTCGCGAAGGTGGTGGTCACGATCATGATCAGGGGCAGGTGACGGCCCGCGATCGCGAAGTCGGCGGTGGTCTGCACCCTTTTGGCGGCATACAGACCGATCCCAATCGTGACCAGCAGGTAGACGATGACCAGCGTCAGCAGCATGAACGGACTCCTTGGACGGCTCGGAAATGCGCGGGATTATGTTTCAGTTCAGTAAAACCTCACGAGCCACTGCATCACCAGCAGACCCAGTGCAAACCCCAAGCCGCCATAGACCACGGCCTGCAGCAGGCGGTTGGTGCGGCGCTGCTCGGTGAGCAACTCCTGCAGCTCGCGCCGGGTGACTCCGGCAGGCCGCTGCAAATAGTCATGCAGCAAGCGGGGTAATTCGGGCAGTAGCTTGGCGTAGCGCGGGGCCTGGGCCCGCAGCTCGTTCCACAGGCGCTTAGGGCCCACCTGATCGAGCATCCAGCGCTCCAGGAAGGGGCGGGCGGTGCTCCAGAGGTCCAGGTCGGGATCCAGCTGGCGCCCCAGGCCCTCGATATTGAGGAGGGTTTTTTGCAGCAGTACCAGCTGCGGCTGGATCTCCACCTGGAAGCGTCGCGAGGTCTGGAACAGGCGCATCAGCACCATGCCCAGGGAGATCTCCTTGAGCGGCCGGTCGAAATAGGGTTCACACACCGCGCGGATGGCCGCTTCGAGTTCGTCCACCCGGGTCTGGGGCGGCACCCACCCCGACTCGATATGCAGTTCGGCCACACGCTTGTAGTCGCGGCGAAAGAACGCGGTGAAGTTCTGGGCCAGATAGTCCTTGTCGGTCTCGGTGAGCGTACCCACGATGCCGAAGTCCAGCGAGATGTAGCGGCCGAAAGTCTCGGGGGCCAGGCTCACCTGGATGTTGCCCGGGTGCATGTCGGCGTGGAAGAAGCCGTCGCGAAACACCTGCGTGAAGAAGATGGTCACGCCATCGCGCGCCAGTTGCTTGAGATCCACGCCCGCCTCGCGCAGGCGGTCGACCTGGCTGATGGGCACGCCGGTCATGCGCTCCATCACGATCACCTCGGGATGGCAGTAATCCCAGAACATTTCCGGAATCAGCACCAGGCCCAGGCCCTCCATGTTGCGGCGAAGCTGCGCAGCGCTGGCCGCCTCGCGCACCAAGTCCAGTTCGTCGTGCAGGTACTTGTCGAACTCGGCCACCACCTCGCGGGGCTTGAGGCGCCGGCCGTCATGCGACAGGCGCTCGACCCAGCCCGCCATCACGCGCATCAGGGCCAGATCCTTCTCGATGACGGACAACATGCCAGGACGCAGCACTTTCACCGCCACCTCGCGCAGGCGGCCGTCGCGTGTGCGCAGGGTGGCGAAGTGCACCTGCGCGATCGAGGCGCTGGCCACCGGCTCGCGCTCGAAGCTGGCGAAGATGGTGTCCACCGGCTGGCGGAAGGCCCGCTCGATGGTGGCCACCGCCACCGAGGCCTCGAAGGGCGGCACGCGGTCCTGCAGCCGGGCCAGCTCCTCGGCGATGTCAGCGGGCAGCAGGTCGCGCCGGGTGGACAGCACCTGACCGAACTTCACGAAGATGGGCCCCAGGCGCTCCAGCGCTTCGCGCAAGCGCTGGCCCCTCGGCGCATCCAGCTGGCGCCCCAGGGTCAGGATGCGGGTCAGCAGGCGCAGCCAGGGATGACGGAAGCTGGAGAGGACCAGTTCGTCCAGACCGTAGCGAAAGACGATCCAGAGGATGAAGGCGCCGCGCAGGGACCGTGTCATCGGCCGCCACCCGCGGCCATAGGCGATTCACCGCCAGCTTCCGCTGCGCCGGATCCACCGGGCATGCGACCGATGAAGCGACGCAGGCCCGCCACCATCGCGCGCAGCCCCTGCGCCAGGGTGTGGGCCGGTGCGTCGCCGCACAGGCGGGCAAGGTCTTCCTCGAGGTCCCAGCGCACATGATCGACCAGCCAGTTGATCTCGGCCGCAAACTGCACGTCGCCGGCGATGCGCACCTGCGGCTTGTCCCCGCGAAGGGCGGCCTGCGCCAATTCCCAGGGGGACTCCTGCGTGATCGTGAGGGTGAGGTCTGGCACCGCCCCCGGTGCCGCCAGGTCCAGCAGTCCGGCCGGGGTGGCGACCAGCCGCATCTCGAAGTGGCGCCAGGCGGCCAGAACCACCCGCCCCCGCTGGCGGGCCAGTCGGGCCTTGGCCTCGGGCTCCTGGGCCAGCACGTGATTGAGCAACAGCACGACCCGCCGGTGGGTCTCCTCGACTACCCAGGCCGGCGGTTGCAGGGCCTGACCCCACTGGCTCGCCAGCGTGTCCAGGAAAGGAAAAGGGGACTGTGTTGCCATAGTCCCCCATTATTCCCGCAGACGCGGGCACCCTCCTGCGCCAGGGCCTTCGCCCGGCGCGGGGCGTTTACTGCAAGGCCTGCACGCCGGCCACTAGCCAGCCGGCGCTGCCGTCTTTCGGCTTGGTCATGTTCCAGACCTCACGGAAGGGGCTGGGACCCGCGGAGGGTTCTTCGCGAATCAGGCCGGAGAACTCCACGCTGGCCATGTAGCCATCGCCCAGGTCCTCGATACCCAGGAGCTGCGCCTCGAGCATGACCACGTCGGTCTTGTTCGGGCCGGCGCCACGATGCGCCTCGCGCTCGGCCAGCTGGGTGCGAATCTCACCCACCATTTCGTCGGTCATCATGGCGCGCAAGGAGTCCAGGTCAGCGCGGTCCCAGGCATCCTGCAAGGACACGAAGTTGCGCTTGGCGGCGTCGATGAAACCCGTCACGTCGAAGCCGGCCGGAATGCTCCAGGTCATGCCACCCTGCGCACCGCCCAGGGCCGATCCGATCTGAATGCCACTGCCGGCGCTCAGGGGCCCGGAAGTGGCCGGACCGGCGTCGTAGGCAGTGTGCTGTTGCTCCCAGGGACGGGCCGAGGCGTCGTTACCCACCTTGTCCGGGCTGTAGTGGCGAGGCGCGGTGGCCAGATCGGCCGGAGCGCCTGCGCCCTGGAAGGCGTAGGGGCTGCGGCTGTCCGCACCTTCGGCGCGCGCACGGCGGGCCCGCAGGATCATGCCGACGACCACCATGATCACCAGCGCCAGCAGGCCGAACAGCATGAACTGCGCGAACTCGGCGCCCAGTCCGAGCGAACTGGCCAGCCAGGCCAGGCCCAGGCCGGCGGCCAGGCCGCCGAGCATCGCGCCCCAGGGGCGCTTGGGTGCGGCCGCAGCGGGCGGCGTAGCCGCAGCCGGGGTCGTCGGTTTGGTGGCGGTGGCATTGGCCGGGGCGGGCGCAGCAGGGGCCGCGGGCGGGGTCGCCTCGCGCTTGGTCACATTGCCAGATTGCTTGCCGACCGAGCCGCCACCACCCATGCGGCGGGCCGCTTCGGCGTCCAGCGTGCCCAGGGCCAGTACACAGGCCAGTAATGCAGTCCAGAGCTTCATCTTTGTACGTCCTTCTTGAACCAACTCACTCAGATCCGACCACGCGCCAACGCGGGGCTAACACTTGATTCCAACATGAAGGGCCACCACACCGCCCGAGAGGTTGTGATAGTCCACATGACCGAAACCACCTTCCAGCATCATGGCTTTGAGCGCCGCCTGGTCGGGATGCATGCGAATGGACTCGGCCAGGTAGCGGTAACTCTCGGCATCCCCGGCCACCAGCCGGCCCAGGCGCGGCAGCACCTGGAAGGAATACCAATCGTAGATTTTCTCCAGGGGCTTGGCCACGCGGGAAAACTCCAGCACGAGCAGCTTGCCGCCCGGACGCAGCACGCGGTGCATTTCGGCCAGCGCGATGTCCTTGTGCGTCATGTTGCGCAGGCCGAAGGCCACGCTCACGAGGTCGAAGGATCCCGAGGCGAAGGGCAGGCGTTCGGCGTCGCACACCAGGGTGGGCAGCACCTGGCCTGCGTCCACCAGCCGGTCACGGCCGGTGCGCAGCATGGTTTCGTTGATGTCGGTGTGGACCACGCGCCCGCTGGGGCCGGCCTTCTTCGCGAACGCCATGGCCAGGTCGCCAGTGCCGCCAGCGATGTCCAGCACCTGCTGGCCCTCGCGCACGTCGGCCACCATGACGGTGTAGGCCTTCCAGGCACGGTGCAGGCCCATGGACATCAGGTCGTTCATCACGTCGTAACGCGACGCGACCGAGTCGAAAACGCCGCGTACGTGACGGGCCTTCTCACGCTCGTCGACCGTCTGGAAGCCGAAATGGGTGCTGGACATGGAATGCCGATGCTAGAAGAAAGTGGGAGGACTGGGGCCAACACCCCGCTTCGCAGCGTGGGGAAAACCGGCCCGGCGTGGCACCGATGCTACTGAATCGCCGGCGGGCGCCCCCGGGGACGCGGGGTTCGAACGCTCAGTGGCCGCAGGACGCGCCACCGGCCACGGGCATCGGGTCGTCGCGCGAGACGCCGGCCGCCGCCAGACGCCGCTCGTAGTCCTGCCACAGGCGACCCTGCTCGGACCCCAGGAAATACAGGTAATCCCAGGAGAAGATGCCGCTGTCGTGGCCGTCGGAGAAGCGGGGCTGCACCGCGTAGTTGCCCACCGGGTCCAGGGCCTCGAGCGTGACCTCGCGCTTGCCCGTTTGCAGGACCTCCTGACCCGGGCCATGACCCTGCACCTCGGCGGAAGGCGAATACACCCGCATCAACTCAAAAGCAATCCTAAAGTTCGCGCCATCGGAGTAGCTGATCTCGAGCGTGCGCGACTGCCCGTGCACGGTCAGGGCCACAGGGGTCGGGGTATCGGGTTGCAGGCCGGCCATCGTGTCTCCTCAAACCAGCACGCGCTCGATGCCGCCCCGGTTGGCGGCCTGCACGTAGTGCGGCATCCAGTCAGGACCGAGCAGGCGATTGGCCATCTCGACGACGATGTAATCGGCCTCGAGCAGGCCGTTCTGCAGGTCGTCGCCGTAGCGTGACAGGCCCTGCAGGCAGCTGGGACAGCTGGTGAGGATCTTCACGTTGCCCTGAGCCGCGGTCGCGCCCGAGGCGCGCAGCGCGGCTTCGTCGCGGCGCAGTTGTTCTTCTTTGCGGAAACGCACCTGGGTGGCGATGTCGGGGCGGGTCACGCCCAGCGTGCCCGACTCGCCGCAGCAGCGATCGGACTTGAGCACGTTCTCCCCCACCAGCGCCTTGACGGTCTTCATCGGGTCCTGCTGCTTCATGGGCGAGTGGCAGGGATCATGATAGAGGTAGCCCGCGCCCGCGGTATCCAGGCGGTAGCCTTTCTCCATCAGGAACTCGTGGATGTCGACGATGCGGCAGCCCGGGAAGATCTTGTCGAACTCGTAGCCCTGGAGCTGGTCATAGCAGGTGCCGCAGGAGACGACCACCGTCTTGATGTCCAGGTAGTTCAGCGTGTTGGCCACCCGATGGAACAGCACCCGGTTGTCGGTGATCATCTTTTCGGCCTTGTCGAACTGGCCGGAGCCGCGCTGCGGATAGCCGCAGCACAGGTAGCCCGGGGGCAGCACGGTCTGCACGCCCGCGTCCCACAGCATGGCCTGGGTGGCCAGGCCCACTTGCGAGAACAGGCGCTCAGAGCCGCAGCCCGGAAAGTAGAACACCGCCTCCGATTCCGGCGTGGTGGCCTGGGGGTTGCGGATGATCGGGACGTAGTCCTTGTCCTCGATGTCCAGGAGCGCGCGCGCCGTTTTTTTGGGCAGCCCACCGGGCAGCTTCTTGTTGATGAAGTGGATCACCTGCTCCTTGACCGGCGCGGTGCCATGGGTCGAGGGCGGCTGCGCCGACTGCTTGCGCGCCAGGCGCCGCAGCAGGTCATTCGCCAGGCGCTGCACCTTGAACCCCACACCCACCATGGCGGCGCGCGCCAGCTTGATGGTCTCGGGGTTGGTGGCATTGAGCATCAGCATGGCCGCGGCATTGCCGGGACGGAAGCTCTTCTTGCCCATCTTGCGCAGGAGATTGCGCATGTTCATGGTCACGTCGCCGAAGTCGATCTTGACCGGGCAGGGCGTGAGGCACTTGTGGCACACCGTGCAGTGGTCGGCCACATCCTCGAATTCGGCCCAGTGCTTGATCGACACGCCGCGGCGCGTCTGTTCTTCGTACAGGAAGGCCTCGACCAGCAAGGAGGTCGCCAGGATCTTGTTGCGCGGGCTGTAGAACAGGTTGGCGCGCGGCACGTGCGTGGCGCAGACCGGCTTGCACTTGCCACAGCGCAGGCAGTCCTTGACGCTGTCGGCGATGGCGCCGATGTCCGACTGCTGCATGATGATGGACTCGTGCCCCATCAGCCCGAAGCTGGGTGTGTAGGCGTTCGTGAGGTCGGCGTGGCGCGACTCTCCCGTACCACCGGCGCGCAGCAGCTTGCCGCGATTGAAGCGACCCTCGGGGTCCACGCGCTGCTTGTAAGCGGCGAAAGGTGCGAGCTCTTCGTCGGTCAGGAATTCGAGCTTGGTGATGCCGATGCCGTGTTCGCCCGAGATCACGCCGCCCAGCGATCGCGCCAGCACCATGATGCGTTTGACGGCCCCATGGGCGGCCTGGAGCATCTCGTAGTCGTCGCTGTTGACGGGGATGTTGGTGTGCACATTGCCGTCGCCGGCGTGCATGTGCAGAGCCACCCACACACGCCCCTTCAGGACGCGCTTGTGAATCGCAACCACCTCCGCCAGCAGCGGGCCAAAGGCCTGGCCGTTGAAGATCTGCTCCAGGGGCGCGCGCACCTGCGTCTTCCAGCTGGCACGCAGGGTGTGATCCTGCAGCTGCGGAAACAGCCCTTGCACGTTGTCCAGCCAGCCTTGCCACAAGCCACGCACTTCGCGAAGCAGGGCCAGGGCCTGGCCCACGCGATCCTCCAGCAGTTCGGCGCTGGGAATCTCGCTGGCGTCGTCCTGGCGCCCCAGCGGCAGGTTGCCCCGGGAGAAGAAGGCCTCGAGCTGGTCAAGCAGCTTGAGCTTGTTGCTGAGGCTCAACTCGATGTTGATTCGCTCGATGCCGTCGGTGTACTCCGCCATCCGAGGCAGAGGGATCACCACGTCCTCGTTGATCTTGAAGGCGTTGGTGTGCTTGCTGATCGCCGCGGTGCGCTTGCGATCGAGCCAGAACTTCTTGCGCGCCTCGGGGCTGATCGCGATGAAGCCTTCACCACTGCGCGAGTTGGCCAGGCGCACCACCTCGGAGGTGGCGCGGGCCACCGCGTCGGCATCGTCGCCGGCGATGTCGCCGATCAGGACCATCTTGGGCAGGCCACCGCGCTTGGACTTGGTGGTGTAGCCCACCGCCTTCAGATAGCGATCGTCCAGGTGCTCCAGGCCCGCCAGCACGGTGCCCGTGCGGCGCTGCTCGGCGAACATGAAGTCCTTGATCTCGACGATGCTGGGGACGGCGTCCTTGGCGTTACCAAAGAATTCCAGACACACCGTACGGGTGTGGGCCGGCATGCGGTGCACCACCCAGCGCGCGCTGGTGATGAGACCGTCGCAGCCTTCCTTCTGGATGCCAGGCAGGCCCGAGAGGAACTTGTCCGTCACGTCCTTGCCCAGGCCCTCCTTGCGGAAGGTCTTGCCAGGAATGGCCAGGCGCTCGGTGCGCGCGGGCCGGCTCCAGTCGATCTTCTTCGCGTCGCCGGGGAAGTAGCGCAGCTCGAAAGTAGCCACCTCGGCGTCGTGGATCTTGCCCAGGTTGTGATCCAGGCGCACCACCTCCAGCCATTCGGCCTGCGGCGTGACCATGCGCCAGGACACCAGGTTGTCCAGGGCGGTGCCCCAGAGCACGGCCTTCTTGCCGCCGGCGTTCATGGCGATGTTGCCGCCGATGCATGAGGCTTCGGCGGAGGTGGGGTCCACCGCGAACACATGGCCGGCGCGCTCGGCGGCGTCGGCCACCCGCTGGGTGACCACGCCGGCCTCAGTCCAGACGGTGGGCAGGGGCTGGTCGTGGCCGGGAACAGCGAAAAGCTCGACCTCGGTCATGGCCTCGAGCTTCTCGGTGTTGATGACGGCGGATTTCCAGGTCAGGGGAATGGCGCCGCCGGTGTAGCCAGTGCCACCCCCACGCGGAATGATGGTCAGGCCCAGTTCGATGCACCCGCGCACCATCGCCGCCATCTCGGCCTCGGTGTCGGGCGTGAGCACCACGAAGGGGTACTCGACGCGCCAGTCGGTCGCGTCCGTCACGTGCGAAACGCGCGAGAGGCCGTCGAACTTGATGTTGTCCTTGGCCGTGAGCCGACCCAGCGCACGCTGGGCGCGCCGGCGCAGGGCTGCGGTCTCGGCAAAACTGGCGTCGAAGGTGCGCACCGCCTCACGCGCAGCCGCCAGCAGCTCGCCCACCAGGGCGTCGCGAGACGGGTCGACCGCGGGCGTGCGGCGCTTGTCGATCTCGCCCAGGCGGTGGTGCAGGGCGTCCACCAGCAGGCGCCGGCGCTTGGGGGTGTCCAGCAGGTCGTCCTGCAGGTAGGGATTGCGCTGGACCACCCAGATGTCGCCCAGCACCTCATAGAGCATGCGCGCCGAACGGCCGGTGTGGCGCTCGTCACGCAGCTGGCTCAGCACGTCCCACGAACGCTCGCCCAGGAGTCGGATCACGATCTCACGGTCGGAGAACGAGGTGTAGTTGTAGGGGATCTCGCGCAGGCGCGGCGCCTGCGAATCGCCGGACGACAGGAGGAGGTTGAGGGTGGTCGGTGCGTTCATCGCATGCAAACTGTCCAGCCGGAAGGATGCGAGAGCAGCTGGACGGAGATGGTACCAAAGGCATATCTCCCGCCCACCCGGCGGGGAAATACCGATGCCCCTGGGCCGTGTCCGCGCCAACAATGAAGTGTCACAAACCTGATTTAAGGTGGCGGCCGGGCGCCTTGCGCCCGCACTGAAGTCGAACAAGGAAAAAATGATATGAAAGCATTCAAAACGCTCGCAGCTGCGGCCGTGGCTGCCGCCATTGCCCTGCCCGCCCAGGCCCAGACCGAGATCCAGTGGTGGCACTCCATGGGCGGCGCCCTGGGCGAGTGGGTGAACGACCTGGCCAAGGACTTCAATGCCAGCCAGAAGGACTACAAGATCGTCCCCACCTTCAAGGGCAGCTACGACGAGTCCATGACCGCCGCCATCGCTGCCTTCCGCGCCGGCAATGCGCCGCATGTGCTGCAGGTCTTCGAAGTGGGCACCGCCACCATGATGGCGTCCAAGGGCGCCATCGTCCCGGTGGGCAAGGTCATGACCGACGCTGGCCTGAAGTTCGACCCGGCAGCCTACGTGCCCGCGGTCGCCGGCTATTACACGGCGCCCAACGGGCAGATGCTCAGTTTCCCGTTCAACAGCTCCACGCCGGTCTTCCACTACAACAAGGACGCCTTCAAGGCCGCCGGCCTGGACCCCGAGAAGCCGCCCACCACCTGGCCCGAAGTGGCCCTGGCTGCCGCCAAGCTCAAGACCTCGGGCCACAAGTGCCCCTTCACCACCAGCTGGATCAGCTGGACACAGCTCGAAAGCTTCTCGGCCTGGCATAACGTGCTGTTCGCCAGCAAGAACAACGGCTTCGGGGGGCTGGATGCCCGCCTGACGTTCAATACGCCGCTGCATGTGCGCCACATCGAGAACCTGGCCAACATGGCCAAGTCGGGTCTGTTCGTCTACAAGGGTCGCGGCAATGCGGCGGACGCCACCTTCGTCTCCGGTGAATGCGCGATGGCGACCGGCTCGTCGGCTCTGTATGGCAACGTCACGCGTAACGGCAAGTTCGCCTACGGCATCGGCACCCTGCCCTATTACCCCGACGTGGCCGGTGCGCCCCAGAACACCGTGATCGGTGGCGCCAGCCTGTGGGTCATGTCTGGCAAGAAGGCCGAGGAATACAAGGGTGTAGCAGCCTTCTTCAACCACCTGTCCAAGACCGACATCGCCGCCGCCAGCCACCAGCGCACCGGCTACCTGCCGGTGACCAAGGCGTCGTTCGAGGCAACGGACAAGTCCGGCTTCTACAAGAAGAACCCGGGCACCGACGTCTCGGTCACGCAGATGATCCGCAAGACCACCGACAAGTCGCGCGGCGTACGTCTGGGCAACTTCGTACAGATCCGCACCATCATCGACGAGGAAATGGAGCAGGTCTGGCGCGGCGCCAAGCAGCCCAAGGAGGCCCTGGATGCGGCGGTCAAGCGCGGGAACGAGCAACTGGAGCGCTTCGAGAAGGCCAACAAGTCCTGATCGGGTCTCTGGATCAACCCTCCCTCGCGATGCGGGGGAGGGTTTTTCTTTGGCTTTAAGCTCGGCTTATGGAAAAACGTGTCCGCTTCAAATCCGCCTGGCTGCCGTGGGTGCTGGTCGCACCCCAGCTGGCCATTGTGGGCGTGTTCTTCTTCTGGCCGGCGGGCCAGGCCCTGTACCAGAGCCTGCTGTTGCAGGATGCCTTTGGCACCAGTACCGAGTTCGTCGGCCTGGAAAATTTCTCCCGCCTCTTCAACGACCCCGGCTACCTCGAGTCGTTCCAGGTCACGGCCCTCTTTTCCATCCTGGTCGCGGCCTCGGGCCTGAGCATCGCGCTGCTGCTGGCCGTCATGGCCAACCGCGTGGTGCGCGGCGCGGGTGTCTACAAGACCCTCCTGATCTGGCCCTACGCGGTGGCGCCGGTGATCGCCGGCGTGCTGTGGCTGATGATGTTCGCATCGCCCTATGGCGTCATCGCCTACGCCCTGCGCGCCATCGGCATTCCCTGGGACCACCTGCTCAATGCCAACCACGCCCTGGCGCTGATCGTCATGGCGGCGGTCTGGAAGCAGATCTCCTACAACTTTCTTTTCTTCCTGGCCGGCCTGCAATCCATCCCGCACTCGCTGATCGAGGCCGCCACGATCGACGGTGCCTCGCCCTGGCGACGTTTCTGGACCATCGTGTTCCCGCTGCTCTCGCCCACCACCTTCTTCCTGCTGGTGATCAACGTCGTCTACGCCTTCTTCGACACCTTCGCGATCGTCGACGCCACCACGCACGGCGGTCCGGGCAAGGAAACCGCGATCCTGGTCTACAAGGTCTATTACGACGGCTTCAAGGCCCTGGACATCAACGGCTCCGCCGCCCAATCGGTGATCCTGATGGTCATCGTCATCGCGCTGACCATCGTGCAGTTCAGGTTCGTCGAAAAGAAAGTGCAGTACTGAGATGGTCGAGAGACGCCCCATCCTGGATTTCTTCACGCATCTGGTGCTGGTGCTGGGGGTGGCCGTGGTGGTCTTCCCGGTCTTCGTCGCCCTGATCGGGTCGACGCAGACCGCGCAGCAGATCGCCTCAAGCAACCCGCTGTCACTGGTACCCGGCACGCACATGCTGGAAAACTACAAGCTCGCCCTCCTGGGCGGCAAGGTCAGCGGCGGCTCCACCATCGCGCCCGCCCTGCCCATGCTGTGGGTCAGCCTGGTCAGCGCGGTGGTGATCGCTGTCGGCAAGATCATCATCTCGCTGCTGTCCGCCTTCGCCATCGTCTACTTTCGCTTCCCGCTGCGCACCTTGGTGTTCTGGCTGATCTTCGTCACCTTGATGCTGCCGGTGGAAGTGCGCATCGGCCCGACCTACGAGGTGGTGTCCGACCTGAAGCTACTGAACTCCTATGCGGGCCTGACGGTACCCCTCATCGCCTCGGCCACCGCCACCTTCCTGTTCCGACAGTTCTTCCTGACCGTGCCCGACGAACTGGTCGAGGCCGCGCGCATGGACGGCGCCGGCCCCATGCGTTTTTTCCGCGACGTGCTGCTGCCGCTGTCACGCACCTCGATCGCGGCGCTGTTCGTGATTCAGTTCATCTACGGCTGGAACCAGTACCTGTGGCCTCTGCTGGTCACCACCAGCGAAGACATGTACCCCATCGTCCTGGGCATCAAGCGCGCCATCTTCGGCGAGGTGTACATCGAATGGAACGTGGTGATGGCCACCGCCATCCTGGCCATGCTGCCGCCGGCGCTGGTCGTGATCCTGATGCAGAAGTGGTTCGTCAAGGGCCTGGTCGATACCGAAAAATAAGAGCAATCCACATGGCAGTCATTTCCTTTCGCAAGGTCGTCAAGCGCTATGGCAAGGGCGCGCAGGCGGTCCCCGTGATCCACGGGCTGGACGCCGAGATCCATGACGGCGAATTCATCGTCATCGTCGGCCCCTCGGGCTGCGGCAAGTCCACGCTCCTGCGCATGGTGGCGGGCCTGGAAGAAATCAGTGAGGGCGAGATCGCCATCGGCGCGCGCGTCGTCAATGACCTGGAGCCGGCCGAGCGCGACATCGCCATGGTGTTTCAGAACTACGCGCTGTATCCGCACATGAGCGTGTTCGACAACATGGCCTACGGATTGAAGATCCGCAAGCTGCCCGCCGACGAGATCCGTGCCCGCGTGGACAAGGCGGCCGCCATCCTGGAGCTCTCGCCCCTGCTCGATCGCAAGCCCCGCCAGCTCTCGGGCGGCCAGCGCCAGCGCGTGGCCATGGGCCGGGCCATCGTGCGCCAGCCTCAGGTCTTTCTCTTTGACGAGCCCCTGTCCAACCTCGACGCCAAGCTGCGCGCGCAGACACGCCTGGAAATCCAGAAGCTGCACCGCGAGCTGGGCATCACGTCTCTCTTCGTCACGCACGACCAGGTCGAGGCCATGACCCTGGCCCAGCGCATGATCGTGATGAACGGCGGCGTGATGGAGCAGTTTGGGACGCCCGAGGAGGTGTATCGCACCCCGGCCACCACGTTCGTAGCCAGCTTCATCGGCTCCCCCCCCATGAACCTGCTGCGCCAGGCCCCAGGCGCGCGCGCAGGCGAGCTACTCGGCGTGCGCCCCGAGCACCTGGATGTGGCCGACAGCGGGTGGGGCCTGCAAGTCGAAACCGTCGAACTTCTGGGCGCAGAGCGCCTGGTCTACGGTCGACTGGCTGGCGAGCAGGTCATCGTGCGCCTGGACGCCAGCCGTCCCGCGCCAACCGCTGGCGACACCCTCACCGTGACACCGCGCCCGGGCAGCCTGCACCGCTTCGATGCACAGACTGGTAAGCGCTTACCTGATTGAGATCATGGCACCCTGGCCCTACCCCCGTTGGATCGCGCACCGCGGCGCTGGCAAGCTCGCGCCCGAGAACACCTTGGCCGCTTTCCGTCTGGGCGCGGCCCATGGCTACCGCATGTTCGAGTGCGACGCCAAGCTCTCGGCTGACGGCGTTCCTTTCCTGCTGCACGACGCCACCCTGGAGCGCACCACGAACGGCCACGGCATCGCAGGCCAGCAACCCTGGCAGGTCCTGTCGCAGCTCGATGCGGGCGGCTGGCACTCGCGCGCACACGCCGGCGAGCCCCTGCCCACGCTCGAAGCACTGGCGCGCTGGTGCCTGGCCAATGGCCATCACCTGAACATCGAGATCAAGCCCACGCCCGGCGAGGAACGCAAGACCGGAGCGGCTGTGGCCGGCTTGGCCCAGCGCCTCTGGCAAGGCCAGGCCGTCCCCCCCCTGCTTACCTCGTTCCAACCCGACGCCCTGCGCGGGGCGCACGCGACCGCGCCGCAACTACCCCGCGGGCTGCTGCTGGACACCTTGTGGGACGGGTGGCTGGACACCGCGCGCGAACTCGCCTGCGTGGCGGTGGTGTGCCACTACGCGCTGTGGACAGCTGACTCGGTATCGCAGGTGCACGCGGCTGGCATGCGATGTTTGAGCTACACGGTGAACGACGCGTCAGTGGCCTGGCACCTGGACCAACTCGGTACCGACGGCCTGATCACCGACCGCGTCGACCTGTTCGCCCCCGCATGAAAAAAGGCGCAGGGCTTGTCGGCCCGGCGCCTTTTTAGAGGGTCCCTGCAGCGAGTTACTTCAGGTCACCCGCCAGCGAAGCCAGCGCTTCCGGATCGATCGTGATGTGCGCCGGGTAGTTCTTGTGGTCGCAGCCCAGTTTCACACTGGCGCCCGCCTTCACCGCCGCAGCGGCTGCCGGCGAAAACTCGAAGCGCACGAAATGCACCGCGGAGGTCTTCTCCTCGGTCTCGCGGTCCAGGTCTTCATCAGCGATCGCGTAGATGCGGGCATGGCCCTCCACCTCGACGAACATGCGGTCTTCCACACCGATCAGACGGGCCAGCTCGCGCTTGCGTTCGTTGATGTCCGGGTACTCGATCAGCATCGTGGCTTTCCAGTTGGTGCCATCGGGTACCAGCGGGCCGTAGGCCTCCACTTCCTGAGCGATACCGTCTTCTTCAAAGATCTTCTCGATGCGCAGCATCTCCTGGATCTGGTAGCGAATCGTGGTCTCGCTCTCGAATTGCAAGGTGATGTGGTCGCCCAGATGCAGAGAGCGCAGCTTGCGGTGCGCCAGCACTTGCGCTTTGTGCTCCTTGCGCCACTTGCTGTAGGCCTCCAGCGTCATCAGGCTGTCGGGGGTGATGGTTCCGGTCAATTGCATGGCATCGTCCTCTAATGGGGTATCACTTCAGTCCGTAGGCCCTGCGCACCAGAGTCAGCGGGTGCTGCATCTCGGGCGTGCCCAGGCCGTTGCGCTCAAAGCCTTGCGCAATGTGGTGTCCGCCCAGCGGGCAATCCGAGGTGATGTAGTCGGGCGCACCCCCCTGCGGGTGTTCGGCCATCTTCTTGAACAGGGGTTTGCCGATCTTCATGGCCTGCTCGTGGTAGGCCTTCTTCACACCGAAGGTGCCGGCATGGCCGGAACAACGCTCGTGGGTCGACACATAGGTCTCCGGCACCATCTTGAGCATTTCCTCGGTCTTCTTGCCGATGTTCTGCACGCGCCCGTGGCACGGGACCTGGTAGCTGATCTTGCCCAGGGGCTGCGTGAACTCGGTCTTGAGCAACCCGTCGCGCTTGCGCGCCATCAGGTACTCGAAGGGATCCCACATCGCCTCCTTCACCAGCTGCACCTCGGCGTCGTCGGGGTACATCAGGGGCAGTTCCTGCTTGAACATCAGCGTACAGCTCGGGACAGCCGACAAGATGGCGTAGCCGTCACGCGCGTACTTGGCCAGCTCCGGAATATTGGCTTGCTTGTTCTCGTCTACCGACTCCAGGTCGCCCAGTTCGAGCTTGGGCATGCCGCAGCACTTTTCCTTCTCGACCAGCACATAGGGCACTTCGTTGTGATCCAGCACCTTCAGCAAGTCGTGGCCAATGCCCGGCTCGTTGTAGTTCACGTAGCAGGTGGCGTAGATCGCAACCTTGCCCGGCGTCTTCGCGCCGTCCTTGACCGGGAAGTCCTTGGACTCGGCGGCCGAGGAGCGGAACTTGCGCGTGGCCAGGCTCGGCAACCAGGCGTTCTGGTCGACACCGAGCACCGATTCCATCACGCTGCGGGCCACCTTCGTCTCGTTCACCGCGTTCACTGCCTGCACCACGATCGGGATGCCGGCGAACTTGCCGTGCGTGTCGGTCGAGGCCAGGAACTTCTCGCCTGCGCCCACTTCACCCTTCTTGAACTTGATCGCCTTGGCGCGCAGCATGGTGTGCGGGAAATCCAGATTCCACTCGTGCGGTGGCACGTAGGGGCACTTGGTCAGGTAGCACAGGTCGCACAGATAGCACTGGTCGACCACCTTCCAGTAGTCCTTCTTGTCCACACCATCGAGTTCGCCGGTCTTGCCTTCGTCCACCAGGTCGAACAGCGTCGGGAACGACCCGCACAGGCTCACGCAGCGGCGGCAGCCATGGCAGATATCGAAGATGCGCTCCATCTCATGGAACGTGGCTTCTTCGTTGTAGAACTCGGGGTTCTTCCAGTCGATCGGGTGACGGGTGGGCGCCTCCAGGCTGCCTTCTCGTGCCATGTCTTATCTCCGGGATCGGTTTTAAAGGGGGGT
>JACCEC012086643.1_pt1 | contig 47485 bp, 36 predicted proteins | sample 7450121 | NCBI WGS metagenome assembly JACCEC01 (sample SAMN15323455, study PRJNA562643) | freshwater metagenome | isolation source: river surface water | place: USA:Blue River Watershed | collected 2017-08-18 | reverse complement strand
GTCGCCTTGTTTGGAAGCATCAATAAAGGAGTTGGGTTGAAGTGGAAACATAGGCAGAAATAATGGAGTTTAAGACATTTTGTCATTATAAATAAGTGAAAATTTCAAAAAATATGACACTTTGTCGCGAAAATTTTCAAAAATATCGCTTGGTACAGGATTTGACCTTAGTAAGGCGTTGATGCAGTAAAAAACAAAAATAACTCGCACAACTTGATAAAACGAAACAAAAACTTAAAACAAATAACAACCATGGCAACTTTAGTAAAAACCAACGGCAACTTCCCAACTTTGTTTGGCAACGTATTCGGAAAAGATTTTAACGAGCTTTTTGCTCCCGCTAATTTGACAAACTACGGGGTTCCTGCCGTAAACATCATTGAAGGCGAAAACGGTTTCCGTCTTGAGGTCGCAGCTCCAGGTTTAACGAAAGAAGATTTTAAAATCAACTTGGAAAGCAACGTATTAACAATTTCGGCTCAAAAAGAGCAGAAAAGCGAAGAAACCAACGAAAAATATACGCGCAAAGAGTTCAGCTTTAACAGTTTCCGTCGCTCTTTCACTTTGCCCAATACCATTGACGGCGAAAAAATCGCGGCTAGCTATACCGACGGGGTTTTGAACATAGAACTTCCTAAAAAAGAAGAAGCAAAGAAAACGCCTCGCTTGATTGAAATTGCGTAAGTAAGTCTGTGCGTCGGGGTACTCATACCCCGACATTTTTTTTATAACAACACTATATCGTTGGCGTTGGCTACTTCAAAGTTTTGGGTACGTAGGTTTTGGACAATTACCACCGAAGATTCACGGGCTTTGGCCACTGCTACCAAATTTGCTTCCGAACTAAGTAATTCCACCACTTCGCCTGCTTCAAAATCTCCCGCTACATTTTTAATCCCAACTGCCAACAAGCTCTTACGATTTTGAAGGGCTTGCGCAGCGCCATCGTCGATGGTAATACGGCCTGCCACCAAACTCCCACTTCCCAACCAGCGATTACGCGCCGAAAGGCTATTATCTTGTGGGGCGAAAACCGTTCCCGTCTCCTCACGAATCGCGTGCAAAATACCATCGGCTTCGTTCATTCCAAAAATAATGGTACGAATACCCATACGCGTCGCCAATTTGGCAAACGTCAGTTTGGACGTCATCCCTCCTAATCCTACACTTGATTTATCGCTTCGCACAAACTGAAACACGTCATTGACCTGCGACACACGCGGAATCACTCGACCTTTATCATCCAACAAACCTCCTACCGACGTACAAAGCATCAGGGTATCTGCCCCAAACCCTACGGCGATGAGCGTCGCCAATTCGTCATTGTCCGAAAACTTTAACTCATGGCTACTGACCACGTCGTTTTCGTTGACGATTGGAATAATGCCGTTTTCCCACAGTTCTTGAAAGGTGTCTTTCATTTGCAAAAACTGATCACGGTTGGCAAAGTGCCCGCGTTCGCACAGGCTTTGCGCTACGGGAATATCATAAGGCGAGAAAAACTGCGCGTATTTGTTCAACAACAATAAGTTACCGATGGCCGCTGCCGCTTTGCGTTGGGTAATTTCTCCCGCGTAGCTGCGGATGTACTGTTTCCCCGCCGCCACGGCCCCTGACGAAACAATAACGACGTGGTACTCGGTATATAATTGCGCAACTTGGCGGGCAATTTCTACCATCACAAGCTGATTGAGTTCTCCGTTTGCTTTGGTGATAGCGGCACTCCCGAATTTTAAAACTAAGATGGGCTTTGACATACGACTCGTAATCTTTGCAACAAAGGTACAAAGGGCAACCCAAAGAGTACACTACTTTTCAATGGTCAATTCATCTTTTACCTTCCCGTCAGGGTCGAGACAACGGTAAATAAGGCGGTTGCCGTCGATACGGATGTGCTGATAAACAGGGCCGCTTTGAAAACGCGCCGCCGCATACGGCTCTTCTGGCCATTCTTTATGCTGGCTTGGAATACTAATAGAAATGGTATAAATCGTCCCGTTTTGGGGGCTTTCCACTATTTTTTCGGCTTTCACGGGCTTACTGCGCATGTAATAATGCACGTGCCCGCTCATAACCATGTCCACGTGGTAACGGTCAAAAAGAACGCCCCACTCTTTGCGGATTTGCGAATAGTCTTCTTCAAAATTATACGGCGGAAAATGCAGCATCACAAACTTCCATTTGGCTTTTGAAGTGCCCAATTGCTGTTCAATCCAAGCCGTTTGCTCGTGGTTCAAAAACGTCCCATCAATCATCACAAAAAGGGCGTTTTGATACTCAAACGAATACGTACGCTCTTTGGGTAGCTGCTCAGGCCCGTTGGTAGGCAAGCTAAAAAGTTGTTGGTACATCGCCGCCCCAAGGCCGTCTTGGCTATCGTGGTTGCCTGGAATAGGCATCAGCGGTTTGTAGCTCAAAACGTTGCCCGAATGGTAAAAAAACTCGTCCCATTCGTCGCGGTTCAAACCCGTACTGACCAAATCACCGATAATGGAATAAAACGAAATTTCGGGGTGACGAGCTAAGGTTTTTTGCGCCATCGCACCCCATTCGGGCGACTTATGAGTATCTCCAAACCAAATGAATGAAAAACTTTCGGGCGTAGCGGCTTGGGTTTTAAACGACGCTACTTCCGACCAGCCACCACTCGCCGAACCTACCCGATAGTAATACGTAGTGGCGGGTTGCAACCCTTTCAAATGCGCCGAAAAATGATTGATGTAACGGTCGTTACGGAGAAGTCGGTCTTCTATCGTTATCATTGAGGCTTCGGTCCGTAGCGTATCTGTTGGTTGGTCTTTCCAATACTTTACCTGCCCTTTGGTGACGTTAGGTCGTGTGCGCCATTGCACGTCCATCGTCGTTTTGGGGTCTCCACTGAGGTTGAGTACCACTTGGTCGGGACGCGACTGCGACGGATACCACGTCTGTCGAAACGCATTTTTTAAATGGGCTTCCCGCGCCCGACCCCGAATCGTCGTAAAGAGAATTTGCCCCCGTAGCGCCTCAGGCACTTCGTCAAGCACCAAATCATCCCAATCGTGGTAAGTAAACGCACCCACCTTCATCTCGTGAAACTGCTGATTGGCAGGCGATACCCGCGCAATTTTCACTTTATCGCCCTTTTTTTGGGGACCGACGCTGATAAAATAGACAGGACGGTGTTTGTCAAATCCGTTTATTCCCAACTGAACTATTCCCTTGTTAAACTTCTTTTGCCAAACTTCATAAGTATATTCCTCGTTTTTGACCTGCATGGCTGTTTTCTGAAAACCAGTTTTAGCCAACCAAAACGGCGGGGCTTTCTGGGCTTGGTCGCGCATAAGCGAAACCACCACGGGGACATTTACCTCAAACGTCCAGTAGCGCGTTGCTAAGATTTGGCGTTCTTTTGCCGACAAAAATCCAAGGATGTATTCATCCGAAATTGTATCTAACTGAGCGGGAGCCAATTGTTGGTACAAGCGCGTCACGGCGCCGTCGAGCACTTCTTTGACTGTGGTTTGAGCTTGGATTTTTAAGGCAAAAAAAGCTAAAAAAAGAAATGGTGTGTAAAAACGTAATTGCATAAAAATGAGAAAAATTGTAACTTACTTCGCAGGGTACTGCTTTTCGAGCCAAGCAACCATTTTTGAAAACACGTCTACTGCCGCCGATGCACTCATGCCGTGTTTTTCTTTTGGGTAAAGCTCTAACTGCGAAAGTGTTCCCAGCGATTGTAGTTTTTTATGGAGATTTTCGGCCTGACTGACGTTTACCAACGGGTCTTCAACCCCGTGGAAGGAAATGGTAGGCACTGATGTTTCTTTGGTCAAATGTACTAATGGACTTGCATCTACACAGATTTGGGCTTTGTGGTCGGGTGTTCCTAGAAGGCGAATGACAGTATTGTCGGCATCGCTACCATCGGGGCGGATGCTTTTGTCCGTCAAGTCAGTAGGTCCCCATAGGTTGACGACTGTTTTTACCTGTTTTTTGGTGTCATGTTTGTAAGCATACAGCATCGCCAAATGCGCCCCCGCACTGCCGCCCATTAGGGCAAATTCGTTGCCGTTAAAACCGTACCGTTTCGCCTTACTCGACAAAAATTCGAGGGCTTTTTTTACGTCTTCAATCTGAGCAGGGAAAAGATTTTGACCATCTTTTACCAAACGATAATTGATAGAAACCACCATATAGCCCCGATTTCCTACCAGCTCTTCAATCAACTGTTTGGGAAACTCACTTTTATCTCCTCGGCTCCACGACCCTCCGTGGATATACACAATCAGCTTGGTGTTGCTGTTGTGGTTATCGGGATAAAACGCATCAAGCAAATTCTGTTTCCCTTCTGCATCGCCATACGACACATCCAACAGCGACTGATAACTTGGTTTCTTGGGCAACGAAGCCGCATTTTGGCTCAGTCCATTTCGCCAACCGTTGGTCGTCAAATATTTCACCAACACTTCGGGCTGGTCAGTTTGAATGCCATTAACGCCTTTCTGAAGGGCGTTGTTCCACGCTTCGGGGCCTTCCGAAGGGCTTTGCACATCTAACCAAACACTTACGCCATCGCTTTGGGCGGCTTGCACCATTTCTTTGTCGTAGATGTTATCGAGCGCTTCGATTTTGACTTGTCCCAGAAAATACCGCAATTGGTCTTTGTTTTTCACCTCGTCAAACAAGCTCGTCATCAACGGCATTTGGGGAGCCACACTTCGCCATTTTTTGTAGTCGGGGACTTTATTCAAATAGACAACTATTTGCTTTTCCATTCCCTCCGCCTGAATCTGTTTCCAGGTTTCAGCCACGTCCGCATTTTTAAAATCGAGGTAGATATAAATGCGGTTTTTGCATAAGCGCAGCACCTCCCGAAACTCAGGGATTCGGTAGGCCGTTGGGTCGTCGGCTTTGGGATTTTTGAGCTGAAGCGATTGAAGTTCGGCCCACGTTTTGTCTGCTACGTTGCCTTGTCCATTGGTCATACGGTCAACGGTGGCATCGTGGAGAATCATCAATATACCATCTTTGCTCGTCCGTAAATCGATTTCGACGTAATCAGCGCCGCTTTTGATGGCTTCTTCGTAGGACGCCAAACTATTTTCGGGGACGTTAACGTGGTTGCCTCGGTGAGCAATGACCACCAATTTATTTTTTGCAGCAGGCAGTACAGGCGCATTTTGAGCCGTGGCTTCCACATTGCCCAAAAAAGCAATGAGCAGAAGCAGCACATACGTATGTAGGTGTTTCATAAAAATAGGAAAGCACAAGTGAGCAGAATTACTTAACAACGGTGGGATATACTCGGTACAAATTAACTTCTGAGTTGAAAAGGGCTTTTTGCCTCATGCTCCGACATGAGCTTATTGAAATACTCCTCCAGAATACCTGAGTATTCTGGAGACATTTCAGTTTCTCCCAATCCTGTCAACAGCTCATCAAATTCTTCCTTCGACAATTTGTTGCTCAGTAGCTGGCCGACTAGGTACTCTGGACGGGAGGGTTCCATGGTCATTTGTTTATAAAGTATATCTAATGTACGCTAAAGCCGCCCCAAAAGACTATTTTAAAGCACTTTTTTCTGGTCTGTCAGAAATACGCGGGTGCTTACGGTATAGGTACCTCCTTCGGGGTTTTTATATTTTAAATCTACGTAAAAAGCTTTGTAACCGTTGCTTGGGTAATTTTCTTTTAACTTGATTTTTGACGTATTAGACACGCCCAACGACTGACTTGTCCATTTTTCGTTTCTAAAATCCTTGTCTGCCGACGTTGCCGACCAAACAATTGCATCCACCAAGCCATCGCTAACGGTAGTAATGCCAAGGCTAACACCTTTGCGGCTCGATTTGGCTTTCCACTTTGGAGTTGGATACGCTCGGTTGTTGATGGTCGTTCCAAAAAAGGCGCTCAATGCTTCCAATGCTTGCGCTCCGCCACCCAAATCGTGCCCTGCGTTGGGTACGTAGTGAATCATGTTTTGTCCAGGAATCTGGTCATAGTAATGCTTGATGGCATCCACTGTCCAATATTCGTCGTTAGTGCCAATGAAAATGATTTTAGGCACTGTCAACTTGGCTCGGTACGAATACGGGTCAATCATCGTCGTAATAGCTGTCCCTTTCGGCGTATTGGCGGTTTGAGGAATCTCTAATTTTACGTAATCTTCGATTTGTACACTGTATTCACCGTAGCTTTTAAGCTGATAATCAAGCGTTGCTGGCATGTTTAGCATATCAATTACCATCGGGCCAATGGCTTTCACTCGCTGGTCGTCAATAGCGGCAGAAAGCCACGTCGTCCATCCGCGTTTTGAAGCGCCTGTGACTACAAAGCTATTAACCTCGTGGTTAAGTTTTTGTTTTGAAAATGCTTGTACAGCGTCCATAGCTTTCACCGCACTTTTCACCATCGGAAACAACAACGGCCATGTATAATCACCGTCTTTTTTGAAATTGTGCAAGGTGTAAGAAATAAGTGCATCTTCGGTCAATTTGCCGTAAAGTGGTTGGTTAGGTGCTTGTTTCAACAACACTACAATGGCTTTATTTTTAGACGCAATTCCCGCCAACGGTAGCCAAAGTTTATCCTTATTGCTCCAGTTAGGTTGCTCATCTTTGTTTGACCCACCTGTAATAAACAATAACGCCCCGCTGTGTGTATTTTCTTTCGGGACAAATACCGTAAGCTGATGACGCCACGTAATTCCTCTCCACTTTTGCGAGGTCAAAAGAATGTTATAGCCCGTCACGTCGCCCATTGGGAAAGAATCTTTTAATTCCCACGTAAAGGTATTATCGCCGTTATTGATGTAACTTTTTAGGGCAGTTTCGGGAGTAAAGTTGGCTTGTTGAGCCTGAGTGATGGAAGTCGCGGTCCAAACGATGACCGCTATCAAAAATAGTTTAAAAAATGGCTTGCGCATTATTAATCGGAGTTAGAAGATTTTTAGAGTTATAAATGAATTTTTCGTTCTTTGAGTAATTTCAACAACAACTCGGGTTCGTCGGTTTGTACCACGTTAGCTCCGTGTTTGAGAAGCTGCCCCAGTGCTTCGTCGGTTTTTCCTCCCCGAAGCGCCGCATCCACAGGTCCTAACGCATTTATCCAAACCCGCGACGAATATTTTTTGATGGTCTCCACCACTTCGGGTGTATAAAATGAGAAGTCGATGTGGACAATTTCGGGTTGAAACAACGCAATAGCAGAGTCAGCTTCGGCCAGCGAATGCGCCCGTGGCATCATCATGTAGTTTTTGTTTCTGGCATCTACATACTTCAACGTTTCGTAATCACTATCAAAGAAAATGACAATATCTTCGGTTTTGGTTTTACGAATCACCTCTAATACCTTATCCATCTTGTCGGTCTTCAGGTCTAAATCGACCAACATATGTCCTTTGGCCACTAAAAGTGCTTCCTCCAACGTAGGGACTTTATGAGGTGTTGCGTTGCCTTTTTCTACCAAAAAAAGTTGATTAAGCTGTGCAAAAGTCATTTCTTCTAACTTTCCCTTGCCCGTCGTGGTGCGATTGACCGTCCCGTCGTGCATAATGACGGGTACGCCGTCAGAAGTTACTTTCACGTCAATCTCCAAAATATCTACCCCCAGACGTATCGCTTCTTTGATAGCAGGAATAGAGTTTTCGGGAAATTGGTTGTGCGCTGCTCGGTGCGAGGCCACCAATACGGTATTCGATTTTGGGTTCAAGAAATCTTTTTTGATGTCTTTGACATTTCGTTGTCCCCAAACCGTCCCCATTGACAACCCCATCATGCTCCACCAGAGCCACTGTTTTTTTCTCATTTTGAATCTTAATTATTGTGCCTTTGGACTTTCTTTGACGAGCTTTAAGGCTTGTTCCATATAAATTTCGGCAGTCATTTCTCCCAAGCTTGTTCGGCTCACGTACTCATAACGTTTGAAACTATTAAAATCCACTTTTGTGAGCATGTACCCAAAGGCGTCGTTGGTAAGGCCAAACAAAAACGGCAGTTTCGTATTCATGTTGCGCTTTAAGTAATAGCCTATGTTCGGCAAGGCTTCACCTGGAATGGTCAGGATTTGAGCAGGGCCAATGTTCAATAAATTCACCTGTGTACTCACACTAGCCTCTTTGGTATTGGGGTGTTTGAGGGGTGAGTTTTTAAGAATATAGCGCATCATTTCTGACTCTACCGGAAATTCTACCGTACGCGCCGTGCAGTACAGCGAAGCATTTTCGAGGGACGGTGCAGGGCTGACTATGCGCAAGGCTTCGTCGGCCAGCAGTTCGCCAATTCGAATACATTCTTCCCACGTATTGGCTTCGTTGTTTCCTTCTCGACGATTATCGGCTGTCACCATTCCCCCTTGGGCACTGTTCATAAACAAGGCAATTCCGCCCACTTTCGATTCAATGCGGTCGTACAAAGGCCCGCACAAATCAGGGCTCAAAATACCTCTCCCCGACCCAATGATTTCGGGGTGAATAGCGTAGTTAAGCAACGTAGCAATCGTTTTTCCTTGTTTGTTAATCGCCTGAATCACACCACAACGTGGATCATACAACTGCGGTGCGTAATAGTTATAGGCAATTGGGCCTTTGGCTTCCCCTACGGCAATTTTAAGGGTAGCAGGTTCTAATTTTGATACAGCCTCGTTGACTGCATCGGCAATTTTTTTGACGCAATCATCCAAATACTTCAAATCTGCCGACGATTTGCCCGTCAAATCAGGAAACGCGTACGCATCGGGGCCACTGTGGGTATGGGTACACCCAATTAAGACATTTTCGGGAGGAATACCTTTGATAAGTGTCCGCGATTTATTACCCAACACCGACGACCAACCAAGGTTGTCAACCCCTACAATCGCTACGCGAGTTCCGCCTTTTTCGAGTACCATTACGCGGGCAAACAAATCACCTTTTTTCTCCGTGGTAGGCTTAGGTGTGCCTATTCCTCCCGATGCAGGAAGCAATGGATTGGGGGTAATAACCCGCAACGCGGCCCCCACTCGTAGTTCCTGCGCCATACTCGCCACTGCCAACCAACTCCAAGCGATTACGCCAAGCATCATTCGTTTTTTCATGCTGGTTTTATTTTTAGTTTAAGGTTTTTGGTTTAAAGTTCATGCTACTTCGCGAGTCGGGTTGTAAGCAACCCTTCCCACAGATTCGACACTCTGCCTTCGACATTCACAGAATGCGTCGGGTGAGGAGCACTCCTCTCTACTGAGAGCGCAAAAAAGGTGGAAAACTTTCCACCCTTTTTCTATTTTTGAACTTACCAATTACCAAGGTTTACTAGTTCCTTGGGCTACCCAAGGCTTCGACCAAGGGCTATTTTTGCCATCGGCTTCCGAATAATTGGTTTGTTCCAATTTACTCATCGCGCTTTCGGCATTTGTTTTATTCAAATTACGCTCATCGAGCATATAATAGAATCGCACGGGTAATACTTTCCGTTTGGCTTGAGGGCCTGCTACTAATTCGGGGAAACCCGTCCGACGATAGTCAAACCATGCCTCTTGCGCGGCCGTCCAGCTCGAAATCCACTTTTGTTCGATGATTTGTTTGAGCGTTCCATCGTATTTCACCCCATCACCTGCAATGTAAGTAGCATAACTACTTCCTACTCCCCACGTATCCAACGAGGCTTTTACCGCTGCTTCATAATGCGTTTTTGCATCTCCTACGGCCCAGCCTTTGAGAGCAGCTTCGGCCAAAATAAAGCGTACTTCAGCGGCTGACATCAAGCGAGACTTTAGTAAAGTCCCCTTCGCTTGTTTGTAAATATCGCTCAACCACGAAACGTGCGGGTTGTTGGCTGCTTGCTCAGCCGTTGGACTTAGGTTGTACGAAGCTCCACCCACAATGGCCGTTGGTAGCCCTACGTATTCATTGGTGTTATACTCTTTTCCAGCCACTTTATCAGGCGACAAATAGCGTTTATTCCCGTCTATTTTGTCTGTTCCTTTTGGCAAAGATGGGTCTACCACTAGCTGAATTTTCACTTTATTAGCCCAAATTCCCAACCGAGGATCTTTAATAGCCAATAGCCTATCCACAAACGTAGCCGCCATTTTGATACGGCGATAGTTGCTTTCACTGGCATCATAAATAGCGTTGGCAGGCCACGAATCGTCGTTGCTATTTCCTGCAAAAGGCATGGCGCAGTCATCTGCAATGGCCGTAATAATGGGGTATTGTGTTGCGTTACCTACAATCTTTTCAATTCCCGCTTTCGCCACGTCTGGTTTTTTGCTCGAAATTCGCATGTAATACCTCAATGCTAAAGAGTTGGCCAACTTACGCCATTTGGCAGGTGCTCCTGCATAATAGACATCGGCTGTACCAACAGTCACTGGGTAGTCTATCGCATTTTTGGAGAGCAACGTGTTTGCTTTCTCAAGGTCGGCCAAAATTCCCATGTAAATAGACTCTTGCGAATCATACGAAGGGAAAGTATTGGCAGGGCCGCCATCAGCTCCTTTCAAGGCCGAAGTGTAGGGCGCATCCCCCCAAAGATCCGTAATCAATCCAAACATCATAGATTTCATCACCAATGCGATGCCTTGATGCAACTCTGAGTTGATAGTGATAGCACGGTCATAGACGTATTGGTTGTTGCGCAAAATATCATAATATCCTGCCCAACTTTGGCTTCCGCCCCAGTCGTATTCGTTATGGCCACCGCTCCAGCCATCTTTTTGGGTGTGTTGCATCACCCCCGCAATGTCTTGATAGCCTAAATTGACAAATGCTTTTCCTGCCTCGGTCAATACCGTCGAAATCACCAAGTTTGGATTAGCATTGGCAGGATTAACGCCGTTGGGGTTTTCGTTGAGTACAGTTAAATCTTTACAAGAAAATACCGTACAAGAAAACAAAAGCACCAAGCAAATTAATTTAAAGTTCTTGATTTTCATTGCCTTAATGTTGTTTATGTTTTCTTAGAATGTGAGACCCAATTTGAAACCTACTGGAATAACCCAAGGATTAACGTTGTAACGCTCAATACCCTGTTTAAACTGACTTCCACCGCCTTGTACACTCGACTCTTGTTGGAAGGCCGTTTCAGGGTCGATGTTGATTTTCGCAGCCGTCCAAAGGATAATGTTGCGGCTATACACCGAGAAGTTTGCACTTTGTACGCCTATTTTCTTCAACCAGCTTTGTGGCAAGTCGTAACCAAGCGTAATTTCACGCATCTTGAGGAAAGACGCATCGTACAAAAACGCTCTCGTAAACGACCAAGCTGTACTACCCGCAAACGGCAAAATCAATGTTCCTGTTTCTCCCAAGTTTTCTTTGAAGCCCGTTGGCTTTCCGTTGGCATCGTAGCCCGTTGCCACTACCCCAGGAATGAATACCCCACCGTAAGGAAGTGTATAAGGACCATACTTAAACGGATATCCACCATAATCAGGTGTAGGGCCACCGACCAATGGGAAATTATTACCATTGATAAGCACCATTTGGTCTTGGTTTGCCACCAAATAATCGCGGAGCGCCTTACCTGTCAAACCATTAGGGTTAAAGAGTTTATCCAAGAACAACTGCGATTGTCCGTTTTCTTCCCCAAATCGATAAGTTTGTGATACAAAGTCGCCACCATTACGCCAATCGAACGACATGCTTAAACTAAAGCCTTTGTACGAAATGGAAGTCTGCAAGCCCATGATAAATTTAGGGTTGAAGTTTCCAATTTTGTTTTTGGTATTGATGGCGTCAATCGACTGCCATTTACCTGTTTTGTCCAAAATAGGATAGCCATAATACGGAGATTCTTTGTTTTCGACCGTCACCACTTTGGCATCATAAATATCTCCAATTTCATCGCCTACGTACGTCCAAGCACCTCCTTTGGCATCGGTCCAGAGTGTATAGTATGGCAAATCATCCGAAAGTTGCTTGATGGTAGTGCGGTTGCGTGTCCAGTTGGTATTGATGTCCCAGCGCCAGTTGTTGCGGTCTATCGGTGTTCCACCCAAAACAAGCTCAAATCCTTTGCTGACCAACAAGCCCGCGTTGATATTTTTAGAAGAATACCCCGAAGAAGGAGGAAGCTTCGTACTCAAGATTTGGTTGCGGTTTTCTACAGTGTAATATGTACCTGAGAAACGTAGGCGATTTTTGAACAAATTAACATCAATACCACTTTCGTACGACGTGACGATTTCGGGTTTGAGGTCCGAAATAAGAAGCGTACCTGGCGTACTTAGGCGCGGTACACCATCCCAAGTACCTGCGTTGCCCAGCGTTCCTAGCAATTGATACGGATTGGCATCGTTACCCACTTGAGCAAATCCTGTACGAAGTTTCAACATACTGATTTGGTTAGTCAACGGAAGCATCTCATTCACCAACAAGCTCAACGAAGCCGATGGATAAAAGTACGAGCGATTGGCCGCAGGAAGCGTACTTGACCAGTCGTTACGGGCAGTTACGTCCAAAAACACCATGTCTTTGAAACCAATATTTGCCAATCCATAGCCACTATAAATAGCTCTTTGAAACCACGAACTATTGTAGTCAAGGTTAGCAGGCGCAATATTTTGGATGGTATAAACGCCCGGTACAATCAAACCTGTACCACTTTTGGTAGCATTGGTGACGTTCGAACCTTTTTGGTAACGGGCATTTCCCCCGACCGAAAATGAAAAGCTTATGTCTTTGATGTCTTTCTTGTAAGTCGCCAAGAAATCAGCATTGCTTTCAAAGTTAGCGATATTGATAATTCCGTACGCGCCACGCGGGTCGTTGGTGTAGCTATTGCCCACCTTCATTTCGCGTTTTTCGTTGTAAGTATCTATGGCATAGCGGCCCATCAAACTAATTTCGGGCGTAATCTGCCATTCTGCTTTGATATTTCCAAACACACGGTCGCGCATAAAACTGTTGTTTACTTCGTAGGCTAAAAAGTAAGGGTTATTCCAAATACCCTTAAACTGCGAGCGCTGCTGCAACCCTTCTTGTCCTGGCAACCAGTAGTTTTCTAAATCACGGATATCTGTATGTGGCGATACGGCATAGGCCCATTGGAGTGGGTTGGCACCTCGGTTTCCTGCGGGGCGGTTGTTTGAATTAGAACGGCTCAGGTCTAAGTTGGTACTCACCCGCAGTTTGTCGTTCACCTTTACCGAGGTATTGAGGTTAATGGTATTTCTAAATAAGTCTGAATTAGGAATAATGCCCTTATTCTGCATATTTGAGTACGACAAACGGTAGTTAAATACATCGTTGCTATTGGCAATCGACACCCCGTTGGTAGTTGTCACACCCGTTTGTACAAAATTTCGAACGTTATTAGGGTGAGAAACTAACGGCATTTTTACAGGTTTCCCATCGGCTCCGATGGGGCTGTTCCACTGTACTTCTTCGTAGCCTTTATCCAACGCAGCTCCGTAGGTAGCACCAACGTTTTCTTGAATCAAGCCTCCAAATGGGTTACTTAATGGTGTACCACTAATGGCAGGCGGAATGGCCGAAAATTGCCCCGTTCCAAACTGAGTTTGCCACTTTAAGTACTTAAATGGCTTATCAAATACCGTATTAGAAGTGATTGACACCGTCATTTTTTTCGCTTTTGACCCGCTTTTGGTTGTGATAAGCACCACGCCATTTCCCGCACGTGACCCATACAGCGCCGCCGCACTTGGGCCTTTCAAAATCGAAACACTCTCAATATCATCGGGGTTAAGACTTGAAATAGAATTCCCGAAATCGGCACGGTTATCATTTCCAACTTGGCTAATGTTGTTAAGGGTGTTGGCCAACGGAACCCCATCCACCACAAACAAAGGTTGATTGTCGCTACTGAGTGATGTAGCCCCTCGGATAACCATACTTACCGACGAACCTGTTCCGCCCGTTGAGCTGATTGTCACCCCCGCTACTTTTCCAGCCATGGCATTCAAAACGTTTTCTTGAGCCACGCGATTGAGGTCTTTGCTGTCGATTTTACCTACAGAATACCCCAGCGATTTTTCTTCCCGTTTGATACCCAAAGCCGTTACAACCACTTCTTTAAGGTTTTCAATACCAGGTGTAAGGACAATGTCCGCGACACTTCGGTTGCCGACAGCTACTTCTGAGGCATCATAACCCACAAACGAAAACACCAGGATTGGGTTCGCCCCGCTTACTTCAATGCTGTACGTGCCGGTGGCACTACTGGTCGAACCTTTCTGAGTTCCTTTCAGGATTACATTGACTCCTGGCATCGGCGCACCATCTTCTTTGGAAGTAATTTTCCCCGTGACGATTCTCGTTTGGGCTATCGCTTGTACAAGAGCTAGCCCTACTACCAATATCATGGCGGCCAAACGCCTTAGCCTTTGGCGAAGTGTATAGTTTTCATTCATGATTAATAATTGGTTAAGTAGTTGTATTGTTCCCTTTTTTACTAGTGTTCTAGTAAAAAGGGCCATCTCAAGATTAATTTTTTTCTAACCAATTAAAATAAAATAACATAAATAACATTGAGGGCACATTTGCATAAAAAAAGGGTAGGAAAATCCTACCCTTTTTTTGTTCAACTAACCCAAAAAATTACCAAGGCTTATTTGTCCCTTGAAGAATCCAAGGTTTTGACCATTGGCTGTTTTTTCCTCTTAAACCAGAATGTTTTGTTACCTCTAATTTATTAATAGCTGCATCCGCATTGGTACGGTTGAAGTTTACCTCATTATCTCCGTAGTTGAAACGCACCGCCACAACAGGTTCGGCAGAAGCAGGCCCTGCTTTCAACGCTGGCAATCCAGTTCTTCGGTAGTCAAACCACGCTTCCGTTGCCATTGTCCAGTTGGCAATCCACTTTTGCTGCATCACTTGCGCCAAAGTATTGTTAAATGCAACACCCGGTTTAGCTATAAACGCATCATACTGCGAACCTACTCCCCAAGTTTCAAGAGAATTTTTGATACCTGCATTGTAATTTGCTTGCGCAGTTCCCACCGACCAACCTTTTAAAGCTGCTTCTGCCAAAATAAACGACGCCTCAGCCGATGATGCCAAACGCGCTCTCAACAATCCACCGCTGCTTCCTCGATAAATTTCAGCCAACTGAGATACGTGTTGGTTCTGTACGGTTTGGCCAGGCGTTGGGTTATTGTTGTAGGTATCAGGCTGGATAAGCCCTGCAGGTACTCCCACGTACTCGCCCGTATCTAAGGTTCCTTTATACAATTTAGGATTGTAATGGCGGGTATATTTTGCTCCTTTTTTCACTTCAGCAAGCAACGCAATGTCCGTCAAGTAGCTTACACCTTGTTGAATCACTCCATCTTTACGGATAAACTTATCAACGTCGGTTGTGAGGGTTTCGTCAGCCACCCAGCGTACATACACGGGTGCAATCCAGACTTTCAGGCGAGGGTCGCTGGTCGCTACCAACGAATTAACAAACGCTTGCGCAGGTTTCTTTCTTCTAAAATTTGATTGCTCTTGGTCAAAAGCTACTGCGCCAGGCCACGAGTTACCAGCGGTAGCACCTATGTAAGCCATCGTAGCATCTTCGGCTGGGGTTTTGATGTAAATACCTGAGCTATAAATCGCTTCGATTCCAGCTTTTGCTTCGGCAGGCATTTTTTCAGAAATACGCATGTAATACCGCAACAACAAGGAATTGGCAAATTTCTGCCATGCGGTAGGATTACCTGCATAAAATAAATCGTAACCTGTCGTATAACCCGTCGCATCTTTTGTTCCAAAAAGTTCAGAAGCCGCCTTCAAATCAGCGATGATTCCTTTATAAATCACTTCTTGGCTATCGTATGTAGGCTTTAACAACTCATTTGATTGATCACCTTTTACCGCCATCGTATAAGGTGCATCTCCCCACAAATCCGTGATAACACCGAAGATAAATGAGCGCATTGTCAGCGCTACTCCTTGGTGAAATTTGTAGTTAAGCGCAACCGAACGCTTGTACATAAACTCGTTATTACGGAGCATGTTGTACCAGCCACTCCAATCTTGCGGGCCCCAATCATAGTGGTTTACTCCGCCAAACCAGCCGTCGTGTTGAATGTGTTGGGCTACCCCTGCCACGTCGCCGTAGCCAAGTTCCAAATACGCTCTTGCTGCCGAGTTCATTACCTCTGGCATCATTAGGTTGGGGTTGGAAGTAGCTGGGTCAATCCCGTTTGGATTTATGTTTGTTTCTGACAAACGGTCGCTACATGACGAGGCAACCACAATTGCCAAAGCCAACGCCGATTTTGATAAGATTTTTAACATTTTCATCGTACACTATAAATGTTAGTTGATTACAAATTGAAGTTTAACTTAAACCCGATTGGCATCGTCCACGGCATGACGTTTTGCAGCTCAATACCTTGTCTGAAACGACCGCCATCTGCTTGGAAAGCTCTTTCAGGGTCGATTCCGATTTTTGCAGCGTTCCAAAGCATGAGGTTACGTGTAAAAACTGAAATGCTTGCATTGCGGAAGCCACCGATATTAGGGATATTATAACTCAACGAAAGCTCTCTCATTTTCAAGAAAGAAGCATCAAATGTAATTTGCTTATTATAGCTCCAAGCAAAGGTATTTGAGATAGGATAAATGTTCGTACCTGCTCCCCCTAAGTGCTCAGTGTAAGACCCATCTGGATTCAAGATTACCCCAGGAACAAACGCTCCGTCGCCATCAGCACCCATACCACCTGTTGCTTTGTTATAGCCACCTACCCTTGGGAAGTTTCCATTTTGAGGAATGATGTATTTTTCAGGATCAGACTTGAGCAAAGCGATAAGCTCTGCTTGAGAATAGTTTCCACCCGGAATTAAGTTATCAATCTGGCGTTGCGATTTCCAGTCAGACTCACCGTAGCGGTAAGTATAAGATTGGAAATTTCCACCGATACGTGCATCAAAACTGGCTGCCAACGAGAAACGCTTGTAGGAAAGTGTAGCCTGCATACCCATAATAAACTTAGGATTAAAGTTCCCTACTTTTTCACGGGCATTACGGTCATTAACAGCTATCCAGCTTCCTGTTCTACTCAAAATTGGCCAACGATAATACGGAGATGCTGGGTCTGTCACCTGCGCATAACCACGGCTATATATGTCGCCAATTTCTTGTCCTACATACGTAAATGCACCACCATTATTGTCATCCCAAAGCTGATAGAAATCCATTCCTTCGGTCAACTCTTTGATACGTGTACGGTTACGAGTGAAATTAGCGTTCACATCTAAATTCCAGCCGTTTCTGTCGCGGATGGGACTACCTCCTAGGTTGATTTCCCATCCTCTACTTGCCAACAAACCAGCGTTGATAAGCTTGCTACCAAAACCCGAAGAAGAAGGTGTGGTAATGTTCAAAATCTGGTTTTTGTTTTCTACGTAGTAATACGTTCCTTCAAAACGGATACGGTTTTCAAACAACCCAAAATCTACTCCAAACTCCGTTGAGGTCGCAATTTCGGGTTTCAACTGGGCGTTCAGCAAGGTACCTGGAACGTTGGTCGTAATCAAACTTCCCCAGGTGCCTGTGCCCAACGTTGGCACCAACTGATAAGGGGTGGCATCGTTACCTACTTGAGCCCACCCCGCTCTGAACTTCAACAATGAAATGGATTTGGGTAAGCTAAATGTATAATTGGCCAACCAACTCAGCGACGCCGATGGGTAGAAATACGAACGGTTTTCGGCAGGAAGTGTACTCGACCAGTCGTTACGAGCTGTTAGGTCTAAATAAAGCATGTTTTTATAACCCATCGACGCCATTCCGTATAAGCTATAAATTTCTTTCTTGTTGCTTCCATTGCTTACTTGCAACGACGCCAACGGAATGTTTGAAATACGGTACAACCCTGGAACGGTCAGAATACTACCTCCCATATAGTCTTCTTTATAGTTCTGTACCATGTAGTTACCTCCTCCTGACACACTTAGGTCAAAGGCACTAATGTTCTTTTTGTAAGTCAACAAGAAATCTGTATTTGTTTCATTCCGCCCGATTCCTTGTAGGTAATACCCTCCGTTTCGTACGCGGGTATAGCTCCAAGGAATTTTGGTTTCACGGTCTTCCGTAAACATGTCGTACGACACCCGCGCAAAAGCCGTAAGCTCAGGCGTGATGTTGTAATCCAATTTCATGTTTCCGTAAATACGGTCACGGTTGAAGCCATTGTTGATACCATAGGCCAAGAAATAAGGGTTATCGCCGCTGGTTGAAGGAGAAAGTTGGCGAATTTGCTCGTTTCCTGGCACCCAATAATTACGCAATTCACGAACGTCAACGTGTGGCCAGAGATACACGGCTTCAAGCGGATTGGCACCACGATTGGCCGTCGACGGGCGATTTTTGGAGAACGAACGTACAAAGTTTAAGTTAGAACTGAGTTTGAATTTCTCGCCAATATCGTAGGTTCCTGCGGCCGACAATGTATGACGTTTCAAATCTGAGTTAGGAATTGGGCCGTTGTTTTGCATGTAGTTGTATGACACGCGGTAGGTACTTTTATCGGTCGAACCAGAAATCGACAAGTTGTTGGTCGTCGTAATTCCCGTCTCCAAGAAATTTTTCATGTTGTCTTTGTACGACCTCAACTCCGTTGGAATTTTATTCCCATTAGCATCCAATGGGCTGTTCCACTGCGCCGCTAAGATTCCCTTGTCCAATTCAGGCCCCGCCCAATACGCCGACGTTTCGTCTAAGCGGGCATTACGGTTTCCGTTGGCATATTTGTAGTGAAAATCTAGAAAACGATAAGGGGTCTCAAACACGTTACTAGTAGAAAAAGAAACACCCAAGCCTTTGCCTTTTTTACCCGACTTAGTTGTAATCAAAATTACCCCGTTTCCTGCACGAGAGCCGTACAATGCCGCCGCACTTGGACCTTTTAGTACCGAAATGCTCTCTACGTCGTCGGGGTTAAGGTCAGAGATGGCGTTACCATAGTCAACGTTGTTACGATCTCCCATCGAACGAAGGTTATTCAAACTGTTTGCGATAGGCACACCATCCACCACAAAAAGCGGCTGGTTGTCGTTGCTCAATGAGGTAGCACCACGAATAATAATACTTACCGATGAACCAACGCCGCTGGTCTGATTGATTTGTACCCCTGCAACTCGACCCGAAAGCGCGTTTAAAACGTTTTCTTGAGGAACATTGACAATGTCTTTCCCAGATACTTCACCCACAGAGTACCCCAAAGCACGTTTTTCGCGCTTGATACCCAGAGCCGTCACTACCACTTCGCCGAGAGTCTCGGCACCTTGGGCCATTTTTACATCAACAACACTACGGTTTCCCACCGTAACCTCGGAGGCATCGTACCCCACAAATGAAAAAACGAGCACTGGGTTAGCGCCGCTTACTTCAATAGAATAAATTCCGAGTGCGTTTGTGCTGGTCCCTTTTTGGGTCCCCTTTAGTACGACGTTCACTCCAGGCATAGCGGAGCCATCTTCACCAGTCGTTACTTTACCAGTAACAGTTCTGACTTGGGCGTACACTGAGGTACAGAGGATTCCCCATACCAGTCCTATCACAAGCAGCTTCCTAGCTACCTGTTGTAAAGGAAAAAAGTGTTTCATATAGTCTGCTCAGTTTAGTTAGTTAGTACCAATGGTACGAACCAACCAAAAATTCAGACTACTACCGATTTATTAATTTTTGGTAAAAAAAAGAAAAGATACACCTTACGTTTATAGACAAAAAACAGTTTAGTAAATTGATTATCAGATACTTGTAAAAACATAAAAAATTATGAATGAGAGGTAAAAAATTACCCTCTCACTCATAATTAACTGCCTATTGCAGTAACCAAATTTTTGAAAATTCGTTGTCTGTCGCAGGAGATAACGTACTTACACCCAAGTCATAAGCCGCACGGTTTTGCCCTAGTTCATTGCCTGGATAACGATAACGAACAGGGAATGTATAACCACTCAAACGGCCATTACTGAAAATATTTGGTAAGCCAGTACGGCGTAAATCAAGGTATGCTTCTGTAGAAACCGTAAACAATGACAACCATTTTTGTTCAGCAATTTTGGCTAATTGCCCCGCTTTATCAGCTGGCAATGCAATACTCGATTGCACTAAATACTTATCTACCTCGGCTTGTTTTACTCCCCAACGCACCATTGAGTTGGCGATGCCTTTGCGGTAGTAGCTATCAGCACTCCCCGAAATCAATCCCTTTGCAGCGGCTTCGGCCAAAATGAACTGCACTTCGTCGCTGTTCATGATTTGGGCTTTGAGCAAGTTATGTTTGTTTTGACGGAACAACTGAGAATACTGCGATACTTTGAAGTTACCTACTACCCCACCTGCAGCAGTATTGTAGTGTCCGTTTCCGTTTTTCCAGTCACTCAACATCCCCGCAATAAAACCTACATACAACTTATCTGTATCTGTGATGTTGGATACTTGCGCAGCCATGTCTTTATTATTAACGTCCAAATATTCCCACTTGGAAGTATAAGTAAAGCCATTCGCATCGGTAGTTGATACTGTTTGTCCATCTTTCGATTTATCAGTTGTCCAAGGAGTTTCCACAGGAGCAACCCACACATTCAAACGAGGGTCTTTTAGCTCTACCAGCTTATCAACTAATGTTTTACAAGGACGGCGCTTGTTAAATTCGTCGACTGAACCCCAGTTGATAGTTCCACCCTTCCACGAGTTTTCGGCAGTGGTTCCAACGTAAGCAATAGAAGCATTGTCGGTAGCATCTGTAAAAATAGGAGAGTTCAACACCGTAGTCATTCTTGCTCCAGCATCGGTCAATTTTGCCGAAGCGCGCATAATTAAGCGCAATTTGAGGGAGTTAGCAAACTTAATCCACTTGGTTTTATCCCCTCCAAACATCAGGTCATAGCTTTTATCGATAGGTTCAGTACCAGAGCTCATCAGCGTTGTAGCATCGTCTAGCTCTTTCAATAATCCTGCATACGTATCTGATTGCTTATCGTATTTGGGGTACAAAATACCTTCACGTGCTTTGAGTGCTTGGGTATAGTATACGTCACCGTAGAAGTCGGTCATGTACGAAAACAACAATACCCGAAAAGTAATGAAAATCCCTTTGTGAACTTTCGACACCCGTTTATCAGACAATCCAATTGAGCCGTCAATCAACTTAAGGATGTTCATAGCCGAGTACATGTCGTCGATAGGTGACTTAAATCCAGAGTAGAAATTGTCGCCACTTTGGTAGTTGCTTTGCATGTGTTGTACCGCACTTGGGAGGCGGCGATTATCAAAGCCCATGTTTTGGTAAAAAAGCGAGGTCTGCTTTATAACCGAGGCCAATAAAAAGGGGTCGTTGACCGACTCAACAGCGTCGAGTTGCTGCACAGTGTCAAATACCCGTAATTCATCTTTACTACAGGAAGTGCTTATCCCTGTGAGTAAGGCTGATACTGCGAAAATTTTAATATATGATTTCATGTTCTTCATTGTACAGTGATAGTAAATACTTAAAAATCAAGAGAAAGCTTCAAACCGTAAGAACGAATCGCGGGCAACGTTGCTCTCAAAATACCTTGGTTAGTTCCTACACCCGTAAACGCTGACTCGGGATCTTCGTTACGGCCAGAAGCATTCCACTGGAACAAGTTACGACCAATAAATGCCAAAGTGACGTTATTGAGATTGTACTTCGTAGTCACTGTCTTAGGTAACGTATAAGCCAACGTAATTTCTCTCATTTTGAAATTAGTAGCATCGTACGTTCTAGTTGCGGAGAAGTTCCAAATGATGTCGCCGTAGCCATTGTAAGGGAAATCGTAGAACGTATTTTTAGAATCAGCACCGTTCACGATATAGTCGGCATCAGTCGCAGCAGCAGGGTCGCCCTTGTAGTTAGGGTTCAAGAACACCCCTTTTACGTAGCTAGCATCCTGAAAGTCAGAACGTTTATCGTTGTTATTGTTGTTGATAGCTGCATATTCGCTGGCATTTTGGGCAGGCCATACCAAGCCACCATTTGCTGCATCACGTCCACCTACCCACCAAGGGTTGTTCTCGCCCGAGCCTAATGTAGTCATAGCTCGTCCGTTTGATTCTGCGTATTGTTGGTTTACCGATACGTATTTACCACCTTTACGCAAACTTCCTACCAAACCAAGGGTAAATTGCTTATACTTCAAAGTCGTATTCAAACCTAAGATAAAATCAGGGTTAAAGTTACCGAGTTTACCACGGTCGCGCTCATCGCTTGATTTCTGGATTTTACCTTCTTTACTATCCAACAAAGGCATTCCTGCGTATTTTCCTGTTTTTACGCGCAAGATGGGGTTTTCTTCATAGATACTTCCAATAACCTCACCCTCAGCTAATTTTACTTTGGTTTTACCATCGTAGCTGGCAAACACATACCCTGCTGGTGCAAATTTATTCGACAAACGAGTGATGGTCGCCTTATAGTGTGTAAAGCTAGCCGACACGTCCCACGTCAAATCTTTGGTTTTTATAGGAGTAAAGTTCAAGCCCCACTCAAAACCCTTATTACGAACGTCTCCAATGTTGGTCAACAAGCCTGTATAACCTGTTCCTTGTACCAGCGGGATATTGTCGATTTGGTCTTTTTGGTCTTTTACAAAGTAGGTAAAGTCAAACTTCAAACGATTACTAAACATCCAAAGGTCAAATCCTACTTCTTTTGAAATTGAGTGCTGTGCCTTCAAATTAGGGTCAACAATCGAAGCGTTAAGACTAACGGTATTAATAGAACCCCACGGACTCGCATCGAAGCTGTAAGTATCAATCGAACGACGACGTACTAAGCCGTTTCCTACGTCAGCGTAGTTCAAGCGAGTTTTCAAGTAATTAATAACTTGTGGCAATTTAAAGGTTTCGGACGCTACCCAGCTCAATGACGCCGATGGATAGAAATAGCTGATTTTTTCTTGTGAATAAGCTCCTTTCCAGTCATTGCGGCCCGTTACTTCTAAGAATAATTTATTGTCGTAGCTAAGGTTAGCTGTTCCATAGGCGCTCACCGATTTTCCGTTGAAGTAGGGTGCACCAGCATTGGTACCTATGTTAGTACTTGTACCACTCACGGTTAAGGTTCCTGCTTTAATGTTTGCCAACGTAAATAAGTTAGGAGAACTCAAATCTCCGCCCGCAATTTCGAGTGTATTGGCATTTGTAAAGCGATAATTCCCCCCTCCCGACACCGACAAATTCATTTTGCCGAAGTTATTGTTGTAGGTCAAAATCGCGTCAGTGTTGGCCTCCATACTGTTATTGTTACCAATTACATACTGACCATATGGGTCTCCTTTTGCTCCCCACGACTGGCGCAACTCGTAGTTGTCTCTGACGTTTTGCATACCTGTACGAAGCATCAATGAGAATGGTTTCGATAACTGCCAATCCAGCTGCGCTTTGCCAAAATAGTTATCACGCGAGAATTTGTGGATTTTCTCGTAAGTAATCCACCAAGGATTGTTCTGAGCAACGTCGATACCATTGTCTTTCATAATAGCACCGTTTTGACGAACCCCTGCGAAACCTGTCAACCAATAATCACGCATTTGAGAAAGCGGCTGCAAGTTGGTCGGCAAGTTGAAAAGCAAATCGTTCAATACGCTGTTTGAACCCGTTACGTTGGCTTTGTTAGGCGTAAATGTTTTGATATAACTACCACTCACCGACACCCGAAGGTCTTTGGTCAAATGATAGGTAGTATTGAGCATAAACGATTTTTGGTCGGTCTTGGTGTTAGGCATCACCCCCTTATTGTTCATGTCCGAAATCGAAAAGCGGAAAGAACCTTTGTCATAATTACCAGTAATTCCAACGGTATTGGTCAATGTACTACCTGTTTGGAGGTATTCCCTCACACGGTTCTCACCAGACGAAACCATTGGGCCGTTTTTCCATTGTTTAGCAGCTACATCCCAATAATTCCCCTTGTAAGAGCCATCAAGAATGGGGCCCCATGTATCTGTATTGTCATACTGCCACTCATAGGCACGTTCTCCTTGTCCAAATACTGTTTGTTCGGGAAAAAATTGGTGGGCTTTTTCCGCAGTTGCAGACGAGGTAAAGCTTACCCCAATTCCTTTTTTCAGTCCTACCCCCGATTTGGTTGTAATCATAATAACCCCATTTCCACCTTCTGCCCCATAAAGTGCTCCTGCGCTTCCCCCTTTCAAAATTGTTACCGAAGCAATGTCCTCTGGGTTCAGTTGTGAAAGAATGTTACCAAAGTCTACACCGTCTTTGTTGGTAAAAGACTGTGTCCCCACTGGCACCCCGTTAATGACATACAATGGTTGGCTCTTGAGTGACACGTTGGCATCGCTCAAGGTTGGCATTGCTGAGGTTCCACGAATATTGACCAAAACCGACGAAGTTGGATCACTACTTAAACTAGTGAGGTTAACCCCACTCACTTTTCCGTCTAACGCTTTGAGTAAGTTAGGGTTTGAAGCCTTTACAATGTCTTCTGACTTAAGTTCACCGACCGCATACGCCAATGAGCGTTTTTCGCGGTTAATTCCCAAGGCCGTTACCACCACCTCTTGTAAACTTTCTAACCCAGGTTCTAAGTTAACATCAATGATGCTGCGGCTTGCCACTGGGATTTCCAGCGTTTTGTAGCCCACAAAAGAAAAAACCAGTACTGAGTTGTCGTTGGGTACTTCAATCGAAAAGTTCCCTGTTGCATTACTGCTTGAACCACGTTGGGTCCCTTTCAAGATGATGTTAACGCCAGGCATAGCATTGCCATCATCCTTAGAGGTAATTTTCCCTGTAATGGTTCTGGTTTGAGCCCAAACCATCGCAAAGCATCCGCTCACAACCATCGTCGTCAGTAGAAAACGCTTCAGCATTCGCCCCATAGTAGAGTTATCCTTCATTTTAATTAGTGTTTTATTGATTGTACCCATTAATACCTTTAGCATTCACCGTTGGGCTAAGAGATAAGATTAAAATTCGATTAAATACATGTCTCTTTTTTAATCAATTATTTTTAATTATACTAAATAATAACAATAAAATGAATAGTGAAACTGGTTTAGATATTTTAAAGTTTAACTATTTTTTATTACACAAATAGTTAATTATCAATTATTTAATAAAATATCAACATCAAAAACCTAACAATTAGTTATAACTTTAATACCATTTCAAATTAAATTAGAGTTAAATTTCAATTAAAAAATATGCTTTATTGTACTATTTTACTAAATCCTATCAACATGAAAAAAGCGGGGTTATAAGACCAATGACCTTATAACCCCGCTTTTTTCGGGAAACATGTGCAATAAGTTGAAAAATATACTTTATATCAATAATTCCATAGGCAAGCTCTTACGAGTCATTTCATTTGTTTCCTCTACTAAATTTTACAATGCAGCTGCTAAATCAACACGCTCCCGCAAAAACTGTTTTGCTTTCACCAATTGATTTTTGACCGTATTTTTTGAAATACGCATCAATTCTGCGATTTCTTGGTATGACTTCCCTTCTTCTACATTTAGTCGTAAAATTTGCTTTCTTTTTTCGGACAGGGCATCGATGCCTGCTTTCAAAAGAACGATTTTAGCTTCTTCCGTTTCAGGCTCTGCGTAATGAGCATTTTCTAAGCGTTCAAAATATTCTTGCCTTAATGTATGGTTTTTCTCAACCTTCTTAAAATAATCAAAAGCTAAATTTCTCAGGCAAGTAAATAAATACGAATTAAAATTCAGTTCAGGATTAATTTGCCCCCTTTTTTCCCAAATTTTAATAAATACGTCATGTACCATATTCTCCGCCTCTTCCTCTTCTTTGATAAGTGAAACACAAAACTTGATGGCGGGTGCTTTATAATGATTATAAAGTTGTGTAAAAGCAAGTTCGTCTCCTTGAATTACTTTTCGTAAGACGTATTCATTGATGCATGCCATGGTTTTTAAGGTTTTGAGGAGGAAATAATATAGTAACGAGCTTGTGGATTTGTGAAGTAAAGATACGTCATCTAACAAAAGAATTCATCTCAAATTGCGTAAATATATCTTCAAATCACGCAAAGTCGAAATATGACAATAAAAATATAATACATGATTATACCAATGTACAATTTCTTATTATTAAGTATCCAAATTTTAACCATTTCTTAATAGCCCTTGCTTTCTGGTGCTACGTATTATTTTCAGAACCAACATAGCCTCATGAAACTTTTAATTCTTTCTCTAACATTGTCTATCAGCTTATTGTTAGGGTGGACAACTTCTTACACCCAACAAAATCGCTATAACGATGTTCTTTTTTGGCAAGAAACCCACGAGGCTCACCCTACATCTGAAGAAGTTAGAAGTGTGGCTGTTGATAGTACAGGGACGATTTGGATAGCAACCTCCAGTGGCATCTTCCGTAAAAAGGCATCTTTGGAAACAAACTGGGAAAAAGTACTCACTGATGGCCCTGCCTACGCTGTTTTCGTAGACGCCCAATCTTCCATTTGGTTGGGCACGTGGAACGGGGTCTATCGTTATTCCAATCGTCAGTTACAACGTATTTCTGGCATTGCCCAGCCAATATCTGTACTTTGTTCTTCTCCCGAAGGCATCTATGCCATTGGCCCCAACGGACTTTGGCGTTATGACGGTAGTACTTTTACCAAAAAAGAAGTAGCTATCCCTCGGTCGGTTCGTAACGCACTCTGCGATTCGGCGGGTAATCTGTGGCTCGCCAGCGACGTTGGGCTCTATTATATAAATAAGGTAGGAACTATCCGTATTTTCAAGGACAAAGACAAAGTAATAAGCGGTTATATTAAAGGAGTTGAGTTTGACACCCAACGGCAACTTTGGGCAGCAGGACTTGGTGGTGTGAGCCTATTGGCAAATGATAAGAAGGTCCAAGAAATTACTACTCAAAATAGCCTTCCTACTGTTTATGTTACCTGTGTCAAAAAGGCCCCCGACGGAACTATGTGGGTAGGCACCGAAAAAGGGATTGTTCGCTACACACAACCTTCAAGGGGTTCGCTACTATTCAGTCGGCGATGGCTGCTCCACGATCGTATCAACGCCCTTACATTTGATGCAACTGGCAATGCCTACCTTGCCACGCCACAGGGGGTAAGCATCATTAAGAGGCAAAAAATGACCCTAGCCACCAAAAATGATTATTTTCAGGACGTCCTTCTTAAACGCCACATCCGAGCGCCGTGGATTGCAGGCCAATGCCGACTAGAAAAAGCAGGTGAGTTGTCGACTTGGCAGCCCGAAGACGACGACAATGACGGTGAATATACGGGCAATTACCTCGCCATGGAGTCCTTTCGCTATGCAACCACCCATTCTCCTGATGCAAAGGAAAATGCAAAAAAGGCGTTTCAGTTTCTGAAAAAACTCCAAGAAGTAACCGATACTGACGGTTTTTTTGCGCGTACGATTGTGCCCGCCCTGTGGACGAACGTCCACGACGGTAATCGTCAGTATTCAGCTCAAGAATTGGCCGATGAATTGGTAAAAGAACCTCGTTTTAAACCCGTCGAAACTCGCTGGCGTCCTTCCAAAGATGGTCAATGGTTATGGAAAGGCGACACTAGCAGCGACGAAATGTGTGGGCATTTCTTTGGATACTTTTTCTATTACCAACTCGTCGCCGACGATTCCGAAAAAAGCGTTATCCGAAAACACGTATCCCGCATCATGGATTACCTCATCGCCCATAATTTCAATTTCATAGACATTGATGGTAAACCCACTCGCTGGTCAGTGTGGTCGCCCGACCAGCTCAATCGAGATCCCGAATGGGCGCCTGACCGCGCACAAAATTCCATGGAAATGCTCGGTTTCTTGCTTTTTGCCCATTACATTACCCAAAACTCAAAATACTACCAACATTATCTTCACCTCATCGAAAAGGAGCATTATTTAGACAATATGGCACAGGTTTTACACCAAAACCCCGCCTGGTTTATCTATTTCGACGTTGTTTTACAAGCCTACATTTATCCCATTTTGCTTCACTGCGAAAAAGACCCTGAACGACTAGCCTTTTACCAGAAACACATGGACGAATGGTTTGCGAAGCGCCAAAGTGACCAAAACCCGCTCATCAATTTTATTTACTGCTACGCTCGCAACAAACAAGTAGAACTAGATCATTCAGTCGGTTTTTTAATTGATACACCACTAGATCTTATTGATTGGCACATTGATCATACCCAACGCGAAGATATTCGCATTGTGCGCACTCCTGTACTGGAAGACGAACAAGTAGATACCTTACCACCTCCTAGCATCCGTATGACCGTTCGTTGGGACAAAAACCCTTGGACGGCCGCAGGAGGCGACCCTCATCGCGAACGCGAGCCTGTTTTTTGGCAGCTTCCGTATTGGATGGGACGCTACCTCAAGATGATTCAATAAATTGTAAACTGTTTCACCATTCATTTTTTATTTATGTCAACCTTCAAAACCGTATTTTTTGTCTGTATTTGCGCAGTACTTTTTTCAAGGTGCAGCCAAAAAAGCACGACAACTACGCGTCAACCACAGCCTGTTCACCAAGACTATCCGTTTTGGCAGGATTACAGTGTCAAATTCTATGCACAACCTACCGATGGCGTGCTTCTTTCTGCCTACAGCGACCGGAATAATGTCATCAAAATTTTGACAGACAAAGGCCTTACACAACCCTATGATGGGCACTTCTTGTACCACGGCAAGTTGCAACCCGATGGCACTTATCGCCCTTTAAAAAACAAAAAAATCAGTGCTATAGGCGTTTACGAACAACAATTCGTTTTTCTCGATGATAAAACTGTGTTGAGTAACTCTTGGGCAGGAAAACTATTCTCTAAGCATCAATTGCCGAATGCGCGCTTGTTTGAGGGAGGAGCCAATTTTACCTTCTTGGTTTCAGATGGAAAAAGTCTCGTATTAACCAATGATTCCAAACAGCTTTGGCAAGGCAATTTACCCTCTGATGAAGCACTTCAGATGCATTATCAAGCGAGTACGAATATCTTTTGGGTGTTGGGGCGCCAAGGATTATACACTTTGCAAAACAATTTATTGACAAAAGTTTTCAACGGAAATAACCTTACTACGTTTACGATTTCTTCCAACCACCAAAAAGTCATCATTGGTACCACCGACGGTTATCTTGAATGGGATATTGCCAGTAAAAAACAAATCGGAGACATTCATAAGAAACTTCCGTGGACTGAAATCACGGCCGTTAGCTGCATCGGAGATAAAGTATGGTTTGGAACAACTAATGGAGCTTTTGCACTTCGTACAGACGGAAAGTTTGACTACTATAACGGCGAACGTTGGCTTCCTAACAACCAAGTCGTTCATATTTCTGAGGGGCCCAATCAATCTGTGTTGGTATTAACCAAAGGAGGGCTTGGGCAAATTTGCTTCAAAAAAATGACCTTGCACGAAAAAGCCATGTACTACGAACAACAAGTACGAAGCCGACATATTCGAAACGGATTTAATGCCTCGCTTACCCACATGGAGAAAGGCAACATCGGCACAGGGTATTTGGCAGACTCCGACAACGATGGGCTATGGACTTCGATGTATCTGGGTGGCGAAGTATATCGTTATGCCGTTACCAAAGACCCAGAAGCCCTTCAAAACTGCCGAGAAGCCTTTGATGCTATGGAGAGGCTCTATAGCGTCAATCCAGTAAAAGGTTTCCCATCGCGTTCGTACGAGCGAAGTGGCTTAATTTCGCAACTTGCTGACCCCGAACGCTGGCAACACTCCGCCGACCCCGAGTGGGACTGGAAAGCTACCACAAGTAGCGACGAAGCCGTAGGTCATATTTTTGCTTTTGGAGCCATGGCCGAGCTCATCGACGACCCTTCGCTAAAACAACGAGCCATTGTGCTCATTGATAGCCTAATGGGGCACATTGTTCAAAACAATTACTATTTGATTGACTATGACGGCAAACCAACTACTTGGGGACGATGGAGCCCTGAGTATGTCAATGCCATGCCCAAAAATGTGGGAGACCGTAAGATTACCTCTTCCAACATCGTTGCAATGCTTCAAACAGCTTATCATTTTACAAAAAAAGAAATCTACAAAGAGAAAGCATTTGAATTGATGCACAAACACGGATATTTTGAAAACTTAATGCGTCCAATGAAAGAAATTGGCTCCGCTCCAGATGATGCAGATGCTCTCAGTAAAGAACTTTCAGATGGCTGGAACCACTCCGACGACGAGATGTATTTTGTTTGTTACTGGGGGTTGTATCGTTATGCTTTTAACGATACCTTAAAAGCCCATTTTAAAGAAGCTATCGTTGACCATTGGCAAATCGAACGTCCTGAAAAAGAGGGGGCTTGGAATATTTTCACAGCCCTGACAGGAGTCGAAAACTTTGATTTGAAAGAAGCGGTTTGGTATTTACAAGAACATCCTCTTGACCTTATTGACTGGGCGATTGCTAATAGTCATCGTAAAGACATTGAAAAGCTCGCTCCTAACTTCCGTAATCAAACCATTCAAGAAGTGCTTCCCCCTGACGAGCGCCCTGTACAGCGCCACAACGCAAACATGTTTAACCTAGACAGAAAAGGAGGTAACGGAACCTCAGAACACAGCGCGGGAGACATTTGGCTGCTTCCCTATTGGCTGGGGCGGTATTTGGGTGTCATTTCCGAGCCAAAAAAGTAACATCTTGTAGTTTATCGGCACAAAAAAGCCTTCTGCAAAAACAGAAGGCTTTTTTGTATTTAAATAGTTTAAAACCCTATTCAATTATGACTTTTTAACGGGCGCCTTTGCAGGAGCTTTTGCCGCTGGTGCGGCAGGTGCAGAAGGAGTTTCAGGTTTTGGATTCAAGAACTCATCTGCTACTTTATTTCCTGGATCAAGCGTAATCAATTTTGTAAACCACTCTTTCGCTTTGGCATCGTCTTTCAACGTAATTACACTGTAAGCACCTAAGATTTGGTAGAAAGACTTCAAGTTTGTCTTCTTCGCATCGTCCATTGGCGCTTTGTCTTCTTCAACGAGCTTCACATAGTTTTCCATCAAAGGAATAGCTAAGCCATTGGACATTGCTTCCTCACGGGTATAGGCATAATAGTTTGCTTTAGCGCGTTGAGCGTGAGCGTACAAATAATCAGGTTTGCGCTCAAGCATTTGCTTATAGAGCTCATCAGCCTTCATGAAGTAATCACGCTTTTTCTGACGCATTGCCAACGAATCTGCACCTGAAGGGAAAATGCGGTTTGCCACGTTATAGTATGGCAATGCTAAGTTTACAAAATCTTGAAGACTTGCCTTCTTCTCTCTTTTGATAACTTTTTCGTAGTACTCAATTGCTTTTTCGTAATTTTTCGCACCGTTGTAAAAAGCGGCGATTTCTTTATATCCGTTATCAACGGTATCCATTTCTGCTGCTTTTTCTAGGTTTACAATAGCTGCCGCAGTATCTACTGGAGTAATACGAAGCATGGCATTTCCTAAATAACGGTAGTCATTATCAATCGCTTTTTGAGGAGCAAGCTGGATAAACTTCTTCAAGTTCTCTATTGCTTTCTGATATTGGTTTTCTTTATATGCTGCCCAACCTTGCATACGATACAATATATCATTTGTACGGCCGCTGCTCATTACTTTCGCAATCTTTGTGTTTACTTTCGCAAACTCTTCTGCTACGAAGTTAAACTGTGCACTGCGGAGCAATTCATCGTCCGTAACACATGCACCAAGTTTCTCAATATAAGCATCCATGTAACGTGACGCTGGCTTGTATTGACGTACATAGAAGAACAATTCTGCGTATTCTTTATTGGCTGGACTATACTCTGAATCTACTTCAATCGCTTTTTTGAAGTTAGTTTGTGCTAATTCCAAGTTACGACCACCCCAATAAAGCTTCGCAATTTTAGCAAATGCCTTTCCTAAGCTTGGGTTGACATTGATAGCATCTTCGTACGCCGATACCGCAGGCCCAGCTTCTCCCTTCAAGTAGAAAGCATCCCCTTTAGACATATACACTTCTTGATTTTTGGCTCCGCTTTTCAACATAAGCGCAACGGCTAAATCTGCAAGGCGAATGGCTTCGGCAGGGTCTGTTGTTTTGTAAATAGGCTTCAAAGAATCAATAACCACATATCCAGTATATGCTTCACTAATGCGCTGCAATACGTCAATATTTTTGTTCTTTGTTGCTTTTAATACCTCTGCAAAGGTGGTTTGAGCTGCTGTACGGTCGCCTTTTGCAAGTGCTACCGCTCCAATACCAACTTTGTTAAGAGGGTTTTTTGGGTCAGCTGCAAGTCCTTTGTCAAAAGCCTCCTTTGCAAGGTCTGGTTGTTTGGTACGTAAGTGATAATAACCGAGATAAAACTGGTTATCCGCAGAAGGTGCCGAAGTTGCTAGCTTTTCAAAAGTTTCCTTTGCTAAGCATGCTTGGTTCCCATCTAACTGCTTTAAACCAGTGGCAATGTCTTGGGCAAATGCCTGACTGTAAACGAACGCACTTGCGGCAAACGCTACCAACCACGATTTGGATCTAATGTTCATCTTTCAGTAGGTTGTAATGTGGGGTGATTTAAATTTTGACTCTGAAACGGGAAACAAAACTATGAAATTGTCGTCTAACCGAAAAATATTATATCTCTTTCTTTAATATTACTTCCCGATTAAATGGTTTTGCAGGCCAAAGGCCACATTTTTCGATAATTAAACTTCCAACATCCCGCATGATATAATTTAGCAATCCGCTTCCCAATCCTGCGTGCATTTCACGACTAATGATATATACTTTACGCGCCAACGGGTAGTTTCCAAAACGTAAGTCTTGCTGGAAGGGTCGAAAATAATCTTGATTTGTTGGTTTATCTTTATCTGATACTCCTAAAACTCTCAATCCTTTTGACAACTCAGCTGTCAAAGGTACATCTCCGTCGCTAATCCAATTTACGCCAATAAAACCAATCGCATTAGGGTTTTGGCGGACATATTCTATCACTTTTTTGTTTGAGCCTGCCGAAAAAATATTCAAACCTTTCAAATCTGTCAATCCAAACTTGTTCATCACAAAATTGAGATTGCTTGAATTGGCATTATCAAATACAAGTACAATATCTTTTGTTTGTTGACTACCCGCAAGCTGTGACCAATTTTTGATTCTACCCTTAAAAATACCTTCTATTTCTCTCAAAGTAATGAGGCTATCTTGATTGGTACGACTTGTTAGTAATGCGAGGCCATCAATAGCGATAAACTGAGGACTGTAGCGGATACCGCGCGATTTAAAAACGTTCTGTTCAGACGCTGTCAACTCACGCGTCACAAAAGCTAGGCGGCTACTGTCTTCTAGCACTTTTGCAATTGCCAAGTGCTCTGGGGCAAAGGCAACATTAAATTTTGTTCCAGGATGAATTCCTTCGTAGCCTTGGCATAATTGTTCTACCATCGGGCCAAGCGACTCATCTGATGTAATCGTTACGGTACCATGAAATGCAGAATCGTTGGCTTGCTTACACGAGTAAGTAAATATAAAACAAGCCATTACACCCAAAAATGCACCAAGACTTTTATTCATTTTCACTTTTGTAAAGACTATATCCACGATAGAACCGATATCCTCCGTAAGCAATAAGCATTGCGCCAAAAAGATACCTTACGACTCCAGAAGGGAGTACGCCAAAAGTAGCGGAGGAGGCCACTAAATAGAGGCCTCCTCCTAAATATGCCAGTCCTATCATCATCGAGAGCGACGCCGATAGCTGCTGGTGAAGTGGTTTACGCTTCATACTACTGTTATTCCAATACGAAGCTAATTGGCAAGTTGTATTTTACCCGTACGTTACGACCCGACTGTTTACCAGGTTTCCACTTAGGCATACCCTTTACTACGCGTTGTGCTTCTTCGTCGCAACCAAAGCCTAGACCTTTAAGCACTTGAATATCTTGAATACTACCGTCGGTGTTAACAACGAAGGTCAAGAATACTCTCCCTGACACGTTAGCGCGAGAGGCTGCGGCTGGGTATTTTAGGTTTTTACCTAAATACTGACCCAATGCTGCCATCCCACCCGGGAATTCTGGGTTTTGCTCTACTACTTGGAAAACTTGTTCTTCAACAGGTGCTGCTTCAACAACTTTGACTTCTTCCTTCACAGGAGCCGTTTCTTCGGGAGCTACAATCGCTTCTTGAGCGTTTTCATCTCCTTCTTGTGTTTTGTCAGCAATCGCAACTTTTTCCAATTCTTCCACTACTGGTGGTGGCGACTCTTCAGGTACTTCCTCATCTTTCTTTACTTCAGGAGGAAGGAACTTGATAGTAGCCACTTTAGGCACCTCGATTGGTGGAGGTGGCGGCGGTGGAGGTTCGTTTGGATCAATTGGCGGAGGTGGTATTTTCATCAAGTCGATTTCCTGCATAAATTGCTCCTCTTCTTTGTTAGGAATCAAGCTAATCAAAGCAGGAGAAAGCATCGCCAACACGAAGATGGCACCACCAATCAACATTGACTTGGTGAGTGTTGGGCGATAAACTTTCCTGAGGTCATACGCACCATACGCCTTATTACGATTCTCGAATACTATATCATCGAGGGTCATCGTGGTTGATTTATTTTCAGCCATTGCGTTTGGTTAGTTTTAATAGTATGATTAATTCGCTTTATCGCCCAAGAGTTCTTTCTCTTTGTCAGTAAGAGCATCTACAAGGGCATAACGCTTACTTTTGGTAACCGCCATTTCATCAAGGGCGTCTACCATGTTTTTGTAAGTGCTACTCTTCAACGGTTTGATAACACAGACGAATTGACTCAGCCCTTTGTCATCTTTACCGTGTTCGCGATCAACTTGAGCCTGTGATTGGAAAATCAATCCACGCAAATCTTGACCATAAGACACTTTTTTAAGGTCCGTTTTAGCCTTATCATCATCCGCTGCTAGGCGGTCTAATGCCCATACAGTGTTATCCTTACCTAGAAACAGGGTCAATACCTTAGAAGCTTTCAAAGGTTCTGTTTCTTGCTGTTTGGTATCGTTTTGCTTATCAGGTACTGCCACCGACATTGACGACGGCTTGCTAAGTGTAGTTGCCAAGATGAAGAACGTAATAAGCAAGAAGCCTAAGTCTACCATCGGAGTCATATCTACACGCGTCGAGGCTTTTTTACTGCGGACTTTCTTATCACCATGTCCGCCACCACCACCTTGTGCTATTTCTGCCATTTTCTTATACGAATTTTAAAGTGGTACAATTTAGTCAGCCTTCCAACCTTGCGGTGGAGCCTCTGTTCCAGTGATTAAGTTAAACTTGTTGATGTTTTGTGCTTGCAATGAGCTCATTACATCTTTAAATACTGGGAACTTAGCTACGTTATCACCTTTGATAGCGATACGAAGCCCACTGTTAGCGCGACGGGCTTGATAAATCCATTTTGCTAACTCATTTTGCGCAGTAGAGTCGACAGGAATACCTGGTTGAACAACCTCTTTCAGCTTATCTGGAGTGGTAGCTCCAACTTGCAACCACTGTGACAACCCACGAATAGGTACGCCAAAGTTTGCCTGAAGAGAGAAGATTTTTTTCTGTTTATCCGTAAACTGTACGCCTTCTGTCTGAGAAATGTTATCAAGCATAGCGATACGAGTATTCGGATTGTCAACACCAAAGTAAACTTTACCGTCTTTACCGATGCTAATAATCATAAGGTCCTTATCAGGAACTTTAATCGCCGAGATAGACGAAGGTGTTTCGATGGTCGCCGCATCCTGAGATTTGAACTGAGCCGTCAAGATAAAGAAGGTCAGTAGAAGGAATGCCACGTCGCACATCGCCGTCATGTCCATCATCGGATAATTCCGCTTGGGTTTTAAAGCAGGCATAATACGTTATGGTTTGATTGACTTTACAAATGTAGAACATTAACAAATATAAAGCAAATATTTATATAAAATTTTTTTATATATACTATTTACTTTGTTCCGCCCACAAATTAGTTATGAGCAGAGAAGTTTTGTTGAATGCTCAACCCAATTTCGTCAATCTTGTAAGTCAACGTATCAATACGGCTAGTGAAGTAGCTATACATGATAGTTGCAATTGCCGCTGTACCGATACCAAGAGCTGTGTTTACAAGGGCTTCAGAAATACCTGTTGCAAGAGCACCTGTATCAGGAGCACCAGCGTTACCCATCGCCGCGAACGCACGAATCATACCCAATACCGTACCCAAAAGAGCTGTTAAGGTAGAAACTGATGCCAAAGTAGCAATGATAGTAAGGTTTTTCTCAAGCATAGGAAGCTCAAGGCTTGTTGCTTCTTCCACTTCTTTTTGAAGAGCAGCTAATTTTTGGTCTTTTGTCAATTCAGTCTCTGTGCGAAGTGAAACGAACTTGTGAAGAGCTGTTTTAACAACATTTCCTACCGAACCTTTTTGCTTGTCACACTCTTTAATAGCGCTTTCAACTTCGTTTTTGTCAAGTAGGGATTTTACTTTGCGAACGAACTCATCGATTGAACCTGCACCATTTGCACGGCCAAGGATGAAGAAACGCTCAATTGAGAAAACCAACACGGTTAGGAAACAGGTAAACAACAACGGTACGATAGGGCCTCCTTCATAAACGATACCGAAATAGTCTCCCGACTTTGGTCCTTTCTCATGGTCGCCGTCAACAAAGTGGCTAGGGTCACCACAAATGAATTGATACGTCAAAATACCAATGACAAGCAACACAGGGATAACCAAAATTGGGTTTAGACCACCTGCTGATTTTTTTGGAGCGGCCGCCTTGGCCGGTGCTGGAGATGTAGCCTTCTTTTCCATCAGACTTACTTTTAGGGTTTAATTGAAAAAAATAGTTTAAGTGTTTGCGCTGTAAAGAAAACGAAAATATTAAATGGTTAACGCGTTCACCAAGAAAATTTTTGTTGGTGATTCTCTAAAATAGTTACAAAAAATGCGGTAAACGGCTCTCAAAAATACAAGAAAAAAATACCTTTTGTGGTTTTTAAGCTGGTATTTTCGCATATTTTTTTCTCTTTCCTTAGGCTCGGTGCATGCTGTAACTTGCCCTAAAAGGCTCAAAAAAAGAGCATTATCCTATTTTACCACTTCTATAGCTATACCTCTGACGAAAAGAGTCGAAAGCTAAAACCAAAGAAAAGAAAAACATCGTTATACTCTATGCTTCTTTTCAATTTTTGAAAAAATAATTTAGGCTCTTACAAATCTCGCTCAACAATTTGCTGGCTATGCTTGTGTTTCAAAATGATTTTATGGCGCCCATCGTGGGTTACCTCCTCTTTGATAAGGTAATAATTCTCATCGTAGCCGACAAGGGTCTTGGCTTGAGAAAGCCCTTCGTGTCCACGCCATACAGGCAAGTCAACAGGCTCCCACTGCTTAGTTTGAGCCGACCGGTAAGCCGCATCAATAACGGCATTAACGACGTAGCCATCATAGAAGGTTTCGGCGGGCGTTGTTCCTTGTTCAAACGAGTTGAACATGTCTGTAAACATATGGTTATATCCTAGGTCATTTACTTCATCCCCCACTGGGAATAACCACCCTGTATTACTTTCTGCTTTCTCAGCCACGTAGTCTCCCCCTTTGCCACTGGTGTACATTTCAAAGCCTGTACGCAAAAAATTATTAATCCAAATAGTGCCTTCTGTTCCCATTACTTCGTCTCGTAAGTCCATCCCTCCTCTGAAAGTCCAGCTAACTTCTAACTGTCCAATGGCACCATTCTCGTATTTTACGAGTGCAATCGCGTGATCTTCGGCCTCAATGGGTTTTACTTGCGTAGCAGCCCAACACATGACCTCAACGGGTTTCACGTCTTTTCCGATAAAGTTGCGAGCAATTTCAATACAATGGCACCCTAAATCTAAAATACACCCACCTCCAGCTTGTTCTTTGTCCCAAAACCAATTACTATGAGGCCCTGGGTGTGTCTCCCGGGATTTTGCCCAAAGAATTCGCCCTAAAGCCCCATCTTTAACGCTCGAAAGCGCTTTCAAAAACTTAGGGGTATAACAGAGGTCTTCAAGATAGCCTGCAAAAATACCTGCTTCTTCTACAGCCTGCATCATACGGAACGCTTCTTCGGCATTTCTGCCAAGAGGTTTAGTACATACAACAGCTTTTTTATGTTTGACACACAACATAACAGCAGCTTCATGGAGGTTATTGGGCAGAGCCACGCACACCATCGTCACATCTGGATGTGTAATCACTTCTTCCATATCGGTTGACCAAAAAGCGCACTGGTAGTCGTCTGCAAATTTTTTGGCATTGGCTTCACTCCGCGCATAAATCGCAACTACCCTATCGCGACCGCGTTGACCATGAATTGAATCGGCGTAGAAACGCCCGATAAATCCCGAACCAAGCATGGCTATTTTTTGCATATCATCTGATTTATTGATAAGTGGAAACAAATTTTAGAAAAAAGCATTTACCGCAAACTTTTTAATGATGAGTTTTTGTTAGTACTTTTGCAATACAGTTGCAAATAGGTATGTCAAGAATAATTTCAGTAACATTAAATGTTGGTTTAACAGGGCTGGTACACTTACTATGCTGTTGGTTGCCCTTAGTTGTAGTCCTGTTTAACGGCGCTTCTGTAGCCTGGTTGGTAGAATACCGTGCTCCGCTAATGGTACTACAGTTAAGTGTTTTAGCCTGGTCGTTTTATGATTTGTATTTGCGCTCTTCTCACGTAGCTTCTGACTTTGAAAAACGAGTTTTTTGGACAGCAGTCGCACTTACTATTGTGTTGAACATCATTCCTCACCGTTATTTTCAAGCTGAAGATAGCCGCTTAGCCCAAGCACAGTTTGAGCGCATTCGTAGTACCCGCGTAGCTCAGTTCGAGTTACAAGAGCCGCCAAAATCAGTTGAAAAACTAAGTAATACCCTTCAATCGGTAGAAGGGGTTGTTCCTTCTCAAATCAAACTTAAAGCGGAAGTAGTATCCGTAAGATATTATTTGGGAAAAACCTCAGAAGAAACTATCTTGGCGACACTTCGTAGGCAAGGATACGAAGCCACCATGATTGATTAACTAATAAATCCGAACCTCAAAGATGAAAACATTCATTTACCGTACATTCGTCTATGGCTGTGTACTTGCATCGTGTAGCCTAGTATTCGTGGCTTGTGAGCCCGAAAAAGACCCCAAAATGGAAGAAGCAGGAAAAATCCACTTAGCTTCGATGGAAATTGAGGAATCGTTGCACGAACAAATTGAGGGAATAGACTCGTTGAAAGTAGTCTTGAACGATAAAAAGAAAACACTCACTGACGCCGCCGCTATTGCAAGTATTGATTCTACCGTAGCAGCATTAGACGCTGTGGCAAAGTCATTTGAGGAGTGGGAAGAAAATTTGGTTGAAGTTCCTGGACTTCCCCACGAACATCATCACGAAGGAGAAGAGCACCACCACGACCACAAACCTACCCCTGAGGTGTCTGGCGAGCAAATGATTGAAATTCAGAAAGAAATAAAAACGAACATTGAAAAAATCAAGTCCGATTTGGAAAGTGTTCAAGAAAGGGTGAAAAAGGTTTTATAATTGATATGTCGATAGTCCATGGTAATTAAAATCATGGACTATCGACCCTGTACTATAAAACTACCGAGGTACTTCTATTTTTTGCAGAATTTGGGCTACTACCTCGTCAGGACCTGTCCCTTCCATTTCCCGTTCAGGTGTTAAAATGATACGATGACGCAACACCGAAGGAGCTAGCTGCTGAACATCTTCTGGCGTCACAAAATCTCTCCCTCGAATCGCAGCCAATGCCTTAGCACTATTAAGCAATGCTACCGACGCCCTTGGTGAAGCCCCCAAAAACAACGACTTATTGTTGCGAGTTTGCACGATTATTTGGGCGATATACTCCAACAACTTATCTTCCACATGTACTTGATGTGTTTTACGGCGTAGCTCAGTTAATTGCTCGGGCGATACAATGGCCTGTACTTTAGCAATCGCCTCGGCCATGTTAAGCCGTAAATGATGCCCCCTTAGCACTTCTATTTCTTGTTCTTGAGTTGGGTATTTCACCATAATTTTGAACAAAAAACGGTCTAATTGTGCCTCGGGCAAACGGTACGTCCCTTCATGCTCTACGGGGTTTTGAGTTGCCATCACAATAAAGGGGCTACCCATAGGATAAGAAATCCCATCAACTGTCACTTGTCTCTCTTCCATCACCTCAAATAGTGCAGCCTGAGTCTTAGCAGGTGATCGGTTGATTTCATCTACCAAGACGATGTTTGAAAAAATGGGGCCTTTCCTAAACTCAAAGTCGGTATGTTTAGGATTAAATACAGAAGTCCCTAATACATCTGAAGGCATTAAATCGGGTGTGAATTGAATACGGCTGAACTCTGTCGCAATGGTACGCGCCAAAAGTTTCGCAGTCAAAGTTTTTGCCACCCCAGGAACGCCTTCGATAAGGACGTGCCCATCGGCCAAAATCGCTGTCAACAACAACTCAATGGTCTGCTGTTGCCCCACAATAATCTTCCCAATTTCGGTTTTAATGGCCGTTATCGCATTATTGAGGTCTTGTAAGTCGATGCGTGATTCAAACTCCATAAGAGAAAATAGCAGTTATTTAACTCGTTCATAAAATTCTTCGATGCGACGATTTAAGCTCAAGAGAGCCCACTCAGACAAGCCCGTTGTTCGCTCGGCATGGACTATTTCACTGAATAACAGTTCAATTTCCCTTCGAGGTAAGCCTGTTCTTTGAGTTAGCATCTCTTTAAATTCATCGTCGATGGTATGAGTACGCAAGCCAAAACGCTCGCGGATGTAAAGCAGTAGATGGTAAATTTTCTTTTGAGCGATCTTACTATGGTCACCTTGTTGAAAATACATTTTTCCAATGTTTTGAACAAACTCAAGGGAGGTATTTTTGGGCATCGGAATCACTGGAATAATCCGTTGAGTACGTTTTCCTGCAAAAATGGCATACAACAAGAGCCCAAATAGAATCAAATAGAAGGCCCACTCCAAAGGGGGCTGCGTCATGATATAGCGAAACGTCGACCGATTATCTTCCCCAAAACGTCCCTGTTTGAGGTATTCGTCCCAATAAATTGGCAATACAGGCAAATAAGACAGTGATTTGAAAGCAAAATCAGAAGTTTTGGGAGGGAGAGCGTAGTAATTTGTTAGTGCTATTGGTAAATTATGCAAATAAAATGCTCCCTTTCCATAAACAACCTTCAAGAAAATAGGCTCATTGCGGGCGTTTTTAGCTAAAATTGTCACATTTTTTCGCTTTTTTACCAAAAAATAGTTTCTTCCATCGTCTTGTGCATAAACATACCCTCCCTTTCTAGCCAAGTTGGGATTAACAAAGTTCATAACCAAGGCAGTATCTCTCAATGTGGGCGCTTTCAACGTTGCTTTTATACCTAAAATTTTCATCAGCGTGTCTGGGAAATCATAGGCAGAAATAAATGCGTTATTTCCGCGCTTTACATAGCGCAGCAGTTGTTTCTGGTCGTTGAGGTCAATAGCAAAATTTTCACAAATAAAAATGTAATTGCTTTTGGGCAAGTTAGAATGCTCAGAAAGTTGATTGTAAACAGGAATACGAAGCGATTCTATTTGCTGATTTTTGAAGACATCGGTTAGTAATTCGTACGTTGCCTTTGTGCCAAAAGGGATTTTGTCCTTATTAGAATACGTAGCAGTCCAATCAATCGGTTTGGGTCGATAATACTCAAACAGACCGTAGACAACCACTGTTGCTACCAAAAACCACGAATAGTTACTGCGCCAATTCACATTAGAATGATTTAGAGTCGGTTTGAAAATACGACAAATTGTTCTTTCAGTTGTAAAAACTGGGATTCGGTGACTCCAAATTCACCGTACCACACGTATTCAAACTGAAAAGTAAGGCGCTCAAAGTCCTCTTTAAAGCTCGTTTGTTGTAATTCTTCCAAATAAGTACGGTTAGTTTTGGTGGGTTGCCAATGAATCCATTTTTTATCTGTCAATTGCTTCAATGTTTTGAGGTAATAAAGTCGAGTCGCTAAACGGTAATTTTGGGCTGCGACGGCTTCTTCAATCAAACCCCCAAAATCTAGTTCATGGATATTTTCGGTGATGCGGTTATAGGTCCATACTTCTTCTGATTTTTTTGCAAAAAGCCCCCCGATAAACTCCGCTTTGTACAACAGCCAAATGACTAGCCCAGCAATCATTACTAAAAACACGTACTGCCAAAAGTCTTCGTAAGCACTACTTGTCAAAAAATTGGCAATTTGTTGGTCTAACCAATTCCAAATACGAGTCAAAGGATTATCGGGCGGAGGTACGTCACGCTCGTAATTATAATCTCGGCTAGAACGATAGTCGTCAAGGCGTTCCTCGGAAGGTAAACGAGGCGTCATTTTGGTTCTGTCTAAAGCAGCAGGAAGGCTAATAATATCTTTTACGCTGGTTTTATGATTATTGTCTTGAGCATTGACCCAAAAATTTAACCCCAAACACAGCAAAACCCAGCATTTTGTTTTTAGAAACATAGAAAGCAAGCTAATAACGCTTGGCCAAGTTGCAAAAAAGTCAACAGAATTACAAAAAAAGCCGATACGGCTGCATCGGCTTTTCTAAACTTATCGGGGTGAATTATTTCTTTCCTAAAGACACAATCCACTTAGCAATTTTCAAAGCTTCATCCTTCGGTACGTTTGGTAGGGCTGCCATTGGAGGATACCCAGGCCAATTAGATGGTTGTGGGTTATAAATCAATTCTACAATTTGCTCTGGCTTGTATTTTTTCTTTGCCATTACTTCTTTGTAGCCAGGGCCTACCAGTTTTTGGTCGGCTTTGTGGCACGCTAAACACGTATTTTTCGTCAATAAAGCTTCAATGTCTGCAGGGATTTTAACTTGTGCATTTGCGGCAGTAGATACTGCCAAGCAAGCACCTGCCGCTACTAACATCTTTGTGAATCGTTTCATGCCTAGGTTGGACGTTTTAAAATGAAAAATTAAGGAATCTTACTCAAATGCAAAACTATAACGTTTTGCTAAAGAAATTATGTAAAAAAGGCAAAAGATTATTTTTTACATCTCTACGGATTTCATTTTCGGAATTAATAAATGGATAAAGAGCAAAGCCACCAAATAAGTTGAACTAGCGATAAGAAATAAAGGCAAATACCCCCACTGTACCCGAATAGGCCCCGCCACGGCCGCTAAAAGCGCTCCACCAACCGCTCCCGAAAAGCCTCCAATTCCCGTTACCATGGCCACGGCGCTTTTGGGGTATAAATCAGAAGCAATTGTATAGACATTGGCCGACCACCCTAAATGCCCTGCCGCGGCAATGGCAATTAATACAGTCGCGATGTACACATTTTGAGTTTGAGCCGCAAAGAAAATTGGGACGACACAAAGCGCACATAAAAGCATGGTCGTTTTTCGGGCGCGATTCAGCGACCACCCCATTTTCATCAATCGCGATGATAGCCATCCAAAAAATATACTTCCACCGTCCGAAATAATATAAATAACCATGAATGGTAAACCTATATTTTGTAAATCAAGACGCTGAGTAAGCGACTCGCTCGAATTGAAAAAATCGGGCAGCCACGTCAAATAAAACCACCAAACTGGATCGGCCATAAACTTTCCAATAATCAATGCCCACGTCTGACGAAAACGCAATAAACGCCACCAAGTAACTCGGCCTTCAATTTCTTCGGGTTGATTATCTTGCATGATATACCTCAATTCCCGCTTCGATACTTTGGGGTGGTTTTCGGGTTTCTGATAATTAAACCACCATAAAATCAAAACGACAAATCCCAATACCCCCGTCGTCATAAATGACATTCGCCAACCGTACTTGAGGGTCATCCACGGAATTAGGGCAGCCGTAATGATAATTCCGACGTTGGTGCCTGCATTAAACAAACCAGTAGCAAACGCCCGTTCTTTTTTAGGAAACCACTCGGCGATGGATTTGATACTAGAAGGAAAGTTACCTGCTTCGCCGATTCCAAGCGCAAAACGTGCTGCTAGCAATCCCCTAAAATTTCCCATGTAAGCAGTCGCTACTCCTGCCAAACTCCATAACCCAATGGCAAAAGATAGCCCTTTGCGAGTTCCTAGACGGTCAATGAGCCAACTAACTATAATAAAACCCAGAGCATAGGCTAGTTTGAAAGCCGTATCCACCCATCCGTACTGAATTTTGAAGGTATCCAAATCGTCTTGGGTGAGGGTGTACGAAAGCGGCACGCCTAACATTTCTTTCCGAAACGCATCGTCGAGCATCGAAAACGACAAAACGTTTCGGTCAACATAGTTAATCGCCGTAATCAAGAAGAGTAGAAGTACTATCCGCCAACGGAAGTTATGGGGAAGCATTTTAAAAGGATGTTAGAAGGGTTTGGAAAAACGGTGCAATTTACGGACTATGTTCTAAAAGTTCTATTGTTATTTTTGCCAAAACAATTCATAAATGACTGAACGCCAAAAACAAGCCCTCGTCAAAGCCGCTGCCTTTTGTGCATACCAAGAACGTAGTACCAAAGAAGTAAAACAACGGCTGTCCGAACTCGAAATCACTGACGATGAGATAGAACCCATTCTTCACGAATTAATTACCCAAAATTACCTCAACGAAGAACGGTTTGCAAGGGCATTTGCAAGAGGAAAATTTCGAGTAAAAAGATGGGGGCGCATGAAAATTCGTCAAGAAATGAAACTCCGTGGCTTATCGAATGACTTGATTCAAAAGGGACTTACCGAAATAGATGGCGATGAATATGAAACCGTTTTGCAAGATTTACTCATCAAAAAGGCACGTACCCTCAAAGGTGAGCCTACTGCCACCAAACAAAAATTGGTGCGTTTTGCCCTCAGCCGAGGTTTTGAAAGTGATATCGTTTGGGAATTGTTAAAAGCAATAGATACCAAAGATAAATAAACCACCGACTTGATTTTACAAATTATGAATATTTGGAGCCAGAAGATATAAAAGCCTGTCTATTGTATGCTTCGCTTATTGCCAACGCAAAAATGATTGTACCAACATTGCCTAAACCCGCTTGATTTGATAGACCTGCTTGAAAACAACCTTGCTCAAATAGTTGATTTATTTGAACAAGGTATAAATTTTGTAATTTTTGGGCGAGAAGTAGTAATAGCTTATTAAGGGGTTTATTTCAACAATTTCTCCACAGCCTCATGCACTTTTTCAAATCCAAAACGCTGTATTTCGGCCTCCATCAATCCCGCAATTTGGTCATTACAAAGATTTCCAATACTTCCTTCATGGGTATGTTTGAGGTCACGCGAGGCATGGTACGTATTTTCGTTGATTTCTTTGCCCACTTGACGATACGCATCGCGGAAAGGCACACCTTGTACCACCAATTCGTTGACCCGCTCTACACTAAACAACAAATCGTATTTGGCATCGACCAACAAATTGGGCTTTACTTGCAGGTGTTCCAACATAAAATGCGTGATGTCCAAACAATCCAAGATTTCTTCAAAGGCAGGCATCAACAGTTCTTTTAACAACTGCATATCACGGTGGTAGCCCGATGGCAAATTGCTCATTACCATCGTGAGTTCGGTTGGCAAAGCTTTCAAGCGGTTGGTTTTGGCCCGCAACAACTCCGCTACGTCGGGGTTCTTTTTGTGCGGCATGATACTGCTTCCCGTAGTTAAATCGTCAGGAAGAGTGACAAACGCAAAATTTTGGCTATTGTACAGACACACGTCCATCGCCAATCGTGATAACGTCGCCGACAACGCCGCAATGGCTGTCAGAGCTGTTTGTTCGGTTTTCCCGCGTGACATTTGGGCGTACACCACGTTGTAATGTAGGGTTTCAAAGCCTAGCAATTCGGTGGTCATCGTGCGGTTCAGAGGAAATGAAGAACCATAGCCTGCCCCCGAACCAAGTGGATTTTTATTAGCTAACTTGTAGGCCGTTTGAATCATACTCATATCATCCACCAAAGCTTCGGCATAAGCACCAAACCAAAGACCAAACGACGATGGCATCGCGATTTGGAGGTGGGTGTATCCTGGCAGAAGGTCGTTTTTGTGCTGATTTGAGCGTTTAATGAGCAAATCGAACAGTTTTTTAGAAGCCAACGCTACTTCTTCTAACCGACTGCGCGTAAAGAGCTTCATATCCACCAATACCTGATCGTTACGTGAGCGACCGCTATGGATTTTTTTACCAACATCGCCCAATTTACGCGTAAGCATTAGCTCAACTTGCGAGTGTACATCTTCTACCCCCTCTTCAATCTCAAATTTACCTTCTTGAATATTTTGGTAAATAATTCGTAATTCGTCATTCAACATTCGTAATTCGTCATTCGTCAAAAGTCCTACACTTTCGAGCATAGTGGCGTGTGCGATGTTTCCTTGCACATCGTAAGGAGCCAAATACAAGTCCATTTCACGGTCACGCCCAACAGTGAATTTCTCAATTTTTTCGGAGATAGAAGTCGTTTCTTTTTGCCAGAGTTTCATTTTCAATTAAACCACTAAAGCACTAAGTCTCACTAAGGTAAAGCAGAAAAATGCTCGTTTACCGTTGCCTTAATGCTTTTTGTGATGTTTTCTGTGAGAGAATTATTTTAACCACTGTGGTTATATTTTTTCAGGAGGGTCAAAATTACTTCTTTTTGGCAAAAATTTTTGCATCCGTTATTTCCTCTCGGTGTTCCTCCAGAAACATTTTGAAGGAATACAATTCCTCCAACTGCCCTTCAAAATCAGTAGAAGCGGGATAGATTTCTTCATAAACCCCTACAAAATCGGTTATCAAATAGCGCATTTGACGAACTCCGCAACCGTAAAGAGCTGGTAAATAGAAATTTTGGTGGTCTTGTAAAAACCGTTGGGTTTCGTAGTGTGACGTAGTTTTGATATCAACGGCTTCTTTACGCCCTAGTACATCGACAAACCCGTAAATCATTACATCGCCTACTTGGTATTGACAGTAGGCTTGGGTTTTTATAATGGGAGAAGGGAGTTTTTGGCGAACAGTTGCGATAATTTGAGGGTCAAATTGTTCTTCGCCGATTTTTTTCAATACCGCATCTTCAAACGATACCCCCTTAAACTGTGCCTCGGTTTGTGGGATAGGCACACGATTGATGCGGTCTAGCATTGCTTGCTCACTGATTTTTCCCTGCAAAAACCGCGAATAGGTATTGAGCAACGAAGGATAAAAACGGTAAGCTACTTTGGAAGTCATCTATCATTTATTCTTAAACCACTAAGGCACTAAAAGAAATACCTTTCCTTGGTGCCTTAGTGGTAAAAAACACTAATTCTTAGCCCCGCCCTGTTGCCCTGCTTTTGGCTGTTGGCTTTGCTGAGCTTCGCGCATTGGATTACTTCCGCGTTGGAAACCACCACCTTTAAATAATTGGAAACGCGTTGGTTGCGTCGGCTGACGTGGGAAACTGTTGCTCTCTTCGTCGATGTCGGCAATCTCACGGAACGGATCCAACGTCCACTGCACCACTTTTTTCTTCGTCGTTACGACTTTCGATACTTGTTGGTCGTTCAAACGCC
>JACCEC011348803.1_pt1 | contig 47866 bp, 40 predicted proteins | sample 7450121 | NCBI WGS metagenome assembly JACCEC01 (sample SAMN15323455, study PRJNA562643) | freshwater metagenome | isolation source: river surface water | place: USA:Blue River Watershed | collected 2017-08-18 | reverse complement strand
CTTTGATCAGGTAATTGAAATCAATCTTTCTGAACTTGAGCCGCATGTAAATGGTCCATTTACACCAGATTTGGCCTGGCCAATCTCTAAATTCGCTGCCGCTGTCAGAGAAAATGGATGGCCAGCGAAGTTGGATGTGGGCTTGATTGGTTCTTGTACCAACTCCTCCTACGAGGATATTTCTAGAGCAGCTTCTCTTGCGCAGCAGGCAGTAGACAAGAAGTTGGTTGCCAAGTCGGAGTATACCATCACCCCAGGTTCTGAGCAGGTTCGTTTCACTGTGGCGCGAGATGGATTTTTGGACACCTTCGACAAAATGGGAGGCGTGGTGCTTGCCAATGCTTGCGGTCCATGCATCGGACAATGGGCCAGACATGGCGCTGAAAAGCAAGAGAAGAACTCCATCATTACTTCATTTAACCGAAATTTTGCGAAGCGTGCGGATGGAAATCCCAATACACACGCATTCGTGGCCTCTCCTGAGATCGTGACTGCACTCGCCATCGCTGGTGATCTTACATTTAACCCGCTTACGGATACCTTGACCAACTCTGAAGGTGTTCAAGTTCGCTTGGAAGAGCCAAGAGGATTGGAATTGCCTACCAAAGGCTTTGCAGTGGAAGATGCTGGATACCAAGCGCCTGCAGAAGATGGATCCAAGGTTCAGGTACTCGTTTCCCCAACCTCTGATCGTTTGCAACTATTGGATTCATTTGCAGCTTGGGAAGGCGTGGACTTGAAAGGTTTGAAGTTATTGATCAAAGCCAAAGGAAAATGTACCACGGACCACATCTCGATGGCAGGTCCTTGGTTGAAATACAGAGGTCATTTGGACAATATCTCCAACAACATGCTCATCGGGGCAGTAAATGCCTTCAACGAGGCCACCAACTCGGTGAAAAATCAATTGACTGGTGGATACGGTGAAGTTCCAGCAACGCAGCGTGCTTACAAAGCAGCCGGAATTGGATCCATTGTGGTAGGAGATGAAAACTATGGAGAAGGTTCTTCCAGAGAGCATGCGGCCATGGAGCCTCGATTCCTAGGCGTTCGTGCGATTTTAGTGAAGTCATTTGCTCGTATTCACGAGACCAACTTGAAGAAGCAGGGTATGCTTGCCTTGACTTTTGCAAATCCAGCGGATTACGACTTGATCCAAGAAAATGATGTAATCGACATCAATGGCTTGACTACGTTTGCGCCAGGAAAGTCCTTGGAAGTGATCTTCCATCATGCGGATGGTACATCACACACTGTGGTGGCTAATCACACCTACAATGAAGGTCAGATCGAATGGTTTAAGGCAGGTAGTGCTTTGAACCTGATCAAGGCGGCCAAAGCTTAAGCTAATTTTTACTTTAAGAAAGCCGTAATGATTCCTTCGTTACGGCTTTTTTTACATCCAAACGCTATGAAAAGGATTCTTTTATTCCAGTTAATTATTGGCTGCTTGGGTTTGGCTTTAAGTCAAACTGTGGTAGCGCAAAATGAATCTGATGAACGTTCTTTGCTCCAAGTTCAAAAGGGGATAAGTTTTACCAAAGACTCCTTATTCAGTTTGAATATGCGTTTTCGATTGCAAAACCGCATTGGCTTTCGCACGGAAAGCGGAGAGGATTTGAGTTTTGAACAGACTGATTTTCGTATTCGAAGGTTACGGGTGCGGTTGGATGGTTTTGTATTCAATCCACGTATTCAGTACTACATCCAACTCGGGTTTTCCAAATCAGACATGGACTTGGATGGGGGAGAGGTCGCTCAACCAATTCGAGATGCCATCTTGTATTACCACTTTAGTCCCAACTTTTATGTTGGATTAGGACAAGCCAAACTACCAGGTAACCGGGAGCGTGTCATTAGTTCTGGAAATTTGCAGTTTGCAGAGCGATCCATAGCCAATTCTTTTTTTACTCTAGATCGAGATTTTGGTGTTTTTGCCTATTACACTGTTCCTAGTCAGGGTAAGGCTTTTTTCCAATTCAAAGGAGCGATTAGTTCGGGCGAAGGAAGAAATCCTTCCGTAGGCGACCGAGGCTTGAGTTACACGGGAAGAATTGAAGTGCTACCCTTTGGAAAATTCACCAATGGAGGGGATTATTCCGAAGGAGACCTTGAGTTGGAGGCTCGCCCCAAACTTTCTTTAGGTGCCAGTTACAATTACAACGAAAGTGGTTCACGGTCTCGAGGGCAGTTGGGGCCGGAGTTGTATCAAAAGCGGGATCAGCGTGTATTAATTGCAGATATGATGTTGAAGTATAGGGGATGGGCCCTCCTTGGTGAGTATTTTTCCAGAAACGCGACAAATCCTATTACCTACAATCCACTTGGGCTCCGACAAGCGGTATGGGTGGGTTCAGGCCAAAATCTTCAGGTAAGCAAACTGATTTCCAAGCAGGGAGAACTTGCCATCCGCTATGCACAAATCACCCCGAAGCAATCGATCCGAAATTTGGAAATGCAGCGAGAGGAAACCACTCTTGGCTATACCCATTATGTAGGAGGTCACCGGGTGAAGTTGCAAGGGAATTTTGGGTATTCCTGGGCCAATAACCAACTGCTACTCACTGAAACGGCAAACTATTGGTTTGGGCTATTCCAGGTTGAATTTGGGATCTAATCAGGGACTTACCTCCCTTGGAATTGATTTCTACAAGGCTCTCGCTTTTGAAAGGTACTCCTGCACCAAGTCCATTTCGGGATGGCTGATTGCCAATTCCTCCAAGAAACTTAAGGCTTCTATCTTTTTTCCCGCTAAGGTGTAATAGATGCCCTTATTTCGAAGTGCAAACGGATTTTTGTCATCCATCGCCAAACTTTGGTTGATCAGCGTAAGGCCTTCTTCCAATTGATTCAGGTAGAGATGGTACAATCCCTGGTTGTTGTAAAAATACGCTTGTCGATTGTCTAGCGTGATGGCTTTCTCTACGGCTTTAAGCGCTCCTTCGTAATTTTTCTCCTCAAACAAGATCATGGACCGCAAGTTGTGAAGGTTGGGTTCCAAGGGATTGATCTCCTCTGCCTTTGCCAATAGTGACATGGCGGATACATAATTTTTTTGGTAGAAATGAATGGTGGCTTGGTTGACCAAGAGGTCCGAATTTTTAGGATCTAATTCCGCAGCTTTTTGAAAGGATTGTAGTGCGTCTGAATAGGATTTGAGTTTCTCTTCAGTAAGTCCCTTCAAGAAATAGGACCTCCAATCCGTTGGGTTTTGGCTGACCATTCGGATAGCATCCTCTTTGGCATTGTAATTCGCTCCTAAGTCCAGATAAGCCAAGCCCCGCTGGAAAAGTGCATCCGTATAGTCTGGTTTTTTTTGAATGGCTGCACTAAAATCTTGAATAGCGGCTTCCAACTGGTTTAATTGAATGTGCGCCATACCCTTGTTGTAGTAGGCGTCTACAAAATTGGAATCCAGCGCAATGGCTTCTTCATAAAATCCCAAAGCAGTTTTCGGATCATTTTCCTCCATTTTCTTGTTGCCCTTGAGCAAGAATCTGCCTTTTTTATCATCAATGCTATCGCATCCCATCCAAAAAAGAAGGGCTGCGATGAGGAGGAGATTAGGAATTCGAATTTTCATCGGAAGTTGGTTTGGGTGGGTCTGCCTTGGGTTCTTCACCTAGAAGCATTGCAAATGGTTTTGTGGAGGAAGATAAATCAAAAATTTCACGCAGTATAGCTAAGATGGGAATTATCAAAATCATACCTGCAACTCCCCAAATGGAGGCACCTAGAAGGAGTCCAAGAAAGGTCATGAATGCATTCAAATTGACCTGGCTTCCCACAATCTTTGGAGTTAAAAAATTACCTTCCAAGAGTTGAATGGCCTGGTATGCCCCGAGAATTAACAGAGGGGAGAGCAGGTTGTCCATGGTCAATAGGGCATAACTCATGGGAAGTAATGCGCCAATAAATGGTCCAACGTAAGGGATGATATTTAAAATCGCCCCAATCACCCCGAAAAATATGGCATGTTCAACTCCAATGAGGGAATAGGCGGTGATATTCAGAATCGCAAGAATCACCATTACCTTGCCTACCCCGGAAATGTAGTTTAGCACTACTTTCCGCAAGCGAATTAGTTGTGACTTAACTTCAGCTGGATCAGCATCTCTAAAAATGGCGATCAGTACGCTCACTAAGTGATCCCGATACAGTAAAAAGAAAAACATGAATAAAGGAATCAAAATAAGGCTACTCAAGGATCCGATGGCATTGATTGCAAATGCAGAAATACTGCTACTATTTTTATTGAGTAAACTGAGCAAGACATCTGGATCCAATTGATCTGCTAATTTCTGTTGAAAACCGAGTTGCGTACTTGTAAACTGGTCTATTTGCTCAATAAGTGTGGTGATTCGAGCTGAAACACCTGCAAAATCCTCAGAAAAACTAATCAAATTGCTCACAATAAAGCTCAGCAATCCAACCACTAAGCCTATCATCATCACCAAAGAAATGATGCTAGAAAGGATGCGAGGAAACTTGTATTTTTCTAAAATAAGACTCAATGGAGTGAACAATACCGCAAAAAAAGCCCCCAAAGCCAATGGGATTAGGATAGATTTTCCAACAATTAAGATAAATAGTACCACAATCAACAAAGACAAAACTGCCAAAGCCTTGAGATAGGGTGGGAGTTGAAGTGTTTTTGATTTCATGTTGCAGTTTGGGAGTTGTGTTTAAGATAGCTGTTAATTACCCATTACTAAGCCACTTCGCTTCAAGAGGGCATCTGGTTTTGGTTCCCGACCGCGAAAACGTGCATACAAGAGAGATGGATGCTCAGTTCCTCCAGCAGAAAGGATGTTTTTTTCAAAGGATACTGCGGTATGTGAGTCAAATACACCTTTTTCTTGGAACAATTCAAAGGCATCTGCATCGAGCACTTCAGCCCATTTGTAACTGTAATACCCTGAAGCATAGCCCCCTTGGAAAATGTGTGAAAAACTGGTACTGATTCTGGTGGTTTCAATGCTTGGCAGCAGTTCGGTAGCTTTTAAAACCTCCTTTTCAAAAGATTTGATGTCCTCGATTTGACTTGGATCTTGGCTATGGTAGGCCATATCCAATAAAGCAAAACTCAATTGGCGAAGGGTCATGTAACCTTGCTGAAAATTGGCGGCCTTCTTGATCCTTTCCACTAGCGTAGCCGGAATGGGTTCTCCGGTTTGGTAATGACGAGCAAATAGGTCCAAGCATTCCTTCTCGTAGCACCAGTTCTCAAAAATTTGAGAGGGTAGTTCCACAAAATCCCAAAACACACTTGTGCCGGATAGGCTCTCGTATACCCCTCGAGCCAACATACCGTGAAGGGCATGTCCAAACTCATGGAATAGGGTAGTCACCTCGTTAAATGTCAATAAACTTGGGCTTGACTTGGTTGGCTTGGTAAAGTTGCAAACGATGGAAATGTGTGGCCGATGATCGGTTCCACTTTCCTTGTATTGACCTCGGTAGGAAGTCATCCAAGCTCCATTTCGCTTACCAGGTCTGGGAAAGAAGTCTGCATAAAACACCGATAAAAACTGATTCTCGCGGTCGTACACTTCGTATGCAGTCACTTCTGGGTGGTAGACGGGAATTTCTGAATTGGGTACAAAGCGAAGTCCAAATAAGCGAGAAGCAGTAGCAAATACTCCTGAAATCACATTTTCCAAACTGAAGTAAGGGCGAAGTTCTTCCTCGTCAAATGCATACTTTTCCTTTTTGAGCAGTTCGGAATAGTATGCGAAATCCCATTTTTCCAAAATTTCCAATTGATCCAACTTCTTGGCTAATTCTGCTACCTCTTGCACATCGAGTTTGGCTTTGGGCTTGGCTTTTTCCAAAAGGGAATTCAAAAACTCGAAAACGGTACCTGGGCTTTTGGCCATGCGCTCTTCCAAGGTGAAATGTGCATGACTTTCGTAGCCCAAGAGTTGTGCGCGACGGTGCCTCAAGGATACCAATTGCTTGATGATGTCTTGGTTGTCTAGTTCGTCTCCTTTGGCACATTTGGTATTAAAGGCCATAAATAAGGTCTTTCTCAAGTCTCTGTTTTTGGCGTAGGTCATCACTGGAATGTAGGAGGGGTAATCCAAGGAAAATGCCCAATTGCCTGCATGGCCCTTTTCTTCCGCAAGTTGTGCAGCCGCCTCTAGCGCTCCTTGTGGGAGCCCTTCCAACTCACTTTTTTGATCTACCAAGTGAAGAAATCGATTGGTCTCAGCGAGCACATGTTCTCCAAATTGTAGACTCAATTGCGCAAGTTCTTGGTCTATTTTCCGAAGGGTTTCAGCATCTGTTCCCCCCAATTGGGCTCCATTGCGTACAAAGGACTTGTATGTTTTTTCTAAAAGAGTGGATTGTTCCGCTGTAAGAGATAGAGAATCTTTCTGATCATTTACCTGAGCGATGCGCTGAAATAGTTCCTGATCCAACAAGACATCATTCGCATGTGCTGTCAGTAGTGGAGAAATCACCCGGGCAAGCCCTTGCAAATCGTCATTCGTTTCTGCTGAATTGAGGTTAAAAAATAGTGCAGATAGGATACCTAAGTGCTTCCCGCTTTTTTCCAAGGCTTCCACGGTATTTTCAAAAGTAGGAATGGACACCGTATTAATGGTTTCAATCTCCTTTTTTGCTTCTTCTATCGCTGCGATAAAAGCCGGTTGAAAATGAGCCGTTGAAATCTCTGGAAAAGGGGCTGTGTTGAAAGGTCCGGTAAAGGAGGAAAGTAGCGGATTGCTCATGAAAGCGAATGGGTAATGCGTTGCAGGTTACTTGAATACTACTGCAAAATTACCTATTTGCAGGGGATTTAAACCTGAATCTTCCCTCAAATTCCAGCTGCTGTCCTATAAAAAATAAAGGCCAGGAAAAACCTGGCCTTTGATTCGGTTAGTGGAAGTCACAAGTCATGGATTCCATGCCGATAGGAGCCCCATCTGGGATGCTGAGTACTTGCTGTGGGGTTAATTCTTCAGGAAGACTCAGGTAGGCATCAATCTTTTGCTTTAAGTAATCCCGATGTGCTTGCAATAGTGTAGGATATGAACCCGGGGAATTGCTTAGCTGGCGCAATTGATTTCGTACCAATGCACGAACAGTTTGAGATGCTCCTGCATTTTTCGACAAGGCAATCAAGTGGTCTACCAATTTGGCTTCAGTCATGAGCTTAATTTCCACTCCAAGTCCATTTGGCATGGAATTACTAAATACTTGATTACTTACTTTCTCCAATACAGTTTCTAAGCCAGGCAAAGATTTATCTTGAAGTTGCTGTAAATAAATGCGGTTGGCTCTTCCAGATTCGAAAAGGAAGGTGAATGTTGCATCCACTATATTTTCCGCAGGGGCGATGGGATCAAATACAGGTCCGGTGCGGGAAGGGAAAGTTTCTCGGTTTTTTCCGTAGCCATAAGGTCGAGGTGGAATCAAGGCCAAAATCGATGCTGGAATTTCCAATTGTGCAGTGCTGATGGAAAGAAGGAGTGCATCTATGGCCTCTTTTTGACTCTTTGCTTCGATCCAGTGATGGGCAGTTTGGTTATCACCTTTTACCTTGTAGGTATAGTCCATTCCACCGACCAACTTGCTGGTTGCCTCCAATTGGTAGCGGTGCATCAGGTAAAGTGGAACAAATACTTCTTCGAGGATTGCTTGAGGCTCTCCGGCTTTGATGGCATTGAGCCCAAAGGTCTTCATGCGCTGTTGACGCAAGTCCAAGAGGCGCTTCATTTCTTTCGAAGCTGAAGCCCCATTGTCCCAAAGGTGGGAGCGAGGATGTACTCCACTTGGGTTTCTGGAATCTGAATCGGTAATAAACTCATATCCTGCTGCATAGGTAGCTTGAAGCGTTTTTTCTAAAAACTCTTCCTCACTTTGGTTGGCAGCGGGCTGTCCATAGCCATAGGTGATGGCCCACTTGTCCCATTCCCCGATTTTTAGATCATAGGCATCTCCAAAATCCACCTTGCCATTTTCATCAAGGCTTATCAAGGGGTGCGGATAGTCCATCACGGAGGAGCGTCCTGTAGCAGAGGTGGCATAGCTGTGTGCCAAGCCGATGGTATGCCCAATCTCGTGCGCAGAAAGTTGTTTAAGGCGATTCAACGCAAATTCCATCAACTTAGGATCTGCCACATTTCCTTCTTCAAAGGGCTGCAAAAGGCCTTGACCAATCAAATAATCTTGACGCACGCGAAGGGAACCAAGGGATACCTGTCCCTTCAGGATTTCTCCAGTTCGTGGATCTTGAATGCTGGAACCGTAAGACCAGCCCCTTGTGGAGCGGTGAATCCATTGAATCACATTGTAGCGAACATCATTCAAGTCCATTCCTTCTGGAGCAAGTTCTACTCGGAAGGCGTTTTTGAAACCAGCGGCCTCAAATGCCTGTGCCCACCAATTTCCCCCTTCAATGAGCGCACTGGCAACGGGTTCTGGAGTACCCCGATCTAGGTAGTACACGATGGGTTCTACCACCTCAGAGACTGCAGCTGAAGGGTCTTTTTTCTCAAGACGGTGTCTGGAGATAAATCGCTTGACCAAGGGCTGATCAATGGGAGTAGTGTAATCCTGGTAACTGATGAAGAAATAACCTGCTCGTGGATCAAATTCGCGCGTAGCATACAGTGGAGGCAATTCAATAAACGAATGCCGCATGCGCACTGTCACAGCATCAGGACTTGGGGTTACGGATCGTAAATTAGCTCCAGCACCCGTTCCTGTAAGGGTGATGCTTGCTTCAACTTCTGTGTTTTTAGGAAAATTCTTGGTCATAGGATAATACAATGCAGAGCGGCTAGCATCTACCTTGTAACTCCCTTGCCTTGACCTCGCGAGCGTTTCACTCACGCCATGTACATCTTGTAGGTAAAAATTGGTAGCGTCTACCAAGTAGGTTGCTCCTTCGGTTTTTACCACCTCAAAGCCCCAGAGCGTAGATTCTGCAAAAGCATCTTGGATGGATTTGGCTTCGTAGGCGTTTTTGGTGTAGGCTCGGTAGTCGTAATTTTTATGAACCATCAGGATTTTATTTCCTGCTTTTCGGAATTCTACTACTCGGGTTTCACCCAGTTGACCTCGATCAAGGCCAATATCATTGGATCCAATGCCTGAAGTCAATGTATTCACATACAGTAATTCCTGATTGAGGCTATTGATTTCCAAGTAAATTTTTCCTTTTTCTTCATCCAAGTAGAAGGGAACAAACCCTTCATTCTTAGTCATTTTTGAAAAATCCTGAGCAGGAAGCCAACCAAACTGAAGCAGGAGAAGGAGGAGGAGACCAATTTTTTTCATGAGCGTGTATTTTTTTGTCAATTTATCAAAAAGCTTGTCGCGTATCCTACCACTTGTGAAAAAAATACTAAAGTGCATATCGAAGCACCAATACAGTATCGGTTTGTTTGGGTCCACTTATCTCCTGCATGCCCGAACTGATAACTTCACGATCTGAATAGCGGGTCTGAGCGATTCGGAGGTAGGCTGTGAGCTTGGGATGAATTCTGTACTGAACTAAGAGGTACTGTCGACTTCCTCTTCCAGAAAATGCAGGAATAGCAAAGGTTCCAAGTGCATTGTGTTCGTAGGCATAAATCCTGTTGTCAAAGGTTTCAGTATCAACTAGTGCCATTCGCGCAGTAAGTTTCCATTTTTCTCGTTTGAAGGAAATGTCTTGAAGCAGCATCCAGCCTTGCGTGTTCGCTTGATCTAGGATCACTTGGTTCCAAAGAATACGGGATTGGAATGAGAATTCTGGAGAAACAGCTAGTTCTAGGCTTGCCTGTACTTGGTTTTTCAAGATAGGTACTAAGGTGTAGGTTGGTGATGTGGCCTCCTCGCTTCCCGCATTTCTCATTTTCCACTCTTGCTTCATTTGAACTGATGCAAGTAGATTTTTTTGTGGTTGGTAACTCAATCGTGCCAACCATTCCTGCCCTTGGGAAGGAGCGTACACCCGAAACTTGAGCCATGGGAATCGGAAAAAATCTACGTATGCATTGAGTTTAACTTTGGATGAAGGTTTGATTTGTATGCCTAGGTAGGTGCCTTGTTCGTTGATGGGACGGGTGTTTTCGGCAAATCCAGTAGCATAAAAACTATGAAAGTGGCGGTCATAGCGCCTCCATAGAAGGGAGAAGTCAACCGTTCTGCTCAGACTACTGATAAATCCCAAAACGGTTCCTTGGCCTTGACTGCTCGAACGAGCAGATTCTCCAAAGAAAGAGAAGTTCTTCCAGGATAAATTAAAGTACAGGCTTCCCACCGTATTGCTGCGACCTGAAAATTCAAATTGATTGTACCGATTTGGGACCCGAACCAAGGGTATGCTCAACAGGCTATGCAATGCATTGATTCCTGCCGACCATTTACCAGATCTGGCTTGGTATTGTAAGTTTGTTCCAAGGTTCGTTTCTCGAAGTTGGTTTTTAGTAGAGAGTTCGCTTTCGCTACGGTGTAATCCTGTTTGCGAAAAACTGGTCAGTTCCTGATTTGAATTTCCTATGGAGTCTAGGTGGGATGCTAGCCGTCCATCTTTTCCAATGGAGGAGAAAAGCAGTGAACTCTGCCAAGATCCGAGTTGCCTCGTGATTCCAATCCCTCGAAAAAAGCCCGATTCTAGGCTTGCCGTGTAGGGTAGAATTCCTAAGGTGCTTCTTCTCACCGTTGGAACGGTTTCCGCACCTTTACCCAAACTGAATCCCGCCCCAAAGACTAGCCCTTGGCCAAAACTAGCCTGAAAATCCCCAATGCTTAAGGTTTTCCATTTTCCCAAATTGTAACGGGTGTGGTGAAAGGAAGCAAAGTTAAACCCATAGCGCCTGGTTTTTGGATCCCAGGCTAGGGCTTCTCCAGCATCTTTTTCGAGTAGAAAACCAAGGCTAAAATCCTTGGGATGTTGAATTCGAAAACGAAGAAATAAATCATTCCGATCACCAAGGTACCGACTATTCGGATTGCCTATGCTGTCATTTTGGTATCCTCTTCGCAACTCAAGGGTGCGGCGGTGACGGAGGAGGAGGAAGCTGTTTTCCTCGCTTCGCAGGCGTTCTAGAAATGATTTGGGGCTTGATTTACCGGTTTCTAGGCTGAGAAAAGGAAGGATGTTGTCTACGGTGGTACTGTCCCAATGGGGGAGCGATTGGAGTTCATACAAGGAAAGAAACTCACCCGATTGGCTGCGGTGATCCAGGAATGCCTGAATTTGTGGCGGCGAGAGTAGGTAGGTTCCTGCCAGTTCCTCCCCGCTTACACGGTTGATATCCAGTGGGTTTTGATAGAGTTCGGTAAGTAATTCGTAGAGTGCCTCGTAATCCACATCCTCCTCTTGGATTGGGAAAAGCCGTTCCATCAACTGTTGAATATCCAAGGGTTGAGGAGCCCTTTCTTGACTGAAAGTGGGTAGGGAAAAAAGTAGTAGGATTAGCAAACTAAAGACTTGTTTCATGCCTTAGTGCTTTAAAAAAAGAGAAAGATGATGTGTACTCCCTAGGGCGGTAGTTTGACCTAGGGCATATTCTAGTCCATATTTTTTCCTTCGAAGACCAATGCCAAAATGGAGAGAATTAGGAGCGGAATGGATGCCAGTTCGCAGGAATATCCAGTTTTCAAGTTGGTAATTCAGTCCAAGTTTAAAAAGGGGAGGATGGTTTAGATCCTTTTCTAGTTCGCTATGGATTTCGAGGTTTTTGGCGGGGAGGTAGGTGATTCCAAGCGTAAGGAGGGTAGGTATGGGCTGGGAAGACTGTTTGCTAATCTTGGCTTGATTTAAATTGGATAGGTGCGCCCCAAAGAAAAACCTAGGGCCTAATTCTGCGAGTCCTCCTAGGGATAGCAATAGGGCATTTCCGGTTCCAAAGCCTTCGATGTAGGTTTGAAACCAGGCTGCTTTTGCCCCGAAACTCAGGATGCCTCGGGTGGTGGATAGTCCAAGTTCCAGTCGGTGTTGGTGAAAAAGTTCTCCGCCAAACCGCGAGACCCCTATTCCTAAACTCCCAATTGGTTTTTTGAAAACCAGGGAAAGAGCGGCGGTACTTAATTCCTGGATGCCATACCGTTGATCTAGGGCGAGTCCTATTTCGGAATCTTCAATTCGATCCAGAGCTCCCACATTGTTAAATAGGCTCCAAGCGTCTTGGTGGTATAATCTGACAGTTCCAAGGCCCTGGCTTTTTGCGCCAAAGGCTTGGGTGGATAGGTCGATTTGGGCAGATGTAGGTAAAGACAACATCAGCCAGAAGCAAAAAATCAGGCTAAACTTCATTAAGGATAGATTAAAAAGTAATACTTAAATCTAGTCTATTCCGGTTAAGATTCCAAGGAGAAAATAAAAATGGCAAATAGCGAGGATTTACTATTTAAACAAAATTGCTCCCTTCAATTGCTGGGTTATTTTTCCAATGAAAATGCACTCTTTTGGGTTTAAAGTACCACCGAATAATATTTTGAAAATTTTTCGCAATCGATTGTTTGAACTAAAAAAAACATTTTCTATTTTTAGGTGGTATTCATGAATTGAATATCTACAATAGGTTTAATAGGTTTGAGAGCAGGAAAAGGTCGGAATTATATTCCGGCCTTTTTTTTGTTATTTGGTGGAGAAATCTTTGTTTTAAATCCACTGCTTACCCCTAAAAATGTGCGCGCTTAATGCCAGTTGAAAAACTTAGGACACAATTGCAATTGGCCTTTCAAGGGGCGCTTCCAGGTAAGGATGCGCAACTACGTATGGCTCCGCAACCCATTGATCCCCGGCGAATAGCTGCCAAGGTGCCTGAGGATCATCGGAAGAGTGGGGTTTTATTTTTGTTTTATCCAGATGCCTCTCACATCTATTTTCCATTGATCAAGCGCCCTCAGTATCCAGGTGCACATAGCGGTCAAGTGGCATTGCCTGGAGGAAAGGTGGAGGAGGGGGATCCAGATTTGGTATTTACCGCACTTCGGGAGGCAGAGGAGGAAATTGGAATTGATGCGGGCAAGGTCGAGGTAATCGGTAGCCTGACTGAGTTATACATTCCAGTTAGCAATTTTTTGGTTACACCCATTGTGGGCTTTTTGGACCACAGGCCCACATTCGTTCCCGAGCAGCGAGAGGTTGATAGGATCATCCCTACAGCTTTGAATTACTTGATTCAACCTGAGATTGTCAAACAGACACCTATTTCATTGGGAGGTGGGCAATACTTAGAAACTCCGTATTTTGACATTTCTGGAGAGATTGTTTGGGGTGCGACGGCCATGATATTGAGCGAGCTCATTCAGGTGTTGAAGCAAAAAGGAGGGTAAGAGTTGTTCGTTTTGACAATTGTGGGTATTGTTGTAATCGAGAAATAGAAGAACATGGAAGAAAATACAGCTCCTTTTTTGACGAATGATGCCGTGGTTTTTGGCCTGCTCATGGCCACTCTGGCTTTTATTTTCACCTCTTCTTCAAGCAAGCATCCGTTTTGGGTAAAGTTTTACAGGTATGTACCTGCGGTCTTGCTTTGCTATTTTATTCCTGCAGTATATAATTCCTTGGGATTGATTTCTGGGGAGTCATCGAATTTGTATAAAGTTGCTTCCCGTTACTTACTTCCTGCTTCTTTGGTGCTTTTTACCATCAGCGTGGATCTAAAAGGTATTCTTCGCTTGGGCCCCAAAGCCTTGATCCTGTTCCTAACTGGGACTGTAGGCATCATTTTGGGTGGTCCAGTATCCTTGCTTATCGTTGGCTGGATTCAGCCGGATTTGTATACAGGTACAGGTCCAGATGAATTGTGGAGGGGCTTGTCTACGATTGCTGGGAGTTGGATAGGTGGAGGAGCCAATCAAACCGCGATGTTGGAGGTCTTTGGAGCCAGTCCAGTCTTGTTTGGGCAAATGATTGCCGTAGATGTCTTGGTAGCGAATTTTTGGATGGCCATCTTGTTGTATTGGGCTGCCAAACCAGAAAAAATCGATAAATTCTTAAAAGCCGATACTTCGGCAATTTATGAGCTCAGAGACCGAATTGCGAAGGCAAGGGAAGCTAGTATTGCCATTCCTAGTCTAACCGATATTTTACTGATTCTCGGTATTGGTTTCGGGGTTACAGGTCTATCGCACTACTGTGCAGATTTCCTTGCGCCTTGGTTTGAGACCAATCACCCTGAATGGAACCAGTATTCTTTGAATTCAGCCTTTTTCTGGATCGTAGTCATTGCTACTGCGCTAGGTTTGGTTCTATCCTTTACAAAGGCCAGACATTTGGAAGGGGTAGGTGCTTCCCGTTTGGGTTCAGTTCTTCTCTACATCATGGTGGCCACTATTGGCATGCAGATGGATTTGGGTGCTATTCTTGACAATCCCATCCTATTTTTGATTGGAATTATTTGGATTTTGTTCCACGTTTCGGTGATGCTTTTCGTTGCTTGGCTGATCAAGGCGCCCTTCTTCTATGTGGCAGTCGGTTCCCAAGCTAATGTTGGAGGTGCAGCCTCTGCACCCATCGTAGCTTCTGCGTTTGATGCCTCTTTAGCTTCTGTGGGGGTGCTATTGGCCGTACTTGGCTATGCCTTGGGTACCTATGGAGCGTATATCAGTGGCTTGATTATGCAATGGATGTCAAGCCAGTAATTCCATCTACCCTTCGCTAGGGCTTATATACTTTCACTGCGGTTCCACTGACGGTAACCATGAGCATGCCCTCTCGGATAGTTTCGTAGTCAAGATCTATACCCAAAATAGCATTGGCGCCTAGCTGTCTTGCTTGCATCTCCATTTCGGCCATGGCTGTTGCTTTTGCCTCGCGCAAGACTTGTTCGTAGGCCGAAGATCTTCCACCAACAATGTCGGTGATACTAGCAAAAAAATCTTTGAAAATGTTTGCACCTATGATGGTTTCGCCAGAAACAATGCCGAGGTAATTTTCAATGTGATGGCCCTCAAGGGTAGAAGTTGTGGATAGGATCATACTTGTGATATACTTTGATTGATTGTTTGAATCGAAATACGTGAAATTTGATCTAAGGTTTTTTTGGGTGGGTTCACCAATTGAGTAAATAGGTTGTTTTTATCCATTATTACCTTTTGGATTCAATAAATAACCAGGGGATTTTTCTGATTTACCGGTTAAATTGGCAATTCCCATTAATTTTGCGGAGCCTTCTGGCAATCCTTTTCCTATGGTGCATCGACTCATCCTTTTTGTTTCGCTATTTCTTGCGGGAGCTAGTCTTCATGCCCAAGGTTTCTTGGCCAACCGTTCTTCGCTGTATGCATTTACAGGAACCTCTGGGGCCAATTTGAGTCAATTCAATGCCTTACTTACAGAACGGGGACAACTTCCAATTCCCAATCGGTACAATTCTTTTGGACTGGGATACCAGACTAGGTTCAATGATTTTATTTTTGGTTTGGAGGTATCTCAACACCAAAGCCGAATAGCGGAATTGGGCACCCATCGCTTCCAATACCGAACCTCCCGCGCCTTAGTCAATCTTGGCTACTCGCTTACCGAAGAAGGGAAGTTCCAATTGATCCATTACCTATCCATGGGATTGGGCTCCATGAATGTGCAATTGCTTCCGCAAGAGCAATCTAAGGACCTCAGTTCTTTCCTTAAAGACCCAGGTCAAGGAATTGTGTTGCGGAAAAATGACATCCAACGCGGAACCCTCAATTATGGTAATTTCTTGACGGAAATTGGTTTTCAAATCTCCTATGATCTCCCCATTCCCAACCGAAAAGAAGCCTTGGAAATCATCGCCAAAGCAGGGTATTCCTTTAGTCCTTTTGAGAAGGGTTGGAACCTCAATGGAATCTCTTTTGATAATGCGCAAGCCGGAGCCTTTTTTCGGGTAGGAACAGGGATAAGCCTTCCTGACCGGAATTTTTTCTACAAGGATGCTACCATTGGAATCTCCTTGATACGAGGAATACACTTTACCAAACCGGATAAGTTCAATACTTATTTGAAAGAGCAGGGTTACCAGACCTTGGAGGGGAGACCTGCTCAGTTGGGTCTCAGAATCCTGGGGGAAACAGACGGTTTCCTGTATGGCATGGATGTGTTTAATGTGGCCTTAAAAGGACGTGCCAGTACTACCCAAACTCACAGTTTGAACAGCTTGCGCATTTATGCCAACGTGGGTAAAAAATTCTTTCAATACAAAAACTGGGGTATAGGTGCCCTGGGTGGCTTAGGCTATGGCAACTTGCGTTATTCCTTGCTTCAAGGTCAAAAACCTGATTTCCCAGCATTACTCGAGCAGCGGAATTTCGATGGTTACCTCCGGAAATCGGGTATTTTTCTCAAACCAGAGGTTCTCGTTGAGTATGGATTACCAATGACCAAGCGGAAGTTGTTTGATTTGGTATTCACCTCCACTGCCGGGTACGAACAAGCATTTCCTGCCTTCAAGCTGGGGGGAGTCTCTATGAATTCTTACCAATCCGGTCCCTTTGTAACGTTTGGGCTCGGAATACGTCCCTAATTTTCTTCTGTTTTTTTAGTAAAAACTATTTTTTCAAGGTAAAAAAAGGAGCTTATCTCTGGTTTATTTGAATTTTTGGCGTAATTTTGCAGCAACTTATCGAGAAAGACCGAGGGAAGGGCCCTACGACGTCTTAGCAACCTGTAACCAAGGTGCTAACTCCCCTCCTGGATTAAGCCAGGAACAGATGAGATGATTAGTACGAATACCTACTTTTCTCCGCGTTTTGCTCGATTAGTTTTTTCAACTTAACCAACAATGAGACAAAACAGAACGGATCTCCTGCTTCAGGCAGTCAATTCTAGGGTTTTAATTTTAGATGGTGCCATGGGTACCATGATTCAGCGTTACACGCTGACAGAAGAAGATTTTCGAACTCCTGCATTAAAAGACCATCCCAAGGCTTTAAAAGGCAATAACGACCTACTTTCCTTAAGTAGACCCGATATCATTCGTGCCATCCACTTGGAGTATTTGAAGGCCGGATCAGATATCATTGAAACCAATACCTTTTCCGGAACGACCATAGCCCAGGAGGATTATGGATTGCCGCACTTGGCATATGCGATCAACTTTGAGTCCGCCAAACTTGCACGGGAAGTAGCTGATGCCTATTCCTTAACCACTCCTGACAAGCCTCGATTTGTGGCAGGCGCCATGGGTCCCACCAACCGTACCGCATCCATTTCTCCAGACGTAAACGATCCAGGTTATCGGGCAATTACTTTTGACCAGTTGGCAGAAGCCTATGCCGAACAAGTACGTGGGCTATTGGATGGTGGTGCTGATATTATTCTTGTGGAGACCATCTTCGATACCCTCAATGCCAAAGCAGCGCTATATGCAATCCAAGCTGTGTATGAGGAGCGAAATATCCCACTCGATCCCAAAGAAGGTGGCATTCCAATCATGATCTCTGGCACCATCACGGATGCCTCTGGTCGAACCCTCTCTGGACAGACTACCGAAGCATTTTTGATTTCGGTTTCACACGTACCCTTATTCTCCGTAGGCCTCAATTGTGCCTTAGGAGCAAAGGAGCTGCGCCCATACCTGAAGGTATTGGCTCAAGAGGCACCTTTTTACGTGTCAGCCTATCCAAATGCAGGCCTGCCGAATGAATTTGGTGCTTATGACCAGGGAGCAAATGAAATGGCAGATCAGGTTCGTGACTTTTTGAAGGAAGGAATGCTTAACATTTTGGGAGGCTGCTGCGGCACCACACCGGATCACATTCGCGCGCTAGCAAATTTGGCAGCAGAATTTTCCCCACGAAAAATTGATCAAGTAACGGAAGAGGAGGAGCAACATGCCTAAGTTAGCCTACATGAAATTATCGGGCCTAGAGCCTTTGGTGTTTACCCCTACGCTCAACTTTGTGAACGTGGGAGAGCGAACCAACATCACCGGTTCCAAGAAATTTGCTCGCCTGATCCTCAACGGACAATACGATGATGCCCTCGATATTGCCTTGGACCAAGTCCGAGGAGGTGCTCAGATCTTGGATGTTTGCATGGACGAAGGAATGTTGGATGGGGAATTTGCAATGGTGCGCTTTCTCAATCTTATCGCTTCCGAACCTGAAATCAGCCGAATTCCCATCATGATTGATAGCTCCAAGTGGAGCATCATCCTGGCAGGATTAAAGTGTGTGCAAGGAAAAGGTATTGTCAACTCCATTTCTCTAAAAAATGGAGAGGAAGAATTTATTCATCAAGCCAAAACCATCAAAAAGTTTGGAGCTGCAGTAGTGGTCATGGCCTTCGATGAACAAGGGCAGGCTGATACCTACGAGCGACGCATCCAAATCTGTGAACGTAGTTACCGAATCCTAGTAGATCAGGTAAAATTCAATCCACAGGACATCATTTTTGACCCAAACATCTTCCCAGTCGCTACGGGGATGGAAGAGCATCGCAAGAATGCGCTCGATTTCTTCCATGCCACACGCTGGATTAAGGAAAATCTTCCTGGTGCCAAGGTCAGTGGGGGTGTGAGTAACGTATCTTTTTCCTTCCGAGGAAATGATCCCGTGCGTGAAGCCATGCACGCGGCTTTCCTTTACCACGCCATCAAGCATGGGATGGACATGGGGATCGTCAACCCAACCCTGTTGGAAGTTTATGATGATATCGACAAGGAATTGCTGGAGCGGGTAGAAGATGTATTGTTTGACCGCAAAGAAGATGCTACCGAGCGCTTATTGGACTTTGCAGAGACGGTGAAGTCAGCAGATAAAAAAGAAGTAGTCAACGAGGCCTGGAGATCAGCGCCTGTATCCAAGCGAATCGAACATGCCTTGGTGAAAGGTATCTTGGACTTTATCATCGAGGATACTGAGGCAGCACGTCTTGAATTGGTCAATCCATTGAAAGTCATTGAAGGTCCTTTGATGGATGGGATGAATGTGGTGGGTGACCTGTTTGGGGAAGGAAAAATGTTTCTCCCTCAAGTGGTGAAGTCTGCCCGTGTGATGAAAAAGGCAGTGGCCTACCTCGAACCATTCATGCCACTTCCTGAAGAGGGGCAAGCCGCTTCTTCCTTGAAGAAGATCTTATTGGCTACCGTAAAAGGCGATGTCCACGACATTGGTAAAAATATCGTAGGGGTAGTTTTGGCTTGCAATAGCTACCAAATCATCGATCTGGGTGTGATGGTGGATGCTCAAAAAATCATTGACGAAGCCATCAAAAACAAGGTGGATATCATCGGATTGAGTGGTTTGATTACCCCATCTCTGGATGAAATGGTCAATGTGGCTTCCGAAATGGAGCGACAAGGACTTACCATTCCTTTGCTGATCGGTGGAGCCACTACCTCAAGAATTCATACCGCTGTAAAAATTGACCCAGTGTATTCGGGTGCAGTGGTGCATGTGAGTGATGCGAGTAAGTCAGTGCCTATTGCTGGGGAGTCTATTTCTCCAGAGACCAAGGATTCCTTCCGAGTTCAACTCAAGGAAGCTTACCGACAATTGCGTGAGGAGCATGAGGCAAAACAAACAGTCAAGCAGTTGATCTCCTATACCGAAGCAAAAAGAAATCCAGTATCCATCCAATGGGAGGGATTCCAGCCTGTAGTGCCGAAGGTGCTTGGCAGAACGGTTCTTGAAGACTTGGACTTAAACGTCATTCGTAAATACATCGACTGGACTCCATTTTTCAGTACTTGGATGCTCGCAGGAAAATACCCCAAAATCCTAAGCGACTCTGTGGTGGGCGAGGAGGCAACTAAGCTTTTTGCCGAAGCGCAGACGATGCTTGATACTTTGATTAATGAGAAATGGCTTTCTGCCAAGGCGGTATTCTCCTTGTTTCCTGTTCAGCGGGAAGAGGATGATGCATTCGTTCTCGATGAAAATGGAAATCGAGTTGCAAGTTTCCACTTTTTGAGGCAGCAAGGCAAGAAAGGGAAAGACGTTCCCAATCGGTCCTTGGCGGATTACTTGCATCCCAATCGTGTGGACTACCTCGGTTGCTTTGCAGTGACTGCTGGCTTGGGTATGGAAAACAAACTTGCGGAGTTTAAAGCAGCGGGAGACGATTACAACGATATTTTATTTAAGGCATTAGCCGATCGATTGGCAGAAGCGGCCACCGAATTTGTACATGAGCAGGTAAGAACTTACTATTGGGGCCATTCCACCAATGAAAAGTTGGATAACGAGGCCCTGATCAAGGAAGAGTATTTGGGTATTCGTCCTGCACCAGGCTATCCTGCTTGTCCGGAGCACTCCGAAAAGGTGACGATCTCTGAATTGCTAGATTTGGAAAATACGGTGGGCATCACGCTAACTTCTAGTTATGCCATGTATCCTACTAGTTCGGTTTCTGGATTTTTCTTCGCCCATCCTGAAAGCAGCTATTTCGGTCTCGGCAAGATCGGAGAAGACCAAGTGGCAAGTTATGCTACTCGAAAAGGCATCAGTCTCCAAGAGGCGGAACGTCTATTATCTCCGAATTTGGCCTATTCCCCAAACCCCATTCTTGAGAATTCAATCCTATGAAAATCACAGAACATTTAGCCAACGCAAAAGGCACACTCTTTTCTTTTGAGATTCTACCCCCCTTGAAAGGGCAGAGTTTGAAGGAACTTTTGGAAGGAATAGCTCCCTTGATGGAGTTTAATCCTCCATTTGTGGATGTCACCTACCACCGGGAAGAGTACATCTACAAGAAGCATCCCAATGGCCTTTTGGAAAAGGTAAGTACCAAAAAGCGTCCTGGAACAGTAGGGATCTGCGCTGCTTTGATGAACCGATTTGATGTAGATGCGGTACCGCATGTGCTTTGCGGTGGGTTTACCAAAGAGGAGACGGAGAACTTGTTGATTGATCTTGATTTTATTGGGGTAGAAAATGTATTGGCCCTTCGTGGCGATGCGCCCAAGGCAGAGCGTTTTGTGGCCGAGCCCAACGGACATTCTTTTGCCAGTGAATTGGTAGAGCAAGTGATTCACATGAACCAGGGGAAGTATTTGCACGAAGAAACCGAGCCAAGCTTCCAAACTGATTTTTGTGTGGGTGTAGCCGGTTACCCGGAAAAGCATTTTGAAGCCCCAAGCCTCAAATTTGACCTAAAATACCTCAAAGAAAAAGTAGAAAAGGGAGCAAGTTATGTGGTGACTCAGATGTTTTTTGACAATAAAAAGTATTTTGACTACGTGGCTAAGGTGCGGGAAGCGGGGATCAATATACCCATCATCCCAGGGATCAAGCCCATCACTACTTTGGGACAGATTACAGCCTTACCTAGATCCTTCTTCTTGGATTTTCCGGATGAGTTGACCGATGCACTATTCAAATGTACCACCAATGCTCAAGTGAAGGAGGTAGGCATTGAATGGGCGGTCAAGCAGTGCAAGGAACTGATGGATGCCCAGGTGCCTAGTTTGCATTTTTACACGATGAGCAAGGCCGAAACGACCTATAAAGTTGCCAAGGAACTCTTCTAAGTGTTCGTAAATAGATTTAAAAAAGGGGCTTTTGTCCCTTTTTTATTTTGCCTTGACTTTAAACAAGATTCTCCCATTCAACGAAAAGGGAAGGAATTCCTTTTGATTTTTCAGTAACTTGCCATCATTCAAAGAAAGATAGGTTTACCTATTTTACTAGTTAATTCATGCTCGAATCACCAGCCAATTCAAAAGTAAAGCGTCTTCGATTTCTTCGAAAGTTCCACCGTTGGATGGGGATACCCTTGATTCTCTTTTTTCTGGTGATTGGGGTGACCTCTATTTTGCTGGCATGGAAGAAGAAGGCGGAGTTACTGCCTCCGACCCTAGAAACTAAGGTGGAAAATGGGACTTGGCTTCGTCCTTCTGACTTCGTAGCCATAGGGGAGCAGGAAATGGTCAAATTAGGTGAAGATTCAGTCGTAGACCGAATTGACATTCGCCCGGACAAGGGTACCGCCAAAGTGACCTTTAAGAAGCATTTTACAGAGGTGCAGGTGGATGGGTATTCAGGAGAAGTGCTTTCTATTGCCACGCGGCATTCGGATTGGATCGAGAAAGTACACGATGGAAGTATTGTGGATTTTTATACCACGGGCGATGAAGGTGCCAAGCTCACCTATTCCACGTTGGTATCCATAGGATTGATTTTGCTTGCCTTTAGTGGATTTTACCTTTGGTATTACCCGAAGTTGCTTCGGAAAATGAAGGAATAGGGAGTTCGATTCACTTAGCCTAAGAGTTTATATTTTTTACCTGGCAAGGATTGGATGATTCCCTCAAACTCCAAGGAGAGTAATTTCGAGGAAAGCATTCCCAAAGGAATTTGGAGTACATGTGCGAGTTGATCCAATTCAGTATCTCCTTTCGTTTGCAGGTGGGTTAAAATTTTGAATTCCTGTTCCTCTCGGCCTGAAAAATCTTGTAGTGGCTTGGGCTTTCTTTCCTCCCCAGGTTTGGACCAGTGTAGTGCCTCCGCAAGGTCTTCGGGGCCTGTGTAGATGGCCGCTTTCATTTTTCGAATAAGTTGGTTGCAACCCTCAGAGAAAGTGGCTTGAAGATTTCCGGGAACAGCAAATACCTCTTTCTGGTAGCCAAAGGCGAGTTCGGCTGTAATCAATGCTCCTCCTTTTTTTGCAGCTTCCACTACCAGGAGTGCATCGGATAATAGGGCAATGATTCGATTTCTGGCAGGAAAATTCCCTGGGAGCATCGGACTTCTTGGCCCATATTCACTCATCAAGGCTCCATTTTCCTGTACGAGTTGGGCTGCTGTGCCTTGGTGTACAGCGGGATAGATCAGGTGAATGGGAGAGCCGAGCACTGCAATTGTGGGAAGGCCTAAATTCAAGGCCGATCTGTGTGCTTCAATATCGATTCCGTAGGCTAGGCCAGATACAATGCTGGGCTGGTAGGGCAGGAGGTCTTCACAAATTTTCTTGGTGATTGCCCTGCCGTAGGGAGTTGCACTCCGGGTACCCACGATGCCAACTGTTCGAGAAGCATTCAAATCGGCGGATCCTTTGGTGAAGAGCAGCACAGGCGCATCGGAATTGGCTTTTAAGCGCTTGGGGTACTCCTCGTCCAATGCCGTGAGTAGCCTATACCCATCTTTGGTTTGATTTGCGAGTAGGGTTGCCGCTTGGGAAAGTAAGGATTCGCGCTGCTGTCGGATTTCCAGTAATCGCCTACCAATCCGTGGTATTTTGGCTACTTGTGGTTGAGTTAAGGAGAAGAAGGCAAGTGCAGAGCCAGCATAAGCCACAATGGCTTTAAACAAGACTGGACCTACTTTAGGGGCTAATGCGAGGGCAATAAAGTATTGTCTGTCCTCAGGTGTTGGATCGGGAATGGAGTTCATGCTTCAGGTTGATTAAAAAATCCTTGAGTTCCTGAAGTTTTTGAACTGCTGCTACCTTATCAAATCCTTGTTTCTTCCCTGCTGCGATGACTTCTTGCGCACCTTGGAGGGTGTATCCCTTTTCCTTAACCAAGTGGTATACGTAGCGAATCTTTTGGATGTCATCCTTGGTGTAGCGTCGGTTGCCTTTTTTGTCTTTTTTAGGGCGGATGATGTCAAATTCCCCTTCCCAGTAGCGAATAAGAGAAGCCGCAACTTTAAACATGTCGGCAACTTCTCCGATGGAAAAGTATTTTTTTTCTATTTCTCGCTCTTTGTAAGGCACTGTATGGATGAGTTAAGTAGTTCAGTCTTCAGACAAGGCTCCCAAGGGATAATGAAAAAAGATATCCCAAAATAGAAAAATGTAACCAACTTTTGATATTCCTGCCTCCAATTTTTTTTCTGGAATTCACGAAGTACAAAAAGTGATTGATTTTCTGAGGGTTAATAACCTTGATTTACTTTATCGATTGAGCACTTGCAGCATTTGAATTGCTGCTAATCCAGCTGTTTCGGTTCGCAAACGGCTTTTTCCAAGAGAGACTGCCTGAAATCCATGATCGAATGCGAGTTGAATCTCTTTTGGATCAAAATCTCCTTCGGGTCCAATGAGGATGAGGTATTTTTCGCCTACTTTGGCTAGGTCTAGGAGGTGGTGGGGATGGTTTTCATCTACGTATGCGATGAACTTTTGGTACTCGGCAAAGTCAGGAGATTTAATTAGTTCGCTGAGTTTGGTTGTTCCATTCAGTTTTGGTATTCTCCATTTGATACTTTGCTTACAGGCAGAGATTATTTTTTTGTGGAGTCGGTCGACCTTTAAAAAGCTTCGTTCCCCATGTAGCGTATCTAGAAGGGTCAGTTCATGAAATCCGATCTCTGTCATTTTCTCTACCATCCACTCCATGCGGTCAGGGCTTTTGGTAGGGGCTATCGCCAAGTGTATGTAGAAGGGGTCCACTGCTGCTTCCGTAGCCGATAGCACTTTTAAACTCGCCTTTTTCGGATTTGCTTCTTCCAGTACACAAGTATAGAGCATTCCTTTTCCATCCGTCAGCAAGATTTGGTCTCCCTTTTTTTTGCGAAGCACGCGTACCAAATGCTTCGATTCCTCCTCATTGAGGTAGGTGGTGGGGCTGCTAATGGATTCTTGAAAAAAAAGCTGCATGAGATGATTGATCTACGAAGACACAAAAAAAGCACATTTCTTAAAGAAATGTGCTTTTATTCTGATTAAGCTTAATTCAATTAGCCTTTTGAAATCTCCATATTGACGGTCTTACCTTTGATGGTGTTGTTTTTCATCACACGCACTACATGTTCCGCATCTTTCTGCGGCACATCAACAAAGGAGAAGTTGTCAAAAATATCAATGCCTCCAATGCTCTTGCCAGGAAGACCAGCTTCTCCTGCAATGGCACCTACGATGTCATTGGGACGGATAAAATCTCTCTTGCCTAGGTTCAAAAACAAACGAGTCATGTTGGCATCGCGTGTGCGTTCGGTGCGAGGAGCAAAATCTCTTCCGCCCTCTCTACGATCGCTAAATCGGCTTCCGCCTTCTTTTCTATCACTGAATCTGCTTCCACGTTCGAATCGCTCGCCAGATCGTCCTCCTTCTCTTCGGTCTCCAAAGCGTTCGCCTCGGCCACCTTCTCTTCGGTCTCCAAATCTAGATTCACGTCCGCCCTCGCGTCCACCTTCTCTTCTACGTTCTCCATAAGCAGGAGCCTCGATTCCGAAGTCTTGTTCTTTCATCTCCTTGACGGTATCGCCCATGACCATTTTGAGTAGGCCTAGAGAAATTTGTTCTTGTGTCAAACCCTCTGCAAGCATCTGTCCGATGGTGGCTTCAAACAATTGGGTATCTTCTTCCTTGCTCAATACACGGTATACGTCCTTGATAAGCTGGGTTTTCTTCAATTCTACCAATTCCGCCACCGATGGAGGAGTCATTTTGGTGATGGTTGCCTTGGTGTAACGCTCCAAGTCACGTAATTTCATCATTTCTCTACGTCCGGTGATGAAAGTTATGGCAGTTCCGGATTTACCGGCACGGCCTGTTCTACCGATACGGTGTACGTAATATTCTTCGTCTAGCGGGATGTCAAAGTTGAATACCGCTTCTACGTTATCTACGTCAATACCTCTAGCAGCTACGTCTGTGGCTACCAATACCGTGCAAAGTCCTTTTCTGAACTTGCCCATTACCTTGTCGCGCTGTGCTTGGGAAAGGTCTCCGTGAAGCGCTTCTGCAAGAATGCCGCGAGCACCAAGTGACTCGGTTACCTCATCTGTCATGCGCTTGGTATTGCAAAATACCACGCTCAAAGCATAGTTGTTGAGATTCATCAAACGAGCCATCAATTCCATCTTCAAGGATTGCTTTACTTCGTAAAACACCTGATCGATCTTGGCAACCGTCAATTCGTTCTTCGCAACTTTAATAATTTCGGGTTCGTTTTGGTACTTGCGAGTCAAGTCTAGGATAGGCTTGGCCATGGTCGCTGAGAAAAAGACAGTTTGTCTCTCCTCTGGCATCTCCTGCAAGATGGCTTCGATATCGTCTCTGAAGCCCATGTCTAGCATCTCATCTGCCTCATCGAGAACGATGATGCCTGCATCATGCAACTTTAAGGTACCACGGTTGATGTGATCTTGCACACGTCCTGGAGTTCCTACTACGATCTGTACGCCTTTTTTGAGAACACGAATCTGCTTGTCGATAGATTCGCCTCCGTAGATGGCTACTGAACTGATTTTTCTGTGGTATTTAGCCAGCTTTTGAATTTCTCCTTCTACTTGAACCGCTAGTTCACGGGTAGGGCATAGGATGATTGCTTGTGGCTTGAGGAAGTCGGCATCTACCAAGTCAATGATAGGAATTGCGAATGCTGCCGTCTTGCCAGTTCCCGTTTGTGCTTGACCAATTACATCGCGTCCTTGCAGTACAAAAGGAATGGCTTGTTGTTGAATTGGGGAAGGTTGGGTATAGCCCATCTCTTCCACTGCCCGTAAGATTTCTTCCGAAATCCCCAGGTCTGAGAATTTGATTGTATTTTCCATTATGTTGTCCTTACTTTTTCTTGCCATGGTATCCTAAATCCCAGACAAGCAACAGCAAGGACTCACGGCATGAAAAATAGCTATGTCAAAATTGACGCTGCAAAAGTAGGTAGAAATATTTTGTAAACCAAGGGTTGACCCGAAGTTTTTAGAATAATCTGTAAAAAACGGGGGCTTAGCCCGAAATATATTTGGTAGGCAGAGTTGTAAAAAGTACGAAGTACGAGTTACTTGCCTGCGGCAGGCAGGCTAAACATGAGATGAAAAAATATCGAATACCGAACGTCGAGTGCAGAATGCTGAACTGGTAAATTGTACTTCAGACAATTTTTTGTGTCTTGCTACTTGCTACTGCCTACAAAAATGCCCGATCCTCTGTTGCTTCTTCGGTCATTTTTTCTGCCAGATCCTTGCCCAAGTAGCGATCAATCAGGCCATGGGCAGCATAGAGCACAGGTGTAAGTGCTAGGGCGACGGTAAACTTGTACACGTAGTTGATCAAACCCACAGCAGCGATCTGGGGTAGGGACCAGTTGCCAAATACATAGAAAGCGATACCCAGCACCACAAATGAATCGATAAACTGAGACACGAGCGTAGATCCGGTAGCACGTAGCCAGATCATTTTTGGACCTGTGATCGCGCGCAGCTTTTGAAAGACAAACACATCTATCAGCTGTCCAAGCAAAAAAGCGGTGAGAGAACCCACAATAATGCCCAATCCCTGTCTAAAGATGGTATTGAAGGCATAGTTGATGTCAAAGCCGCTTCCATCAGGCATGCTAGCATTGACCTGCATCCAGAAGTCTGCTGGAGCTAGGGCGGTCACCAAGCTGATGATCACAAAAACATAAGCAATCAATCCTGCAGTAAGGAAACTGATTTTCTGAACCCCTTTTTTTCCAAAATACTCGTTAATTAGGTCAGTGGTGATGAAGACCACTGGCCAGATCACCGCGCCCGCAGTGAGGTTGAAATCCAGCACAAACTCCCCAAAGAAGGTCCATTGTACAGGTTCAAATCCGAGAGTTCGCTCTCCAGAAAAGATCTTTACACCAATGATCTCAGCAAGGATGGCATTGGTTAGGAAGATGGCTCCTAGGATTACAAAGAGGTTGGTCTTGCGACCTTGGGCAGACTCATGCATGGGCTGTAGGGATGGGGTAGGTGATGCCTTCTTCACTTAAGCAGGAATTTGGGAAAATGGTTTGTGCCTCCGCCAACAAATCACTTAAATCTGGGTATCGGGTAGAGAAATGACCCAAAAGCAATTTTTTGGCTCCACTGAGTATTGCGATTTGAGCAGCTTGCTTTGCGGTGCAATGGTAGGTTTCCGCTGCGCGTTTTTGATCTGCATCCATAAAGGTGGCCTCGTGGTATAGCAGGTCTACTCCAGCAATGTAGGTGGTTAAATCCAGATTGAATGCGGTATCCGAACAAAATGCATAGCTACGCAAAGGAGGATGCGGATGGCAGTAGTCAACCACCTTGAAGGAGCTACCGTCACTGGATACAAAATCTTTTCCTTCCCGAAGGGACTGGATTGCAGCCAAGGGAAGGGAATTTTCTTGGAGTTTTTCCTTCATAATCGATCGTGGACCTATTTTTTCCTCAATCAAGAAGCCAGTGGTAGGAATCCGGTGCTGTAAGGGGAAGCTGGATACTCGAAATAGAGGATGTTCGAGAAGTAGAACCTTGCCTGAAGTACTAGTTTCGGTAAACTGTAACGAATAGCTCAGTCGGGTATTGCTCCAGCGGAAATGGGTGGTGAGAATCTCGTCAAGGCCACGTGGTCCAAAGAGTTGGATGGGTTCGGTGCGCTTGGAAAGGTGGTAACTTGAGAGTAGTCCAATCAAACCCAGGTAATGGTCGCCATGGAGGTGCGATATAAAAATGGTAGAGATTTTGGAGGGCTTGGCCTTGTATTTGCGCAGTTGGAGCTGCGTGCCTTCCCCACAATCCAGCAATAAAAACTCCTGCCCAAATCGAATGACTTGGGCAGTGTGATTTCTTCCATGCATCGGAATGGAAGAGGTGTTTCCTAGAATGGTGACCTCAAATTCTGGACTCAAGCGCCCTCCTCGTCTTCTCCTCCACCAATTTCATGCATAAAGACCAGTTCACCAGCTTCTTCCAAGTTGGCAACGAGGCGCAATTTCTTATCGAGCATGGAGATTTTTAGCAATTTCATCACATGCTCACGAACGCCAGAGATCACAAATATGCCTCCATTTCGGCCAAATTCCCGATCACCTACAAGAAGTGCACTCAGTCCACTGGAATCCACATAGTTCACTTGGCTCATGTCGAGCACGAGATTGCTGTAGCCTTCGGCATGGATGGTTAGGAGTTCAGACTTTAGCTTGGGAGCCAATAGGGAGTCGATCTTTTCCTCCAAAGGGGAAAAAACCACGTATTGCTCTTTTTTATCGATGGTATATTTCATGTATGCGCTTGGTTGGCTAGGTAATCTAAAATACTTTTTTCAATTCGTGAAGCAATGTCAGTCGTTTCTGCACGGACAAAGGACGTTCCGGTAATCTTTTCAAACAACTCAATGTAGCGATCGGAAATGCTTTCTACAAGTTCATCGCTCATTTCTGGTACCACTTGACCCTCTTTTCCTTGGAATCCGTTGGCGATTAGCCACTGACGGACAAATTCTTTGGACAACTGTTTTTGAGGCAATCCTTTCTTTTGGTTTTCTTCATAGCCTTCCGCATAGAAGTAGCGGGAAGAATCTGGAGTGTGGATTTCATCGATGAGGTAGATTTTTCCATCGGCTTTGCCAAATTCATACTTGGTATCCACGAGGATCAATCCCTTTTCCTTCGCCATTTCTTGACCACGTTGGAAGAGCGCACGGGTGTATTTTTCTAGAACCAGGTAATCCTCTTCGGAAACGATCCCTTTGGCCAAGATGGCTTCCCTTGAGATATCTTCGTCATGTCCCTCAGAAGCTTTGGTGGTAGGTGTGATGATTGGGGTAGGGAAGGCATCATTTTCTTTCAATCCCTCAGGCATGGGTACGCCACAGATCACTCGCTTGCCCAAGGCATATTCCCGAGCGGCATGTCCTGCGAGGTAGCCACGGATCACCATTTCCACCTTGAAGGGCTCACAGCGCTTGCCAATGGTTACGCTGGGGTCGGGAGTTGCCGTTACCCAATTAGGCACCAAATCTGCAGTGGCTTTTAGGAAGCCTGCAGCAATTTGATTCAATACTTGCCCTTTGTACGGGATGGCCCGAGGTAGGACCACATCAAAGGCAGAGATTCGATCGGAAGCCACGACCACAAGGTCCTTTTCAAACATGTACACGTCGCGTACTTTTCCCTTGTAAAAGCCTTTCTGTCCAGGAAAGGAAAAATGAGTTTCTTTGATGGCTTTGCTCATGAAGAATTCGTTTGGGCAAAAATAGAAAAATCGATTTGGCTAGCGGTGAACTTGTCGGTTATTTATTGATTTTATTTCCAAGCTCGTAGGTTTCCGTTCGTTCTAGGACACCATTCGCATCGTAGAATTCTCGGACTCCATTTAATTTACCTTTATTAAATCTTTTGATTTCCAGTATTTTTCCTGTTTCGGAATAAAGCATCACTTCTCCTTCTTCCAAATCATTGAGGAAAGGGATGCTGGAGGAGAGTTGACCGGAGGGATAGTAATTTTCCTCTTTGAGTTTGGCTCCTTTTTTGGAATAAAACTCCTTTCGCTGAAGGCTACCTGATTCGTAGTAGCTGATGCTTGGGCTAATGGGAATTCCTTTGTCAAAGGTTGTTTTTTGTTTGAGTGCACCTCCTGGATAGTAACTGAGTAGCTCTCCATCGGGAGCCCCTTTTTTGAAGGTACCTACACGCTCAGGATTTCCATTAGGATGTTGTAATAGATACGGACCATCAAGAGCACCGTAGTTGAAGAAAAGCCGGGAGCGCAAGCTGCCATCTGGGAAAAAACTTTCTTCCTTTCCATTGAGCACACCTCGCTCGTAATTTCCTTGGTACTGTAGGGTACCTGATTCGTTGTATTCTTCGCGTATTCCGTGAAACTGGCCCGCCAAATAACCGATTTTGGATTCTATTGAACCGTTTGGATAGTAGCGTATTGAAATTCCTTCAGGTTTATTGGCTCTGAATGGGGTCTTTTCAAATAGCGTACCATCTTCTAAGTAGGAAAGAACCTCACCTTCGAGTTGATTGGCAAGGAAATTTGAGCGCTGGCGAAGGGTACCATCAGGGTAAAAAGATAAGGCTTCACCTTCGCGCTGGTTGTTTTGAAAGGTGACCTGACGCAGCGTATCGCCTGTTTCTGGATCCAAATCGTAGAAAATTCCATGGCGCTGGTCATTTTTGAGGTTGCCAATCACGACCAATTTTCCTTCCAGATCGTAGCGCTTGACAGGACCATTTGCTTTCCCATTGACAAGGAGCACTACTTCTTTGACCTTCAGCGTATCCTCAGCATGGTAGGTCCTCAGCGTATCTTGACCAAAGGTCAAAAATGAATAAGAACCTAGGATTAAGGTAAAGACTATGGATTTAAACATGGGAAATTTCTGGTGGATGAATTCGAAACCCAAGGTTTAACCTGGCTTAAGGCTTCTGTGATCGAAAATTACAAAGAAGCAAATTCAACTCCACATCCCTTACCGTATTTAGTTGGGATGGGCTAACTTTGAAGCTTCAAACTCATATTCCGTATGCGCTACGCTAGTTGTCTTGCCTTAATTGCAGTGGTTACACTGTTTTCCTGTTCATCCAAACCGGAAGTCACTTTTAAAAATTACGAGGGAGAGATTTTTGGCACGTATTACCGTGTTCAGGTAGGCGATGCATCTCAGGATTACCAAGCCAAGTTTGATTCGGTATTTGCCTTAATTAACGCCGCTTCCAACTCTTATATTCAGGAATCTGAGGTTTCGGATTTTAATGCAAGCGGGATTTTGATGAATCCCTCCTTTACTTTTCGAGACATGCTGGATTCGTGTAAGAAGTACCATGTCCAAAGTCAAGGTTATTTCGAACCCACCCTTTATCCTCTCATTAAGGCTTGGGGTTTTTCTTTTGAGGAGCGAGAGCAGATGGATTCCAGCAAAGTTGCTGCCTTGAAGTCCTTGATGGGCTTTGAATCCCAGGTGCAGGTAACGGACACCAGTTATGCAGCAGCCCAAAAAGGGGTCATGCTAGACATCACTGGGCTAGGAGAGGGCTATGCCATCGACAAGCTTGCCGAGGTATTGGATCAGGCAGGCGTGGCCAATTACCTGGTGGAGATCGGAGGGGAGATGAAGGGAAAAGGGCATAATCCAAATGGAGAAACCTGGACCATCGGCATCGAAGATCCCGCACAAGCTGAATTGGGGGTGATCAACACCATTCTAACCAAAGTTACCCTAAATGGATTGGCTTTAAGCAGTTCGGGAAATTACCGTAAATTTTATATCGATGAGCAGGGAAATCGTCGGTCACATTTGATAGACCCGAAAACAGGCTTTCCTGTGAGCCATTCCATGGTTTCCGTATCGGTATTGGCTACTTCTGCGACGCAAGCTGATGCTTTGGCTACAGCATTTATGGCCATGGGACCTGTGCAGGCTAAGGCCTTGGCCGAAAGCCTTCCCGGCGTAGAAGCAATGTTTGTATTGGCAGAAAAAGACCTGCTACGTATGGAATTCACTTCGGGTTTTCCCCAGGAGCTTGAGCAGGAGAAAAAGTGATTAATTTTTAGGAAATAGATTGCTCGCTAAGACGCTAGCAATGAAAGGGTATTTTAATTCTTTACAATTCAGGTATTTATTGTTGAAAAAAATAGCTTTTTCTTTGCGTTCTGCAGTCTGAAACTGTCCCTTTGCGTGATCTCCTCCTTATAATTTTTCAATCACAATCGCAGAAGCGCCACCACCACCATTGCAGATACCGGCCACCCCGATGCTACCTCCTTTTTTGTGAAGCACGGTGCACAAAGTGCTGATGATTCGTGCTCCAGAAGCGCCTAGGGGATGTCCTAGGGATACCGCGCCACCAAAGACATTCAACCGGTCATTGTCTAAGTTTAATTCCCGCTGGTTTGCGATTGCTACTGCTGCAAAGGCTTCGTTGATCTCGTAATAGGAAACTTCGTCAGCAGTTACCCCTGCATGTTTCAATGCCTTAGGTATAGCCAAGGCTGGTGCTGTGGTAAACCATAATGGATCTGTGGCCGCATCAGCATAGCCTCTGATTTTTGCAATTGGCTTCAATCCGTACTTTTCCACCACTTCCTTGCTCACCAAAACCAAGGCGGATGCCCCATCGTTCATGGTTGAAGCATTTGCGGCGGTTACTGTACCATTCGGATCAAATACAGGTTTGAGGGATGGGATTTTATCAAAAACTACATTCTTGAATTCTTCGTCTTCGGCAATCACAACCGATTCCCCTTTTCTACCCTGTAGTTCCACAGGAATGATCTCATCCGTAAATGCACCCGCGTCCCAGGCGGCTGCAGAGCGCTGGTAGGATTGGATTGCATAAGCATCTTGTTCCTCTCGGCTGATTTTCATTTCCTTGGCGGTGTTTTCGGCACAGTTGCCCATGGGAAACTTGTAATACACTTCAAAAAGTCCATCACGTACCAAACCATCGCTTAGCTCTGCATTGCCATACTTGTAGCCAAAGCGCGCCTTAGGCACATAGTAGGGGACATTGGACATACTTTCCATACCGCCCGCGATTACCACCTCATTTATACCCAATTGGATGGATTGGGCCCCGAGCATGACGGCTTTCATGCCTGAGGCACAAACTTTGTTGATGGTGGTGCAAGGAACTTGATAGCCAATACCTGCGCCGATGGATGCTTGACGAGCAGGTGCTTGGCCTAGATTGGCAGAAAGCACATTGCCCATAAACACTTCGTTTACAGCTTCAACAGGTACCCCTGACTTGGCCAAGGCGCCTTTGATAGCGATGCTTCCCAACTCGATGGCAGTTAAGGTACTCAATTTACCTCCAAAGCTCCCTAGGGGAGTACGAACAGCTGCGAGGATATATACTTCTTGATTCATCTGGATTCGGGTTTAGGAAAATCAACCGAGTCGGAACACTTACCAATCTGGTAATCCTCGTTTTGGTTGTTGAGTGGCTTTCTTTTTGTTGTCTTGGATGTAGCGTAATTCTGCTGCATTGAGGGATTCTAGGATCTGTGCAGCCTGCTCGGGAGATAAATTCATCCCTTTCAGCTTTTCACGCATTGCTTCCATTTTTTTCTGGCGATCAGCGAGGTTGGCATCCATCTGGTCATTTCCATTTTGTCCAGCCTCTTCACTTTGCTGAGACGGATTTTCACCCTTTTGGCCTTCTTTGGCTTTATCTTCGTTGGTTTTCTCCCCGTCCTTCTGGTCAGACTTGGAATCTTCTTTTTGGGAAGGGTCCTTTTGTTGCTGATTTTGTTGGTTTTGCTGCTGTTGGTCTTGTTGCTGCTCCTGCTCTTCCTGCTGCTGTTCTTGTTCCAATTTTTCCTTGAGCGCCTTCAGTTTGGCATCGTTGGGATACTTGGCCAAGCCATCGTTGACCTCCCGGAGGGCTTGCTCCTTGGCGGTTTTGACATAGGAGCGCGCTGCTCGGTTAAAGAAGTCACCGGCAGTTTGGGCAATGGCAGCTTCCCCGAGAAGGCAGAAGCCAATCAATAGTGCACTGAATAGGATCTTAGTTTTCATTGATTTCCACCACATCTTTCAAACTTGTCATAAATTCTTGGTAAGCAGCAACTGTTTCGTCTTGCGCCAAGGCTACTTCCAATAGTGTTAACGCTTCCTTGAACCTGAATTGTTCCACTAATCGATCGGCTTCTGCTTTTTTACGCTTCGCAAACTCCGAAGGTTCTGGAGTATTTTCGTCTTTATTTTTTCGTTCCTCGTCCCGCTTGAGCCAACGGGCCAGCAATTCATAGTTGTACCGCGCCTCCTCATTCAAGGGGTTTTGAATCAAAGCGGATTGAAATTTACTCAGCGCAGCTTGGTAGTCCTGCTTGTTGCCCAACACGATTCCCCCTTGGTTGTAGGCAAAAGATGCTAGCCGCTTATTCGTGCTTTGGCTTGCCTTGTCAAAGCTTGCTGCAGCTTCCTCCGGCTGAGAAGCGTAATGGTAACTTAGTCCCAAGTTAAAATCCAAGGATGCAGAAGCAAGTTGAAATTCATCGATCAACACGCGATGGTCTTTGATGGATTGCGCATATTCTGTAGCGGCATAACTTGCCGCGGCCTGATCAATGGCAGCATTCAATCGACTTACCCGCGTCCAGGAGGCGGGCAGAAACAATAAAACCAGGAAGATTCCTTTGCTCCAGCTCATCAGAGTTTGATTGTTTTGATTGGTAAAATCATATCGACCAAAGCCAATGCCAAAGCAGCAAGCAAGAAGTAAAAATACTTGTTTGAGCTAGCTTCAACTTTTCGAGTGGTGGCAATGCCGCCTTCCAAACTTTCTATAGCGGAGATCAATCCACCCATTTCTTGGGATTGATCCGAGATCTCAAAGTATTGTCCTCCCGTTTCCGCTGCGATAAATTGCATAGGCTCCCGGTTAAGCTTGGTTAAAGCAGGCTTCCCAGTATCTGGATCCATGACTAGGCCATTGCCACGTGGCATTTCTCCGCCTCGATCGGTACCGATACCAATCGCAAACACTTTGATTCCTTCGTCCACCAATTCTTCTGCAATTCCATCTAAATCGTCTCCAAAATGCTCCCCGTCTGAAATCAACACCACAGATCTAGATTTCTTTTCTTGGCTCTGGTCATTTTGAAATCGTTCCAATGCCATACGGAGAGGGGTGCTGAGGTCCGTACCCAAGTTGGGAACCAAGCCGATGGAAAGACCGTCTATGTAGAGGTTAGCTACAGCCTGATCGTAGGTTAAAGGGAGTTGAAGGAAAGCTTCGGTAGAGAAAATAATCAATCCTACGCGATCAGAAGGAAATGAATTCAGCAATTCCTTCAATTCAAATTGAATTCTGCGAAGTCGATTCGGGGCAATGTCCGTTGCCACCATGGACTGGGAAAGGTCGACAGCTATAAAAATGTCTTTTCCTTCTTCCTTAACTTCCTTGAAAGAATCTCCGATGGAAGGACCTGCAAAGGCAATAAGGAGTAAAATAAAATAGAGGGAACGAATTATCAGTTTGGTAAAGAGCCGCTGCTTTTCCACCTTCAACTTTCGGTTGATGGCCCAAAATCGACTCAAGTATAGAAAATACAGGAGGATAAAAATCCCGGCGAGGAGAAGCGTGAGTTTGATGTCAGGGTATGCCCAAATCATGGCCTGAAATTAGGAAATAAAGCTAACTTTGAAAGCGAAAATTGGCAAAGGCTGCTTTGCATTTCAAAAAGAAATCCAAGAATTAACAAACATTAATTTCTTGTAGTCGTTCGTTTGATGAACTGCAAGAACCAACTCATTAGATGTCTTTTTATCGGCCATTACTTTTTTTCTTTTTATTTTTAATCTCCTCATCCGCTTTTTCACAAGAAAAACTTGTTTTGCGTGGTCAGGTGATGGATGCTGGTAATCTCCAAGTGCTGGTGGGAGTAAATGTATATTGGGAGGGAAAAGAGCAACAAGGAACCGCTACGGATCTGGATGGGAATTTTTATATTCCTGCAACCACCCTCCCCGCGAAAATTATCCTTTCTTACCTCGGCTACGAAAAGTCAATCCGCATCATTCAAGTTCGTGATTTGGAAAAAGGACAGCGCTTTTACTTGAAGTCGGAAGATTTTTCGTTAGAAGAAGTGTTGATTCAAGAGAAAAGAGGGGATGAGCAAGTAAAAAATATGGAGCTGGGTAAATCCACCTTATCCATGGAAACGCTCCAATCGCTGCCAGCCTTGTTTGGAGAAGTGGATCTTCTTCGCAGCCTTCAACTGCTACCTGGCGTTAAGTCTGCCGGAGAAGGGACTGCAGGTCTTTTTGTCCGTGGGGGTTCATCCGACCAAAATTTAGTGCAGGTGGATGGCGCACCTGTGTACAATGCATCCCACTTTTTTGGTATTTTCTCGGTGTTCAACCCGGATGGCCTCAAAAAGGTAGACCTCTATAAAGGAAATATGCCATCCAGCTTTGGGGGGAGGGCCTCCGCCCTGATCGATGTGACTTTCCGTGAAGGGGAGCGTGATCGGATTCGTGGGGAAGGAGGAATCGGAACGATTTCTTCAAGACTAACCCTACAAGGGCCACTTTTGGGAAAAAAATCAAGTTTTCTGATTAGCGGAAGACGCACCTATGCGGACCTATTCTTGAAGCTTTCCTCCAATCCAGACATTAAAAACAACCAACTTAATTTTTACGATTTAAACGGAAAAGCTGCCTTTACCTTAAGTACCAAGGATAAACTCACCCTAAGTAGCTACCAAGGCAGTGATTTGCTAGGCTTGGACGGTCAGTTTGCCTTGGGCTGGGCAAACTGGGTTTCGGCAATCAATTGGAATCGGGTAAATTCCGATAGTTCCTACTTTGACTTGCAAGGCTATCATTCGAGGTACAATTATCAAGTGAAGTTTGATAATGAAGAAAATGGCTTCGACTGGACCAATTCCCTTTCTGAGTCTGGAATCAAGGCCACTTGGACGCGCGTGCTTGCTTCTAAGAGGACCGTTTTTTGGGGAGTGCATGGACAAGTCTATCATTTTGCACCCACGGACTTGAAGCCTGCGCCCAAAAACCCCATTAGCCGCCGCCAAACCCAGGGAGTTCAAGGGCTTTTGGGCAATGCTTTTGTTGGGATCACGCAAGAGTTTTCGGATAAGTTAACTGCCGAACTAGGCCTGCGGCAGGGTGTTTATGCGCAAGTGGGGGAAGGAAAAGTGTACCAATACCCAAATAATGCTCCCAATCCAGATGTGGATCCTTCGGATTCAGTGTTTTATGGGAAAGGGGAACTTATGCAACGCTACCAGGGATTGGAACCACGAATCGCTTTTAGATATCTGCTCCAACCTGAATTTTCATTGAAGTTGGCCTACAACCGCAATTTTCAATACGTACAGATTGCATCCAATAGTTCGGCAGGGCTCCCTATCGACCGTTGGGTATTGGCAGGACAATACATTCGACCCATCCGCTCGGATCAAATCTCAATTGGGGCATTTCGAAACTTTGATCAAAACCGCTGGGAGCTATCATTAGAGGGATATTATAAGGACCTAGATCAGGTAATCGACCTTCGCAATGGAGCTCGAATCCTACTTTCGGATCAGGTGGAAACTGAGCTGCTCACTGGACGAGGCTGGGCTTATGGCCTAGAGTTCTTGCTACGCAAAAATAAGGGAAAGACTACCGGCTGGTTGGGATATACCTGGTCTCGAGCCTGGAGACAAATTGATGGGATCAGTAAAGATCGCCCCTACAATCCCCGTTTTGACCGGCCACATGATCTCTCCTTGGTACTCAACCACCAATTCTCTGCTGCTTGGACTACCAGCTTCACATTTGTTTATTCTACGGGACAGGCAGTATCCTTTCCTGTGGGTTCCTATATTGTGGACAATCAACCCATGCCACTTTATTCGGATTTTCGAAATGAAAATCGGTTTCCAGACTACCATCGCCTAGATGCTTCAGTCACTTGGAAAAACCCGGATCAAGGAAGAAAGTGGAAAGGAAGTTGGAATTTTGGGGTATACAATTTGTATGGTCGTAAAAACCCTTTCTCTTATGACTTCCGAATGGTATACAACAATGATATCAACTACAGCCCTACGGATGGAAAAGTAGTTTCTGCTCGACCTGGCGTTGTGATGACATACCTGTTTACCTTTTTGCCTTCCATCACCTACAACTTTGAGTTCTGATGAAAACTAACTGGATCGTAGTATTGATAGCTTTCCTATGTGTTTCTTGTCAAGAGGAGGTTTTTCTCGATTTGGATAGGAAAGATGCTCGCATTCCGGTGATTGAAGGTCATTGGACGGATCAAGGAATCTACAATGAAGTGAAGATTTCCTTGTCCAAAAACTATTACGACTCCCTGGAGCAGGAACTTGTTCGGGACGCAGAAGTTTTTGTGAAGGAACTGTCGACAGGTAGAAAAATCACCTTCACTTATCTTAATGCCACCCGCTCGTATCGCCCTAATCCCAGTGAGCGGGCCAAAGTAGGGGAAACCTACCAATTGAATGTAAATTGGAAGGGGCAAGTATTTCAATCCGAAGGACTTATGCTAGCCGCACCTACCGTAGATTCGGTCACTTGGAAGTACCAAGAAAAGCGACTATTTCGGGAGGAAGGCTACTATGTCAAGGTTTATGGAAAAATTCCTTTTCCAGACAATAATTACTACCGCATCCGTGTAATTGAAAACGATACACTCAAAAATCAACGGGAGGATTACCTATTATTTGACGATGCCTTTGGATTGCAAGTATTCGAGGAAGGGTTGGAGCTCGGCTATGCCTTTCAGAAAAATGATCGGGTGCGAATGGAACTCTATCGATTGAATAAAGATGCCTTTGATTACCTCAGCCAGCTAGTCAGTCTATTGTTTAATGATGGAGGTCTCTTTAGTCCTCCTCCCCAAAACCCAGAATCCAATATTCGGGTAGTGAAAGGAAATTCCCAGGTCCTCGGCTATTTTGTCGTTTCCCCAGTACTGGCTCGCACCGTAATCCTTCCTAACAAATAGTTGAGTAAATTTTTTGATTTAAGTGTAACTATTTTTCATTTTTATCGTAATATTACGATTGACTATGGGTCGATCTAAAACTACCTTATTTACTCCTGAGCAGAACGAATTGGCAGACCTGGCCAAAGCTCTTGCTCATCCAGCACGCGTAGCGATTCTTCAGTACTTGGCCAGTACCCAGTCCTGCATCAATGGAACCTTGGTACAAGAGTTGGGCTTGGCGCAGGCGACCATTTCTCAGCACCTTCGGGAACTCAAGGAATTGGGTCTCATTCGCGGGAGTATTGAAGGTGCCACAGTGAATTACTGTTTGGATACCGAGCGCTGGCAAGCTGTTCAAGACCTTTTTCAAGGCTTTTTTGGGCAGCTTTCTGAATCAAAGACCACTAACATTTGTTGTGATTAATAACTCCTCAATTCGCTATATCTTAACCTCATTTGTACCATGAAACTCTCACAAATCAAATCTCAACTGGAAAGTTTGACTGAAGTTAATTTTCTATTGCCCACTGGAACCGCTGTTCCTGCGCATTTTCATGTGACCGAAGTAGGGGAGGTAACAAAAAAATTCATCGATTGTGGAGGTACGCTTCGCAATGAATCCATGATCAGTTTCCAATTGTGGGAAGCCGATGATTTCGATCACCGCCTTGGAGCTGCCAAATTATTAAACATCATTCAATTGGCTGAGCGCGTACTGGAACTTGCTGATTTGGAAGTGGAGGTAGAATACCAAGGGGATACCATTGGTCGATACGGACTCGATTTTGCTGGAAGCAATTTTGTCCTGACTGCACGTCAGACTGACTGCTTGGCCAAGGATAAGTGCGGCATTCCCATGGAAAAGCCAAAAATTAGGCTCTCTAGCAATGCTCAAGGCCCTGTTTGTACACCCAATTCTGGATGCTGTTAAGTTAAATGAAAGCACCATTTTTTAGTCCCTTACTCGAAACCATAGCGTCATTGCCTATCTCCGCGATCTCTACGGAACGGAAAGCGCTCTTGGATGAAATGGCTACATACCTTCATGAGAAGATTGTAACGGGAAAAGAAATTCGTCTCAATTTTATTTGCACGCACAATAGCCGTAGAAGTCAATTTTCTCAAATCTGGGCACAAACCGCCGCTGCCTATTACGGGGTAAATGCTTACTGCTATTCTGGTGGAGTAGAGGTGACTGCCTTCAATCCCCGTGCTGTGGCCGCCATACAGCGAGATGGATTTAAGGTGGTAAAAAAAGAAGGTGAAAATCCGGTGTATTTTGTCCTTTACAGCGAAGAGGTAGAACCCATTGTGACTTTTTCAAAAGTAGTTGACGATGCCATTAATGCTACAAAGGAATTTGCTGCAGTGATGACCTGTGATCATGCGGATGAAAACTGTCCTTTTATTCCTGGTGCGGAAAGGCGTTTCCCACTTCGCTTTGAAGACCCTAAAGCCTTTGACGACAGTCTCCTGGAAGAAAAGATGTACAGCGAACGCTCGCATCAAATTGGCGCAGAATTGTTTTACCTTTTTGAAAAAGTAGGCAAATCTTCCGCTTAAGACTTTTCATTTTGAAAAGAGGAGGTAATTTTTATTCTTTGGATGTTATAAAACTTATTGTAAAAATGAAAATGCTACTACGTATTGCTTTTTTATCGCTTGTGCTAGGAATAGCACTATCATTTAATACTACTGTTCAGGCGCAGGAAACTGTGAAATCTACCGAAGATGAAATGCCCGTTCCTCCAGGGGGAATCACTGGGCTTACCAACTATATGATTCAAAACTTAAAATATCCTATTGCTGCCAAAGAAGCCAATGTGCAAGGAATGGTAGTAGTTTCTTTTATTGTTACTGCTGAAGGTAAGGTAGAAGGGGTAGAAGTTCTCCGAGGGATAGGCTCTGGATGTGACCAGGAGGCTGTGCGGGTGATTTCTCTATCAGGGCCTTGGACACCAGCAAAAAAGGAAGGTAAAGCAGTAGCAACAAAAATGACCTTACCGGTTCAATTCAAACTCTAAGTTTTTCAATCTCATAAAAAAGCCTCAAAATCATTGATTTTGAGGCTTTTTTGATTTTTAGCAGGTGCACTTAATCCATGGCATTGCCATGGAAGAGTGCATTGAAGAAGAGTTTGTTGGTTCCGTACCAAGCCCCTCTAAAGTTAGGGCTATCAAAGAAGTGAATCACACGACCTTGACCGGAAGGTGAAATAACCACACTCGCACTTTGCTTCAGACTTTCCAAGTTGGCCTTGGAAATGTATCCACCAAGGTGTGGATTGGCCGTGTAGCGAATGGGCGTGAGGTACTTATCTGCGGACGGCTTAATGAAAATTTCTGAATTGCGGTATACTGGCAAGGTCTTGCGGGTATATCCATAAGCGATTGGATGCGTCAGGTCAAGCTCGGCTTGGTAAATGCTTCCACCCACTTCTTTGGCGCCTTCGGTATCGTTTCGCGTAGCAAATGGAAGAATTGTAGGAACTTTTCCTTCATTTCCAGACACGGCTTCTTCCTTAGTGATGCCCTTCTGATTTAGCCAAAGAGAAGCATTCTTCATGGAAATGATTGTCCCGCCGCGGCTCACCCAATCTTTGATGTGATTTACTTGGCTTTCGCCTAGGGTACCATAACTTCCAGAAGGAAGAATAAGCGTATTGTAACCGTACAGGTTGAGTCGGCCAAACTGTTCCACATTCACCTTGGTAATGGGCATTCCGATTTGATGATCGAGTAAGTTCCAGATTTCTCCTGCTTCTGATGCATTGATTCCGTTCCCCACCACAAGGACTACTTTTGGATGCTGCACCGCAGATACACTATTGGATCCTAGATCAATTCCACTCAGATTCAAGCCAGTTTGTACGGAATAGACCTTCTGTCCATTCTTTTGAGCTATGGTTTTGAGCTTCTGCACTACATCAGCTTTAGAAAGGGATTGAAAGCCCATAGGAATCATCAGCGTTCCCCTCCCAAAATCAACTTTTCCTTCATGGGTTTGTGATGAAAAATTTTGGTGGAGTGCTTCCACATGCACCCCTGCTTTCTGAAGTTCAAATAGGAGTTTGGGTGCATAATAATCCCTCCAGTCTATCAAATACGCATAGGCATCACCTTGGGGGAAGGTATATGTAGCAAGGGTTACCTCTTTTATTTCTGATCCAGCTTTTGCCGTAGGCGCAGAAGCGAAAGGCATGCCATAAGCAGCAGCCATGGTCCAAGCAGAGGCATCGTAAAATACAGAATCTGCGAAGGTAGTCACGTATTCAAACATGGTTCGTACCATTCGGTACTGCGGCTGCTTGGTAGGTACCACCCAAGAAGTTCCTTTTTTGAAGGTTTGTCCTGAAGCGCTAAGGTCCGCTGGATTTTCATAAACCTTGATTTTGTGATCGAGAAGAAACTGGAGGAAAAGTCGGTTTCTGCTTGGGTCGGTTTCATCTCCAAACACGTAATTTTTCACAAGATCCTTGCTTCCTTCTGCCACGGCACCAGTAAAAAACTCGCGAAGGTATTCGTGCATGTAAACCCGATTATCTAAGGCGGCCTCCATAGTAGCTAGTGAATTAACTACATGGTTACGGATGGTAAAGGCGAAAGTTAGGTCGCCACGCTGGCTACTTTGAATATGCCCTCTGGAGCTGGCCGTTTCAAATACCAATCCCAATCCTCCGTGCATGTCAGGGTATGAAGAACCATAACCTGGGTAGCTGTTGTCAAACACCTCTTTGCTCCAGTATAGGCTACCAATTTTGTCCATGTACTTTGCAAAGTACTTGGCAAACTTTGGATTGATGTCGTCGTAATTTTTTCGTGGCACTACCGGGTTTTCTGAGCCATAAGGCTTGGTTGGTTCGAAGAAATAGGTACTGTTTGGACCCATTTCATGAAAATCAGTGGTCACATTGGGATACCATTGATGGTACCAGGATATTTTTACTTTCGATTCAGGATGAGCAAGAGGTAGCCAGTCTCTATTTAGATCAAACCAGTAATGATTGGTACGACCTCCAGGCCATGCTTCGTTATGTTCCCGATCCAGGGGATCTGCTACAGCTGGAAAGCCTTTATTGGAGTTGGCCCAAAGGCTATGTCGGTCTCTCCCGTCTGGATTGAGTGTGGGGTCAATGTGCACTACTGAATTTTCTCTGAGGTTTTTTGCCAAGTCAGACTGGGAAGCAAGCAACCAGTAGGCGGTAAGCATGGCCGCTTCAGCAGAGGAAGGTTCGTTGCCGTGAACACCATAGCCTTGGTGGATGATGGAGGGCATGCTACTTACTTCCGGCATGGGCTGGCTTGGATCTGCAAGTTGCAACTGCTTTTGGCGAATCTGTTCCAAGTTGCCCATGTGCTGAGCCGATGTGATGGTCAAGATAATCTTGGGCCGATGCTCGTGGGTGTAGCCAATGGTTTGAAGCCTAGCAAGCTCACTAATTTGATCAAGTTTCTCAAAGTACTTCACGATCAAATCGTAGCGCGTGTGCCATTCTCCAATCTTGTATCCTAAAAATTGGGAAGGAGAGGGAATGGTAGGGTCAAATTTTTCATCCGGGAAGAAGTAGTCTTCCTGCCCAAATGCTTGCATGCTCAATACTAGTGTGAAAATGACTCCGAGAAATGACTTTTTCATAGTGGTTCAAAATTTTAAGTAAAGTAGGAAAGGTAGAATTCATTTCCATTAAAAATCCATCAGCGGTATTCCAAATCTCCAAAATTTTACTGTATTTTAAGACTTTAGTTCGCAATTCAAACCCAACATGCCTTATGAAACAGAAAATTTTATTTGCTGCAGTCTTCTTGGCTAGCCTAGGAACAGTATCAGTAGTTTTTGCGCAGCAGACGCCAACCCCACCACCCATGCCACCTCAAGCAACGGAGTTTTATACGCCAGTACCTCCTAAGGTGACTCCTGGAGCGATGAACCATCAGGCACCATCAGATGCGATTGTCCTGTTTGATGGCAGCAGCCTTTCCAACTTTGTCTCTGCTAAAGATGGATCCAGCCCTGCAGCCTGGAAGATTGAGAATGGAGAGCTGGTAGTACAGAAAGGAACGGGAGACATTCAATCCAAACTTCCTTTTGGGGATGCTCAATACCATATCGAATGGTCCGCACCTACCGAAATTGTAGGTGAAGGTCAGGGGAGAGGTAATTCAGGCTTCTTTTTGATGGGATTGTATGAAGTACAAGTATTGGATAGCTATGTAAGTAAAACCTATACCAATGGCCAAGCAGGAAGTATTTACAAGCAATTTCCTCCATTGGTAAACCCGTTGAGAGGACCAGGCGACTGGAATTATTACGATATCATTTTCAAAGCGCCTCGTTTTGATAAAAATGGCATGCTTACCTCTCCAGCCACTGTTACTGTATTGATCAATGGGGTCTTGGTGCAAAATAATGTCATCCTTAAAGGCCCAACCGAATACATTGGAATCCCTAATTACAAAGCGCATGCGGATGCTTTACCGATCAAACTTCAGGATCACGGCAATCCCGTTCGCTTTCGAAATATTTGGGTAAGACCTTTGTGATTTACTAAATAGGAAATACCTGCCTTGGCAGGCAGGCGATTTACGAAATACGACATCTTAATCAGAGTGAACCCTTTTATGGATACTCTCTAAATTAATTCAGAAAAATCGGAGTTTGATTTAAACGGAGGCTCACCTCACCTTTTCGTATTTCGTAGATCGTATTTAATCTTTATTTTATCCATCATTTACCTTGCTAACCAAATGACCTCAAGAAGAAAATTTATCCAAAATACAATGCTCCTTGGAGCGGGCTTATCCATGCCCTCCATTTTAACGGCTGCTGACTTTGGTACCTTTACCCGTAGCATTGGACCCAATGACCAAATCAACTATGGCGTAATCGGCTGTAAGGGAATGGGTTGGTCCAACATGAGTGCGCACCTCAAAATCCCACAGGTCAACTGTGTGGCTCTTTGTGATGTGGATCAAAGCGTATTGGACCAGCGCACCGAAGATGTATTCAAACTACGTGGCACGCGTCCTACTCAATACAAGGACTACCGCAAGATGCTTGAAAACAAGGATATCGATGTGGTAATCATCGGTACTCCAGACCATTGGCACTGCCTCAACATGGTGGATGCTGTGTCCGCTGGAAAGCACGTGTATGTAGAAAAACCAATTGCCAATACTATCGAAGAGTGCCAAATCATGGTGAAGGCACAAGAGCGTTATGGTAAGATTGTTCAGGTAGGACAGTGGCAGCGCTCTGGTTCACAGTACGATCAAGCCATTCAATACGTGAAGTCGGGCAAGCTTGGCCAAATTCGTTTGGTGAAGTGCTGGGCCTATCAAGGATGGATGAAGCCAGTACCAGTTGTGGCAAATAGTGCTGTCCCTGCTGGCGTGGATTACAATATGTGGCTAGGACCTGCTCCAAAGCGTGACTTCAATGCCAATCGCTTTCATTTCAGTTTCCGCTGGTTCTGGGATTATGCAGGTGGTTTGATGACCGACTGGGGAGTACATGAAATTGATATTGCGCTTTTTGCAATGGGAGTGTCTGCTCCTAAGTCTGTGATGGCTTCTGGAGGGAAATTTGCCTATCCTGATGATGCCTCTGAAACCCCAGATACGCTACAGACGGTATATGAGTATGAGGGCTTCAACATGCTCTGGGAGCATGCTACTGGTATCGATGGTGGAAACTATGGTACTACAGAAGGGATCGCCTTTATTGGTAACAATGCCACGCTTGTCGTAAATCGAGGCGGATGGAAGGTGATTCCAGAAACCGAAATGGTGGATGGACAGCGCAAAAATAAGATTGAGGAAGTACCGCAAACGCGCCCTTCTGGACCTTCTGCCTTAGAACTCCATGCCGTCAACTTTGTGGAAGCCATGACTGCCAATGATCCAAAGCTATTGAAGTGTGGAATTCAAACCGGTTCGGTAGCTGCAATCAATGCACAGATGGGGAATATTGCCTACAAAACAGGGAAGAAGGTTTATTGGGATGCTACCAAAAACCTATTTACCGATGCGGATGCCAATCAGTTGATGAAGGCCAACTACCACAACGGTTGGGTGGTTCCTAAAGTGTAAGTAATTTGATTCTCTGCAATTAGACCTATTGATGATTGTCGACGGTCCACAGACCACAGCTCATGCCAATGAACTTCAAAACTGAGTTTCTTTGATCAAGGGTAAAAAGCAGGATTTCAATAGGAAGTATATCAAGAAAGGTCCCGTGGAACCGGGACCTTTTTTGTGCTAGGCTTTTTTCTACCAGATCCAAGTGCCTGTTGCACCTGGAGCCAAGGAAGTGGAAAAATTGTGTTCACGTTCCTTCACGCCAAAGTGAATTTCTTTTGCCGAGTCGTTGTGAACAATCAGTACTTTTTTGCCATCGGGTCGGAGAAAGGCCACATTTGATAGCCCTTCAGGCATTGAGGAGCCAATTCGAAAGGAGCCTGGATCCACTAATTTGCTGGCATGGGCAATGACGTAGTATGCCGGATTTCTGGTTACTGCATCGCCATCGATGGTGATGGCTCCCAAGCAGCGATCACAGCCTCCACGATCAGTATGTGGTGTCAGTTCGAGGTTTGAACTTAAGTTCCATTCCAACACCGTTTTTGCCCAATTCCGAGGGGCTCCAATGAGTAGATTTTTGACATGCCAGGCGATGTCTCCTTCCATATTACCGGGTGACCCTACCCATTGTTCGGTGAAGTAGAGGTGCTTCTCAGGAAATGCGCGATGCACCTCGGAAAGGGCCTCAATTTGACCTCCATAGAGGTGAAATGCGGAACCATCAATAAATGAATTGGCTAAAGGGTCACTAAGGACGGTGATGGGATAATCTGGTCGATCGGCATTGTGATCGTAGACAATGATTTTAGTTTTTATCCCAGACTGTTTAAATGCTGGTCCCAAATGCTGACCAATAAATCGTGCCTGCTGCTCGGGAAGCATGAGTAGGGAAGGATTGTTTCCTGGGTGGAGCGGTTCATTTTGGATGGTGAGCGCGTCGATGGTAAATCCCCGCTTGCCCATCTCTTGAATGTATTTGACCAAATACTGGGCATAACTGGCTTCAAACTGGGGCAAAAGGGATCCACCTCGGGTATCTCGGTTGTCCTTCATCCAAGTAGGAGGAGACCAAGGGGAGGCCATCAGCGTCACCTTTGGATTGATAGCCAAGATTTGTTTCAGGATAGGGAGGACATCGAGCGTATCGTAACTCAGACTGAATTGGCTCAGTGTAGGATCTGTCCCCTTTGGATCTTTTAGATCATTGTAAGAAAAAGGAAAGGCATTTAGATCAGATGCGGCCACGGCCAAGCGCAGGTAGGAAATGCGGATGTCTTTTTCACCTGACCCAAACAATTCCTGGAGGATGCTTTTCCGGGCTGAATCGCTCATGGAAAGCAAGTGACTGGCTGAACCCTGACTTAGCGTAAAGCCAAAGCCATCCATGGATTGGTAGGTGGAATCTGGATACAAGCTGATCTGTTCAGTAGGCGCTCCAGTAGTAGCAATAATAGCTGACTGCTTTTGGAATAGGATCCCTGACTTGGGATCGGTCAGCCAAAAGGAAGGCGCTTGTGCTTTGGCAGAAAAGCCAAAGGAGAGGAGAAGTAAAAGAAGGAGGGTAGGTCTTAGAAGCATAGGGCAAATCTTTGAGGTATTATTTAAAACCTCGAAGGTTTTAAACAAAGAAATTTTCAAAACCTTGGAGGTCAATTAAAAAACCTCAAAGGTTACTTGCGTGCAAGTGCTCTTTTTGCGGCTTTAACAATGTTTTCGGCATTGAGGCCATACTTTTCTAGGAGTTGAGTTGGAGTACCCGATTCACCAAAACTATCGTTT
>JACCEC012028914.1_pt1 | contig 47949 bp, 43 predicted proteins | sample 7450121 | NCBI WGS metagenome assembly JACCEC01 (sample SAMN15323455, study PRJNA562643) | freshwater metagenome | isolation source: river surface water | place: USA:Blue River Watershed | collected 2017-08-18 | reverse complement strand
TCTTTAGTATTGGGGCGCAAAATTACGCAATTTGCGGCTAATCCTGTCGATGTGTATAATTTTTCTATTTTTGTGTGTAGATAAAAGCCCAATGAGAACAAATGCTGAAATCGACGAACAGTTATTGAGCCAAGTAATAGCTTGTAGTGGGGCAAAAACCAAAAAGGAGGCCATCAACGAAGCTCTCAAGTTCTATCTTTACAGAATGGCTTTACAAAAACTAGACGAACTGAGGGAGCCAAGTTCGTGGGAAGAGAATAACGCCACCATTTATCAAGAACTGTTGCAAGGGGCAAGAAGCGATAGTCATTTTCATGTTTATCAAATTGTGCTGGACAACACCCAATTTTTACAATTACCATTGCCTTCTTCGGCGCTGAAAGCCACCCAAGCCTACCGCTGCTACAAAAATAATCTAGGCCGCATTTAGTAACTCCAAAGCATTCATTGCGTCAAAGGCTAAAAAACAACCTATGTTTCAGCGCCTTTTATTTGCTATTCGTGACGAATTTGGGGTCTCTCGCAGTCAAGCGCGGGGTTTTATGGTACTTGCCACCCTGATGATTTTGAGTTGGTTTGGGCCTTTTGTAGTAGGCAGGCTACTCCCTCTTTCTTCTCCTGAAATAAACCAAGCTGACCGCCAAACTGCCGATAGTTTGGTGGCCGTTTTGGAAACCTTACAGCCCGAGAATCCAACGTATTCTTCGAAAAATTACGCCAATTCCCCCGCGAAAACACCCGAAAGCACCCGCGAGCTCCCCGAACTATTCCCTTTTGACCCCAATACCGCCACCGTACAGCAATTTCAAGCCTTAGGAATGCCCACTTTCATTGCCGAACGCATCGAAAAGTACCGTTCCAAAGGGGGAAATTTTCGCAAAAAAGAAGATTTACAAAAAATTTACGGGCTACAACCCACGCTGTATGAGCGCTTAGAACCATACATTAGCTTGTCCACACCCAAAGAAACAAATGCAGCCACTGCTGCCCCTAGTTCACCGCTACTTGTACCTCCAGCTTTTGCTAAAAACGCCGCTCCTGCTCCCTTCGACATCAACACAGCAGATACGAGCCAACTCATTCGTTTAAAAGGAATTGGCAGCAAACTTGCAACAAGAATTGTAAAATTCAGAGACGGCTTGGGTGGTTTTAACACTACGGCTCAATACAGCGAAATTTTCGGCCTTGACTCTTTGGCATTAAGCGAATTGAAGCGGTGGGCGGTGGTTCGTACGCCTGTTCAAAAAATCAATATCAATACAGCTTCGGCTGAAGATATCGACCGACATCCGTACCTATCGAAACGCCAAGCAGAGATTATTGTGCGTTACCGCGAACAACACGGCGCTTACAAATCAGCTCAAGAATTGCTGAATATCAAGATTCTGGACGAAAAACTGGTAAAGAAGATGGAGCCTTATTGGGCATTTTGAGGAGAGTCTGTTAAAAAAAGAATCACGCAAAGTCGCTAAGTCGCAGTGAATTCTTTGCGACTTGGTGTCTTTGCGTGAACCCTAAGCTTATTTGAACTCTCTGTGGTGAGTTTCTTCGTACAAACGCTCTTCTGGAAGATTTTTGAAGTAGTCGTACGTAATTTTCAAGCCTTCTTCACGCGACACTTTAGGCTCCCAGCCCAACACTTCTTTTGCCAACGTTATGTCTGGTTGACGTTGTTTTGGGTCGTCTTGTGGAAGGGGCTTATAAACTACTTTTTGGGTTGTTCCTGTCAATTTGATGATTTCTTCCGCAAATTCACCTATCGTAATTTCCGCAGGGTTTCCTACGTTGACTGGCATCGCATAATCGCTCATCAACAAACGGTAAATTCCCTCAACGAGGTCATCTACGTAACAGAATGAACGAGTTTGTGAGCCATCCCCGAAAACCGTAAGGTCTTCACCGCGAAGTGCTTGTCCGATGAAAGCGGGCAATACCCGTCCGTCGTTCAATCGCATACGAGGGCCATACGTATTGAAAATACGCACGATACGCGTTTCTACGCCATGGTGACGGTGGTAGGCCATCGTAATTGCTTCTTGGAAGCGCTTGGCTTCGTCGTAGCAGCCACGATATCCCACAGGGTTTACGTGTCCCCAGTATTCTTCGTTTTGTGGATGCACCAATGGATCACCGTACACTTCCGAAGTAGAGGCTACCAAGATACGCGCACCTTTGGCACGTGCTAAACCAAGGCAGTTGTGTGTCCCCAACGAACCTACTTTGAGAGTCTGGATTGGGATTTTTAAATAATCAATGGGGCTAGCTGGCGAGGCAAAATTGAGAATATAGTTCAATTCGCCGTCGATAACGATGTGCTTTGAAATATCGTGGTGAATAAATTCAAAGTTGGTATTTGAACGCAGGTGCTCAATGTTGCGAAGGTCGCCCGTCACAAGATTATCCATAGCAATCACGTAAAAGCCTTCTTTGATAAATCTATCGCACAAATGCGAACCCAAGAAGCCCGCCGCACCAGTGATTAAAACTCTTTTCATTTGGGGAAAATATAAGAATGTTTGATTCGGTTAATCAGAGAATTGTTGTCGAACCGCAAAAGTACGAAAACCCATTCGCTTTCTAAAACTTAGCTTTTTCTTGGCTACGCTATGGATTACACAAGGCGAGCACCTTGATTTTTTCAACCATGGCACTCGCCTTGTGTAATCCTTGAACGACGATTAGCCTTTCACTACTTCACGGCCAATGCTATAATAAGTAAACCCTAACTCTTGCATTTGGTCAAGTTCGTAAACGTTACGTCCGTCGAAAATCAATTTGTTTTTCATCAACAACGCCATTTTTTCAAACTCTGGCGTGCGGAATTGAGGCCACTCGGTAAAAATCATCAACGCATCGGCATCGTCAAGGGCTGCGTATGGCGTATGAGCGTAAGTAATTTTGTTGCCCAACACGTAATTCTTCACATTTTCCATCCCTTCGGGGTCGTAAGCAATCACTTTTGCTCCTTCTTCCAACAAAATTTTGATGTTGTCCAGTGCAGGTGCCTCACGAATATCGTCCGTGTAAGGTTTGAAAGAAAGCCCCCAAACCGCAATGGTTTTCCCTGACAAATCACCGCCAAAGTGATTCTTAATCAATGGAATAAGTTTAATCTTTTGGTCTTGATTTACTTCCATTACTGATTTCAACACTTTGAAATCATACTTGTATTCTTCCGACGTTTTGGCAAGCGCCTGCACGTCTTTCGGGAAGCAGCTTCCGCCATAACCAATTCCCGCAAACAAGAATCGCTTTCCGATACGGCTGTCGGTTCCGATTCCTTTACGCACATTGTCAACGTCTGCTCCTGCCAATTCACACAGGTTGGCAATTTCGTTCATGAACGTAATTTTCATCGCCAAAAACGAGTTAGCAGCGTATTTGGTCATTTCAGCCGAGCGCTCATCCATAAAAATGACAGGATTGCCTTGGCGTACCAACGGTGCGTACAATTTCTCCATCACTTTTTTGGCACGCTCTGACTTTGTCCCTATCACTACGCGGTCGGGCTTCATAAAGTCTTCTACGGCCACACCTTCGCGCAAAAACTCAGGATTGGAAACCACGTCAAATTCCACTTTTGCATTTTTAGCAACTGCTGCGCTTACTTTTTCAGCCGTACCCACAGGCACCGTACTTTTATCCACGATAACAGCGTATTCGGTCATAATTTGGCCCAAATCGTCTGCTACTTTCAAAATATATTTCAAATCAGCCGCCCCATCTTCCCCTGGAGGCGTAGGTAATGCCAAGAAAATCACCGACGCACCTTTGATTCCTTCGACCAAATCGGTGGTAAATTTCAAACGATCTTCGGCTACATTTCGATGAAAAAGGACATCCAAACCTGGCTCGTAAATGGGAATAATACCGTTATTAAGTTTTTCAACTTTCTTAACATCAATGTCAATACAACATACTTGTACACCAGTCTCTGCAAAACAAGTTCCTGTTACGAGTCCTACATAGCCAGTTCCTACTACAGCGATTTTCATAGATAAATGCTTTGGTTATTAGTTTTCATGTACGGCTCTTCAAAATTGTATTTTTTCGAGTCTAACAAAACAGCTTCAAAATTAGAATAAATTCTTTAATCCCTTCCACTGTTCTACAAATTTGTAGAGTAACAATTGATTTTACGGCTCTTTTAATGCTTTTTTAAAAAAATATTACCCTAAAGGTTATCATAACAATAAATAAAAATTTGCAACAATCACGTTTTTATGTACTCATTTACGCTTCCGAAAACGTTTGCGTAATCTTTTACTTTTCTTCCCTCAACCGTTCACTCATTATTGCTTGGTATAATCATTGAATAATCTTAGGTTGAGATTCTTTCATTCAAAACTATTCCTTTAATCGCTCTTGAAGATGAAGTTAAAAATTGTAGAAAACCAAGAATTAATTGCCCAATAGGTTCGAGATTTTGCAGAAAGCAACATGCGACCTTACGTTCGCTATTGGTACGTTTAAAGCCACCTTAGCTTACTCCAAAGAACGCCAGCGATTGGGCAAACCGATTTCGAACTTGAGGGCATTTCGTTCAAACTTGCCGACATACACACCGAAATAGAAACGACCAAGTTGCTCGTGTATGATGCCGCGCCCCGCAAAGACCGTCACGAAAAAGTAACTCTTCAGAGCGCAAACCGCCAAGTATTACACCTCAGAAGTGTCGTGCAGAGTGTCTAATGAGGCCGTACGAGTGAAATTCAGAAGCTGGTGATTTCGAAAGAGATATTGAGTGAGGGTTAAAATACAACCTCCCGACAATTTAAAATTTTCGGGAGGTTATAGTAGCCTTAGTAGCCTTAATCAGGCGTTCCGTCATCGGCAATATTAGGTTGACTTATATCCAAAAGTGCGTCGTCGTCTTCGTTCACTTTCGCACGAATTTTAGCTTCAAGTTCATCTGCCAATTCAGGATTATCTTTCAATAACTGCTTCACGGCATCACGACCTTGAGATAAACGATTTCCGTCATAGCTAAACCAAGAACCCGATTTTTTCACGATTTCGAGTTCAACTGCTAAGTCGATGATTTCCCCTACTTTAGAAACCCCTTCTCCGTACATAATATCAAACTCAACTACTTTGAATGGCGGCGCTAATTTGTTTTTCACCACCTTCACCTTCGTACGGTTTCCTGTAATATTATCAGCACTTTCTTTGATTTGACCGATACGACGAATGTCCAAACGTACCGATGAGTAATATTTGAGAGCATTCCCCCCCGTTGTTGTTTCAGGACTTCCAAACATCACCCCGATTTTATCACGCAACTGGTTGATGAAAATACAGCAGCAGTTGGTACGGTTGATAACCCCCGTTAGTTTACGCAAGGCTTGCGACATCAAACGTGCCTGAAGACCCATTTTACTATCGCCCATTTCGCCTTCTATTTCTGCTTTAGGAACAAGGGCCGCGACGGAGTCGATAACGATAATGTCAATGGCTCCTGATGAAATCAAATGTTCGGCGATTTCGAGCGCTTGTTCACCGTTGTCAGGCTGCGAGATAAGTAAGTTTTGGGTATCAATTCCCAATTTTTGAGCGTACACACGGTCGAAGGCGTGTTCTGCATCAATAAAAGCCGCCAAACCACCCAACTTTTGGGCTTCGGCAATGGTCTGCATGGCAAGTGTAGTTTTACCTGACGATTCTGGCCCGTAGATTTCTACGACCCGTCCGCGAGGCAAACCGCCAATTCCTAGGGCAAGGTCAAGTCCAACGGAACCCGTTGAAATTACCTCCACATCCATCACTTTTTTGTCACTCAGACGCATCACTGTGCCTTTTCCGTAGGCTTTGTCAAGCTTCTCGAGCGTTGTTTGCAGGGCTTTAAATTTCTGTTCTTTGTTGTCTGCCATGGTTGATATTAAAATATAAAATAATAGGTTTGTTTACCTGTAAAAGTACTCATTTTTTTAGGTTTTACAAAGAAAACAGCTACTAAAACGGGTCATTTTAAGGTTATTTATAGGGCTTTTGCACAACGTTTTTTTACAACTGAGAAAGTTCATTTTTGGGGGTTAAATTCTTAACGAATTACCTAATTATTATACGTAGGTTTTGAACATACGCTTTTCTCATGAAACATACACAAGCAGCCATATCCTGCGGTCATTGCTTGGCTCAAAGAACAACCCTAAGTGGATTTTTTTAAATAGCCACGTGCCAATTAGCGCCTAAAGGTCGTACCTTTGCCACGCTAACCAACTTATTGAGACATCAAACTCATGAAAACTCCTTTAGTTGAAAGTCTGCTGGGATGGACGTCATTAGGCTTTTTTGCGTTATGGATTTTGGAATTTCGCCGTACCGAATTTGTAGATAGTTACTGGTTATTAATGCTTTGTTTGGCATGCCTTTGGAGCTTCCAATACCTGCGTCGCAAACGCGGGGCTGAGCCTTTACTATCAAAATATACCCCAGAAAATCGCCAACAAAAGCCAAAACAACCCAAAGCGACTATCAAGCCTTCGATTAAGAAGAAGAAATAGCCATTGGGAATTTTGAATTACGAATTAGGAGATAAGAACGTAGATTCCTCCTATGGTCGGAATCACAAAGAACTGGAAATCTAAAACTACAAACACTAAACTAGCCAAAGGGTAAAAAAGAAGATGCCATCGCCAAGCCAGCGGTAGCGTTCGGCGGCGAGTACCGATGATGAGCGTCGTTTGAGGTAGTCCATTGTTAGGCTCATAGCAGATACTGTAATGGCAGCTCTCACACAGTACCGATACGAGGTCGCTACCAAGACGCCCAACGCCGCCATACACACCAAAATACTTAACCAAGTCAGCACCCGACTGACGGCTTCGGTCCCCCACGCAATAGCCAATGAGTATCCTTCTTCCACATCAAAGGACTCGAACCACGAAAACAGAAGTAAGTTTTGGAATGCCCCTATTCCGAAAAGCACCGTTAGAATTTTACTTTCCCAAGGGGATACAGCGGCAGCAGAGAGGGCTGTCCCCCATATTCCAGCAGTATAAATTAGGGCAACGATAGGTTCTTTAAAGAGCTGCATACCGTCAGTTAACGATGTTCGAAAAACGACCACCAAATAACCTACTACCAAAACAACTAGCGATAACCCAATGGTAAACATACCTTTAGGCAACCAAAAGAGACATAGTAACCCAACTACGCCAAGTCCAGCAAGCACATTCAACAGTACTGATTTATTTTTAGCATGAAAACGATGCCGCGGCGTAGTTACTTTTGTTTTTAGATTGTCAAGCAGGCGGTCGATAACATAAATAGCAAAAACACTTATCCCTACCAGTAACGTAGACGCCCACGAAATTTTTCCGTGCCCATCGGGCAAGCGTTGGGCAATCGTGTGGGTAAGCATTGCTCCCGCAACAACGTCCAAACTTAACCAATGCGCTCGTTTTAAATAATATCCAATGATAAACGCTGTAGTGTGCAGCCAGTTCATTCTTCCTTACCCTTTTGTCGGAGCAGCGCTCAGATTTTGTTTAATTTCTCGAATCCGTTCGTTGAAATTCCAGTTATGATAATCAACGTTTGGTAAGCACGTTGTCTCCAAATACTCCATAATCGAAGGTGGATGCACCGTCCGCTTTCCCGAACGTACATCAATGTACTTAGACGTTACCCAAAGCACATTTTTGAGTTGCGTCCGCAAATCGTCCGTCATGTAGTATTCGGTCACAATGGTATCTTCGCTAAAATAAATCAAGCGCGATGTAATTCGCACCCACTCACTCACCAGCGCTGGCCGCACGTAGGCGATTTGGTGCTGGTACACCACCCAACTTTGGCCTAACTCACGAAATAACCGTCCAAAATTAAACTCATAGAGCTTAGCCACTTGGTCCTCGCGGGCGTTGAAATAATAATCAAAGTACTTCGCGTTATTGAGGTGTTGAAGCGGGTCACAATCCTGAAAACGAATCACCATCCGCGATTCGGGCTCTTTGGGATATTCTTTATCGGGTCGACGTGCAAAAAACATGATGCTTGACGAATAGTTGAATTTTTGAAAAAGAATGCAAAGTTATAATACGAATTGGCACCAGAATCTTCGTCCAAAAAAAATGATATTCTTTTGTGAAAAATTGACAAATGTCAAGCCGTTCACCAATGCTAACGTTCATGACTATACCATCAAAGTCTAATTTACTGATTGACAAGGGGGAAGCTGTGGCTGTTGCCGTTTATTGAATCTATTTCACCTAACTCTGACAACTTATTTACGCTCAAACCAAAATAACCAAGAAATTTCGTTCCGCTTCGGTTATTCTTACCTAAAAGGGCGAGTGCTGAACAAAGCCCCCAAGCCATTTTTATACCTTTTCCCTTTTTCTTCGGCGGTACATCGGTCAATTCGGGAAGAAACGAGGTAGAATAAATAGCCGCCCCTAGCACGACCAACTCTAAGTTCCAACTTTGATTGGATAGTTCTCGAATCCAGTTACTTTTTTCGGGCGAAGGGGTTTCTATGCAACACCCTATAAAGGTTAGGGTTCGGCAAATGTAAAATTTAAATTGACTTTTTACACACCAAAAGTCGTTTATCTCCATTGGCAAAGGTAGTGGCAAAAATGTAGGTAGGGCCGCCTTCTTTGAGTTTAAGTTTTTTTCGTAACTCGTCGGTGGGAAGCGGAAAATTACGCACCGTCAGGTTGGCTTTCCCGTAGGTAAGATACGGTGACAATGCCTTTATATCTACTTTTACGACAGCTTCCACCTGAAAAATCCGCCCAGGAAAATGCTCCATCAGGGTCGCTGAGGTGTAAAGGTGGCTGTGGGGTGCTATTTTTTCTACGCCATACGCATTGGCTACCGACTTAAACGCCCCTGCTTTCAGTACCGAGGCATTCGGTTCGTAAAGATACGTTTGTGGGTCGCTCAGCGTTACGGCCAAACTCGACTCACTATTCCACTCAAAATCAAACTTTTGCACCGTATCGTCCGACTTAAAATTAATCGTCCGTACCATTGGACTAACCGTGGTTTGGGCGTCCGATGCTAGTTCAAAAAGCAGTTCTTTACATTCATTCTCGACCGAAACAACGTGAATCACCGACAGTTGGGGCAAATCAATTAAAGTTTGTTTGAGATCGAGCAGCGGCGAGGCTTTGATGAGCAGCCGCTTGGTTTTTTGCAGAAGAAGTGGCAGGTACGTCACCACGTCGGGTTCGCAATCGCGCAGCCCTACTACGCGGCGGTTATCAGCCGAACGACGGGCGGGGTCCAGATAAATCCAATCAAAAACGTTGTCGAGCGTTGGTAAAATTTCCAGCGAATTTCCTTGCAAGCACTGCACATTTTGAAGCCCTAGCACGTCTAAATTATACCTTGCCCGTTCCACTAGTTCGGGCTTTTGCTCCACATAAAGCACTGATGTACAGCTTTTAGCAAAAAACGAAACATCTATTCCCATTCCACCCGTTGCGTCCATCAACGTACCCGACACCAACGCCGCCTTGTAACGCCCCGTTGTTTCCGACGAACTTTGTTCTACCGAAACCGCAGGCGGAAAAACGAGTCGTTCTTCGGCATACCACGAAGGTAGTTTTTGTTTGGCTTTTTGGCGGGCCTCGATTTGGCGGATTTCAACTTCTCGATTTTTACCGTATTTGAGCAACAGTGCCGCCACCGGCGCAGACAGGTGTTCCCGAATAAATTGGCGTTGTTCGTCTAGCAAAACCATTAAAAAACATGGGTTGGGGATGGTTAATGGCACAAAAATAAGGAGCCTTTATCCAAAACAGCTAGAGCAGCTTAGAATAAAGGCTTATTTTTAGCAAAGGGGCGGGTTGACACAACACTTTTGATAAAATATCAACAAATACACAAACAAATCCTGAGTTTGTGAAGTTATGGCTGAACAGCTATCAACAGGATATTCCTAATCATCTTCAATAAACTAAAATGAAATTTACGCAATTATACCTCATTGGCTTATGCCTCTTTTTTTCTCCTGCTCTATTTTCGCAAACCGACACTACAAAGACAGAAGAAATCAATTTTGATGAGTTTGGGGATGCTGATGCCTCTTCGACCAAGGCATTTTGTACCCAAAAAGTTTCTTACCTTAGTCCAACTAAACTGATTTCGGTAGGTTACGAGGCTCAATTACCCTTTCATTGGTCAAAAGTAGACGGCCAAGTTGTTGCTTCAACCCATGTCAATTCGTTTCGTGGATTACGTCTGGCTTTCAATACCCCGATTGTTTCTCGTTCTAATTTTATCCTCAATTTGGGGGTAAGCTACTGGAATACATCGGTCAATTTGGCAAACCCCGAACGCTCGACCTTATTTGGTCGCTTAGAAAACGGCCTCCGTATGACAAGCTTTAATGCTACGGCTTTCAAGCCACTCAATAGTACCCACTTTTTGATTTTCCAAGGTCAGGCAGACCTCAATGGTAACTATCGCAGCTTAGACCAAATTTCGGGTAAAGCCATGACCTACAGTGGTGCTGCGATTTTTGGCTGGAAGAAAAACGACAATTTTATGTGGGGAATTGGTCTCACACGTACTTACCGTGCAGGACAGGTTCTGCACATTCCCGCGCTGCTTTATAATCGTACTTTTAACCAAAAGTGGGGTATTGAGGCACTTTTACCTGCGCGCCTGAATATTCGTCGCAACTTCGGACCGACATCCTATTTGATGGCAGGGTTCGAAATCGAAGGCAATGCCTATTACCTTAGCCCCAAGAATACCAATGAACCCGATTGGTTTTTGCGCCGTGGCGAAATGAAACCCCGTATTACTTATGAACGGCAGTTGGCTGGCTTTATTTGGTTATCTGCTCAAGTAGGTTGGCGCTATAATTGGCGTTTTGATGTCTTCAGTACGCAAAACCCCGTAGACAATCAACGACCTGTTTTTGAAAATAATCTTGGGAATCCGCTCTATTTCAACGTAGGTATAAATTTGGTAAGTCCATAGCAAAAAAAAGCCCGCTTAGGCGGGCTTTTTTTACTGCTTTATTTTTTTACTTGTCGTTTCCATACATCCGTTCGACCAAACACCGACACGCCAATATAGCCACGTACTTCGAGCGTGTTGTCATCAACGAGTTTCATCTCGCAAGAATAGTCTTTTCCTACTTTAGGGTCATAAATATTCCCTTCTTCCCATTTATTTTCTCCTACAAACTTGAAATTTCTCAAGTTTTCAAGCCCTTTAAGTGGCTGAGTGCGTAGTTTTTCTTCAGGATTATTGACATCCACGCGGGGGGTGCCATCAGGATTATTGGGAATTTTAAGCCAAACAATTTTACCAAAATAACGCTCTCCTTTCTTGTAGATTTGGACTAAACCCGTTCCTTCTCCATTTTTCCAAACTCCTAATACGGCATCAGGGTTGTTAGTAGCAATGGATATCAATGTAGTAAACAAGGAAATTACAAGAGTTAAAACAAACTTCTTCATGATGTAACAATACGTTTAAATGAATTTTTAACATAAACTTACTTTCACTGATTTTGTTTTGCATAGCTCTCATTCTCATACCTGAATCAGCTCTGTTATTCAAGAAGTAAAGCGCAGCAAAAAATGCAGAACGCTTGCGCAACGACTGTCGAACTTTAGTCAATACCTTATGGACGACGATATAGCTACTTTATGCCAAAATATCGGTGATTATCACAAAGACACAGGCAATTTATACCTGATGTTGCAATCTTACCAATGCGAAATGGGCGGAAACTAACAAAACCCTTTCTTCCACAATTCAAGCAGCATAAATATGGGATACTTCGCTCAAAACGTGTCTGCAAACTCCCTGCTGGGCTTCTCCTCAAAATTCCCTAATTTTGTGCTCCATTCTTACAACGGATAGATAATTAAATGAAAAAGAAAGTTGAGATTCTTGCTCCTGCCAAAAACCTGTACCAAGGAATGGCCGCTATCAATGCAGGGGCAGATGCTGTCTATATCGGTGCTCCGCAGTTTGGCGCCCGAACCAATGCCACCAACTCGGTCGAAGACATTGCCGATATGGTACGCTACGCCCATCTTTTCAAGGCAAAGGTGTTTGTCGTTATCAACACCATTTTATACGACGAAGAACTGGCCACTTGCCAAAAACTCATTCACGAATTATACAAAATTGGCGTGGATGCACTCATCATCCAAGACATGGCCATCTTGGAAATGGATTTGCCGCCCATCGTGATTCACGCAAGTACACAGGCCAACAACCGCGACGCCAAACACGTCAAATTTTTGGCCGATGCAGGCATGAAACGCGCGGTATTGGCCAGAGAACTCAACTTGGACCAAATCCGCGAAATCCACGAAGCGACCGACATCGAATTGGAGTTCTTTGTATCGGGGGCTTTGTGCGTGTCGTTCAGCGGAAACTGCTACATGAGCGTGGCCAACGGCGAGCGAAGTGCCAACCGTGGTTCTTGCGCTCAAAACTGCCGTTTGCCTTACCAACTCATTGACGGTAAGGGTGAAACGTTGATTTCCAACAGTCATTTATTGTCCATCAAAGACTTGGATTTGAGCGACCAACTACCCAATTTGATTGAGGCAGGGATTACTTCATTCAAAATCGAAGGGCGTTTGAAAGACATCGTTTATGTAAAAAATAATACGTCGTTTTTACGTAAAAAATTAGACGCATTTTTAGCCGAAAACGGCGATAACTACGAAAAAGCCTCTTCAGGACGTACATTCTACAACTTTGAACCCCAAATGGATCGAAGTTTCAACCGAGGTTATACCGATTATTTTGTCAATAAAAGAAAAGAAAAAATTGGCTCGTGGGAAAGCCCGAAATCGCAGGGGCAGTACATTGGCAAGCTGTTGGAAATCAAAGGAAAGGGCTACGTAATTGAGAATTTTGAAGAACTCAACAACGGCGATGGCCTCTATTTTATCAATGAAGAAGGTGTAGCCGACGGAGTTCAAATCAACGTCATTCTCAATAACCTTGTCATTCCAAATACCTTTAAGCCACTTCCTGTAGGAACGGTCATTTACCGAAATTCGGATGCGGAGTTCAATAAAATGGTAGAGAGAGAAAACAGTGCGGTGCGCAAAATTGGTGTTTCGCTGTATTTTTCTGAAACCGCCGAGGGCTTCCAGCTACTCGCCATCGACGAAGACGGCCACCAATACAGCTCCACGCTCACCAGCGCCAAAGAACTAGCGCGAACGGAAGAATCGGTGATTCCAAACATCAAAAAGAACTTGACAAAAACAGGCAATACGCCTTTTGAGGTGGACGCTATGGAAGTAGCGTTTAGCCAAAACTGGTTTTTACCTACGTCAAAAGTCAACGAAATCCGCCGCGAAGTGCTTGAAGAATTGGCCGAAATTAGGGTGCGAGATTACCACCGCGAAGAGTTTCAAATCGAAAAAACCAACCACCCCTACCCCGTTCAAAAGCTTGATTTTATGTATAATGTGGCCAATCACATGGCGCGGGAGTTTTACCAACGTCATGGGGTGACAGAAATCGAAAAGGCATTTGAATTGCAATGGGACCCAGGCAAATCGCGGGTGATGACCACCAAATACTGCGTCAAGTACGAGTTGGGGAAATGTGCGCGGTTCCAACGGGCTACCATGGGCGAAAAATTGACCGAGCCACTTACCCTAAAACACGGCGAAGTGGAGTACAAATTGCGATTCAACTGCAAGCCCTGCGAAATGGAGATTTGGGAAAAAGATGCCGAGTTGGAATACGAAGACGAAGACCAGCAATTGGGCTACATTGAGAAATGGTAAATCACAAGGCAGCCCCGAGTATGAGGTAAAACGGTACTTCTATGTATTCTTTAGCATTGTTGAGAATCAGCTCAGCCGTTTTTTATCCCATCAACTCAAAATCGGACGAAATGGCCATAGTTCCGTCGAGAATAATGCGCTTGAGGGGAGGCTCGTTGTAAAAAATGATGCCCACCCCCTTTATTCCCGCAATCGGTTAAAAATCTTTTTTTATGGCATTTTTACGTTGGTAAGCCAACCTTCATAATCACCCGCAATAGTGGCATTGGATAGGTTAGGTTCAAGGTACGTTTTGGCGCTGTGCAACTGGGCAATTTCTGCTATCGACACCCAAAACCCACTCCCAAGACCCGACAAATAGGCTGCTCCCAAGGCCGAAACGTCCGCAAGGCCGATGGTAGCGACGGGTTTTGCTAACAAATCGGCCAAAAACTGCACTACGAAACCGTTGGAAGTCATTCCTCCATCCACCATCAACTCTTCGAGATTAACTTTAGTATCTGATTCCATCGCCGAAATGATGTCTTTGATTTGGTACGGAATCGACTCCAACGCCGCCCGAACGATGTGGTTTTTAGAACTACCAAACGTCAATCCCGTAATCGACGCTTTGCGTTTCATATTCCAATGGGGAGCACCCAAGCCGCTAAATGCAGGCACGAGATACACCCCACCGTTGTTTTCCACCGCCCGTGCCATGGCCTCAGTTTCGTGGCTGTCTTGTATCAAACCTAGTTCGTTTTTGAGCCATTCGACGGTTGCCCCGCACGTTACAATAACTCCTTCTAAGGCATAATCTACTCGTCCTTCCACACTCCAACAAACCGTCGTCATCATTCCTTGGGTCGAGTTTTTGCGCTCGCTGCCTACGTTCATCAAAATCGAACAACCCGTTCCCAAGGTCGCTTTGGCCGTTCCCGACGAAAAACAACCTTCCCCAAAAGCCGCAGCGTGGCTGTCGCCTATCATGGCGGTAATGGCCACAGGAGTTTCAAAAAGCCCTTCAAAACCAGAAAACCCAAACGCAAACGCCGAGGGTTTTGGTTCGGGCAAACGGACGTTAGAAAGTCCAAATGCTTCCAGTAACTCTGCATCCCACGCAAGGGTATCTAAATTAAAAAACAACGTGCGGGAAGCATTGGTATAATCCGTCAAAAACTCGCGTCCTTGGGTAAGTTTGAACAACAACCACGTATCAACTGTCCCAAAGTACGCGCGTCCTTCGGCAATGGCTGTTTTAACGGCCTCAACGTTTTCGTTGAGCCACATTACTTTTGTTCCCGAAAAATACGGGTCAATAATCAGCCCCGTATTTTTGCAAACAATCTCCTCTAACCCTCTGTTTTTCAGCGACTCACAAACTTTCACGGAGCGTTTACATTGCCATATCACGGCATCATGCAGCGGCTGTCCGTTTTCATCCCAAAGCACAAACGTTTCGCGTTGGTTAGAAATACCCACCGACTGTATATCCGCCGTTTTTCCTCCTTTTAACGTAAACGCTGCCACGCACTTCCGTACCGAAGTGAGTACGTTTTGATAGATTTCTTCGGGGTCTTGTTCGGCAAAACCTTCGCCAAAATAATGCGTTTTTAAAGGTTCTGATGCCCGTGCGACGGCGTTGCCCGCTGCGTCAAAAATCAACGTTTTGGTGCTACTCGTGCCTTGGTCGATGGAGAGAATGTAAGCCATTTTTGAAGTTTATTTAAACCACAAAGGGCGCAAAGAACTGCAACACAAAGTTCACAAAGCGGCTCTTTGAACCCAAGTATATTATAGAGATAGCCCCCTCCACGTCTTGGAGACTTGGAGGGGCTTATTTATCCGTTTTTGGAATTTGCTTTATCAATAATTACGGCCAACAAAATCACGAAACCTTTGACCACTTGTTGCCAAAAAGGGGAAACGTTGAGCAACACCAAACCGTTGTTCAACACACCGATGATAATTGCTCCCAGCACCGTGCCCCAAATGCTTCCTTTTCCACCCGAAAGCGATGTGCCACCAATGACCACCGCCGCAATCGAATCCAACTCGTAGCCCGTTCCTGCGTTGGGTTGGGCTGAGTCGAGGCGCGAAGTCACCATGAGTCCGCCTACCGCGGCCAATGCTCCTGCGATGGTATAAACAATGATTTTGACCTTGTTGATGTTAATTCCCGACAAAAGCGAGGCGTTTTCGTTGCCACCGATGGCGTAGATATAACGTCCCAATTTGGTATTATCGGATAAAAACACCGCCAATGCCACCACCGCCGCACTGATCCAAACAGGCACAGGAACACCCAAAAACCAACCCGTTCCCATATAGGCAAACTGCTCGCCCAAGCCACTGATGGGAAAGCCTTTGGTCCAAAGCATGGTAAGGCCACGAGCGACGGTCAACATGGCCAACGTAGCCACAAAAGAGGGAACTTTGAAGCGGGTAATGACAAAACCATTGAAAAACCCTAACAACGCGCCCGTCAGAACTCCCGCCAACGAAGCCCCCAAAAGTGTGAATCCGATGTATAGATTTTGCGAAGGCAGTTCAATGCCCATTTTGAACAAACCCGCCGTAATCGCTCCGCACAAGGCCAAGACCGAACCCACCGACAGGTCAATTCCTGCCATTAGCACCACCAGGGTCATACCCACCGACAAGCAAATATTGACGGAAATTTGGCGGAGGACGTTCCAAAAATTAGAAACTGTGAAAAATTTGTCGGACAACAACCCGATAATGAGGCACAAAACGAAGAGTGCAATCAGGGGTTGTAGCTTGGATAAACGTTTCTTCTGGTCTTCAAGGGTCGTTTGCATATTTTTTCTATTTGCTCAATAGCATATTAATATTCTTAATTGGTTGAGGACTAAACCCGTACTCATGATTTTGCTTCGTGCCACACCGCAGATAACAGATTAACTATTAACATTTCTTTGCAATGGCTGCTTTTAAAAGTTTGTCTTCCGTGGCGTTTTCGATGGGTGTGTCGAGGGTCAATGTTCCTTCTGACAGCACTAAAACTCGGCCCGAAACCGCAAAGATTTCGGGAAGTTCAGACGAAACCATCAAAATCCCCAGTCCCGATGCCGCCAACTGAAGTATCAACTTATAAATCTCGCTTTTTGCGTGTACGTCAATGCCGCGCGTAGGCTCATCGAGAAGCAAAATTTTGGGATGCGTGGCCAACCATTTTCCCAAAATCGCTTTCTGTTGATTTCCGCCGCTGAGGTTTTTAATCAATTGCCCCGACGACGAGGTTTTTATCCCTAATTCTTGAATATACTTGGTCGCCAGTTGAGCCTCGGCTTGGGTGTTTAGTACGCCATTTTTCTCGACATGGTATTCCAACGACGCCAAGCTAATATTTTGCTGCACGTTCATGATGGGCACGATGCCATCTCGTTTTCGGTCTTCGGGTACCAAAGCCAACCCTGCTTTTACGGCCTCGACGGGCGAGGTAATTTTTACTTCTTTACCCTCAATCAGCACCGCCCCCGTGGTCAAGGAAGAATGCAGGCCAAAAAGTGCCTCCAAAAGCTCCGTTCTTCCCGCTCCCATCAGCCCGAAAACACCCAAAATTTCGCCCCGTCTAAGCGAAAACGACAGATTATCAAGTACCAACTCAGGGCGTTTGGCCGAGCGTTTGAGCGAAAAATGTTGGACGCTCAACAACTCCTCTTGGGGCACTGATATAGCAGATTTTTGGTGCACAAAAATCTCCCGCCCTACCATTTTTTGAATCAGTTGGTCGTGATTCATGCCTGTCATTTCGCCCGATTCAATCGACTTGCCATCGCGCAGCACAATGTAGCGATCGGCAATCCGAAACAGTTCATCGAGCTTGTGCGAAATGTAGGCAATGGTTTTATTTTCTTGCTTCAACTCATTGATGATGTCAAACAACGTATCCACTTCTTGGTCGGTAATGGCCGAGGTGGGTTCGTCCATGATAATCACTTGAGGACTGAGCAACAGCGCCTTCGCAATTTCAACCAATTGTTGCTGTCCTACTTTCAACTCATTAATTTTTGTTTCAGGAGCAACGTCGAGTTTGAGTTTTTGGAGCAACTCCGTGGCCGTTTGGCGCATTTTTTTCTTGTCCAACGTTCCCCAAATCGTCTCTAATTCTTGTCCCAAAAAAATATTTTCGGTAATGCTCAGGTACGGAATCAGGTTAAGTTCTTGGTGAATGATGGCGATTCCTGCCTCTTGGGCTTCTTTGGTATTAGTAAAACGGACGGGACGTCCGTTCCACAGGAGTTGCCCTTCGTAATCTGGATAGACGCCCGAAAGGATTTTCATCAACGTGGACTTTCCCGCGCCATTTTCCCCCAAAATAGCATTGACTTTGCCCTCGTGGAGTTCAAGGCAAACGTTGTCAAGGGCAGTGACGCCCGAAAATCGCTTGGTGATATTTTCGGCAACTAACATATAAAACCTATTGCAGTAACTTATTTTAACGATGCAGGAACAACCTCGATTTCGGTCAGATTCAGGTGTTCTTTGTTGAGAGCTATCGCTCCCGCAAACTGCACCGTATCACCTACTTTGGCTTTGGGACGAAACGGGAATACCACCGACGCCCGAATAAGCTTATTGAGTTCGGACGAGACGTTGTTGATGTCGGCTGTTTTGGTAAATTTCGTAATGTCAAACTCTCCCGACGCGTCCCGTAGGGCATTGCCATAAATAAACTCCATCGCAAGCGTCAGTTGTTGTTTTGGCGTTTGAATCGTCAGGTCGTTTTCGTTGATTTGGGTAATAACTCCTTGGCCTTTCACCAAAAAATAACGGATGTTGCCAATCGCCGTCGCGTGCGAATAGGCATCAAACGCCTTGTTTTTATCGGTCGAAAGCAAGGTCGTCAGGTCGTCAATATCAGGAGCGATTGCCAGTTTAGGCGAAAGCTGTTTTTCCAAAAAGGTTTTGGCAAAAGCGGCGGCATCAAACTTCCCCGAAGCTTCAGCTTTCACCTCGTCCAACTCCCTAAAATACACCGAATTGTACGCCAAAATCATCACCACCACACTTCCAATTCCGTACTTGAGCCACGGCAGCGTTTTATTGTTCTTTTTTTCCAAAAGCGGCATAGTTTTCGATATTCTTTTTGGTGACTAATTCAACTGCTACGGGTAGTTTTTGGGCAAATTCGCGTTTGCCTTTCAAATATTCGTCGGCATAAATAGCAGCCGTTTGTGCCATTACTTTCGGAAACTGCATCCCCGTCGCCACAATTTTCCCATCCTTAATCGCCGAAACCACGTCATCGGCACCGTCAAAGCCAAACACTTTTACTTTGCTAGCTTTACCCGCCGCCGCGAGGGCTTGGTATGCTCCCATAGCCATGGCGTCGTTTCCACAAAAAACGGCGTCAATATTGGGGTTGGCTTGCATGATAGACTCCATCACTTCCATGGCTTTGTTTCGGTCAAAATCGGCACTTTGTTGCGCCACCATTTTGAGGCTTGGGTAGTTGTCAACCACGCTGTGAAACCCTTGCGAACGCGCCCACGTATTGTTATCGCCCACGAGACCGAGGAGCTCTACATATTTGCCTTTTTTGTTGGTTTGTTGCACAAAAAGCTTAGCCAATTCTACACAACCCGAATAACTATCCGACAAAATCTGCGAAGTTGCCGCGTCCGTAGCATTGATTTCACGATCCATACAAAACACAGGAACGCCCGCAGCTTTGGCTTTTCGCACATTTATAACCGAGCCTTCAGCATCCGTGGGATTGAACAAAATAGCGCTGTACCCCGACACCAACGCATTTTCAAAGTGGTCAGATTCTAAAGCCGTGTTGTTTTGAGAATCAAAAATTTTGGTTTCGTAGCCCAATTCTTTGGCTTTGGCGGCGGCATTGTCGGCCAAAAACACAAACCAAGGATTGTTGAGAGTCGAAATGATAATCGCCATCTTTTTCGGCGCGTTTGAATCTTTTTTGTCAGCACAACCAACAAGTAGGAAAAAGAAAAAAAAGCCCCCTGCCCCCCAAAGGAGGAATACTCGTCGTTGGCGAGCATTATGCTGATTAGCGTTCCTTGATTTTTTTTGATAAAACATATAATCATTTTTTTAAGGAAAAACCGTCACAATGACCCGCTGATAACGCGTCAAGACAGGCGTGCCATTATCGGTGACACCCAACACGATATGGATAGTTTCGGGTTGGGTCACTCTAGGTGCGACAAACGATGTCTCCGCTTTTTTACGGTCGGTGAGTTGAATTCCGTTTTTGTTTCCGTACGTACCCGGTTCGGCATAATACATCCAATCATAACGCAGGTTATTGCCATCAGGGTCAGTACTGCCTTGGGCACTCAATTGTACTTTTTCTCCGCTTCTTACTTTGAGCAAGTTAGCATGACCCAATTTCGCCACGGGCGGGTGATTTGCTTCTTTGTAAGGCTTTACGCACCAGTCCATACGAGCCGCAAAATCGTGCTGATATGCTTCGCGCCAGCGCCAAATCGTGGCCTGATTTCCTGTATGATAAACACTGTCGGCGCCCAACACTTCGTCCACGGCATCAGCCCACATCGGGCGAGTTTCGGGTTCGTAAAACCATTTTTGGGTACGTGGGGTATAAAACTCATAACGCCCGCCCCAGTTGCCCCAATTAGGATGCTCGGGGTCGCTTAGGCCATTTTCCATTAAGTATAAAAACGTAGGCGTGTCACCTTCCATCAAAAACTTCACGGCCGGGTATTCTTCCCCCAGCGGCCCGTGATTTTTGCGGATGTGCTGCTCCAGCCAAGGATTATCAACAATACTGAAATTTCCGCCCGAAAATCGCCCATGAAACTTATCGCCGCTAATACCCGTCCACGTAGAATAATGGTACGCGCCGTTGGCATGAAAGCCTGGACTTGCGATATAAAACAACTGTGGGAAGTTTTTGCGAATCCACGGCCCCGTGTCGTCCTGATCAGAAATGGTATAAACCCGAAGTTTTGCCACAAACTTAGCCACTTCGTCGGGCGTGCGGGTCATTTTAACTTTCCAAAGGGCTTGCGCAAGGCAATTGGCACCGCCCCAAACGGGTAGCCACAGCGGGCGAGGGTCGGTTTTATCAGCCTGACGAATAATCCATTCGGAGCCTTCCGAATCTTTTCCTTCGCCAATACCTTCCATGCCAAATTTGGGGAGTCCCGATTTGATAATGCTCAACAAATAGCTGGTTTCGGGAAAACCTTTTTCGTGTAAAAGTAGGTTACTGCGCACTTTGTCGTAAGCATTGACAATCTTACGAATGCTTTCGGGAGCAACACGCTCGCGTTGGTGAACGGAGGTCGTAGCAATGATACCTTCAATATCCCATTGGTTGGAATAAACCAAAAAACGCACCATCGACTCGGTATCGTCGGGTTCATTTTCAATGTCGGTCAGCACTAATACCCGCCTTTTTTCGGGAGATTGGGCATAAAGTTGCAGGGTTAACGACAGAGTTAGTAATAACAAAAGGCGTTTCATGTCAAGGTATTTAGTGTTTTTACTCGTGAGGCAATACCAATTTCCGAAATTCCGTAATGGCTCAAAATCTCCACTTGTGAGCCCGTAACGGTATATTCGTCGGGAATTCCGAGAATATCAAACGGTTTGTGGTAACGGTTTTTCAATAACCACGAGGCGCACGCTTCGCCCAAGCCTCCGTTCACGCTATGTTCTTCCACGGTCAGAATAGCTTTACATTCAACAGCAAGCTCCGACAACAATTTTTCATCCAAAGGCTTGATGGTGTGCATACTTACTACCGTCGCTTCGATGCCATTTTCAGCAGACAGTTTGCGAGCTGCTTGCAAGGCAGGATACACTGTTTCACCATTGGCAATAATGGCCACGTCGCTCCCCCGTCGAACCACACGTCCTTTGCCGATTTGGAAGGTTGTTTCTCCCCTTTCGTCCAACAAAGGCATAGGTTTCTTGCCAAAACGCAAGTAATACGGTTGCTCCGATGCGGCTACTTGCTGTACTGCTTGGATAGTTTCAAAGCTATCAGCAGGAACAACAATCCTTATGTTATGAATGGCCCGAAGCACTGCAAAATCGTGTAAACTATGGTGCGTTGATCCTAAAGCGCCGTAACTCACTCCCGCGCTGATTCCGATGAGTTTTACGGGGTTATTGGAATAGGCAACGTCGTTTTTGATTTGTTCCAACGCCCTTGCAGTCAAAAAACAAGCAGGCGATACGGCAAATACTTTTTTTCCCGCCGAGGCCAATCCCGCTGCCATACCTACTAAATTTTGTTCGGCAATCCCTACTTCTACGATTTGCGCGGGGTATTTTTTACCAAACGGCACCAATTTCCCCGACCCACGCGAATCGCTGGTGACAACCACGATATTGCGGTCAGTCGCGGCCAATTCTTGCAGTGTTTCAGAAAACACGTCTTGATTGGCAGCCCCCGTCACCCCAATGGGGGCTTTTAGTATTTCATTACCCATTTTATTTTAAGTGGCAAGCCACTGTTATCTGTTAGTTATTTTCGTTAAACAGCTGATAAACAACTAATTAATATAGTAAAATTTTAAATTTTCCCATTTGGACAGGTGGTATGCCACTTCGACGCCGCGCGGGTTAGGGGGCTGGGCTTAGTTCCTGCATCGCTATTTTATATTGCTCCTCAGTCGGGACGCCGTGGTGCCATTTGAGCTCATTTTCCATGAAACTTACGCCTTTTCCTTTCACCGTATGGGCAATAATCACACTCGGTTTTTCCTTTTCAAACGGTAAAGCATCAAAGACTTCTTTCAGTGCCACCACATCGTTGCCGTCCACATGCCGCACTGCCCAACCAAAACTCTCAAATTTTTTATCCAGAGGCTCGGTATTACACACATCTTTAGTCGGCCCCGTGATTTGTAAACCGTTCAAATCCACAATTGCACAGAGGTTGTCTAATTTATAATGCGTTGCGGTAAGTGCTGCTTCCCAGTTGGAGCCTTCGGGCAGTTCGCCATCTCCCATCAACGTAAACACCCGATAATCACGGTTATCCATTTTTGCCGCCAATGCCACGCCCGCACTCATCGGAAGGCCATGCCCCAACGCTCCCGTATTTTGCTCTACTCCGTTGACTTTTCGCGTAGGATGACCAATGTAATGCGATTGGTATTTACAGAGCGTTTCCAAGTCAGACTCAGGGAAAAAGCCTTTATCGGCCAACACCACAAACAACGCCTCCACACAATGCCCTTTGCTCTGGATGTAACGGTCGCGGTCGGGCGAAGTGAACGTTTCCGGCGAAACGTTTAGGACTTCGTTGTACAACACATTAAGAATATCAATGCACGACAACGACCCTCCCGTATGCCCCGCCTTGGCTTTATAAATGTATTTGAGGATGTTTCTACGGTATTCCGTTGATTTGACTTCTAAATTCATTTTGAGTATAGTTTGGAGACACAGAGTTACTCAGCGGCTCTCTTTTACGTTTATTTTCACTGAGTTTCACAAAGAAGAATCTTCTGATTGTTAACAAAAAACAACTCCGTGAAACTCTGTGTCCACAGAAATTACTAAATCCTCATCACTAAATATGCTGATATACCTCCCAACCCATGTAATTCTCTAGTGCTTCCTTTAGAATGTCAGCGGTTTTTGAGGCATTCATCACCACGTGGTGTTCAAAACCATTACGACAAACGTATTTCATGAGTCCTTGCAAATCAGGAATTTGAGCTACAGCACGGTTTCCAAATGTCGTGAGTGGATCGTTAGTTAAATCGCCTTCACCGATGTACGCTTTGATGATGCCCTTCGGGTCGTCGGTACTGATGCGCCCGTAAGTCAGCGGCATCGCAGGCGTACGACCATCCAAGGCACCATAGGTATTTTCAACCCCTACCGACGTACCCAAAATCGGCGCATTACTTATTTGAATATCAGGCAAAAACGACTTCGCCCAGTTGCCACAGTGGAAAAGCACGCACTTGTTTTCGTCATCAGCGTAGTTGTTGTTCCAATCCACCAACGCACTCGGTGAGCCCGACGCCAGCTGCATGGCGTACATGCTCAACGTTCCCGTTACGTCCACCTCACACGCACTTGGAAGCATGTTTTCGCTCATAATACTCATGCTCGTGCAGACGTTACAACCGTAGTTTTGTTGCAAACTCGTCCAGCACTGAATGGCGGTGGCGTCGAGGGCATTTTCTTCCATAATTTCCTTCAATACCACATCTAGCTTCGCAATTTGGAGCATTGCTTCATTCGGCGTTTTTCCTTTGGGTGCGTAGGCATTGATGGATTCTAAATGTTGTTTCACCACAGCGCTATCGGCCGTCAATTTATTGGCGCGACCAAGAATTTCCGAAAGGTCAAAAGTAGTCACAGTAATGCCGTTTCGTTGAAGGATTTTCTCGGAATAGCGTACCGTATTAAACGCCCCGGGCCGTGCACCAATGGCGCCAATACGAACATTCTTCAGTCCTTTTACCACGCGACAAACGGCTACAAAATCCATCAAATCTTTCTGAAACTCAGCCGAAGAAGGCGAGCTAACATGCTGACTTGTAAGAGTATATTTAATTCCGTACTGGTACAAATTATTACAAACTGAAATCTTCCCACACCACGAATCGCGGCGATTGACGACATTCATTTTACTCAAATCATCGGGGTAGGCTTGAATCAACACAGGCACGTTCAGATTCGCTAATTTCAGCGTGTCTGCCACTCCTTTTTCATCACCGAAGTTGGGTAAAAGCACCAAAATTCCACTGATTTCTTCGCGGTGAGCTTTGAACAAATCAGCGCATTTTTGCGCTTCTTTAAACGTCTCTACCCCCCCCAGCTTGGTGTCGTTGCTGTCCAAAATGACAGGGGTAAGTTTTAACTTTGCAAAAACATCAATGATTTCGGTTCTTGCTTTTTCAACCAGACTATCGGGAAAGAAGTCCCTGTTCCCGATGATGATACCAATACTTGCCATTTTCTATAAATTCTTTTCGAATAATGAGGTTTATCAGGGCTAAAGCCCTTCTTAAATTATCTTGACCTTCTTTTCCACTATTTCGCAATAATCACTTCAATGTCGTTTTGCTTGAAAAGCTGTAAATGACCGTCTTCGATACCACTATCGGTTATCAAATAATTAATCAACGACAGCGCCCCGAGGCTTGCAAAAGCACTTTTTCCTACCTTGCTCGAATCGGCTACCAAGTAGGTAGTTTCGGCGGCATCAATCATTGCTTTTTTTACTACTAAGTCACTGATACTCGGGTAGGTAAGACCTGCTTTGAGCGAAATCCCTGCCGTGGCTAAAAACAACTTTTGCACGTGAATGCCTTTGAAAAAATCAGCCGCTTTCTGCCCCGTCAGTGACAACGTCGGTGGCTTAAACTCCCCTCCCGTCAGGATGACTTCAATGTTTTGTTCCGCCCCCAGCATCAAGCCAATATTCATGGCATTGGTGATGACCGTTAGGCGGCGATTTCCTTTGATTTTTTTTGCGATTTCCGTCGTTGTACTTCCCGAATCTAAAATAATCGTATCTCCATTATCGATGTAGTCAAGGCAAGTAGCAGCGATTATTTCTTTTTTGTCCATGTTTTCTTGGTGTGCCAACGAAAACGAACTTACTTGTTCTCGAACACTTTTGAGGTATGCACCTCCATGCTCCCGTACTACAATCCCCTCTTTTTCAAGCTTTTCTAAATCTTGACGTATAGTCACTTCAGTTACTTTAAACAAGTGAGCTAAATCCACGACTTTGGCAGAGCCATCTTCGTACAATAGTTCCAGTATTTTCTCTCTTCTTTGATTTGGAAGCATTGTTTTACTTTTTAAAACATTTGAACAGATTAATTTCCTCCAAAGAAAAGAAATAAAAAGAAAACATTTAAAGCTTAATGAAATTAACCTTTTGTTGTGGTTTATGCAGTGTCAAATTTTTATTTTTTGCAAATTTCAAAAGAAAACAAAAATAATCGAAATATATTCGAAATTTTTTTAAACTTTTTAAAAATCTCTAAAAGTAAAATTTATACTTTTCCACTATTTAGACATACATCATATTTCGTCTATTTACGCAATAAAATTTGCAAATTAACCTCATTAGCCAAATATTTTACCTATACTTACCTTTCCTTTAATTTGTATTTTACCGATTTAATGCCTCAATACACTTTCGTTTATTTTTGCTTTCTCAGGTCAGTTCAAGATAAGTATTTTAGGGAGTGGCCCTATATTTATTTTACTTTTTAATGATTTTATAGTATTTATTCTATAATACCTCTTTCATTGCCCGACCATCAGCCACCCATTTTAACAGAATCACAGCGATGCTACCTGCGGTCTTATCATTCCCCACCTATTAATAAACAAAAGAGGTAATTATAGGCCACAAAAAATAATTTTACCAAATTGCAGAATCAACTCTTAAACCTATTTTTACCCATGGTACCTTTGGTTACGTTAAACAATGGCCTACAAATGCCTCAAATTGGACTAGGCGTGTACGACCCTCAACCTGGCCACGACATCCGTCAAGCCGTTTTGTGGGCGTTAGAACTTGGTTATCGGCTCATTGATACCGCTGCTGCCTATCACAATGAGGTGGAAGTAGGACAAGCTATGCGCGACAGTGGTATCGCACGAAATGAGATTTTTCTTACAACCAAAGTTTGGAACGATGACCAAGGCTACAACGCTACCCTTCGGGCGTTTGAGGAGAGCCTTCGTAAACTCAATACCGACTATGTTGATTTGTATCTTATCCATTGGCCTGTGCGTGAGCACCGTCTCCAAACATGGAAGGCTCTTGAGAAGCTTTATGCTGATGGGAAAGCGCGTGCTATTGGGGTTTCTAATTATTATACCCCTCATTTTGAGGAGCTTTGGCCGCATACGTCCATTGTCCCAGCCGTTAATCAAATTGAGTTAAGTCCGTATTGTCACTTGCCCGAAGAATTGAACTACTGTCGCCAACGAGGTATTCAAGTTGAAGGGTATGCGCCTTTAGTGCGAGGACTGAAATCTGATGATCCGCGACTCATCAACATCGCTGAAAAATACAACAAAAGTACGTTTCAGGTGCTTATCCGTTGGGCAATTCAGCAAGGAGCCATCACGATTCCAAAATCGGTTTCAAAACACCGTATCGCGGCCAATATAGACGTTTTTGACTTTGAATTGTCAACAGCTGATTTTGCAGAACTGAATACATGGCACGACGACACCCGCATTGCTTGGAACCCCATGGAGTTTTTGTAACGGGTAAAAATGACGAAAAAATCAAAAAAGTGCTGCAACGTAATCAATGCCTAGCCTAAGGTACGTTTCAGTACTTCCGTGACTCGTTGAAGGTCGTCTTCGGTCAAATTGGACCCCGACGGGAGGCATAAACCATCGTCAAAAAGTGTTTCTGCTACTTGTCCACCATAATAGGGTGCCCCTTCAAACACAGGTTGGAGGTGCATGGGTTTCCATAAAGGGCATGCTTCAATGCTTTCTGACGCCAAGGCCACCCGAAGGGTTTCGCGAGTTACTCCTTTTGTTTTTACCACATCCACACGAATACAGCTCAACCAACGATTCGCATAACTCTCTTCTCTTTCAGGCTGGAAAGCAATACGCTCATCGCCATCAAAAGCTTGTTGGTACCATTCAAAATTAGCCCTCCGCTGGCTTACACGCTCGTCAATTACCTGCATTTGTCCTCGGCCAATTCCGGCGCAAACATTGCTCATTCGGTAATTATAACCAATCTGCGAATGTTGGTAATGAGGGGCATTGTCGCGGGCTTGAGTGGCCAAAAAGCGCGATTGTTGTATCAACGCTTCGTCCTCTGATAGCAAAGCCCCACCGCCCGAGGTAGTGATGATTTTATTACCGTTAAAAGACAAAATATTCAGCTTTCCAAAGCTACCTAATTTACGTCCTTTCCAACTTGCCCCTAGTCCCTCGGCGGCATCTTCAATCAGGGGAACTTCATAACGAGCACACACCTCTATGATTTCGTCGATTTTGGCGGGCATCCCATACAAATGCACCGCAATCACTGCTTTTACATTTTTTCCTCTGGCTCGTTCGCTTTTAATAGCCTCCTCTAACACCTCGGGGCAGATATTCCACGTTTGCCATTCTGAATCTACAAATACGGGCGTAGCGCCTTGATACACAATTGAATTTGCCGAGGCCGCAAAGGTAAACGACTGACAAATAACGACATCTTCCTGCCCTACCCCGAGCATTACCAAGGCCAAATGTAACGCCGCCGTCCCCGACGATAACGCCGCCGCATGGCCGACACCTACATATTGGCTAAGGTCTTTCTCAAACCCATCGACGTTGGGACCCAGCGGAGCTACCCAATTGGTTTCAAATGCTTCTTGTACGTACTTTTGTTCGTGACCGCTCATGTGCGGCGAGGAAAGCCAAATTTTATTCATTATTCATTGGAAATCTTGCCGAAAGTTCCACATCTTTCGGCAAGTTCACAAATTAAACCCGATTCCATGTACGTTCTGACCAATTGCACCATTTATACAGGCGAGACTGTCCTTACCCAACATGCCGTGGTCGTTGACGGCAACCGCATCAACCGCATCGTACCTACGAAATTGATTCCAAACGACTTACCCGTTTATGACCTGCAAGGTCACGACCTCACCGCAGGCTTTGTTGACATTCAATTGTACGGCGGACAAACGGGCTTTTTTGTGCGGGATTTATCGGTCGAATCATTGGATGATATGGTCAATACCCATCAGCAAGACGGAACAGCGGCTATCATTCCTACCCTCTATTCTACGTCACGGGAACGGATTTTGAAAGCCATTGAAGTAACCAAAGCTTACATTGCGTCGGGAAAAACAGGAGTGTTGGGGCTACACATTGAGGGGCCATTTATCAACCCTGAAAAAAGAGGAGCACACAGCGCCGCGCAAGTACGTATCCCTACCGAAACCGAGCTGGAAGAAATCATTGAGCAAAGCCAAGGACTGCTAACATTGATGACGATTGCGCCTGAAGTATGGCCTCCTGAGCTTCTTACTCGCCTCCAAAACAGCCATATTCAACTCTCAATGGGGCATACCAATGCAACCTACCAACAAGCTAAGGCTTTTTTTGACTCGGGAATTTCGATGGCGACACACCTTTACAATGCCATGCGCCCCTTTGAAAGCCGCGAACCTGGGGTAGTTTCAGCCATTTGGGACACGCCAACCGTGCACGCCAGCATCATTGCCGACGGTCATCACTGCGACTCCGCTACCATACGCATTGCCAAGCAACTCATGGGCGACCGACTTTTTTTAATTTCGGATGCTACTTTGGCAAAAATTGAGCCCCAACGTTTTGTTTTTGAAGATTTTACCGCCAATTACGATGGGCTTCGTCTGCTCAATGACGATGGAAAATTGGCCGGTTCGGCCATCACGCTGCTTGATGCCGTCCGTTTTTGTATCCAAACGGTGGGGCTTCCCAAAGAGGAAGTTTTTCGAATGGCCTCAACTTACCCTGCACAAGTAGTAGGTGTAGGTGATCATTTTGGGAAAATCAAAGCAGGTTACACCGCCACTTTTGTCGTTCTCGACAACGAAACCAGAAAAACTAACCTCCCTTACCAACGAGCCACTAATCAGGCAAAAAAAGTCACTTAAAAATATCCATTTGATTATCCTACTTACGGAGATTATAGCCTTGTTTGTCGCCTCTGTGATATTTGGCCACTACGTTGGGAAAGGCACCGCCACGGGTAGTCAACTGTCTACGTGCAGCGAATTTGAGTCGTTGAGTAACGAAGTTTCAACTGACAGATTTTCCCAAAAACCGAACCTTATCAAGGTAAATCTAAGGCACTGTCTAAAATGGAATTTAGGGATGAATACCTCTTTACCTCCAGTGATAACGGCAGCATTCGCTAAAAGGGAGTAATGCAGTTGCTAAAAAGCCTTCCCAAAACCTGGGTCGGCAAAGCGGTAATCTTTCACAAATTGTTCGTCGGAGAGGGTTTTTAAGAAGGCAATGATTTTGGCTTTTTCGCCGTCGGTCATCGCAATGCCAAGTTGGCCATTTGCTTGCAGCCCTGGGTCTAAGGTAGCGGTTTTTTGGACGTTGATGGCATAGTGATTTAGCACTTGTTCGAGGGTACTAAAGCGCCCATCGTGCATGTAAGGAGAAGTATAACCGACGTTGCGCAGGCTAGGAACCTTAAATTTATGGAGGTCGTCGGGGTTTTGAGTGATGCGGAACCGCCCTTGGTCGCTGCTGCGGCTGTTGTCGAGGCCATTGTTACGAAACGACTGGTCGGTAAACAATTCGCCTGCATGGCAAGTCGCACATTTTTGTTTAAACAAGGCCAATCCTTCTTTTTCGGTCGCCGTGAGGGCGTTGGTTGTGCCGCGTAGGTAAAAGTCATAACGGGAGTTATTGGACACCAAAAAGACCATAAACTGCGACAGAGCTTTGGTAAAACGCTCGGTTGTAATTTCTGTACTGCCAAAGGCTTTTTTGAACAGTTCGGGGTAGTTGGGGTTTTTGCTATCGCGGAGTTTTTGGAGGACATTCGGTAGCTTTTCGTCCATTTCAACGGGATTTTCAATGGGCGCAATCGGAAACAAATCCAACTGATGCACGCCCCCGTCCCAGAAAAACTCTTTCATCCACGCCATGTTTTGAATAGGCGGTGCATTTCTCATGCCAATTTTATCGTCAATTCCGTGGCTTAAATCGTGCCCGTGGTGGGTAAAAGCGACTGCTTGTTGGTGACAAGTTCCGCAGGCAATGGTACCATTTCGTGATAAAAGCCCATCGTAAAACAACGAGCGACCTAGCTGAAACCCGTCGTACGTAAGCGGGTTAGATTTGAGGTCATACACCAGCGGAGGAAAGTAGCTAGGCCGAGGCAGTTCCAGCGTCTCGGGCGTGGGCGTAGTGGGGTCGGGCGTGGATGACGATGATTGCCGACACGCCGCCCATCCAAATAAAACCATACCACCGATGACGAGAAACGACTTATTCATAGCTGGTTAATCTTTTACACTACCAATGCTAAACATACTGGCGTAGTTATTGGCAATCGTACTTGAATAATCGGCAAACATCACCGTAGGATACTGGGCGAGGCTTACTTTTTGCGTACCATTAAAAATCTTAGAAACATCGCTCACGACCTCAATCACGGGCTGTTGGTTGGGGCCAACGGTAGCGGCTACGCTTCCCAACGGCAACGTCACGGTACGGAGGTTGTTGAATGTTTTGGCATTATAGCCCCCAAATCCTCCAATGTGATAGCGGTATTTGCGGTTTCCTGCGGCATCAGCGGCCACTTGAGGTGAAGTTCCTTCAATTTTTAAGAAAATATAGCCCGAATTCCACGACCAATACATCCCGTCGCCATCATGGGTAACGTCGCCTGGGTCAAGCACACCCTTTCGACGACTAATGTCCATCGTATTTCGAAGGCTATCGACTCCAATCGTAAAACGGAGTTCGGTATAGTCGCCCGCTGGAACGCCTCGCAAGGTTACTTTTTTGGAAGCAGGGTTGGTTTCTTTAATGAGAAAATAACTCGAATCTTGCGGAACAGTATAGAGCGTACCGTCCGATTTTTTGAAGGAAATGTTGCTGATGAAATAATTGTAGGTAGTTACCCCGAACGTTTCGCCCACCGCATTTTGGTACAAATCTTTGCCCAGCACCACATCTTGCATGCCTACTTTATTCGAAAAAGAAAGGGTAAGCGTATTTTTTTCGTTAGGGTCTGGGTCGGGTTTGCAAGATTGTAACGCAGTTGCGAAAATCAAAAGCCCGAACAACAACTTTTTCATTATGCCAAGAGTTTACGTAAAGATAGTTTTCTTTTAGTAGTAACGCGTTATCGGGCAAAAATGATGCGAGAAAGGTAAAATTGTTGCGGGGAAGGTTTTTATACATTCATTCTTAAACACATAGAGGATACTAGAATAAACACATAGAAAACAGAAGTAAACTATGTGTTTATCTGTGTCAAGTGAAGCTCTTTAGCGGCTTTTACGTTTGCTTAAATATCCTTCAAGGTCAGTCAATGATAGTGCATTAAAGGTCATATCTTTGGTCAAACCTCCCTTACGCCCCACAGCTACACCGTAGTGCATGTCATAGTAGCCATTTTTTTCGTGGGCATCGGGATTGATAGAAAGCATCACGCCCTTGTCCATACAGTACCGAATCCAGCGCCAATCCAAATCCAAACGCCACGGACTCGCATTGATTTCGATAACGACCCCATTTTGGGCACAGGCGTCAATAATTAATTTATAATCAATGGGATAACCTACCCGTGCCAACAGCAAACGGCCCGTTGGGTGTCCCAAAATGGTCGTATAAGGATTTTCGATGGCTCGAAGTAAGCGCATTGTAGCTTTTTCGAGGCTCATGTTGAGGTTGCTGTGAACCGACGCCACCACAAAATCAAAAGTTTTCAAAACACTTTCGGGGTAGTCGAGCGAGCCATCGCCCAAAATATCGGATTCGATGCCTTTCAAGATTTTAAACGGCCGTGCAAACTCTTGGGCAAAGGTCTGATTGAGACGGTCTATTTCGGCGTGTTGTTGTTCTACACGTTCTTCGTTGAGTCCTTGTGCGTAGGTGGCTGTTTGGGAGTGGTCGGCAATACCAAGATACCCAAAACCAAGCTCTTGACAAAAACGCGCCATTTGTTCGAGGCTGTGTTTTCCGTCAGAATAGGTGCTGTGGTTGTGTAAAATTCCGCGTAGGTGCTGCCACTCCACCAAGTCTTCGTTGGTGTGGGTGCTGCACCAATCAAATTCTCCTAATCCTTCGCGCATTTCCGGAACGATGTAGGGAAGCCCAGCACTTTGGTAAATTTCTTCGGCAGACACAAACGCTTGGGCAGTGTTGGCCAACGATAATAGCGTATGTCCCGACGGGGTTTTGGCAAAAAGGTGAGCGGGGGCGCTGTCCGAAATAAAACGCTCGTTTTCAAAGCGTTCGGATTGAACAAATTGAATTTCAACGTTTACTTCTAATGTCTTTTTTACTTCCACTTCTTCGCCTTGGGGCGGAAGATCAGTGGCTTGGCTGCGGTCTTGGATTTTGCCACGCCAGGCAAACGGCGACGATTCTTTAGGATTTTGTACCAACCAACCCACCGAACCGATGATTCGAGCCGCAGCTACGGGTGAGTCGGTACCGATAATCAATTGAATCGTTTCCACAATTTCGCACTTACGAGCCACTTCTCCCGTAATGGCCACTTGGGCAAAATGAGGCTGCAATTCTTCCAAAATAAGGGTAGCAAGGGCTTCTCCTTTGTCCATACGAAGTTTCCCCGCCTGACTCCGTAAGAAGGCCATCGAGTCCAAAATCTTTTGTTGCGTACCTTCCCCAAAGCCTTTTAATTTGGCAATTTGGCCACTTTCGCAGGCCACTTGCAAGCCTTCAAGGGTTTCAATGCCCAAGTCACGCCAAATAGTACCAATTTTCTTGGGGCCAATGCCTTTTATTTTGAACATCTCCAAGACGCCGACGGGAGTTTGGGCCAACAATTCGTCGAGTTCGGCCAAGTGCCCCGTGGCAATAAGCTGCACAAGTTTCCCCGCCATATTTTTACTAACTCCCTGAATTTTTATCAGTTCATCGGCCGAAAGACTAGCAAGCTCGGCATCTTTGAAGCGGTCGAGGTTAAAAGCGGCAGAACCAAATGCCCGCGTTTTGAACACGTCGGCATTATGAAGCTCCATTAATTTGACGGTAAGTTCAAGTACTTCAACAATTTCTTCGTTTGACATGGCAGGGGTTGTTCTTTGATTTGTTATCCGTGTAATTGTTATCTATTGACCGTTAAATTGTTAAAAATAGTAAGGGTGCTGTTGGCTGTTTGCGAACTACTGACTGCTAACTACTGACTGTTGTTCACTAATATACGACAAAATGCCTTCAAAATCGGAGGCGTGAAACCACCGAAAATCGCCTTGGTGCTTAAACCATGTTACTTGGCGTTTGGCGTAGCGTCGGGTATTGCGTTTGAGTAATCTTACCATTTCGGCGTAATCATAGGCTCCGTCAAAATAATCGTAAATCTCTTTGTACCCAACGGTTTGGAGGGCATTGTGCTCACGAAAAGCCATAACCGAACGCGCCTCTTCGACCAACCCAGCGGCGAGCATTTGGTCCATGCGGGCGTCGATGCGGTGGTATAATTCGTCGCGGTCGCGTTCTAAGGCAATTTGGATGATTCGGAAAGGGCGCTGAGCTAACTGTTTTTCCCGAAACGACGAGTATGGCTTTCCCGTGAGCAAACACACTTCCAGCGCACGAACCACCCGTTGCGTATTTTGGAGGTCGTTAGTAGCGCAGTAAACGGGGTCAAGTTGTCGGAGTTCCGCTTGCAAAATGGCCAAGCCTTCGGTTTCGAGGCGGGTCATGAGTTGGGTGCGCAATTCGGGTGGGGTTTCTGGCAAGTTATCCAGTCCTTCACACACTGCTTTGATGTACAACCCCGACCCACCCGTGAGAAGCACGACTTCTTTGCCCCGAAATAATTGTTCTAACAGCGCCAATGCATCGCGTTCAAACGAACCTGCGCTGTACAAGCTTTCAATGGAGTGAGAATCAATAAAATGGTGCGGAACACCCTTCAATTCTTCCAGTGAGGGTTTGGCCGTACCAATGGAAAGTTCACGGTAAAATTGTCGTGAATCGGCTGAAATGACTTCCGTTCCGAGCGTTTGGGCAAGTCGAACGCATAAGTTAGTCTTTCCCACTGCCGTGGGGCCAGCAATGACGATAAGAAGTTGTTGCAAGAATATTAATTGGGCTTAAAGGTCATTTCTAAAATTTCTCCAAACACGTTTATGTACAAAACTTGGAGGGTATTTTCTGTGAGCTTGACGAGGGTATATTTTGTCGTTTTCAAAGCCCATGTTATTGTCGCAAACTCAAAGAATGCTTTGTCCTAAAACATCACTACCGTTGATTTTTGAAGCAGTTAACACCCACGCTTTTAACCTTTTGCCTACCAAAAGCTCCGTTTTAGAAAGACTGGTGTTGGGGGTTGGGTCGCAGCCTCCTGTCTTGGTAATATTACACTGACTGAGTCCCAACAAGGTCATTACGAAAAATATCCACAAACGTACCAATTTCATAGCCATGAAAGTTTAGAATGTTCAAAGTTAATATTTTTATTTTGGGGAATGATAAGACGTAGGTCGGTTTGTAGGAAAAATCATGGAAAGAAGATAAAACTCGAAATTGATGGCCAATAAGGCTGAAACTGCTCTAGTGTAAGATAGTAAACACAAGTTCTTGCATAATGGCTTGTTCGTCTTTGGAACCTGACTCAATCCCCTTAGAAGCATTGTCGGCTTGACGCAAGGCTTTGATAGCCTTGGCTACATGCCCCAACGAATACTGCCGCGCGGCTGAGAGATAATCTTTGACAAAAAAAGGACTAACTCCTAACACCGAAGCGAGATTGACTTCTGACTTATCTTGCGTCCCATGAACGACAAGCACTTTGCTAAAAAAATTGTACAAAATAATAAGTACCTGAGGCAAAGGATTTTCTTTGGTATTGGCAGCGAGGTAGTTTGCTATTTTGTTGGACTTAATCACGTCGCGTTGAATCAACGCCTTTTGCAATTCAAACACGTTGTATTCTTTGCTAATACCCACGTATTTTTCCACCACGGCTGCGGTTATTTCTTCACTAGCGGTGAGATTGAGCAACATTTTGTCGATTTCGCTGGTGATGCGTTTAAGGTCGTTACCGATGTTTTCAACCAACATTTGAATCGCTTTGATGCTGATTTTTGCCCCCAAACTGCGCACATGCTCGCCTACCCAATCGGGGAGTTTATTGTCGTACATTTTTTTACACTGTACTAAAACACCGTGTTTTTCAAAGGTTTTTGGCAAGGTTTTTCGCATGTCAAAATTGCCCTGAAAACACAATACCAGCACCGTAGAAGACAGCGGACGAGTGGCGTAATCGTCCAAGAGAGCCGATTTATCTTTGGTATCGAAGCCATTAGACTGTTGAGCTTCTTTCACCAAAACCAGTTGCCGCTCCGACATAAACGGAAAGCGACGCGCGTAGTTGAGAATCGTGCCCACGTCGGCGTCCTTGCCAAAAAGAACAAATTGATTAAACCCCTTTTCAGATTCGGGAACAACTGCTTTTTCGAGGGCATCGGCTAGTAAGTCAATGTAATAAGGTTCGTCGCCGTGAATAAAATACAGCGGTTGAATTTTCTTTTGGCGTATTTCTTTAAGCGCTTGTTCGGGAGAAAGAACCATGTTTTGTAATTGTTATAACTCGCTATTCTCTAATATCCTTTTGATAAATTTATTTGATTCTGTGGAGATTGCCCTTCGATAAAGCGTCGGAAATTATCGGCAAAAATAACAACTTTTCCCTCCTGTTCATGGGATTGTCCGCCGCCTGTGTGTTGGGTCAAAATCACGTTTGACATTTCCCAAAATGGATGGGTTGGTGGCAAAGGCTCCACTTGAGTTACATCGAGTACCGCCCCCGCGAGGCGTTGATCTTGCAAGGCTTTTATCAATGCAGGTTCATCCACAGTGGAGCCCCGTCCAATGTTAGCAAACACAGCATGGGGAGGTAAAGCTTTAATCATATCAGTTGTAAAGAAGCCTTTGGCTGACCCCGGTAAGCAATTGATAACTAGGTCTGTTTGGGGAAGAATCGCAAAGAGGGCTTCAGGAGAGTGAATGGTGGCCTCGGGATGTGTACGTGCCACCATTTGAAGGCTGCAATTAAATCCCGAGAGCATTTTTTTGACGGCTTGGCCAATGCTCCCTGCGCCCAAAATCACTACTCTTTTTCCCGTAAGTAAGCCCAAACGATACCGAATGGGCGAGCCAACCCAGCGTTTTTCGGCTTTTAACAGGGTAAGTTCTTCCAAACCTCGATAAAAAGCGAGGATACCAGCAACGATAGTTTCGGCACAAGGGACAGAGAAATAATCGGCAAGGTTACAAATCGTCACATCGGGTAGTTGCAGATGTTTGTACCCGTCAAACCCCGCTGATTCGAGTTGCCAAAATTTTAATTGAGCAGGCACTTCCGTAAACCACGCCACAGGTGGATTTCCTAAAATTACATTGGCATTACGAAAAGCATCAAGTTGTCTATCATCAGGTAGTTCTACTCTGAACACTAACTGATGCCCCTCGGGAAATTCCTGGCGTAAGGTATGGCGTAGCGCTTCGTTGAGGGGCGTATTTACAAAAATTTGCATTAGATTTGCGAGCTAAATATCCTCTTTCTATACAACCTAATGGTTGCTTGCCCCCAAATTAACTCATTAATGCTATGCTAAATAAATGGTTGGATAAATTAAATCGTCACGACTATCCGTTTATCGACTTGTTTTACTACCTCATCGTGATAGTAGTATTCTTCCTGTTGGTCATTATTTCAAATCTTTTTTTTGATTAATCAGGGAATGAGGGTGTCTCAAAACTCAAATTTCAATATCATTCATAGCACTATTGTTTTCAATGGGCGTCTTATGAAAGCACCTAAAATTCTCAATATCGATACTCCTTATCATTACCTTGTATTTTAAATACAAATTATGCCAGCTCTTTTGTCTAAGCGATAACCCTTTTCTTTTCCCAAGACGTAAGAATCTGGCGGAGCTGTTTATACTCAATCAGAAAGCCATCGTGACCGTACAAAGAGTCAATTTCTTGATATTCAGCTTCTGGGATGTGTTTGGTTAAAAATTTTTGCTCCGACGGCGGAAATAAAATATCCGAACTAATTCCTACTACCAACGTACGAGCTTTTACTTGAGCAAGTGCATGAATAATACTCGGTCGATTACGGCCTACATTGTGCAAATCCATCATTCGCGAAAGAGTCCAGTACGAAAACGCATTGAACCGATTAGCAAGTTTATCTCCTTGGTACTGCTGGTAAGTAGCCGCGCGGAAGTTTTCGGTTTGTTCGTTACTATCGCGAGCTTGGGTAAAATCGTAGGTGTCGTAGTTTCGGTAAGAGAGAAGCGCTATCGAGCGGGCTACTTTCATGCCTTCGATGCCTGCATCGGAGCGCGCTTCACTCCATGTAGGGTCGGCTTTAATGGCCATCCGCTGCGATTCATTAAACGCAATTCCCCAAGGGGAATGAACAGCATTGGTAGCCACTAATACAAGATTTTCAATGAGTTCGGGTTGAATAATGGCCCATTCGACCGCTTGTTGTCCGCCCAATGACCCGCCTACAAGTGTATGTATATGCGTAATGCCTAACTCTTCCCGTAGCAGTTCGAACGCATAAATATTATCACGTATTGAAACGTCTGGAAAAGTTCTGTAATATGCCTCGCCTGTTTGGGGGTTGGTACTCAGTGCGTTGGTAGAGCCATAGTGAGAGCCTAACACGTTAGCACAAACAATAAACCAATCTTTAGGGTCGTAATGCAGGCCATTTCCAACCAAGCCATCCCACCAGTCGGTAGGGTCAGCGTTTCCTGTAAGTGCATGACAAATCCAAAGAACGTTACTACGCTCGGCATTTAAGGTGCCATGAATCGTATAAGCCAGTTGGAACCCAGCAAGTTCGCCGCCGAGTTCCAATGGAAAAGTGTAAGGGTATTTAAATGTATGTACTGTCAAGGTAATTAAGTGCTTTACTTCAAATCAGTGATTATTGACCAATTGTCGTTAGGGCTTGCTGAATATCTGCTTTGATGTCTTCGATATGCTCAATTCCTACTGAAATTCGCAATAAACCTGCCTCTACTCCCGCCGTGGCTTGCTCTGCTTCCGAAAGCTGCGAATGGGTAGTGCTCGCTGGGTGAATGATGAGGGTTTTTGAGTCACCTACGTTGGCCAAATGGCTAATCATTTTGAGCGAATTTACGAAATTATCAGCTGCTTCTTTGCCCGCCTTGAGTTTGAACGAAAGTACCCCTCCGAAACCCCGTGAGAGATATTTTTTAGCTAGTTCATGGTATTTACTACTTTCTAAACCAGGGTAGTTGACGTACGCAACAGAAAGATGTTCTTCCAACCATTTTGCAAGGGCAAGTGCATTTTCGCACGTCCGTTCCACGCGCAAGGAAAGTGTTTCTAACCCTTGTAACAACAAAAATGAGTTGAATGGACTTTGAGCTGGTCCCCAATCACGCAAACCTTCTACACGAGTACGAATAATGAATTGGATATTGCCAAAAGGCCCACCAATACCAAACACATCATTGAGTACAAGGCCGTGATAACTTGGTGAAGGTGCTGTAAATTGAGGATATTTTCCATTGCCCCAGTTAAATGTTCCTGCGTCTACAATTACGCCACCCATGCTGGTTCCGTGGCCACCAATCCATTTTGTTGCCGATTCGACCACCACGTGGGCGCCCCATTTGATAGGTTGGCAAATGGCACCTCCTGCACCGAAGGTATTATCGACGATTATAGGAAGGTCATATTTAGACGCTAGTTGTGAAAATGCCTCAAAATCAGGGACGTTAAATCCTGGATTACCAATCGTTTCGAGGTAGATAGCTTTGGTTTTATCATCAATTAGTACTTCAAAACTTTCAACGTTGTCGCCATTGGCAAAGCGAGCTTCTACTCCGATGTTTTTGAAAGAATTTTTAAACTGATTGTACGAACCTCCGTATAAAAATGAAGTTGTGACAAAGTTGTCGCCAACCGACGTAATGTTGTTGATAGCTAAAAACTGAGCAGCGTGTCCTGAAGCAACAGCAAGCGCAGCCACACCTCCTTCCAAAGCAGCAATGCGTTTTTCAAACACATCGTTGGTGGGGTTCATAATACGAGTATAGATATTACCAAACTCTTTGAGAGCAAACAAATTAGCTCCGTGTTCTGAACTATTGAAGGCATAGGCTGTAGTTTGATAAATGGGTACAGCACGGGCGTTAGTCACTGGGTCGATAACTTGGCCAGCGTGTTGCTGTAGGGTTTCAAAACGGAGCTCTGACATGGACGTAAAGAATTAATGGTTATTGGTTGGGATTTGAAAAAACAAAAATATATTCTAGTGATGGCCTATAAAAGCCCACTTGTGGAGAGCCGAACGCAGTAATACGCGCTGAGGGCGTACGCAATTTTTCTAAGAATCTTAACATGAATGTTTCGATTTATATGCCCTGATCGCTCAGGTAGGAATTAGCACCTTATTTCTAGTATTTTAAAACAGGTTGCCAGAGGTTCGTAGAGCCTATTCTCTCCCCTCATCTTTATAAATCAATCGCTGTGCGAATGAGAAGCAACTGACTTGATGAGGCAATATTACGGCAGAAGTACCGAAATCCAAAATAATTTACCCAAAAAACTCTGTACAAGCACCCAATACCTATAAATTTGTAACCAGATACTATAATACCCTATTATGATTTATCGCTTCAAAAAAGAAAACGCAGCTAGAAAGCCCGGTACTATTTCGGTGGGTGATGCCATTGGAAAAATGCTTGAAATGTACCGCTTAAATGCCAAATTTGATGAAACTTCGGTGAAAGTTCATTGGGAGAAGCTAGTGGGTTCCAAAATTGCAGCGCGTACAAGTGCGATTTACGTCAAAGAAAAAGTTTTGTTTTTGCAGCTTACTTCAGCGCCATTAGCGCAGGAATTAGTAATTGCGAAGAGAAAACTCATTGAATCACTCAATCGTGAGTTTGGCTACGAAATCATAACGGATATTGTGTTTATTTAACCAATGAGTACCTACACTGACCTTTCTTTGCAAGAAGTCGAGCAATTAGCCACCAATGTCGATACAATTTTAGTGGATGTACGTGAGCCTTGGGAGTTTGAAGAATTCAATATTGGCGGCATTAATATTCCTTTGGCAGAGATTCGCGAGCATCATGCTGAACTTCTTCCTTTTAATACCATTGTGGTCGTCTGCACCAACGGTACACGTTCTAAAGTAGCGGCCAAAGACTACTGTCGAAGTGATACTTTTCAGGCAAAAAGCATCTATCACCTTCGCGGTGGGATTCTTGAGGTGGAGGATTCATGATTGAACCCTATAAAGACATATAAGGTCATATAAGATACATCAATAACAACCCTATAATCTCTTATATGTCTCAAATGGCTCAAGATTATCTAACTATTTAACCTCAAATACTCCCTCAAATACCCTCACTGCGGGGCCAATCAAATAGATGTTATCAAAAGACCCATCTTCATGCGCGACAAAAGATACCCGAAGTGACCCTCCTTTAGTTTTTACGCTGATAGGCTCGTTCATTCCTAAATGTTGGTAGGCCATTAAAGCACAAGCGGTTACACCTGTTCCGCATGAATAAGTTTCATCTTCTACACCGCGCTCGTAAGTGCGGACATAAATGGATTGCTCGCCCAATACCTCGGTAAAATTGACATTAGTCCCACCCTTGGGGCCATACACTTCACCATAACGAATAGCTTTACCATCGGCAACGACATCTGTGTTTTCGACATTGGGTACAAAACGTACAAAATGTGGAGAACCTGTATTTAGAAAATAGTCAGAGCCGTCTTTTTCGCATCCAGCCACGTTGGTCATATTTAGAAAAATCTCTTCTTCACAAGCTACAGCCTTATGCTCTCCATCCACAGCAATGAAAGTCGTATTCTCTTCAAAAAGACCCAAGTCTTGGGCAAAACGTACGGTACAACGCCCGCCATTGCCGCACATACTGCCCTCGCAGCCATCGGCATTGAAATAAACCATTCGAAAATCATAGCCTTCGGCATTGCGTAGAAGAATGAGCCCGTCAGCACCGATGCCAAAGCGGCGATGGCACAAAAACTCAATGAGGGGTTGGCTCACTGGGAAGGTTTCAGAACGGTCGTCAATCATAATGAAGTCGTTGCCCGTCCCTTGGTATTTAACAAAACGAATCGAAAATGGCGAAGTAATCATCATAATGAAAATAATTGAAGAAAAAGTATAAAAAAAGCTGCCTTAAGAGACAGCTTTTTATCAAGACTCGGTAATAAGAAAGAATTACTTCTTTTCTTTAACGCGAGCCGCTTTACCTTGTTTACCGCGAAGATAGAATAAACGAGCACGGCGTACTTTACCACGACGTACGAGTTCGATTTTCTCAATGCTTGGTGATAAAATAGGAATGATACGCTCAACACCTACACCATTAGATACTTTACGAACAGTGAAAGTTTCGCCACTTCCACCCATGTTACGACGTTGGATAACTGTTCCTGAGAATACCTGAATACGTTCTTTCGTCCCTTCAATAATTTTAAGGTGAACATTTACAGTGTCTCCTGCTTGAAAAGCTGGAAAAGCATCGCGGCGGCCAGAGAATTCAGATTCTACTAGCTTGATTAACTCATTAGTCATTGTTTTGATTGAATTGGGGCTGTTGTGAGCGGACGGTTAATACGACCGTCATGCACAAAAGCGAGTTTATCAGAAATTGCCCGCAAAATTACGAGTTTTATAATGAAAACGCAAGCAGTGACACTTAAAAGTAAGTAGCCTTGGTAAACAATAGCTTCTAATTTATTCTAAGTAGATGAGTGAAATTTTCAGGTGCTTTGGTTTCTTGAGATTCTCTTAGCATACAAAAGAACGGGTTTCGGAAGTTTTTGAAACCCGTTCTTGAATAAAAATTCGCCAAACTTAGGTGTAAGGTTATTTCTTTCGTTTGACCACCGTTAGAGGAATACATAGCTGAACAGGACAGCAATTAGTCCCTTCTTCGATAATAAGTGGGCAGCAGCCATTTGCGGGGCAAGTTGCATTACTCGCTGTAAAGGTATATGTACCTATTTCTGAGAATAAAATAACATTGCCAGTGGCTACTTGAATACCATCTTTATACCAAATAACATTCGTATATTCGGGTGGAACAGAGGCTTCTACTCTTTGTCCTGAGCAAAGAGTAACCGGAACCGAGATACAACTTTCGGCCTTGTCGTTGACGCTAATACTATCCAGCTGATCAGATTGAGAAATGATAGCAAAGTTAAAACTTATTCCTTCAGTAACGACTACTGTCGTAACCATAAGTGTAGCACTATCTCCTGCTGCAAGGCTTGGAAGAAGCCAAGTATTACCTGTGAAGCTACCACTACTAGGAACACCACTTACGATTCGTAAACCTGCGGAAGTGCTGTCTTTCACAACGACGTTGGTGGCGGTTATTATCCCATTGTTACGAACAACAATCTGGTACATAGTTGTATCGTTCAGGCTACGAATTTTACTTCCAACCACGACTTTTGAAACGGATAGGTCAACTATGTTTGCTCCGATAGTGATATTTACACAGGCTGATTGACATAAGCTTGGTGTACCATTGTCACAAACGGTATAGCAAAACGAGTCTTGCCCTACAAAGGTAGCCGAAGAAGGAGTGTAGCTAAATGAACCGTTAGGTTGAATAGATACTGTTCCATGCAACGGTGCTTCGGATAGAGTCGTAGAAACGGTCAGAGTATTACTTTCAGGGTCTGAATCATTGGTTAATACATTGTTAGTCAACGTATTTCCTTGCAACATAGAGTAAGTGTCATTTTGGGCAACAGGAGGGCGATTCGTAATAGAGTCGCCATAAATAGTAGATAGACCATCGACAAGGTTTATGATACCATCGTTGTCTGAATCACAGTTGGTAATACATTCAACGACTCCATTTTTGTCAGTATCAAGAAGAGTAGCGTTTAAGCCTCCTTCTACCAAATCGGTATTCCCGTCGTTATCCGAATCCAAATCGTAAGGGTCACTTCCATCGGTTCCGTCTGTATTGGGAGGGGTTAAGCCAGCGTTGGCACTGGCAGGGATACCTGTTATCGTATCGGAGACACCATCGGCAAAACCATCACCGTTGGTATCACTACCATTGGCCTCATTGACATCGTTGATGCCGTCGTTGTCCGAATCCAAATCAAGGCGGTTAGGAATTGAATCACCATCACAATCTACATTAGCCACTCCATTGAAAAGTATAGTAGAACAAACTGCGGCGTTTTCTACGCTATCTATAATTCCATCATTATCGTCGTCCAAATCTGTATCATCTGCAATACCGTCGCTATCAGTATCAATAGGTAAATTGGTAACCGTAATTGAGGTGATACTGTAGTCATTGGCGGGGTTATTTCCAGAGGTTTGTGGACCCGAGAATTGAATCGTACCCGTAACAGTCAAAGGCCCTCCAACGTTTACAGCCTTGTAGCCTAAGATGATTGATTTACATTCACCAGGAGCGATAGATGCGGTATTTTGAAATCGAATTGTACTACCAGATTTGTTTACAATCAACCACCCATCGTTTTGAATAACCGTGACAAATGTGTCAATAAGTGCAATAGGTAAAGAAATGAGTGGCTGAATTTTATTGATTGGGCTACTCAAACTGCCTCCGTCATTATTACAAATATCAATAACAATTCGACCGTTAGTTGAACCCTGAGGCGCACTAGATGGTTGATTCAAAATATTCATGCCAATATCTTGTGCATTTCCTTTAATAATGCAGAATAGGCTCAGCACGAAGATAAACGTTTGGAGAGCTTTCATAGGAACAAGATTAGTTAGCGGTTATCAATATAATTGCAATGTTATTGTCAACCTTAATTTCACCCGCAGAACCATTGATAGACGTCACAGTAATGTTTTGAGTTGTTGTTGGGGGAATGTCCGTTTTACGCGTCACCGTAAACCCAATTATTTTTTGGCCATTGGCCGCTATAGTTGTTCCAGCCTTAGCAGTGACGGTAATGTAATCGGTTCCGTCAACAAAATCCCATTCACTGTTACCATTGCTAATAGTTGAACCGACGTTGGAGGTTCCAGAGGTGGTTGAATAAGTAATGTCAAAACCAGAAACCTTAGTCAAACGAAAAGAAATAGGTGTACCTGTTATTTGGCTTCTGTTACTGACTTCAAAGATGTTTATTACAAAATCTTTTTGACTTCCTGCGTTGGCAAATTCAAGCGAACCAATTGTGATAGTCGAGTTCAAATCAGGGAAGAGATTGTCACCTATGGTTGCAGGTGTGGCATCAACAGGGGTTAAGATACCATCCAAGTCGGGGTCAGCGGTGCCATCTACCACGCCATCTTCGTTGGCATCCAAGGAAGGATCCGTGCCTGATTCGGTGAAGTCAGTAAGGCTGTCGCCGTCACTATCAAGGTCGTAAGGATTGGTTCCCCCTGTTGCATCGGTATTAGCGGGAGTAATTCCAGAGCCTGCAGTTGCTGGAATACCCGTCACTGGGTCAGGAGTTCCATCGGCAAAGCCATCGAAGTTGGCATCGGTTCCGTTGGCTTCGTTGACGTCGTTAATCCCGTCATTGTCAGAGTCAAGGTCAAGTCGATTAGGCACCCCGTCACCGTCGCAATCGACATTGGCAGCTACAGTCCCTGAAGCACTCGTACAAGCTGCTGCTGCTTCAACCGTATCTAAAATACCATCGTTGTCGTCGTCCAAATCGTCTACATCAGGAACAAGGTCACCGTCAGTGTCTACCACTACTTCAACCGAGGTAGTACCGATGTTATTTGTTGAAATGTCACCCACTAGGCCACCAGTTGGAAACGAAAGAGTTGCTGTAATTGTCGAAGGTCCGCCCACAGCAGAGGCAGTGTACCCTAGTAAAATTTGACTACAAACTCCTGCCGCAATGGCCGTTGTATTGGTTAAAACAATGGTTCCTCCTGTGTTTGATGTGATTGACCAGCCAGTAATTGTTACTCCTATAATATTTCCAACGATAGCCGCTGGAAATGCAATGGATACACTTACTTTACCTGAATCGGCGGCAGTACCACCACCATCATTGTTACACACATCTACCGTAACTCGGCCAGTGGTATCTAGTAGAGGGACGTAAGGAGATTGATTCAAAATGTTGACACCAACGTCCTGGGCGAATGTCGGGAGTGTAGCAAAGCAAATAAGTAGCCCTGCTAATGCCCTTGCGAAATGAGCTTGAAAAAACGTTTTCATTGAATAATTGATTATGAGTATGAATTAAATAAGGGGTAATATTTAATAAGTAGTGTAGAACCTACATCACTAGTAACACTCGGTGTAAAACTTGTATGGGTACGGCCTGTCCAAGCAGAAAGAATATTACATGGAGCATTAGCTATTTGTACTTTTACAAGAGCAGATAAAAACAAAAGAAGTAAGATAGTGGAACTTAGTTTTATGTATAAAACATATGGATGCATTTGTTGAATTGGTTTTGGGGTTTACTTCACGAATTATGCACAAGTGCATTTTTCTTTCATTCGTTGAGCGTTTCACTTAATTATCGCCCAATTGTGATGCCGATTTAGTTTCCAAATTGGCATAGAATGTTCCCAAAAGCCACATTCAATAAAAAATATCCCAAAATACAATTACTTGGAGAGCACTATCGATGATTCGGATAGGTGGTCTTTCGATTGATTAGACCTAGCAAGGGTAAGCAACAAGCACTAGCAAATATTGTGGCGGAGTTGTTGACAAATAGACATTTAATGTTACATTTCGCTAAGTGCCTGATTTACTGAGAGAAAAACTTTAAAATTTAACAATAGAAAAACGTAAATGTTGTATACAAATATTGTGCCAAGCATTTTAAAGTAGGTCAAAAAACGTTTTTTTGACCTACTTGTTCGCCTATTAAGGGCAATCTTAAAGTACCCTAAAAGCTTTTTTTTACCCCAAAACGTTTTTTTTTAAAAGAAATCTTTCCAGTACACCCTTTTCAGGCTACTTTCGCACAATTGTGTTTTGTGGTCTAATAATGAGAAAATCAAGGATAAAACATAAAGTATATCGTATATACTCATGAGTTAACAAGAATAAGTAGTTATGGATATAGAATTTGCAGTGGTAGAAGACGCCAACTATAGTAACTCAACGAATTTGAAAGAGACGGAAGTTGGGAAGGACATATATTATGGTGTAGTTGCTGAGTTTTTACTTCACATTGGTTCGCATAAAAATTTACCTAGCTATTTACAAGAGTATTCAATTGGAAATTCCCTTTGGTTTAAATTTTTTGATAAAAGTCATAATAAGCATTTTTTTCTATTTTTAGATCAAAACTGGATTATTAATGACTTGAAACTACCAATTGAGGAAATTAAAATAGTCGCTCCGAATCTATGTAAAGAATGGAGTCGAAAAAATTCGGCAGTTTCAAATAGATTTAATTTACTCTGGGAGCAGCTTAATTCTTCTCAATTCAATATTTTATTTTTTAGAGCCTTTGTTTACGATTTAATATATAGAGTTATTGATGAAATTGAGCACAGTATAACATATTCTCGAGAAAGTGCATATTATCGAAAAGAGAAAAAAAAAATAGAAGAAGTAGTCGAAAAATCAATTCAGAATATACACGAACCCATTCCAAAGCTTGAAAAGATGTCGCAAGAAGTAGGAATGAGTGTAAGTAAGTTTAAAAAATTATTTAAGAAAATATATGGGCAAAGCCCTTATAAATATATGCTTGGACATAAATTAGTTTATGCCCGTAAGATGCATCAAACTGGAGAATACACTTTATCACAAATTGCTTTAAAAATTGGATATAGTCATATATCTGGTTTTACAAAGATTTATAAAAAACGATTCAATGAGCGCTAGACCAAACCTTACTTTACAAGGAAAAATAATGTTATCCTTAGACATCGAAGATTTTAAAAAAATAGAAAGTTTGCTTATCGAAAAACGGATTCCGTTTTCTATAAGTTATACTTACGAAGGTACTGAAAATCAAGTATTGAAAAGTGCCGAAAAAATACGAGAAGCGAATGATGAAGCGCATGAAACATTTGAACATTCAACAATAGTTGCTGAAAAATTGGAGCAAATAATAAGTAAGTACATTAGATCCAATTTTGACTTAGAAGCCTCTTCACTGGAAGATATTTGTGAAGAATTAGGCATGAAAGAAAGTACATTTAAGAGACTTTTTAAGCAGTATTATGGAATGACACTTCATCAATACTATATGGTTAAAAAAATGGATCATGCCGCAAATCTCATTCGAGGTGGGCATACGATTACATCTGTATCTAAAATTATTGGATATGCACACCCAATAAAATTTACCAAAATGTTTCAAAAACATTTTAGAGTTTCTCCCAAAAAGTACCAACAATTCCAGAAAAATTTATCGTTAGAAAAACTAAGAAGCCAAATAATAGGACCTCAAAAGGTAAGTGATATGAGGGGAGTGTAATTTAAACTCTGTCTTTATTCAAATTTGATTCAAATTTAATTTTTTCTTTCGATTTCAAATGCTTTTTGGGTTTGTT